>OBVS01000095.1_pt1 | contig 64563 bp, 73 predicted proteins | sample 1476211 | NCBI WGS metagenome assembly OBVS01 (sample SAMEA2580025, study PRJEB22360) | human gut metagenome | biome: human gut; feature: human-associated habitat; material: faeces | place: Denmark | collected 2008/2010 | reverse complement strand
TTAAATCATCCGGATAACCTTTATACATTTGGTCAATTTCTTTATAAACATGGAAGCTTGATAACCTTTGTCTGATTTTAAAATGAGCGTTGGCATAAATCCTAAATCCATTGCCGCATTCAGGATGTCTCCAGAGGACATTTCTTCAGCTGATGAAGTAATATCAAAGTCAATGTAAAAAGTGTTAATTTGTCTAAGATTCTCTTCATTGTGTCCTCGTGTGATTCGTAGTTTTTTGTCGCTATAAGCTCCATATCGATAAACATTTGGTGTCCAATGAGTAAATCTATTCTGGTTCTCTAGAATCGCTTCTATCGAGGTTAAAACGACTCCAGTAGCATGAACCATATCATCTTTAGAACGATAGCCAAAAATAGAACCTTTATTCTCTTCTTCAGGAGAAGTTTTAGGTCTTAATTGACTGTTCTTAAACTTATAATTTCTAATCCCATTTTTTAAGATGAGATGATAAATTGTCTCTAGTTGCATAATTCTCCTTTCAGTTTTATACTTCCTGATAAATAATTTTTTGACTTTGCATAACCAGCTTGTAAATCTTGCTTATTATAGATTACTGCAGGATGAGTCTCTACATATTGAATACGTTTCCATTGATTACGCAATCGCTTATTTGAACGATTCATCTTTTTTTCGATTTCTGCAAAACGAAAGCCCAATTTAAGGTATGTTATAACATCTTCTTCAAAACTCTCTTTATCAGATTGCTTTCTAACTTTTGTTTCAAAAGTATTTTCTGTATCATCTGCTCTAATACTTATCTGATATTGAATGTAGAGGCTTCTCATCTCTTCTATTTTCTTTTGCCATTGTGGGCTATAGCGTTCACCTGAATACTTATTTACTAATTTTCTTACTGGACTTTTGAACTTTAGCTGAAATCGATCAAATTCTCCTAAATCAGCGAACGGGTCAATGAAGCCTAATGGTTCACTCTTTATCAACTGTTCATAAAAAATATTTTTTTCCATAGCTATCACTCTTCATTCATACTTTAATAAATATTTGGATAGTCAATACTGAAATAAGGTGACTTAATTTCTTAAAACTAGTAATAAGGGATTTTTATATTTCATCAACACTTCTCCTTTCCTACTTGTTTTAAACAAACAAAAAGAGAGTTGAATAATCAACTCTCTAAGTTACTTTAATACTATAAATATTGATTTTTTTCTAATTCTACAAACTCTTACCACTTAGGTCAGAATATTTTTATCATAATTGAACTTTTTTTGTTTTTCTGTTAAATTTTATCTAATTTTTTTCAATTATTTAACATGATCTGCAAGTTCTTCTTGAGCCTTTTTATTAGACTCTGTGCGCTTTTTATTCCATTTTTCCATGGCCTTCTTGTATTGATTTTGAGTCACAGGCTCATCTTGGATTTCAAGGTATTTATAGAGAATTGTTTCACTATTTCCCTTGGTTCCTGACCAAGCAAAGGCATTACTAAATGGTACTGTACGAGAAAGAATTGGGCGACCCGTTAGTGTTGTTGTTGGAATGACCAATGCATTATCAGTCAACCAAGCTTGGGCTGCAGCATATTTTTCATAGCGTGCATTCGTATTGTTGGTTTCTTTTTCAGCCTCATTCAACAACTTTTCATATTCGTTCATACCAACTTGTGCTGCAGCAGCGTTGTTCGTGCCTGCATCAAATCCTAGATAAGTCTTAGTGCTTTCACCGCTTGAAGGTTTGATAACATCAAGATAGGTAGATGGGTCTTGGAAATCTGGACTCCAACCAACATTATCAGAAAGATCCCAATCTTCTGCAGCTGCGGATTCGGCAAAGTAAGTGATATTATTCACGTCGTCTTTAGACATTTGTTGAATATCAATCACAACATTTTCTTTCCCAAGATTTTTTTCAATCGATTGTTTCAATGATTGCACACGTTGAACTTTATTAGTTGCTGTTTGGTCAACTGGCATATCAATGTGGATTGGGAATTGAACACCGTCTGCTTGAAGCGCTGCTTTCGCTTTCGCTAATTTTTCTTTAGCTTTAGTTGGATTGTAAAGACCATCTTGCGCATCATTTAAGTTGACATCTTTCCAACTTTCATCATAACCAACTAATTTTTCTTTGACCAATTCTCCAAAGCTCTTGTCATCTGTTTGAACAAATGTTGGCGGTACAAAGAGATTACGGAGCATCTTCGTCGCACCGTCTTTACCATTCACCTGTGATGCATAAGCTGTGCGGTCAAATGCAAAGGTAATCGCTTGACGGAAATCCTTGTTTAGCAAAGCTTTCTTAGTAGAAGTCTTTTGAGCATCTGTTGTCTTTGAAGTATGTTTGTAAGATTGACGGTCAATGTTTGTAGCTACTAGGTAAGTCGTTGCATCTTGCGGAGTATAAACGATGTTGTTTTTGTATTTCTTGCTGACAGAAGCATAACTTGGACTTGTTGGAAATACTTTGGCATTGGTAAATGAGCCATCACTAAATCCTTTAGCAAGTTTGTCTTGGTCTTGACCATCATAGTAGGACAACTTGATGTTGTCAATGTGCACATTCTTCTTATCCCAGTAGTTTGGATTTTTAGCAAATTCAACAGATGATTTCGCTGTGATAGATTTCAGCAAGTATGGACCATTATAAAGAAGACTAGATGGGTCTGTTGCTTGTGCAAATTTATTGCCTTTTGATTTCAAAAATTCTGCATTAACTGGTGCTAGAACGCCCATTGTTGTTTTAGAATTCCAAAAGCTTTCTGGTCGATTAAGCGTGTATTGAACCGTGTAATCATCAACTGCTTTGATACCGACAGAAGAGAAATCTTTATTTTCACCCTTCATGTAAGCATCCAAGCCTTTGATTGAATCTTGCACCAAGTAAATAGCTTCAGATTTATTATCCGCAGCATATTTTAAGCCTGTCACAAAGTCTTGTGCCTTAACTTCTGCATACTCTTCGCCCTCTGATGTGTACCATTTCACACCCTTACGAAGTGTATAAGTATAAGTCAAGCCGTCCTTGGAGACTGTCCAATCCTTCGCTACAGAAGGAACTAGATTTCCGTAACGGTCATTTTCCAAGAGTCCGTCAATGGCATTACTGGTAAGATTTGCAGTGGCTGCTTTCCCAGTTGTCAAATAGTTCAGGTTATCTGGATCTTGCTCATAAATATATGAGAATGTTTTGTTCCCCGAGCTTGTTTTAGAGCCAGAACAAGCTGCTAGAGCTCCTGTTGCAAGCAAGGCTAGCGCTGCAAGGGTAATGATTTTACTTTTCTTCATGAATATTCCTCCCAAAATCATTATTTTTATACATTCTAGCACACAAAACATAAAAAGTAAATAGAATTTTCTAAATTTTATGACATATTTTTTAAACCTAGTATCAAAGGAATTATATTAACCTTACAATTTCATGGATAGAAAAAAGCAGGTTTTCCTCACCTTTTAGTGAGTTTTACCTGCTTTTATAGGTTGTATTATTTTACATGATCAGCTAATTTATCTTGAGCTTTTTTATTAGACTCAGCTTTTTCTTTTTGCCATTTCTTCTTAGCTGCTTCATAGTCTTTCTTAGTGACAGCATCGTTACCAACTTTAATGTATTTGAAGTAGGTTGAGCTACCTTTGCTACCTGTTTGCGCAAATGGACCTGAGAATGGTTCGATACGTGAAACAAATGTTGCGGCACCCGTTGAAGCCATTGTTGGTAAAATCAAAGAGCTATCTGTCAACCAAGCTTGTGCTGCTGCATATTTTTCATAACGTTTTGCAATGTCTGTTGTTTCTGCACCTGCTTCATCGACTAATTTATTATATTCGTCCAAGCCAACTGCTTTAGCACCAGCATTTTCACTACCAGAGTCAAATCCAAACCAAGTTTTCGTATTATCAGAAGATGTTGATTTCAAAATGTCAAGATAAGTAGATGGGTCTTGATAGTCAGGAGTCCAACCAACGATACCTGAGAGATCCCAATCTTCGCTAGCTGCATTCGGAGCATAATAAGTGATGTTCATTACATCATCTTCTGACATCATATTCAAGTCCATGACAACATTTTCTTTGCCAAGCACTTTTTCAATAGATTGTTTCATAGATTGTATACGAGCAACAAAGTTTTTAGAAGTTTCAATTACAGGAACATCTATGTGGATTGGGAATTGCACACCTTGAGCTTGCAATGCTCCTTTTGCTTTTGCAAATTTCGCTTTTGCTTTGTCTGGATTGTACAAACCGTTTTGTGAATCTGCTAATTTGACACCCTTCCAGTCATCACCATAGCTAGCTAATTTTTCTTCTACAACATCGCTAAATGATTTTTCTCCAACTTGGACAAAGTCAGACGGTACAAACATATTGCGGATTGCTTTAGCAGCGCCATCTTTACCATTGACTTGTGCAGCGTAAGAATCGCGATCAAGTGCAAAGTTCAAAGCTTGGCGGAAGTCTTTGTTCAACAATGCTTTTTTCGTTGAATTTTTTTGTTCATCTGTTTTTTTAGCAGTGTGGTTGTATGTTTGACGGTCAATATTAAGTCCTAAAACCGCTGTTCCTGCACCTGCTTCTGATGTATAGATATTGTCTTTGAAGTCCTTTTCAAAAGTTGCAAAGTTTGAACTTGCTGGGAAGAGACGTGCATACGTATAAGCGCCATCTTTAAAGTTACGTGCTAATGAGTCTTGGTCTTGACCATCATAATAAGCCAACTTGATGCTATCAACGTTTACATTATCCTTATCCCAATAATTGTTGTTTTTAACATATTCTACTGCAGACTTAGCTGTAATAGCTTTCATAAGGAATGGACCATTGTAAAGAATGGAACTAGGATTCGTTGATTGACCGAATTTATCTCCCTTAGATTTCAAAAATTCTGCATTGACTGGCCAAAGAATAGCTGACGTTGTTTTTGAATTCCAGTAAGGTTCTGGTTGGTTCAATGTATACTGAACAGTATAATCATCGACAGCTTTCACGCCTACAGTTGAAAAGTCTTTTGTTTGACCATTTACATAAGCATCCAAACCTTTAATTGAGTTTTGAACAAGATAAAGAGCTTCTGATTTCTTATCAGCAGCATGTTTCAAACCAGTTACAAAGTCTTGCGCCTTAACTTCTGCATATTCTTCGCCTTCTGATGTGTACCATTTGGCATCCTTACGAAGTTTATAAGTATAGGTTAAACCATCTTTTGATACAGTCCATGACTTAGCCATTGATGGTACAAGATTTCCATATTTGTCATTTTCTAACAATCCGTCAACTCCATTTGTCACAAGATCGCTAGTGGTTGCTTTTCCTGATGTTACATAATCCAAAGTTTCTGGATCACCAGCATATACATAACCAAACTTTTTTTCTGTGGAGTTCGATTTTGAACCCGAGCAAGCAGCTAAAAGACCAGACGTTAAAAGAGCAAGCCCCGCAACTGCGATGATTTTACTTTTTTTCATAGTTACCTCCGAAAAGTATGATATATTCTATATTATACTATATCTTCATAAAAAGTAAAGAATTTTCAAACAAATCTTTCAACAAAAAACGTTGTTGTGAGCCGAAATGCTTTCAAACAACGGACTCACTTCTCGTATCCTATTGATGGATACATTGCTTTTTAGGTTATTTCCCCTCTGGGTGAATGACATACGTTTCAAAATCCAGATTCGGCATACATTCTGCTAAATCGTTCTCAATGCGCTTCAGTGCTTCTAAACGCATTTCAACAGATGTATGAGCATTTCCTTGAATGATAAAAATGGCATTCTTTGTCTCATCATCAAATTTATAATGTTCTCCATCACGAACGTCCAACCACGCTAGAATACCTTTTTTGTCACGATAGATGTAATCCGTGGGAGAAACATGTTTTTTCGTAGATAAAATCGGCAGAAAAACGTCTTCATTTTGGCTAACAGTAAACTCTATCTGCTCCTCTATTTTATCCAAATCATGCCCACCGATGGCTAATAAAGAATGTAAAGATTCAACATTATAAATATCAATAATACTATTAATATTCGGGATGGATCCACGATGTCGAATATTCCGAATAAGCGCCAAAACGGTAGGAGGATTCTTCTTGACACTACGTCCGACACTTTGCAACAAATCCTTGTAGCCTTGAATAACTGGAGTATCAGACACCTCATCTATATCGCAATTCAATGCCCACTTTTCCATCTCTTTTTGCTTTTTCAAAAATGAAGCAGGTAAAGGTGCATGTGGATCTACATTTTTAGCGATGCCAATAACCACATTTTTAATCCCAAGCATTGCGAGACTTTCATTCAGTATAAACTTCATCATGATCCACCTCCGTTTCATTATTTATTGAGCTCATCAACTATTCAAATTGTATCATTTTTAGGAGAAAATTTCTTACTTTAGTTTTAAAATGCTGTCTTTCATTCATATTGACAAATTTTTCTCCTATGAGAAATGCTAAAAAGACTGGAATTGCTTCCAATCTTATTTCTCACTATTTTCAACCGCAGCTGTAACAAAAGCTGTGTAAAGTCCTTCTGGACGATTAGGGCGGCTGGATAATTCTGGGTGATATTGACAAGCCACAAAGAATTGATTTTCTGGAATTTCAACAATTTCTACCAGACGATTATCAGGTGAAACTCCTGAGAAGACAAATCCTGCGTCTTCAAATTGTTGACGGAATTCATTGTTAAATTCGTAACGGTGGCGGTGACGACGCTGAACAACTTCTTGATTATCATAAGCTGCAGCGGCTTTGGAACCACGTTTCAACTTAGACGGATAAAGTCCTAAGCGAAGCGTTCCTCCCATATCTTCTACATCAATCTGATCACGCATCAAATCAATAACAGGATGCTTCGTATCAGGATTTAATTCTGAAGAATTAGCATCTTCAAATCCTAGCACATGGCGAGCAAACTCAACACAAGTCAACTGCATACCAAGGCAAATTCCAAGCATTGGCACATCATTTTCACGCGCATATTGAATGGTCGCAATCTTTCCTTCGGTTCCGCGATGACCAAATCCCCCCGGCACAATAATACCGTCTGCATCTTTCAACAATTCGGTGACATTTTCAGTTGTGACATCATTTGCATTGACCCAATTCAGCTTGATTTCTGCATCATTGGCATAACCAGAGTGCTTGAGAGCTTCTACAACAGAGATATACGCATCTGGCAACTCCACATATTTCCCAACAAGCGCAATTTTTACTTGTTTCTTCAAGTTCATGACTTTATCAACCATAGCAGACCAATCTGTCATATCTGCTTCTGGCACGTCCAACTTCAAGTGATCACAAACGATTTGGTCCATGTTTTGTGCTTGCAAATTCAGCGGAATTTGATACAAATGTTCCACATCTAGCGACTCAATCACTGCTTCTGGTGCTACATCACAAAATTGTGCCAATTTGTTCTTAATATTTTGGCCAGCCGGTTTTTCAGTACGAATAACAAGCATGTTCGGTTGAATTCCAAGACCACGCAATTCTTTTACAGAATGCTGAGTGGGCTTCGTTTTCATTTCCCCAGCAGCTTTCAGATAAGGAAGCAATGTCGTGTGGATATACATCACATTATCTGCACCAACATCTGCCTTCATTTGACGAAGTGCTTCTAAGAATGGCAAACTTTCAATATCTCCAACAGTTCCTCCTACTTCTGTGATAATCACATCAGAGTCGGTTGTCGTTGCAGCGCGTTTAATCTTTTCTTTCAAAGCATCTGTAATGTGTGGAATGACTTGAACTGTTGCTCCAAGGTACTCACCTTTACGCTCTTTTCGAAGAACTTCACTATAAATCTTACCAGTTGTGACATTTGAATATTTATTTAGGTTAATGTCAATAAAACGTTCATAGTGTCCTAGATCTAAGTCTGTTTCTGCGCCATCGTCTGTCACGAACACTTCCCCGTGTTGGTAAGGACTCATCGTTCCTGGGTCAATATTGATATAGGGGTCAAACTTTTGAATGGTTACCTTAAGACCACGATTTTTCAAAAGACGACCAAGACTTGCTGCCACAATCCCTTTACCGATTGAACTAACTACACCACCTGTAACAAAAATATATTTTGTTGCCATAAATACTCCTTATCTAAAATACAACGTCCATTGCTTTTTAAGACGTGTTCATGAATAGCAAAACAAAAATAGCTCCCTAGAGCTAGGGAGCTTCGACTTCTTAAAAGAAGTGCCCAATATTATAATATCGCAGAATAAAACTTTTGTCAAATAAGAAAATAAGAATATATCATTAAATTTGACTATTCTTCATCTTCTCCATCTACTTCATCGTCAGAATAATCTTCGTCCTCTTCATTGAGTTCGACTTCTTCACCTAAATCATCAGGTGCAATTTCATTGATTTCAGCATCATACGCTTCAACTTCACTCTTCTCGTCGTCCGGATTGTCCTCGTCATAATTAAGGGCAGGGTCTGCTTCGTATGAGTCTTCATCTTCTGGATCATCGTCATTGTAATCAATGGCATCTTCATCTCCGTCCATAAAGGCGTTCACACGTTTCTTCTTCCGTTTCTTCGGAGTTTCTTCATCATCTTCTTCAAGTGTGATAATTTCTTCATCCACCTCGTCAATCGCATACCATGAACGCAAGCCCCATTTGTTATCTCCAAGAGGAATGAAACTGCCGTCTACATTTAGCTCTGTATAAAAAAGTGGCAAGGCTTCACGAATATCACTATTTGATTTTTCAAGGTAATTTTGAATTTCATTGACAAGATCATTAAAATACATTTCATGATGACGACCACGCGTTTCTAAGATAGCACGCGCTACTTCAATCATAGAAAGTTCACTTTTTTCTTGTCCAGCAAATACTTCTAATTCCAAAGTCGATCTCCTTTTAAGTCTGAGGGCTTCTGCCCTGTTAGCTCTCAAATATTTAATTTATTGAATTTTTCGCTACTTTTTATTGTACGATAAAAATCTTCTTTCGTCAAAAGAATTTTATCTTCTATTCAAGAAAATCACCATTTTTACCAAAATGACTTCCGCTTTTATATAAAAAGAAGCAAAAAGGCAATTCAGCCAATTCTCTGACTGAACTTGCCTTATGTTATCGCTCGATTATTTTACTTTTGCAGTACTTGTAATCAATTCAACGGCTTTTTTAATCACAATATCATGTTTCAACATATCTGCTGAAAGAAGTTGACGAACGCGTTCTACTTCCATATTGTAATCAGCGGCAAGAGAAGCAATTTCTGCTTCAATATCTTCATCACTTGCTTCAAATCCTTCTGCTTTCGCAACAGCTTCAATCACAAGGTTTGTCTTAGTACGTTTTTCAGCATCAGCTTCATGTTGCTTGTGAAGATCTTCTTGCGTTGTACCAGTAATTTGGAAATACATATCTGGTGAAATACCTTGACGTTGCATGTTTCCAAGGAATTCATTTACAGAGCGGTGAACTTCTTCGTGAACCATTTCTTCTGGCAACTCAACGATTTCTGCATTTTCTACTGCAAGATCAAGCGCTGCAGATTCGACTGCGTCATCAAAAGCAATTTCTTTTGATTCAGCTAATTCTTTGCGGTATTTTTCTTTTAATTCGTCAAGTGTCTCAACATCTTCATCAATGTCTTTCGCTAGTTCATCATCTAGTTCTGGAACTTCTTTTTCTTTGACTTCATGAATGGTTGTAACAAACTTAGCATCTTTACCTGCAAGGTCTGTTGCTTGATAGTCTTCTGGGAATGTCACGTTTACTTCTACTGTTTCACCAGCAGCATGTCCAACCAATTGATCCTCAAAACCCGGAATGAATTGACCGCTTCCGAGTTCAAGTGAGAAGTTATCTCCTTTACCGCCGTCAAATTCAACGCCGTCAACTGTTCCAACAAAGTCAATCACAACTGTGTCGCCATTAGCAGCCTTGTCTTCTTTCAATACTAGCTCTGCTAAATTGTTGCGTTCGCGTTCAATTTTTGCGTCTACATCTGCGTCAGATACTTCTTTAGAGACATCAACAGACACTTCTAGATTTTTATATTCACCTAATTTTACTTCAGGTTTTGTAACCACTTCAGCGGTAATAGTCCAATCTTGACCTTTTTCCATAGACGCCACATCAAATTGTGGTTGAGCAACAACTTCAATTTCTGCTTCTTTAACAGCAGCTTCATAAGCAGCTGGGAGAAGGGCGTTCAGTGTGTCTTGGTAAAGAGCTTCTTCCCCAAATTTTTGGTTAAACACCAGACGAGGAAGATGACCTTTACGGAAACCTGGTACATTCAGAGTTTTCTTAACTGAGTTAAACACGCGATCCAATTCTGGCTTGATTTGTTCTTGACTGATTGTAAATGTCAAAACTCCGCGATTTGTTTCTTTGTTTTCAAATGATACAGACATTCTGTCATTTCTCCTTAAAATTTATTGAATACAATCAATTATACCATAAATACACGTTAATTCACAAATTTTCTAATGAAAATTTAATGATTTTCCATCAACTTGTTTATTTTTCTCTTTATGCTTTCCGAATTTTATCCTTTTGGTAAGCAGCACGTACTCCACCGATTAGCTTAGGGCGACTGGCAAGAGCAGTCACATGCGCTTCTCCTAATTCTCTCAAAATTGGTCGAACTGGGATTTGGACATGTTTGATATGCATACCAATCGCTGTATCTCCGATATCTAGCCCCGCTTGAGCCGTAATAAATTCCACTTCAACTGGGTTGCTCATATATTTAAAAGCTGCTAATTGACCACTTCCACCAGCATGAAGAGTTGGCAAGACATTGACAATTTCCAGGTTTTGTTTTTGCGCCAATTCTTTCTCCACGACCAAAGCGCGATTCACATGTTCACAGCCCTGAACCGCCAAGTAAATTCCGCGAACTGACAACGTATCCAACATAGTTTTGACAATAACTTCTCCCACTTCTTGACTGGAATTTTTTCCAATATGCCCTCCAATCACCTCACTGGAAGACAAGCCCAGTACAAAAATATCACCGGAAGAAAGAGCTGATTTTTCTAAAACATCTGTTAAAATGATTTGTGTTTGTATTTTCAATTCTTGTAAATCCATGATTTCACCTCGTTTTAATTGTATTATAAATGATTTTTATCGCTTTTACAAACTGAAATTCTTAAAAGTAAAAAGGGCACAACGCCCCTTATTTACTTTATTTTTTCAAAACATCTGCCAACAATTTATTCAAAATAGCTCCGGCAATCATTCCTAAGGTATTTTGGCAAAAGTTAGGAAATATTTCTGGAAAAGCTGCTCCCCAACCATGCATAATCGTGGAAGCGAGAGCATAACCTCCTACCATAACAAGCGTCGCCAATACTAAACCAAGATAGCGACTTTTTTCTTTAAAACCTGCAAAATAGCCTTGTAGACCATGAAAAATCAGGCTGAAAAACATCCACTGAGGATAACCCGAAATCAAATCAATAAGAAATCCGGCTAAACCACCAACAATTGCTCCTTCTTTTCTACCAAAATAAAAGGCGGTAAAGAAAATTCCTGCATCAAGGAAAGTTAAAATCCCCGTTGGTGTTGGAATTTTCAAATAATAGCCCAAAACAACTGTCAATGCAGCAATCATGGACAAAAGAACAAGTTTATATGTCTGATTTTTTTTCATATTGAACAACCCCATATTGATCTGAATGTTGGATAGCTTGATAAACAAATTTTTTGGAAATTTGAACAGCTTCAAAAGTTGATTTTCCTAGTAATAGCTGACTGGCAATGCTAGAAGCAAAGGTGCAGCCAGCACCCGTGTTATTGTTTTCTAAAACAGGTGATTCCAAAATTTGAAATTGTTCGCCGTCATAAAAAACATCTATCGCTTTTTGAGCATCTAAGCGATTTCCTCCTTTGATAACAACGGATTTAGCACCCAAGGAATGGAGAAGTTTAGCCGCTTCTTTGACATCCTCCAATGTTTGCAACTCTTTTTGAACTAACAGTTCGGCTTCTGGTAAGTTGGGCGTGACGATGCTTACGTAAGGAAAAAATTTAATCAGTTCATCTCGAAGTGCCGAAACCTCCACATCATGGGTTTCCTTGCAAACTAAGACAGGGTCTAACACAACAGGAGTCTCTGCATGAGCTTTCACAAAATCTAAAGCCAAATCTGCCACTTCTACATTGGGCAAAAGCCCCAATTTAATAGCTGAGAAAGGTACATCCTTGAGAGAATTGAGCTGCTGAGCAAAGACGGTCGTGTCTACAGGAACAACCTCAAAACCTTGCTCTGTCATAGCGGTCAAGCAAGTCACCGCCACAAAACCATGCAGTTGGTTGACCGTGTAGGTTGCTAAATCAGCATGCAGTCCGCCACCACTAAAAATATCATTTCCTGATATAGCTAAAATAAAGTTATTCTTCATATCGTATCTCCTTTAGATAAAGTCCGTTTGGTGCTGCTGTTGGTCCAGCCAAATGACGATTTTTCTCTGTTAAAATTCTATCAATCTGCTCAACTGGCATTCGTCCGTTGCCAATCTTCAGCAATGTCCCGACCATATTGCGGATTTGCTTATATAAAAATCCATTGCCAGAAAAAGTAAAAATCAGAAAATTACGTTTCTCATCAAAGTCTAAGCGTGCTTCTGTAATCGTCCGAACTTTATTTTCCACACTAGTCCCTGAAGCTGTGAAACCCGTAAAATCGTGAGTTCCTTCGAGCTTTGCAATAGCATTTTTCATTAAAGAAATGTCCAAAAGATAAGGAAAATGGGTTGCATAATGGCGCATCATAGGATTTTTAGGACGCCCAATATCCACTATAAATTCATAGGTCTTGCTGTGTTTACAATATCTTGAATGAAAATCTTCATTCACCTCTTCTACGCTAATAAAATCAATGTCTTCTGGTGTCTGCGTATCAAGTGCGAAACGTAGTTTTTCTTCATCCCTTTTTTGTGGTAAATTAAAATGAATTACCTGCCCCAAAGCATGAACGCCACTGTCTGTGCGTCCAGCTCCATGAACGATGACAGGCTTTCCTCTATTGATTTTAGTTAAAGTCTTTTCAATCTCTTCTTGGACGCTGCGAGCATGAGGTTGCCGCTGAAAACCAGCAAAATCATGACCGTCATAAGAAATAATCGCTTTATATCGTGTCATGTGTTTATTGTAACAAGAAAAAAAGCCCCTCGCAAGACTGTAAAAACAAAACTGTCTGGGTACAGATTGGGCTTGACAAGACTGACAAAAGACTATACACTTAATTAGCTAAGGAGGAGCCAAATGGCAGAAGATATTAGTTACACAAACGGGCATCAACGCTTTCGCTATCGAGCAGCCGCTATCATTATTGAAGAGGGAGCTATTTGCTTCATGAGCAGTCCTTCCGAAGACTATCATTACTCCGTTGGTGGAGCTGTTCAATTTGGCGAAACAACCGAAGAAGCTGTTCTTCGAGAGGTTATAGAAGAAACTGGACAGCAATATGAAATTGACCGCTTGGTCTGCTTTCACGAAAATTTCTTTTCAAATTCAAACGGTGTCTTAAGAGGGTTAGATTGCCATGAAATTTGCCTATACTATCTTATGAAACCAAAAGGAAAACAATTCCAAAGTCAAATAGAGGACGAAACAGTTCACTGGATTCCTATTCAAGAATTAGAAAACCACAGGGTATTTCCAACCTTCATTCCACAGATTTTAAAAGGATTAGATATGGGAATACAGCATATCATTACAAAAAATGGAGAACAGAAAAACTGATCCCCATTTATTTTATTCTCCTTCAAAGGCATCTTTCATTTTATCAAAGAAGCCTTTCTTTTTAGGAGTAACGGTTATATTTCCAGCAGCAGCAAAATCTTTCAATGCTGCTTTTTGTTTGTCATTAAGTCCTGTCGGTGTCACAACGTTGACCGTGACATATTGGTCTCCCATGCTACCACCACGAAGACTTGGCGCTCCTTTTCCACGAAGACGGAATCGTTTGCCTGTTTGCGTTCCTTCTGGAATGGTTAATTCCACATCTCCGTGAACAGTCGGAATTTCAACGCTATCACCTAAGGCTGCTTGAACAAAGTTGAGGTTCAGTTTGTAATAAATGGTAGAGCCATCTCGCTCAAATTTATCACTTGACTCCACCTGAACGACAACATATAGATCTCCGTACGGTCCACCATTGAAACCAGCCTCACCTTGACCAGACAAACGAACTTGTTGACCAGTTTCAACACCTGCAGGGATTTTCACATGAACACTATGGGCTTGTTTTTCATGCCCTGTCCCATTGCAGGTTTGACAAGGGTCTTTGATTTCTTGTCCGCGCCCATGGCAGACATCACAAGTGACTTGACGACGCATCATGCCAAGTGGAGTTTGCGTGTCCACATTGATGACACCAGATCCGTGACAACGACTACAAGTTATTGGGCTAGTTCCTGGTTTCGCACCCGAACCGTGACAAGTATGGCAAGTCGCCTCACGATTGTATTTAATTTCTTTATCTGTACCAAAAATCGCTTCTTCAAACTTAAGGTTGACCCGATATTGCAGATCATCCCCTTGACGAGGTGCGTTGGGATTGCGACTTGCACCACCTCCACCAAAGAAGCTAGAGAAAATATCTTCAAAGCCACCAAAGCTAGAACCGTCAAAGCCACCAAAACCGCCAGCTCCACCGCCGAAGCCTCCATTAGCACCCGCAGCACCATATTGATCATAGGCTGCCCGTTTTTGCTCATCACTCAAGGTTTCATAAGCCTCTTGGACTTCTTTGTATTTCTCTTCAGCACCCGGTTCTTTATTGATGTCTGGATGATATTTTTTTGATAATTTCCGATAGGCTTTCTTAATCTCATCCTGAGATGCGTTTTTTGAAACGCCTAAACGGTCGTAAAATTCTGTATTATTCATAATATAAGATACAAAGGGCGTTAAGTGGGCACAGCCAAAATAGGAGTTTTGACGAAGAAGCCAGAGATTCTAGGAAAAACTATCTTTTTGGCACAGTCCGTAGCCCGTGTTCAGTTACGAACACTTTCCTTTCGTTTTAATTTAACAGAACGAACTTTTTTAGGGCAGGTTCAATTCTAAGATTCCATTATCCAAAAACAGAGGTTGGTTTATCAACCCCTGAATTTATCTGTTACAAATCGGCTACAAGTAAGATTGAGCAAGCACTAAAATATAATCCGCAATCGTTCTTTCCAAGATGTGACAAAGGAGGTCTTAGGATTTTCCTGAGGCACTCCCATCTCATCGTTACGACGGGAAAAGACAAAGACGATTTTTTCTTTGTTTTCGAGCTAGTAAGCCGCCTAGCTCGACCGCCTTATAGTGGCAAGCGTTAGCAGATGAACTGCTTCGAGTAGCCATTTTGCTTTGGCGTCTTATTTCTCAGTAAACTCACCGTCTACGACATCATCACCTTTGTTGTCGTCTGTATTTGTTTGACTTGCTCCTTCTGCTCCTGCTTGAGCTTGTTGGGCTGCAGCCGCTTGTTCGTAAAGTTTCACAGCGAGGGCTTGAGCTTTTTCATTGAGGGCTTCAAGTTTTGATTTCATGTCATCCAAGTTGTTGTTTTCTTGGGCTTTTTTCAATTCATCAAGAGCAGCTTGAGCAGCGTCACGTTCTGCATCAAAGCCTTTGCCTTCTGTTTCTTTGATAGTCTTTTCAGTCGCAAAGATAGCTTGATCCACTTCGTTGCGAAGATCTACTTCTTCTTTACGTTTTTTATCTGCTTCGGCGTTTGCTTCTGCATCTTTCATCATGCGGTCAATTTCTTCATCTGTCAAACCTGAGTTCGATTGGATAACGATATGTTGTTCTTTTTGCGTACCAAGGTCTTTAGCCTTAACAGACACGATACCGTTTTTGTCAATATCAAATGTTACTTCAATTTGAGGGATACCACGAGGTGCAGCAGGAATGTCTGTCAATTGGAAACGTCCAAGTGTCTTGTTATCTGCTGCCATTGGGCGTTCACCTTGAAGAACATGGATATCCACAGCTGGTTGGTTATCAGCAGCAGTTGAGAACACTTGTGATTTAGAAGTTGGGATAGTTGTGTTGCGGTCAATAAGTTTTGTAAATACACCACCCATAGTTTCGATACCAAGTGACAACGGTGTTACGTCCAAAAGGACAACGTCTTTAACATCACCAGTAATCACACCACCTTGGATAGCAGCACCCATAGCAACCACTTCGTCAGGGTTTACAGATTTGTTTGGTTCTTTACCAGTTTCAGCTTTTACTGCTTCCACAACGGCTGGGATACGTGTTGAACCACCAACAAGAATAACTTCATCAATTTCTGACAAGCTAAGACCAGCGTCAGACAATGCACGACGAACAGGTTCTTTTGTGCGATCCACAAGCTCACGAGTCAAGTCATCAAATTTCGCACGTGTCAAGGTCATTTCTAAGTGGAGAGGTCCAGCTTCTCCCGCAGTGATGAATGGCAAGCTGATTTGAGTAGACGTTACACCAGAAAGGTCTTTCTTAGCTTTTTCAGCCGCATCTTTCAAACGTTGAAGAGCCATCTTGTCAGTTGACAAGTCAATACCATTTTCTTTCTTGAATTCTGCTACCAAGTGGTCGATAATCTTTTGGTCAAAGTCGTCACCACCGAGTTTGTTGTCCCCTGCAGTAGCTAACACATCAAAGACACCGTCGCCTAATTCAAGGACTGACACGTCAAATGTACCACCACCAAGGTCAAATACAAGGATTTTTTCTTCTTTATCTGTCTTATCCAAACCATAAGCAAGAGCCGCTGCTGTTGGTTCGTTGACAATCCGTTCTACTTCAAGACCAGCGATTTTACCAGCGTCTTTGGTTGCTTGACGTTGCGCATCGTTGAAGTAAGCAGGAACTGTGATAACTGCTTTGGTTACTTTTTCACCAAGGTAATCTTCAGCATAGCCTTTCAAGTATTGAAGAATCATAGCTGAGATTTCTTGTGGAGTATATTCTTTTCCATTTGCTGAAACTTTTTCAGAAGTGCCCATTTTTGATTTAATGGAGATAATCGTATCAGGGTTTGTCACTGCTTGACGTTTTGCTGCGTCACCAACGATGATTTCACCGTTTTTGAAAGACACAACTGATGGTGTTGTACGGTTACCTTCTGGATTTGCGATAATTTTGCTTTCAGTTCCTTCAAGAACTGCAACTGCTGAATTTGTTGTACCTAAGTCAATACCAATAATTTTGCTCATTATTTTTTCCTCTTTATTTAGAATTTCTTTTTTGATACTCTTCTTAAGTGGCGACACCATCAGAGCTTGACTAAGTCAATCTCTTTATTAAAGTTTGTGCAGAGAGCGCCACGGCGAGGAGTATCGCCAATTGTTCGCTTCGCTCACGGTTTAGCAGAGCGAAAATATATTTTCTTTCTTCATAGTTTACCGTCGTTTCGGACGAGATTTTTTATTCTGCTACTACTACCATAGCTGGTCTTAGGAGACGTTCATGGAGTTTGTAGCCCTTTTGGAAGACTTGTGCGATGCTTCCAGCTGGGTGATCATCATCTGCCGGCACCGTCTGAATAGCCATATGGAAGTTGTGATCAAATTCACCGTCTGTCGGAACTTCTTCAATTCCTTCATCTTTAAGAGCGGCAATCAAGCTTTCTTGAACCATTTCCAGGCCTTTTTTGACATCCTCAGTCAATCCCTCAACAGCCAAGGCGCGTTCTAAGTTGTCCAACGAAGGAAGGATTGCTTTCCCTAAGTCTTGGCTACGATATTTCTGCAATTGCTGACGCTCTTCATTTGCTCGGCGCTGAATATTTTGCATTTCAGCAGCTGCACGAAGATATTTGTTTTCAAATTCGTCTGCACGCTCATTTGCCAAGTCCAATTCGGACTTCTCAGGAGCTACCTCTGTTGTTTCTTCAGACGTTTCTTCTACCGAAACGTCCTCTTTTTTTGCTTCTTCTTGCTGTTTTTCTTCTGCCACTAGGCACCTCCTTATGGTATTTTAAGTATTTTTCTATCTATAACTATCAGCTCTGTCGCCTTAATGCACTTCATAATGATTGCTACTCAGATATCTATAAAAATCTGTGAGCTTCATCGTTAAAACGCGATTGACAACATTGAGTTGACTGACAACTCGCTGATAATCTAAATTGACTGGTCCAATGACCGCTAGCATACCAAATCCTCGGTAAGGAATGAGAAATTTGCTAGAGATGAGCGTCAAATTCGCCAGACTGCTTTCTCTGCTGTCTGCCACGCGCACCGTCTGCATTTGATCTTCAGCTAAACTATCTCGAATTTCAAAAGCCACTTTTTGCGGTTGATCAAAGAATTGATAACTCTTTAGATCTGAAAAATTCAGCAACTTCACCTTACCAGATACAATGACATTTTCTTTGAAAATATCACTAAAGATATGCTCGAAAAGATCCATAACATTATCGGTCGTTGTAAAATAACGCTGGATAATTTGTGGAATCTCTGTCCGAATCTTATAGTGAATATCAAGAACTGTCTGTCCTAAGAAACGCTCTTGTATCAATTCCTTCAGCTGAATCAAATCACTTCGCAAGAAATTACGGGGAATCATGAATTGACTGGTAATCGTATTGGACTCATCCAAAGTAAAGACTGCTAAAGCTGTATGCTGGCTGAGAATCACAATGTCAAAAGCCGTCAAGCGTTGTTGACTTGGTTCTACATCAAGTGCTACCACCGTACATCCACTTAACGTTGAAAGAACGTCCGCTGCCTGTTGAAGAACATCCTCTAATTTGAAGAATTCACGGTCAAATGCCTTGATCACTTCGTAGAGTTCATTTTCAGCAAGATGATCAAAGGAAAGGGAGTGTTTGACAAAGTATTGAAAACCTGCCACACTGGGTTTGCGCCCGCTTGATGTATGTGCTTTTTCTAAAAGACCTTGTTTTTCAAGAACAGCCATGTCATTACGAATCGTCGCGCTGCTAGACTGGATTGATTCTTGTAGGGATTTGGAGCCGACTGGCTCATGGGTCTTTGTAAAGATGTCAATGATCAAGTTTAAAATCTCATTCTGACGTTCCGTTACCATGACATCACCCCTTTCAGCTTTGAGCTGGAATATGAGATTTTTTGTTTAGCACTCTACACACCCGAGTGCTAACTCATGATTCTATTATACACTCTTCCACACCAAAGTCAAGACAAAAACTCAAAAAATTAGCACTCTTTTTGCAAGAGTGCTAAAAATCGGTCCGAGGACCTACAAAATATCTTATAGAAGATGTTATAAATCTTAAGCTTTCCTCAATGTTAAATAAAACCGCAGCAAATTCACACGAATTGCACTACTAAAAACTAATCTTGCTCACCGTCATCCAAATATTTTTTGCCAACAGTGCGGTAAGACATATCTCCGATGCAATCAACTGTGAAGCGACCAGTCTCGTATTCAATGACGGTCACACTACCATTGTCTAAACCATGTGATCTTGTTTGGTCAATGAGGTACACAAATGTTCCAATGGTCATACCGTGGCTAACAATCAGTGCATTGCCACCACCAGCAGCTTCGATTTCCTTGGCAATATCTGAAAATCCTTCCCAAATGCGGCTACTCAATTTTTCCCAGCTTTCAGCCCAACCAGCTGTATCAACCTCTACCAGACCCTCAGCCAACTCAGGATAACTCAATTGATGAACATGCTCTACATTGAAAACACGAGGCATCACTCCCATAAACAATTCACCATCATAAGCTCCATCAAAACTGCCAAAACACCATTCGCGAAGTCGTTTGTCTGTGCGATAAGGAATGCGTCCGGTTAATCCGAGTTCCTCTAGCATAATTCCCATGGTTTGAATCGTCCGCCCGCTATCGCTAGAAAAAGCTTTTGCAAATTGTAGCCCCGACTCGCGAAGTCCAATTCCTAGCTCACGAATTCCACGTTCTCCCACAGCGGTCAAAGGCGTATCAGACCAGCCTTGCGCCCGACCGATGGTATTAAACATGGTTTTCCCATGGCGAACAATGTATAATCTTGTTTTTGCCATATTTTACCTCCGTTTTTCTTACTATATTATATCATTTTTTGCAGAGAAGCATTTAAGAATGAAAGAAAAATCGGGAGTAAGATAAACGTCACCATTCGTAAAAAATAACTTTTCTCACATTCCCGTTTTTATGATTATTTCTATTCTTCCAATATCTTAGCACCTACTTGGCGATAAGACATATCTCCTAACGCTTCAATGGTGAATTTTCCATTTTCATATTCCACGACCGTTACACTGCCATTTTGTACGCCAGGATTTAAAATAATAGACGGATCAATCAAACAAGCAAAGGCACCGATTGTCATACTGTGGCTGACGACAAGAGCATTGCCCCCGCCAGAAGCCTCTACATCTTTTGCAATGGCTGTAAAACCTTCTAAAATACGTCCACTCAGCTTTTCCCAAGGCTCTGCCCAGCCAGCTGTATCCACTTCGACTAGACCGTCTGCCAATTCCTGCAAGGTTAGTTTCTTATAGTCTTCTACATCCAGCACTCGTGGAATCACGCCATGAAACAGATCGCCACCATAAGCACCGTCAAAACTGCCAAAACACCATTCACGAATCCATTTGTCAAAGGTATAAGGAATTTTGCCGGTTAAGCCGAGCTCTTCAAGGACAATCCCCATGGTCTGAATCGTCCGCCCAGAATCGCTAGAAAAAGCCCTTGTAAATGTAAGTCCTGATTCTCGCAGACCAATTCCTAATTCATGAATGCCACGTTCCCCTTCAGCTGTAAGTGGCGTATCACTCCAACCTTGTGCCCGACCAATTGTATTAAACATCGTTTTTCCATGACGAATAATATATAACTTCGTTTTTGCCATTTCAATCTCCTTTTCAAAAGAAGAAGCTGGGACAAAAGTGCTCAGCTTCCTTTGCTTATATAGTCATAATTATAAGACGCAGTGGCTGAGTGGACTCTAACACGTTGATAAATCAACTTTTACAACCCTACTCAACCGTGCAGAGGTGGGACGATGAAATCAAGTTTCTACGAAACTACTGATTTCTGTCCCACTCTCATTTTAATTTTTAAAACTATGAATCGGTGCTGGAATTTGTCCACCACGCGCAATAAAATCAGCTGATGAAGCTTTATTGACTCTCATCACTGGCGCAGTCCCTAAAAGACCTCCAAACTCAATCATGTCGCCTTCTTTTCCTTTAGGAATAATCCGTACCGCTGTTGTTTTCTGATTGATAACCCCAATAGCGGCTTCGTCTGCAATCATAGCTGCAATCGTTTCAGAAGGCGTGTCAGCCGGAATGGCAATCATATCCAATCCAACCGAGCAGATCGCGGTCATTGCCTCTAATTTTTCTAAATTGAGAGATCCGTTTTGAACCGCTGCAATCATCCCCTCGTCTTCTGAAACTGGAATGAAAGCACCAGACAAACCGCCGACTTGATTGCAAGCCATTACGCCACCTTTTTTGACTTGGTCATTAAGCAAAGCCAAAGCTGCCGTCGTTCCATGCGTACCGACTGTTTCCAAGCCCATTTCTTCCAGAACACGGGCAACAGAGTCGCCGACAGCAGGTGTTGGCGCCAAGCTTAAATCAACAATCCCGAATTTAACACCCAGCCGCTCACTAGCCATCTGTCCGACAAGCTGACCGATCCGAGTGATTTTAAAAGCTGTTTTCTTGACTGTTTCCGCCACTACATCAAAACTTTCGCCACGAACTTTTTCAAGGGCACGTTTGACGACACCAGGACCAGAAACGCCTACATTGATGACGACATCAGCTTCGCCAACGCCATGAAAAGCACCCGCCATAAAAGGATTATCCTCGACCGCATTGGCAAAAACAACTAATTTCGCTGCCCCCATGTCAGAAAGTTCTGCAGTTTCCTTGATGACACGTCCCATATCTGCAACTGCTGTCATATTGATTCCTGACTTGGTGGATCCAATATTAACAGATGAGCAAACCTTATCAGTCTCCGCTAAAGCTCGCGAAATGGAGCGGATGAGGATTTCGTCCCCTTTTTGATAGCCCTTTTGCACCAGTGCAGAAAAACCACCGATAAAATCAACACCGATTTCTTTTGCTGCTCGATCCAGCGCTTTTGCTAGAAGCACATAGTTATCACTATCTGTCGCAGCACCAATCAAGGAAATCGGGGTCACCGATACACGTTTGTTCACGATGGGAATACCCAGCTCCGCAGCTATTTCATCACCAACTGCCACCAAATTTTTAGCTTTCCTTGTGATCTTTTGATAAATTTTTTCTGCTGCTCGCTCAATATCCGTATCAATACAGTCGAGAAGTGAAATCCCCATGGTAATCGTCCGAATATCAAAATTTTGCTCCTCAATCATGGAAATGGTTTCAGTAACTTGCTTTATATCCATTTTTCACCTCTATTAGATATTGTACATAGCGTCAAAAATCGCTGCACTTTGAATGTTAATTTTAACATTGAGTGTATTGCCAAAGGCTTCAAATTCATTGCGCAATTCTGTAAAATCTTTCTTTTCTTCACTAGAAACAACCGCCATCATAGTGAAAAATTCATCTAAAACAGTCTGTGAAATATCATCAATATTCAAACCAAGCTCTGCAATTTTGCTAGACACTCCTGCCACAATCCCCGTTCTATCCTTGCCAACAACCGTAATAATTGCTTTCATTTTTTACTCCAATCAACATGCTTTTCCCTATTGTAGCATAAGTAAAGGAAATTTGCATAAACCGAAAGAGAAAAATACGACTTTTATCCCTTAAGCTCTGCCTAATCGTTATCAATTGATTGTTGATTCTTTCCAATGAACACTACAATCCAGCACTTGTTGTTTTTCTTCTTGATGACGCCCATCAATCTGGTCAATCAAAATCTTGGTTGCACGCTGGCCTTCTTCAAAAGCTGGTTGGCCTTGTCGTGATACTCGGCGAAGATAAGCTCGTCATCTCGATCAACGGGCTGAACGAAAACTCGTTCACTTCATCCGAGGGTCAGACAGGCTACCCGAAAACTGGTTTACTCTGCCCTAAAGCGTTTTGTCAAGTATCTTTTTGATTTATTGATGCTTTTTCTTTTGACCTCATCCCCATTTTGAGCAAGAAAAACAGTAATGGTTCTGACCTCAAACTTTCTCTCAAATTCAATGAATTATTTGGAAATGACTTAAGTCTTCGGACACCAAACAATATCCGCAGAACCTATCGACAATTCATCGGAAATCATGAGCTCGTTGGAACAGATGAAGAGTCCGGTCTAACGATTCGAAAAACACTTGTTTTCCGACCATATGAAAACTTCCATACTCACGAAGAAATGTTAGCGGCTATCGAAAAAAGTCGTCAAGAAGCTAAAAATGATCGGCTTGTTCAAATTGAAGACATTGGTACCAGCGCTCAAGGACGGAAAATTAAGTTAGGCATTATCAGTTCTGATCAAAAAAGCATTGATGATTACCTCAACTCAACCAATAAAATGGCGCTAACCAAACCTGCTGAAATGTTAGCAGCCCTCAAAGACGGCAAATTAGACTACAAACTTCCTATCCTCATCAACAACACACATGCTGATGAGCAACCTGCTATTGATATTATTACCGGCTTGTTCAACTCTTTCGCAACCCAAGACCAAATCAGCTTTAAAACGACTCAAGCAGAAGACGGCACCCACGGTTAAAACATGCTACTCCGCATAAATTACGACACACTAGAGCAACACTTGCTAAGAAAGCTGGAATGAGCTTAGAAGCTATCTCAGAAGCATTAACTCATAGTGATACTCTCACAACTAAGACCTATGTCAACACTTCTAATGTTGTCCCTCTATCTGCTGGTCATGTCGCCTATCAACATCTTAAAAATGAGTAGTGCAAATTTAGGGCAAATTTTAGGGCAATTAGGATTAATCACCTATTCACTACCTTTTATGAAATAAGAAACTGATTCGTTTATTTAAAAAGAAGAGGAATTATAAAACGAATATTTTGATCATTTGAGAAAAGAAACATTATTTTTAAGAATTTATCTGATAAGATAGGAGTATGAAAAATTTAAAAGAAGATAACATTCAAAAATCCTTATGGCACATCAAACGACATTGCGAGAATATAGAGAAAAATACTGATGTTCTTAGAAGAAAAATCGAACTCCTTCATCTGAAGGAAAGTGTCGAGATACTAAAGAGAGTTTTTAACGATGAAAAACCCTATCCGAATTTGGATAGGGAGGAAGTTTTTTGAAACTTCGAACCATTTATTGCTTTTGAGCTAGGAAGTTAAGTAGTTCTGAGGTAAACTGAGTCATAGGAATAAATCTCTTTCTAGTAATGTTTCGCAACTCTACTATAACAGATTTATTCCTTTTTGTGTTTACACAATTTATTGTCTACTCTATTTTCATTTTTAGAGCGATTTAATTATTCGTTAACCCTCTCGCCATAAAGCGCCATCTGGAAACAACAAAGCATCTGAGAAATAGCTGTATACCCTAATTTCTTTAGGCTTACTGAACGTCGATCCAAATCTTAGTTGCATAAAATATCTCGGTAATTCTTCAAATTTTATATTGCTATAATCCTTTGTTAAAATGTCTTGTCTTAAAGCATTTACTTTAACCATATAAGGCAGGGCAAACAACAACAACTATAAAACCTCCTACTAAAGCAACCATTTTTCAAACAGAGAGTCTCTTTAGGTTACATATTTTACCAATACTAGGGGATTACTCACTAGAGCATTTAATCAATAATAAACAACTCGTTCTATCACTACTCACTCCTAAAGCAAATAGTTATGCTAATTTCAAAGTAATTAGGAGCTATGTAAACTCTGTTTTTGATTGGGCAGAAGAACTTGATTATATTTCTTCAAATAAGCTTCGAAAAACTATCAGTAGAATAAAAGCTAATAAAAAAATCCTCCTCAAAGAGAATAAACGAGAGGAGGATCTTTCTCTTGATGAGGAAGAATTGAAACTATGGTTACAAGCTTTTGATACTGATCTTGCAAAGGGTGATATTGATTTCAAGGATTATACACTATTTTACACAACATTCTTCTTATCCGATCGTAAATCAGAAAGTTATGCACTACAGTGGAAACACATTGACTTTTCTACTGGAGAAATACTAATAGAGCAAGCATTAGACCGCTTTGGAAATGTAAAATCTACCAAGGGAAATAAAAGGACAATCTTTAAAGCTCCAATCGAGCTACTAGAAATACTAAAAAAATGGAAAATTCAACAACAAGAAGAACTCAAACTTTTTGGACTACGACAAACACAGAAACAATTTGTGTTTACATATAATGACCGGACTAATAACATAAATTTACCTCTCCATACAGACTATCTCAACTACCGAATGAAATCTGTAAGAAAAAGACATCCCGAATTAGCACCAGCTTCACCACACAAACTAAGACATACTGGTGCTACTCTTGCTAAACAAGCAGGTATTTCTCTTGAGGCCATTTCAGAAGCTCTTACTCATAGTGATAAAGAAATTACAAAAACTTACGTTAATACCAAAGATAAAGTCAATCAGACTGTAGGTGATATTGCATTTCGTAGTTTAAAAAATTGATGGGGTGAATATGGGGTGAATTTTGGGGTGAACTTTGATTTTTTGAAACAAAAAAGACATCCAAGAGTAAATTCTTGAATGTCTGTAAACGTTGATATAATCGTATTGATTAACGTTTTGAGAACAAAACTTTAATTTTTTACGGAGAGCAGCACCAAACAAATCCCTTTATATCAACATTTAATAGAAAAAATACTTCTCCCAAACCCTTTAAAATCCATAAAAATGGATAGCATTAACACCAATTAACACCATAAAATAGACTAGTCACTTCATCAAAATATACCTTAAGGAGAACTACCATGCCAAATTTTGAAGAACTTTATGATAACTTAGAAGACTTTATTTCTAATCTTGAAATTCTCTTAACCAAGAACATCTTTCACGGAGAATTTCAGCAAGCTGTCAAAAACTTCGGAACGGAACTGTTCAACCTTTGCAAGCAGAAGCAATTTAATATTGAATCTGCTGATATTTTAGCCTTATCATCATTTGTCGAGCTATTTAGTCATACTCCTAAGCAGTCACAAGGGTATCTAACTACAAGTGTTGAGAATTTCTATTTGGAGATAATCAATCCAACTAAAGAAGAATTTTTATAGTTCCAGCAACCTTATATGGTTGTTTTGTGCTATAATCAAATATAGTTTTTAAAAAAGGAAATTTTATGTCTCAACTAACTATTTCATTTCAGCCTCTCTGGAAGAAACTATTCTCACTAAACATGTCAGTTGGTGAGTTCCAAAGCGCAACAGGTTTAGGTTCAAGTACAATGACAAAACTAAGAAATAACGAATGCGTCACAACTGATACTTTATTGAAAATATGTAAAGTTTTACGTTGTGAGCTTAACGAAGTAATTGATTTAAAGGATGAAAGCAATGTCAAAAATTAACGTTATAGATTTATTCTCTGGTGCAGGAGGTCTTAGTCAAGGTTTCAAACAAGCGGGTTACAATATCTTAATGGGAATTGATTTTGATGATTCTGCATTAAAAACCTATCAACACAATCTAAAAAATTCTATTGCCTTAAAAGCGGATCTTTTTGATGAAGAAGCCTCAATTAAGGCCATTGAAGAAAACCTAAATGTTGAAAATATTGATGTTATTATCGCTGGTCCTCCCTGTCAAGGATTCAGTTTAACTGGTTCTCGAGACATCAACGACTCAAGAAATAAACTTTACGTTGCTGTAGTTCATGCAGTAAAACACTTTAAGCCAAAGGCTTTTTTAATAGAAAACGTCCCCGGAATGGCGACTCTTTACAAAGGAAAAGTCAAAGAGCAAATCATCAATACTTTTGAAGATTTAGGGTATGCAGTTAGTGTGACTGATAAACCACTTTTAGCCGCTGATTATGGAGTACCACAAATTAGAAAAAGAATGTTTTTTGTTGGTTATAGAAAGGATTTAGGTTATGATTACTTTGAATTTCCAGAACCATATTTAACTCCAGAAAATTATATCAGTACAGGTGAAGCTATTTCTGATTTACCACCATTAAATAAGAATGAAATTGGAGAAGACAACGTCCCATACATTATGGAACCACAAAGCGATTATCAAAAACTGATGCGTAAAAACTCCTCAATCATACATAATCATATCGGAACTAAACATACAGAGGAAGTTCAATGGGTAATAAGTCAAGTTCCCGAGGGTGGAAATCATAAAGATTTACCTGAAGGAGTCGGAGAATCTCGTAAGTTTAATGAAGCATGGACTAGATATCACAGTAAGAAACCATCAAAAACAATTGATACTGGACATCGTAACCATTTTCACTATAAGTGGAACCGCGTCCCAACTGTTAGAGAAAACGCAAGATTACAATCGTTTCCAGATGATTTTGAATTCTTGGGGACAAAGACACAACAAAATAGACAGGTTGGAAATGCAGTACCTCCTTTACTGGCACAAGCAATAGCTGAAAAGATGGCCATGCATTTAGAGAAAGGAAAAAAGAGCAATGGTAATTAATAACATTGAATTATTTGCTGGTGCAGGCGGACTAGTAGATGGTCTTGAGCAATCAGGAAATTTCAATCTTCTTTCTGCAGTAGAATGGATGTCCCCTCAAGTAAGGACATTAACTCAGAGATTAAAGAAAAAATATGGAATCACAGATGCTTCTGAGAAAGTCCTAAACTTTGATATCCAACGAACCGATGAATTAATAAAGGGATGGAAAGACGATGTCAAATTTGGTAGCTCTGTTGGACTTGAAAAAATTGTAAACAATCAATCAGTTGATATGATTTCAGGAGGTCCTCCGTGCCAAGCTTACTCCCTAGCAGGAAGAATTAGGGATAAAAATGGTATGAAAGATGATTATAGAAATTTCCTATTTGAATCGTATATAAAAATAGTAAATTATTTCAGACCTAAAATTATTGTATTTGAAAACGTCGAAGGAATTTTGAGTGCTATTCCAACAGGAGAAAAAATCACAGACCTTATAAGAACAGGTTTTGACAATATCGGATACGAAATCGTGGATGATTTAAAAAAGCATGCTTTACTCAATTTAGCAGATTTTGGTGTTCCTCAGAATAGAAAACGTGTTATTATAATAGGTATTCGTAGAGACAACATTTCAACAAATTATCAAAATCTGTTGAAATATTTTTATGATGAACTTCTTCCTCTAAAAAAATCAGAAATAAAGACTGTCAGAGACGCAATTGCTGATTTACCGCCGATTTTTCCAATTGAAAATCCAACGAGGCGCTTAGCTTATACTAACGACAGTAATATCAATGGACATAATTCTAGATACCATAGCGAGCGTGATAAAAAAATCTTTAACCTCCTTGCAGAAGATATTGAGTCAGCTCAGCACAAATACACTTCGACAGATAAACTAAAAGAATTATATTTTGAAGTTACGGGTAAAAATAGTAATGTTCATAAGTACCATGTTTTACGTTGGGATGAACCAAGCAATACCATTCCAGCTCACTTAAAAAAGGATGGGCTTCGTCATATTCATCCCGATCCTGTTCAAATGCGTAGTATAACTGTTCGAGAAGCCGCTCGCTTACAATCTTTTGACGACGATTTTGAGTTTAATGAGTCACAGATGGCAAATTTTGAAATGATAGGGAATGCAGTTCCTCCACTATTTGCAAAAAAATTAGGGGAGGTATTACCTGAGTTTCTTGATACAATTAGACTTGCTGAGCAAGGCTAAAAAAAACCTTAATCAACACGTCCCTGAGCAAGGCTAAAAAAAACCTTAATCAACACGTCCCTGATTAAGGTTTTTAATTCAATCTTTAGTTATCAACTGAAAAATCCGCAAAGTAAACACCTTCACCAACTAACGATAAAGTTATTGAAGTTCTTCCATATTCTTCAAGGATTTGCTTAGTTATAATTTCATCAACACCAACATTAAGTCGATTACGCAAATATCTACCAAGAATACTTTTCTTGGATATTCTTTGCCCATTTAAATAAGGTGTTTTAGGAGAATAAGAAGCTAACTGCTTAGGGTAAGATTGCTCATTATATTTTTGAACTCCCTCTAAAGAAGCCTCCATTACTACGCCATCATCCCAAATAAGCTCTATTGGATCAGAATTTCTTTTTCTTTTCCCCTTAGGAGTTTCATATTCTGAATCGAAAGGTTTAATAAAATCAGGATTATCTTTAATGATACTTTTAGGAATTCTAATATAAGCATCTCCTTGAGCAACGTGCGAATCACTTGTTAACCGAGCACAACCCCAATTCAAACCACTAGATGATGGAACTTCATCATGACGTGGATCTAACAAGGATATTTCAACTGCTCTTGCATTATCAGAAATTTCAACTACATCATCGTTTGTTTGATTGGATGAAAAGTCAACTATAGCCTGGTCTTTTTTCAACTTAGGTCTGTCAGTAGAGTTTTTTAATACAGATTGAAAATATGAATCCAAAGGAGTAAATGTGTCTCTGGTTGCGTCTGCTAGAGTTTCCCTATAATCAGTCCTTAAACCATTAGATGAAAAATTTGCAGAACCAATCAATGCACCTAAAGTTTTTCCGTCTTTTTTCCAAATATAGATTTTTGAGTGAACTTCCTGACTTGAAAAGACTAACTTTAAATTCTGATTATCTTTATTACTCTTCTCTAGAGCATCCAGAAGTCTAGCATCAATTCCATTTGGATACATTCCTCCTACAACTGTCACTTTCATATCTGAAAGTTCTTTCAATCTATTAACAGGTGCAGGACCTAAGAAACCACTAATAATTATGAGCTCGTCTGGTGCTTCAGATAATATTTCATGCTTTGAAAAAATGACTTCTTCTAATCCCTCGTAATATAGCATATTATTACTCCTTAATTTTTTCTATTATAACATTTTATATCATAAAATATCTATCTTATGAATTTCTTTTCGAAAAATAAGTCTTTTCGAGAAAGAAATAATCCAAACTCTATTTTCGGTTTCTAAGATAATAAGAAAATTCCGTTATAACAGACTTTACTAAAAACGTCCATTATAACGGAAGTCATTCTTTGGCAAAAAAGAAATAGCCAATGCATAATGCAATGACTATTTCAAGGAGATTATGAAAAAGAAAAGTTTTAGGATTGATAGTAGTATAGCCATATGAGCTTAAAATTTCCTAAATTACAACCTAACATACTTTTAGCTTTGTACTTTGTCCCACGTATCGAAATATCCTGACGTTTTTGTTATCTCTCTCCAAAGATACCTGGAACTGAAAATAATGGTCTCGTCCATCAATTGACTTTTCCTTATTGAGCTTGAAATAGTTTTTATGAGATAATGCCATAGATAATAGGATATCATCAATGATAAATGTGAGGGGTGTTCCATCTGCTGAGTGGCGATAAAAATCTTCTTCAAACTTGATATAGCTCTCTGAAAAATAGTCTATCTGTAGTTTATAATCAATTTGTTTTTACATATAATGACCGAAGCAACAATATTAACAAAGTAGTTCATATCGATTATCTAAACTATCGGATGAATTCCATTAAAAGACGACACCCTGAACTTGCTCCTGCTACGCCTCATAAATTACGACATACAGCAGCAACTCTAGCTAAAAAAGCTAGTCGGTCTATTGATGAGATTTCAGAAGCACTTACACATAGTGACCAGTCAATCACAAAGACATATATCAATACCAAAAATACTGTTAAGCAAACAGTTGGCGAAACAGCCTTCCGAATAATCAAAAAGAGCTAAGGGAAATTTCAGGGAAATTTTCAGGGAAACTTTTGATTTTCGAGCAAAAAAAGACATTTCCTTCTCCATAACTACGCCCCATTCTTTTTTTGTATAGTAATATTGTATCATTAAGAATCACAAATCACAAGTGATTTGTGATTAATCACTTGTGATTTGTGATTAATCACTTGTGATTTGTGATAAGTGATTTGTGATTAATATATAAAAGCCCTCTTTAAAGGGCTTTTATGTTTATTTTGAAAAAGAGATAAAATCAATATATCCCTTTTCCCCAATTTTTACAACGGCATTGTAGGGCTTTTTCTCTTTGTTTTTGATTCCTTTTACCAGGGTTTCTTTTCCCTCCAGTAATTCTTTTACATTCGTTTTGGTTAGTTTTTTCTTTCTAAAATGTTCAGCTAAAGTAAACTTACATTCAGGATAATTTGAACAACCATAAAACGATTTTTTTAATACAATATTGTTGCCACACTTAGGACATTTTCCTACAAGGGGTCCCGAGCGCTTAGTGGGAATTTGTACCCCTTATCGATACAAATTCCCCGTAGGCGCTAGGGACCTCTTTAGCTTCTTGGAAGCTGTCAGTAGTATATCTAATAATTTATCTCCATTCCCTTTAGTAACGTGTAACTTTCCAAATTTAAAAAAGCGACTCATAGAATTATTTCCTCCCGTTAAATAATAGATAACTATTAAAAATAGACAATACTTGCTCATAAGTAACGGTACTTAAATTGTTTACTTTGGCGTGTTTCATTGCTTGATGAAACTGATTTTTAGTAAACAGTTGACGATATTCTCGATTGACCCATTTTGAAACAAAGTACGTATATAGCTTCCAATATTTATCTGGAACATCTGTGGTATGGCGGGTAAGTTTTATTAAGACACTGTTTACTTTTGGTTTAGGATGAAAGCATTCCGCTGGCAGCTTAAGCAATTGCTGAATCGAGACTTGAGTGTGCAAGAGCAACCCTAGTGTTCGGTGAATATCCAAGGTACGCTTGTAGAATCCTTCTTCAACAATCAGATAGATGTCAGACGCATGGCTTTCAAAAACCACTTTTTTAATAATTTGTGTGCTTAAATGGTAAGGAATACTCCCAACAATTTTATACCTCTGTTTGTTAGGGAATTGAAACTGTAGAATATCTTGGTGAATTAAAGTGACACGAGTGTTCAGTTTTAATTTTTCTGACGATAAGTTGAATAGATGACTGTCTAATTCAATAGACGTTACCTGTTTACTTATTTTAGCCAGTTTCGTCGTTAAATGCCCTTTACCTGTTCCAATTTCGTAAACGGTATCGGTTTCTTTTAAATTCAATTGTTTTATTATTTGGTTGAGTACTTTTTCACTCGTTAAAAAGTTTTGAGAATATTTTATATTTTTGTTCATGTAATCACTCCTGAAGTGATTACATCTGTAAATAAATACAGAAGTTAAACGATTTGTTTGTAATTTTAGTTATCTGTTTAAAAAGTCATAAGATTAGTCACTGGTAGGAATTAATCTAACGTATTTATTTATCTGCGTAATCACTGTTTTTAGTCTGTTTCAAAACAGTAGATGTTTTATCTACATTACGCATTTGGAATACCAACATGACGAATCCCTCCTTCTTAATTACAAATTTTTAGCATCTAATTTAACTTCAATTCCTATTATACAAAATTTTATCTAAAAGCTCAAGTAAGAGAAGAGCTAAAAGAGCAAGGCTTTATCATAGATAGCAGTTTTGAGGGCGATTTTAAAACATGGATAGGTGTATACGCAAGACCAAAAGATAAACCGACCTACTTAGACCCTCAAAACGATAAAGAAGCAGAAGAACAAGAGCAATATTCTATTAACGGCTTTAAACAAGATTTTAGCGAATGGTTTGAGTGGGAAATAAAAGATTTGAAAATTAAAGAAATGTAAAAAAGAAGCCTAGCAAAAAAAGCTAGGTTTTTCTTTTAGATAAAACACCAAAAAGAAAAACCTAAGAAGGATAACATTCCAACTTGGACGGTTGTATTTTAACGTTGCAACCGCAGCACTGTCAAACTCTATCAATCCAATTGTATCAAATCCTGCTTTTTCAATACCAAGTGCTAAACCTCCTGCACCAGCAAATAATTCTATTGCTTTCAAATTTTACTCCTTAATTATAATAATGATAGCTATCTATCAAAAAATCAACACTCATCTTATTATATCACTATTTCAGTGAAGTTATATCAAAATACGAAGGTAGAAATAATCCTCCACTAGCATATTTTTGTCCGCTATTCGCAAACAATACTGTCATGTTTTCAAAGTCATATAGATATTTATCTAAATCATATACTCCTCGTTGACTTTTTACATGCTCTAACTCATAGAAATCTTCTAACCTATTCACAGTTGTTGGATAAGTTCTACCTATTTTTTTAATTTGATTGAATTTTCTTTGACTAATGAAAATTTTTGAATCATGGCTCTAGAGAAATTATGACCAATCATACGCTCCATTAAGAATTGGTCTTTTAGATAAATATTATTTAACAACTCCGTAAATTCTTTCCCAGCAAATAAGGTGTTGACATAATCATTACATTGGTATACTTAAAACTTTTACCTTCTCCACTTGCTCCAGCACTAACCTTAGAATTAACTGAAATCTGATTCAAATAGCTAGACTCACCAAAAATCTCATCACATAGCAATTTCAATTGAGCCTGTTCATTGTCATCTATTGGAATAAAGATAACACCATTATCAGATAATAAATTTCTAGCAATCTCCAAACGCTTACTCATAAAACTCAGCCATTTTGAATGTGAGTAGCCATCTGTCTTGTCTACAATTTTGTCATTATAGATGAAGTCCTTATTACCTGTATTGTAAGGTGGGTCAATATAGATAACATCAATTTTTTCCGAATGTGTCTTTTCCAGCAGATGAAGACTATGGAGATTATCGCCTTCAAGTAAGAAATTGTAGTCCTCAGAATCAGGATTTCCTACAATTTTCCTATCAGTATCTTCAACAAAGACGGGAATCTTGGTCTTCATCTCTTCTTCAACGATTTCAGCATATTCTTCCCAGACTAGACCGTATTTTTTCGTATGAAGCAGACGTACCAACTCTTCTAGCTTTTCGATATCTTCGTTGCGGTTATCCTCACGAACCTGAGCAAGAAGGCTTTTTACATACTGAATGGCATCATCTTTTGCATTTTTACGTGGACGTTCGATAAAGTTTTCAGGCATTAGAAATCACCTCCTTTATAGAGAGAAGGTGATTTTTTGCTTGCTGAAAAAAGGTAGAAACTACCTCTTGATTGATTGTACCATCAAAAAACTCCTTGTCAAGTATTTACTCCTCTATTATATCATGAAAGCTTTGGATAAAGCAGGAGAGAGAAAAAGTTATAGAACGATTGCAGAGCTTGAAGCGGGAAAGTTCAAGAAGACGGTCCCATTTATCACTGCTAAAAGTGCTACTGGAAAAACCCAGTACAACAAAAAGTTTTTGCTATCTAAACACCTGCACTTCTTAATTTTATTGATGTGAACTTCTCCGCCACCCTATTTGGGTTACCTATTTGTAAAAATAGTTCTGTTCCGAAATCATCTGGTTCTATTATTTTTTCTTTTACGGAAATTCTCATTCTTTTCGAACTCTTCCTTAGCCAGATTACTATTAGGATGCTTTTTTATATACAATCTTTCTCTAAGATGGTCAGACAACTTGTTCTCTCGTTTTTCACTTTCCAGTATCAACGGTTTTAATACCTCTGAGTTACCCGTTGAGAAATAATCTAAAATTTCATTTCCTTTTTGATATTTTTGGATATACCCAAGATAATTACCACCCCAATGATTCCTGTCTTCATGTTTACTTTGTAGAATGGTCATTTCCTCAAAAACTTTATCAATCATGTTGGAAATCCTAGTAACATGAAGCAAGTCCGAATATTCATCTGCCAGTTCGCCTTTATTATTTATATATTCAAGTTCCACTAAAAATCCGTTATTCCAAGAAGAACTAGAAATTCCTAATTGTTTTGTAACTCCTGATTCAATAATTGCTTTCTGATATTTTTGAGCATCTTTTTGAATAGCAATCATTGATTCAATACTCTGATATTCAAAATCGTTCTTTCTATCAATAAATTGTTCAAACTTTTCTTTCAGAACTTCCTCATAATATAAAGATAAAGCTCTTTCAACCCTTGCTAATCTATTCTGACCTTCCTGCTCAATCGGGATATATGAATTATAAAAATCAACAAAGTATTCTAAATCCAATGTAAAGTTATCTTTAATTGAATCTCCCAAAAAACCAAATTTTTCACTAGCTCTGAAAATACCAGTTAAAAGTAGGTCCCAGTTATCCTTAATAAGAAGGTTATAAACTTTTCTGATATCCTTTACATTTAATTTTATTTTTTCAAACACAATATTTAACGGGACAAAACCTAAAACAATTCTCCATAAATTTTTATCATATGTTTCATACAAGATATCTAACATTAGCGCCGTTGGAAAAAATGTCTCTAAAATATATTGTTCGGATTCACTACCAAAAAAAATTTCATCATATGTTTGGAACATCATATTCCGTTTTCGAAAATTGATTTCTTCCTCCTCGTTTAATCCAAAGCTAGTTTCAAAGGGATTGAATTTACAATTATTGTAAATTGCCTTGACTGCTGAATTGGTAAATAAATAAGGATTTTTTTTATTTATTTTTCCACTTCGGATTTGTCCAATTAAAGGAGCGTTATTTGAATAGATTTCTTTATTTGACAACATGCTATACTTTGGTTTCTGTTTTTTGATTACACCATACTCCCAATAATATTCTCGATTAGACACCTCTTTACGTTCCCTATTAATTTTTCTCACTTTGCAATCTAGTCGTAAAGAAGCAATATCAAGTAAATATTTCTTTGTAATTTTAAATTCCATTTCAAAAATCTGGTACTTTCTATAGATATATAAATTGTTTTTATCTAAATTATACCATATTTTTTAGTTCTATAATGATAGTAGAGATACTCGTATCTCAAATTCAATAGTCCTCAAGGTGCACCCAAAGGACGGACTGAAGCATTATGATGAGTTGTCACTAACAGGCGAACTCTGTATATTACTGTTTTACCGTTTCTTTGTTGTGCCTTTTTGCATCCACTCGGTAACTGTAATGGCTCATTTGTTTCTTTCCGTCTTTGGACTGGAAAGGACAAATCATGCTAAAAACTAAAATCAGAACCCTCTACTGCGAATCACTTGGAAATGCTCTTAAACAACAACTGGTTGAACAAGAAATTCCTCAAAACGAAGTATCTTACTATTTTGATGATGACATCCGATTGATTTCAGCCCCTGTTATCAGTCAAATTCTAAAAGGGAAACGCAATATTACCTTAGATACTGTGGATGCCCTACAAGAAACACTAAGTCTTCCCAATGTAAAAAGTGTCTTCTTTCCTAATGTTGACTTCTGTGAGTTACTCATTAGCCAATTGACAGAGTTAATTCTTACTGATGGTTCTAGCTCTACAAAGCAACTCTTTCAAATAAAAGAGATGGACATTCAACAGAATCTCTCAACCTTGACAACTGCTCTATATGATTACTTCCCTGATTTTCCTGAAGAAGAAACATCCTATCAAATCGCTGAAAGCTTAACTGAATGGTTAATTGAATTTGTTGCTCTTGTAGCACAACTTTAAGAGAAATACTTTCAAGATTCTTGAAATCAATGATTCTTAAAATGTCTTACCATAGAAGTGTACTTAGCTAAGACAGTCTAGCTCACGACTCAAACTGAGCATATCACTTTAACAAATTTCAAGACCATATGGAGGTAAAAGATATGGCAATTAAAACAAAACACAAGAAAGGTGGCTACTCTGCCACAACAGCAATCGAATATGTGAATCCCACAAAACCAATTTACAGCCTTAGCATTGAACTAGAACCCCAACAACTCTTTGAAGATGGAAAGCCAACTGGTGAGATTATCGCCTACAAAGCAACCTTTGTCCAAGAAGGGCTCGAACCCTTCCAAGTCAAGTTTGAAGATAAGGTCAAACTCCCTGAATTTCTTAGATTGGTTGAATTTGACAACCTGCAAGCTGTTGAGGTTCGCTACAACGTCTACTTCAAAGCTGATAATCTCAAGGAGGTCAAATAATGACCAAGAAGGAATTGTCACAGTATCTGCTTCAAAGTCTCAATATGGGACTTGGAGCTCTTATGCAAGGGGAAACAAGTTATACCAATAGTTTTGACTGCAAGATTATGGAAGAAGGATTTCTCTTTCTTCCCCGCTTACCAGCGGGATATATCATTGATGATGAACTCTATCAAAAAATATTCCTTATCGCCAATGCCTCACTATTCCCTCGCTATACTCTACTGAAACAAAATTCTGCCTATTTCATGGCACTTGATACAGAAGATATTCATGTTCAGAGAGGGCTGTTTTTCCCGTGGAGAGAGGGGGTTTCTGAACGTTTAGTCATTTCAGACTTGGAAGATTTCGCAAGCTCTCAAAAGGAAAATCTGATTCCAATCATGAAAAATCTTACTCTTGATTATAACAAGGTCAACCACCTAGCAATAGCGGGAAATTCCGGCTCTGGTAAATCCTATGCTCTGACCTACTTTCTGAGCCTCTTAAAAGGAATTTCTGAACTGATTATCATTGACCCTAAATTTGATACCCCGAGCAGATGGGCAAGAGAAAATGGTATTGCAGTGATTCATCCCCAAAAGAATCGCTCGAAGTCTGATTTTGTATCTGAAATCAATGAAAATCTAAGTTCGTGCTTAGAGCTTATTCAACAACGCCAAGAAATTCTCTATGAAAATCCTGACCACGAATTTGACCATCTAACCATTGTCGTCGATGAAGTTCTGGCACTTTCAGAAGGAGTGAACAAAGTTATCAAAGAATCCTTTTTCTCACTACTTTCTCAAATTGCCTTACTGGGAAGAGCCACTAAAATCCACTTATTGCTGGTTTCGCAAAGATTTGACCATAACACTATTCCGATTTCGGTCAGAGAACAGTTAAATGTCTTGATTCAGATTGGAAATATCAACAAGAAAACGACTCAGTTTCTCTTTCCTGACTTAGACCCTGAAGGTATTGTCATTCCAATAGGAAAAGGAACTGGCTTAATTCAAATAATTGATAACGAACATCCTTATCAAGTATTGCCACTCCTTTGTCCGACCTACTATACTAAGAAAGGTATTTTATAAAATGAAAAGAAGTTTCTTCCAAAAAACGTTTAACCTGAATCTGAATTTGCTTTTCTTTGGTTTCATTGCCTTCTTAATCAGTTATGGATTCCATGTACTAGGCAATCAAATCAAGACAAGTTCTTTCTTGAACTCTCAATCAGTCTTTGTAGATATTAAAACTAAGTTGCAAGTGGCAGACCAGTATACTCAGTCAATAGCATATTTGCTTATTCTGATTGCCATTATTCTAATCTTGACTGAACTCTGTCAGCGAATTATGAAGGACTCAATATGGAACTATTTTAAGTCTGTTTATCAAACCTTACGATTGAGACAATTTCTTAGACAGGAAGAACATTCTGAACCTGTTATGACAATAGAAAATCAAACGGTTACTCGCTTTAATCCTATCCTAAGAAGTTTCAATCGGGTTGTTTCTATGTGCTCGGTGGATGTCCGAAAGGATTCTGTTTCTGTCTTTCTAAAAGTCCCTAAAACGCAACAGGCACAAAAACTCTTGCGAGAAATGGAAGAACATATCAAGGAAGAAATTTCGAGCCGAAATCCCAAGTATTATTTCTCTGCCCCAAATCGGGAGAAAAGCAAGCTCTGGTTTACAGGTACTAAACGGTAAGGGAAAGTGTGGTGCTTGGCTCACGAAGTGAAAGCCAAAAGCACCACTCTTTCTTATAACTGTTTTTAACATGTGTAATGGGGTTACTACGACCCCCATTACACCAATAATCAATAATCATGAAAGGAAGTATATGACTAAAGACAAACGCTCGAATAAATGGACATTCCTGTTCTACAAAGAGAGTTGCCCTACTGACTATCTTGAGGTATTAGAAGAATTGCACATCCCCTTCATTCTGAGCCCTTGGCACGACAAAGACATCAATCGACAAACAGGAGAACTGAAAAAAGCTCACAAACACGGTGCATTCTTCTTTGATTCACTCAAGAGCTACAAGCAAGTCTCTGAGTTAATCAAGAATAAATTGAATGGTCCTGCCCATGTGGAGGTTGTCCAATCTCCTAAGGGTCTCTTCGATTATTTCACTCACGCTGAAAATAAAAACAAAACCCAGTATGATGTGAATGACATTGAGGTGGGTTGTGGCTTCAACCTTGATAAATTTCTTGTAGAAATGAACTCAGATGAGTTCATGCACGAAGTCGTGGATATTATTGAGCAGAATGACTTTACTGAGTTTGAAGAATTGGTTTGGTATGCTCGTGCTAATCACACACCACTTCTTGGACTCATCATTGAACGTACCTACTTCTTTGCAAAGTATCTTGACTCACGGCGTTGCAATCCACAACGAAATCAAACAAAGAAAGGAAGTCAAACTGATGATTCAAAACATTCGACCACTTCTACTAACTAGGCAACAAGCTTCTGAACTACTTGGAATCGACCCTAAATCATTCGACAAATACATCAGAAATCACCCAGACTTTCAATGTTTTATGGTTGGGAAGCAGGAGAGATACCTAAAATCTAAGCTTGTAAAATTTATCGAAAATCACTGTGATTAACGGATAACGATTGATAAAATAAGATTTTTCATATATCCTATATGTGACTAGTCTATTTTATCAATCATTTTTCATATAGAAAGGCTGATAAAATGGCAACAATTACTAAACGTGGAAATTCTTTCCGTGCAACTATTTCACTTTACAAAAAAGGGGAATACAAGCGAGAAACTAAAACGTTCAGCAACAAAAAGGATGCTGAACTTTGGACTTTAGAAATGGAGCTTGAAAAAGGACGTGGGAAAAACATTGCTGAACGTTCTACACTATTTACAGATTTTTACCGTAACTGGGTAGAAACGGTAAAGAAAAATGATGTCCGTGAAGCAACCTTCATCAATTACAAGAGAACTCTTGTAGTTGTGGATAGTCTTTTTGATGGGATTCAGCTCAAACATCTTGATGATATTATCATGCAGAAAAAGATTGATAAATATTCTGAATCTCACTCAAAGAAGACTGTAAAAGAGCTAGTTTTAAAGATACGAGGTTCATTAAAATATGCTTATGCTCGTGGTTTAATTACAAATGACTTTGGCCATCTCTTAAAATCAAAAGGGAAAGAGCTACCAAAACGGAATATCCCCCTATCTGTTACAGAATTTAAAAAATTAAGGCAGTATTGCTTAAATCATGCAGAAGAAGATGAATTTAATGTATTAGTAGCTCTAGCCCTTGAAACTGGTGCTAGACGTGGCGAACTACTTGGACTCAAAAAAGAAGATATTTTTGAGTACGGTATTAAAGTTAGGCGCTCTATCAGCCCAACTAATGACGATACACAACTAAAAACCAAACACTCTAAGCGTGATATTTCTATCAATAAAGACATTTATCAAATACTAGTAAATCTAGCTAATACTAAAACAGATTATGTTTTTGATTGGAATGGATTTAGACAAGCTGGGCAACTTCAACGCTTACTGAAACAACTTGACCTAACTAAGACAACATTTCACGGCTTACGTGATACCCACGCTTCTTTTCTATTTTCAAAAGATATTAGTCTGGATTATATTTCAAGACGTTTGGGACACAATTCAATTTTGACAACTCAGCAATATTATCTTGAATTAATGCCAGAAAAAAAGCACCAGCAGGATGCCGATGCTTTAAGTCTCTTAAACGACTTATCACTATAATTAACACCAACTGACACCAAAAAGTGCCTGTAAACGTTGGTATAATAAGGTTTTGATTAACGTTTTGAGAATTGGCTTGCTTTACGAGCTTTTTTAAGACCTGGTTTCTTACGTTCTACCATACGGGCATCACGTGTAAGAAGACCAGCGCGTTTGAGTGAGTCGCGGAAGTCTGGGTCTACTTGAAGAAGGGCACGAGCGATACCGTGACGGATAGCTCCTGCTTGACCAGCGTAGCCACCACCGAGAACGTTTACGAGAACATCGTATTGACCAACAGTTGAAGTAACTGCGAATGGTTGGTTGATGACAAGGCGAAGATCCGCGTGTGGGATATATTCTTCAACATCTTTTTTGTTTACGGTAATTTTACCAGTTCCTGGAACAAGGCGAACGCGTGCAACAGCGTTTTTACGACGTCCAGTACCTGCATATTGTGCTTGTGACATAGCTTATTTGTTCCTTTCCTTAGATAAGTCCTGAAATATCAAGAACTTCTGGTTGTTGTGCAGCGTGCGTGTGTTCAGCGCCTACAAATACTTTCAATTTCATACCTTGAGCACGGCCAAGAGTATTATGTGGAAGCATACCTTTAACTGATTTTTCGATCAAACGAACAGCGTTCTTAGAACGGAGTTCACCAGCAGTGATTGATTTCAATCCACCTGGGTACATTGAGTGAGTGTAGTAAACTTTATCAGTTGCCTTTTTACCAGTTAATTTTACTTTTTCAGCATTGATAACGATCACAAAGTCACCTGTATCAGTATGAGGTGTGAAAGTTGGTTTATTTTTTCCACGAAGTACGCTTGCTACAACAGCAGAAAGGCGTCCAAGAGGTACATCAGTAGCGTCTACTACATACCATTTACGTTCAACTTCACCTGGCTTAGCCATGTATGTTGTTTTGTTCATGATTTCTCCTATATGAATATCGTTTTTGTTTACAAGGCGGATGTTCCGGTCCGCAAGTTATTTGGAAGGTTCCGGGGCCTTACAAATGGGGTAAACAATACCGTTTACTATCATACCAAATTTTAGGGGTAAAAGTCAATATATTTGATAAATTATTTATGAAAGAACGGTTTCATTTCGCTTAATCTTGATTTTCATGGGCAATACTGAATAGCCCCAAAGTTCCAGGACCCGTGTGAGTGGAAATGACTGGTCCTAATGGTAAAATTAAAACTTCATTGACTTGCTCAGAGGCAAGAAGCTGATTTTTTAAGACTTGAGCCACCTCTTGGCTGTCTGCTCCTGCATAGGCAATTACCACGCGCGGATCGGCAATATCTTCCAAGGTCATGCGCACCACCTCAGTCTGAGCCTTTTTCTTCCCACGGACTTTAGCCACAGAATCTAGCCTTCCATCTCCCTTAACTGCAATGACTGGCTTAATATTGACTAAACTTCCCATGAGAGCTGCGGTCTTTGAAATTCGTCCACCACGCATAAGATGATTTAGGTCATCTACTAGAAAATACGTTTTCACTTTTGGAACTAAAGATTTTATTAAGGCTACTACTTGTTCCAAACTTTGACCGGCAGCTTTCGCTTCCACCGCTTTCATCACCAGAATACCTTCTCCCATAGATGCCGCCTTGGTATCAATAATCCGGATAACTGCTTTTGGAAAATCTTCCAAAACCATATCCCGTGCCATAACCGCACTTTGGTAAGTTCCTGACAAGACTGAAGCAAACGCAATATAAAGAACTGGCATGCCGACCTCAGCATAGCGACGAAAGATATCTTCAAACTGACCGACATTGATTTGGCTGGTTGTTGGTTGGCTCCCTGCTTCCATTTTAGAGAGGAGCTGCTCACTCGTCAGTTTCTTATCCCCGACCGTTTCATAAGTTGTCCCGTCCAACTGAATAGTCAAGCCAAGGATTTGAACATCATTTTTCAAAGCCCAGCTTTCTGGAAGATCTGTGGTTGAATCAGTTAAAATTTTAAAAGTCATCTTTCTTTTTCTCCATCATTTTCTGTAAATCGCGCAAGGTTGGATTGTCCATAGGACGCAAAGGTGGTTTTCCCATTTTAAGCTGTTGGCTCATTTGATTGAGATTTGACTTTGTAACAGCTACTCGCTTTTCTAGTTCACGAGTCGAAACACGCAAAGCCCCTTAAAGACAGTCCACTGCTCATTTAAGTCGCTCGTTGCCACAGATACCTGATTTCTAGGATTGTTGAGATCAGTTGCCAAACGCTCAATGTAATCGTCTGCTGTTTCTTCTTCCTCAGTGAACACAACCGTAACATTGAATTCATCATAAGTCTGGCGAACTCCCGGCATATACTGCGCATCAAACACACAGATAATTTCCAACTGTTCAAAACTGGCGTAATTACTGAGTTTGTTAAGCAGAATGGTTCGTGCTGCATCTAATTCCCCTTTGTTAAAGAGAGAACGAGTCTCTTGCCAAAAAGCCACCATATTATAGCCATCTACTAATAAAATTTTCCGTTTCATAGGCGATTTCTAAATACTTCATACATGAGAATAGCCGCCGCCACACTAGCATTAAGGCTCTGCACATGTCCATTCATAGGAATGGTAAGCATTTCATCAACTCGCTTTTTAATATTAGCAGAAATGCCCTTGCCTTCATTGCCGATAATCAGAGCCAGTTTACCTGCCGTATTCCACTTAGTCGAAGGGGTGCCATTCATATCTGTGCCAAAAATCCAAAAACCTGCATGTTTTAGTTTATCCAGAGCTTGGCTAAGATTGGTCACACGAGCAATAGGAATATGCTCCACCGCACCAGTAGAGGTCTTGGCGACGACCGGCGTGACACCAACCGCTCGATGCTTAGGAATAATGACACCTGTAACATTTGTCGCATCAGCCGTCCGTAAAATAGAGCCTAAATTATGCGGATCTGTTAGACCATCTAAAATGAGCAAGAGAGGATTGTCTTCCTGAGTTGCCATTTTCAACATCGCCTCAAAATCCGTATAAGCAAATTCTGAAACACGCAAGACAAAACCTTGATGAACGGCACCGTCTGTCATTTCCTGTAGTGTTTTTTTACTAGTCCAAGAAATGGAAACCTTTTTTTCTGCTGCCAAATCTTTCATCTTAGCAACATTTTTTCCACGTAGGTCATCTTGAATATAGAGTTTATTTCCAGTATTGGTCATGAGAGCTTCCGTCACAGCATGTACGCCGTAAACAATATCGTTATTTTCCATAACTTTAGTATAACATAAAATTTAAAATGCTTCTTCTTATTTATAAATCACCTTATAGTTAACTTCTATAAAAAAAACGCAGGAGTCTTGCATCAAACAAGGCATCCTGCATTTTCTTATTAATTTATTCTAGAGGCGTTGTAAATTAGTAAACTGTCTTTTCTGTTTCTGGATCAAAGAAGTGTGCTTTGTTCAAGTCAAAGCCAAGGTCAATACCTGCTCCAGCTTTGAGGTAATCACGAGCGTCTACTTTGGCAATAAATTCATTATCTGCAATTTGGCAATACAAGTGAGATTCAGAACCAAGCAATTCAGATACAGAAATTTTAGCATGTACAACTGAATCTGGGAAGGTTTCAAGGAAAGCAGCTTCTGTATTGATGTCTTCTGGACGAATACCAAAAATGAGTTTCTTGCCTTCATAGCCTTTTTCACGAAGTACCTTCAAGGCACCTTCTGGTACTTTCAGAGAAAGGTCTTGTGCTACAATTTCATCACCTTTCAAAGTTACATTGATGAAGTTCATCGCTGGGCTTCCGATAAAGCCTGCAACAAATTTATTGACTGGGTTTTTGTAAACTTCTTGTGGGGTACCGATTTGTTCTATACGTCCAATTGTCCCCGTTCCTGAAGGATTCTTTGTTGCAGACATGATAACGATACGATCAGCCAAAGTCATTGCTTCTGTTTGGTCATGGGTAACATAGATAGTGGTTGCCCCAATACGACGGTGGATTTTAGCGATTTCTGCACGCATAGATACCCGCAATTTCGCATCCAAGTTAGAAAGTGGTTCGTCCATAAGGAATACTTTTGCATCACGAACAATAGCACGTCCCATGGCTACACGTTGACGTTGACCACCTGAAAGGTCAGCTGGTTTACGATCCAAGAATTCTTTCAAACCAAGAATGTCCGCTGCTTCATTTACACGTTTTTCAATATCATCCTTGCTGTATTTACGAAGCTTCAAACCAAAAGCCATATTGTCGTGCACGGTCATATGTGGATACAAAGCATAGTTTTGGAAAACCATAGCAATATCACGGTCTTTTGGCGCTACGTCGTTCACCACGCGCCCGTCAATTGAACATTCACCTTCTGTAATATCTTCAAGACCAGCAATCATACGAAGTGTAGTAGATTTCCCACAGCCTGAAGGTCCTACGAAAACGATAAATTCTTTATCTTTAATATTCAAGTTGAAATCTTCTACAGAGTAGTGTTCGCTGTTTGGATATTTTTTGTAAATGTTTTTTAAATTTAATTCTACCATAAGATGGAACTCCTTTGTTATTATGATTTTATTATATATGAAAACGCTTCATTATCCTATGGCAAAGTGAACAAAATAAAAAAAATGTTTTGTGCAGGATGCACAAAACATTACACTAAATCATTGATGACAATATGGTAACACAGGGTCAAATCTGTCAGGTCTTTTAGCTGTAAGCCCGTCAGTTCTTCCCATTTATCAATGTGATATTGCAATGTGTTCCGATGAATATACAACTGCTGGGCAGCTTTTGTCACAACCGCCGTATTTTCCCACAAAGCAGCGATAATATCAATGAGCTGTTCCTGACTTTCAATCAATTGGTGAAGTTTCTTTGTTAAAATTGGCAATATGAAATCGTTTTGGCTAATCCCCCACAAAAAGAGTTGAGAAAAAGAATGCACATTGGAATGCTGAGCCTGTTCCCACCACTTGGAAAAAAGGGTATTCTCTGCTTGAAATAGCTCAGGATAGTTTTCCTCAAAAATGCGAGTCCAAATCTGTCCGATTTGAATTGTCAGAGTTAAGCTAAAGTCATATTCGATAGCCGATAAAGTATCACGGAGAACATCTTTTACAGGGACTAATTGCGTTTGATCCAGCACAAAGATGTAATCCTGAGAGGACAGCTGAAAATCTGCTATTCTATTAGGCAGTATGGTTCGCATCATTTCCAACCAAGACCCAATTGTTTCATTTTCATAATGGAATAAATGACAATGGACGAACTGTAGCTTTTGAACGTTTTGAGGCATTTTGCCACGGTTATGAACCAAATAATCATACCAAGGTCCACCATCAAATGCAGAGTCTTTCCCAGTCAGTAAAGAAATAAGTTCTTGCTCTCGCTCTGTCAGACTGCTTTTTTTTAATAACAACCATTGCTTACTTGAAATGGGAATTGCCACTTCATTTTCGTTTGCATTTGGATTGGATTGAAGGCTACCTTGAGGGAACCATTCTAAAAGATTAGTTTTTACCATGCTGTGCGCCCTCCACTCTCACAATACACCAATCAATCAGCTCTTCTAAACGCTTGATTTGATCGGTCATGTGTAAATATCCCAGAACAGCTTCAAAACCTGTCGACATGCGATAGGTCACAATATCAGCATTTTTAGCCTTTGTATGGCTGTTGGCATTGCGCCCGCGCTTGTAGATTTCTTCTTCCTTTTCTGTCAGAATTTTTTCTTCCAACATTTGAGAAATGAGGTTAGCTTGCGCACGAGCCGACACATACTTGGTTGCTTCTCTGTGTAGCTGGTTCGGTTTTGTCAAGCCTTGGAAAATCAAGTGACGGCGGATATAAGTTGAGTAGATAGCATCGCCTTCAAAAGCCAAGGCAATACCATTTATAAGATTGACATCAATCACGGATCCACCTCACTCCGTCCTTGGTATCTAAAAGCTTGATCCCTTTAGCTGCCAATTCATCACGGATTTTATCAGCTGTTGCAAAGTCCTTGGCAACACGCGCAGCTTGGCGCTGCTCAATCAAGGCTTCAATATCCGCATCCAGTACTTCTGCTGTAAAGACAATACCAAAAACTTGCAGAAGCTCAGCAAAAGCTGTTTTTACTTCTTGACTGTAATGACCAGAATTGATCCACTTAGCCAGTTCAAAAACAACTGTAATCCCATTTGCTGCATTGAAATCTTCGTCCATAGCAGCTGTAAATTTATCCAGAAAAACCTGCAATTCTGTCAAATTGACCGTTCCCGTAAAGGGTTGCTCGTAAGTATTTTTCAGATATTTTAGATTCACTTCCGCATCGTGGACGGCTTTTTCTGTGAAATTGATAGGTTTGCGGTAATGCTGAGTTGCAAAAAAGAAACGCAGTACCTGTCCGTCAATGGTTTTAAGGGCATCGTGAACGGTAATGAAATTCCCCAGAGACTTAGACATCTTGACATCATCAATATTGACAAAGCCATTGTGCATCCAGTAGTTGGCAAAAGTCTTTCCAGTTTTAGCTTCTGATTGAGCGATTTCATTGGTATGGTGCGGAAATTCTAAATCAGCTCCGCCACCGTGAATATCAATCGTATCTCCCAGAATTTCTGTCGCCATGACGGAGCATTCGATATGCCAGCCTGGACGACCAGGTCCCCATGGGCTGTCCCAGAAGATTTCACCGGGCTTAGCAGCCTTCCAAAGAGCAAAGTCCACTGGATTTTCCTTGCGGGTGGTCTCCTCATCTGTCCGACCAGAAGCTCCAAGCTCTAAGTCTGCTAGACTTTTATTGGCTAACTTAGCGTAATTAGAGGACTTTTCAACCCGAAAGTAAACATCCCCCTCTGACTCATAGGCAAATCCTTTGTCCACCAAGACCTGTACAAAATCAATGATGTCCATCATGTAGTCCACTACGCGCGGGTGTTGGGTAGCTGGTTGAACCCCCAGCGTCGTCACATCCTCACGAAAGGCAGCGATGTACTTGTCCGCAACCTCCTGAGGCGTAATGCCTTCTTCCTTGGCGCGATTGATAATCTTGTCATCCACATCCGTAAAGTTGGAAATATAGGCAACCTCATAACCACGGTACTCAAAGTAGCGACGAATAGTATCAAAGGCTACTGTTGAACGGGCATTCCCCACGTGGATATAGTTGTACACAGTTGGCCCACAGACATACATCTTAACCTTATCGTCCTCAATCGGGACAAATTCTCGCAAATCACGGAACATGGTGTCATAGATTTTAATCACTCACTGTCTCCTTTCTGTTTCTTGTTTATCGTAAAGAGTCATTTCAATCCAACTCTCTAGCAATTACTAATGCTATCTCAAAGAAAGTCATAGCATTTGCTTTTCTGTCTTCGTATCTTGCATCCCACTCATGATTGTGATGGTCAACATAATCAGCCGTATAAAAAAATTGATAAACTTTTGCTTGTCGAAATTGTGCCCAAGCCATGATTGCTGAGGCTTCCATATCCACAACAGTCGCACCTGCTGCTAATCTGCGTTTGACCTTATCGGCTGTTTCACGATAGAAAGCATCTGTGGTCCAAGCCTTTGTTCGAATGTGCTCAATGCAAGATTTATTCAAAGCTTCTTCCATGGTTAAAAGCAAAGTTTCGTCATAAGCTATCTCATCACTTGCAGGAGCGTAATGATAACTTGTACCTTCATCACGTAGAGCTGAACTTGGTAGAATAATCTTATCTGCCTGAATAGACTGATCTAGAACTCCGCAAGAACCCAAAACAATAAAGTTCTTAAATCCTCTTGCTTTGAGTTCTTCTAAGAGTCCAACAAACATCGGGGCTCCAATCGTAGCTATAGCAACGGCTACCTTACTCCCATTTTTTTCATAGATATACCATGGAAGTCTGCCATTTAGATTGGTTAGATAGCCACCTTCATAAACATCTTCAAACTTCTTTACTCGTTCAACGATTTCTCCATTAAAAGATAAAATAATCGTGTCACAGATTTCTCCACCACCACGAATACTTCGATCAGTTGGTTCGATAACAGCAGGTACATTTTCGAATTCTTCTAATAGCATTTTTCTACTCTTTCTCATTCAAATAAACTACCTGTGTCTGTTTGACAAAGCCGATTTTTTCATACAAGCGTTTGGCACCTACGTTGCAGTCCTCTACTGCAATCTGAAATTCCTTATCATTTTGCTCGATCAGTTGGTTGACAAGGGATTTAGCTAAGTAGCTTCCATAGCCTTTTCCACGTTCAAGTTCCGATATTGCTAAACCGTAGAAATAATTCGTATCAGTCGATAAATCTACCGTGCAAGTTCCAATAACCTGACCGTCTTTTAATAAAATATATAGGCGACTTTCTGGATCCTTCAGAGCTTCAGCGACATATCTATCCACAACTTCTCTCGATTCATGTTCCTCTGAAAATGCCTGAAATTTTAACTGGCTAATTTGCTCCTGATACGAACTATCTGCTAACAAAACTTCAAGATTAGAAACAGTTACTAACGGATAAGGTCTTCTATCCTTACCTAACCAGGTTTCTGTCTCTTCTTCCTCGACCAATCCCCAGTTGCTGACAAAATCAGGATAACGCTCTAGAAAAATACGTTCTGTCTGAAAAGTAACTGAATGAATAGGGAAAGGAGCCGTTTCTTTCTCAAAACTCGTAAACAAAGCACGCGCAATTCCCTGACGGCGATGATTTGGATGAACCAGTATCGTCACTTCCACATCTTGGTCATCAGCATAGACAGTTAATAGACCAACAAGTTCGCCTTTTTCATAATAAAGGAAAAAGGCGGGCATGTTGGGGTCAAAATTAAGCATGTTAGAAAGATAGGGATCACGATAAGTTCCATCATAGGCTTGGCAACAGTTAATTAGTTTTTTCGCCTCAGATAACTCCTCTTTGCTCAACTTATTTCTTGCTTGAATCATATAGGTATCCTCTACAAACCAGACGATCTGCGGCTGGCTTCTCTAGCCTGCTCGAGTTTATTGACGTAGTACTCCCGTTTTTCTTCGACTTCATGGATGATAGGCTCATCCTTCCGTCCATGAACTCGGACGATCTTAGCCGGAATACCGACAACTGTTACATCACTAGGTACGTCTGCCACGACTACTGCAGCTGCACCAACCTTGGCATTTTCACCGATTTCTACCGGTCCGATGACTTGGGCATGGGCTGATATGAGAGCTCCTTTACGCACAGTCGGATGGCGTTTGCCAACATCCTTCCCTGTTCCACCAAGAGTCACTCCGTGATAGAGAAGAACGCCTTTTTCAACAATCGCTGTCTCTCCAATCACCAGACCTGAGCCATGGTCGATAAAAACACCTGAGTCAATCTGGGCACCCGGATGAATCTCGATTTGGGTCCAAAAACGCCAAAACTGACTGTGCATCCGAGCCAGGAGTTTGAAGCCGTGCTTCCATAGAAAATGCGAGAGACGGTGGGCAGCTAAGACCTTGACACCTGGATAAGTCAGCAAAACTTCCAAACTGTTGCGTGCCGCTGGATCATTTTCTTTTACAATATCAATGGTTTCGCGCCACCATCCCATACATTTCTCCTTTTCTTATTCTGAATCTTTTGGTGTTTCTGTAAATTCTTTCTTAGGTTTGTGGCCCTTATGGTGACGTGGACGGTGAGGTCGCTCAGACTTTTCACCTTTTTCATCATGCTCAGGTTTTGGAGAACGAGGAAGAAGAGCTTTCATAGAGGCATCAATACGGCCTTTTTCATCAATCTTGATGATTTTGACATCTACTTCATCACCAAGTTGTACCAAATCTTCAACCTTATTAGTATGCGTCCAAGCCATTTCTGAGATGTGCACCAAGGCATCTGTCTTGTCAAAGAGATTGACAAAAGCACCGAATTTCTCAATCCGAACCACTTTGGCATGATAAACTTCATCTACTTTTGCTTCACGCACAAGAGCTGCAATGATTTCTTTGGCACGGTTAATCGCATCTTGATCGCTAGAGTAAATAGAAACATTTCCTTCTTCGTCAATGTCAATCTTGACACCTGTTTCTGCGATAATCTTGTCAATCGTTTCACCGCCTTTACCGATGACAATCTTAATTTTATCAACATCAATCTTGATGGTATCAATTTTTGGAGCGGTTGGAGCGAGTTCTGGACGAGGAGCTGGAATTGTACGTTCAATCAAATCTAAAATTTCAAAACGTGCTTTTTTAGCTTGAGCCAATGCTTCTTGCAAGATTTCAGCAGTAATTCCTTCAATCTTAATATCCATTTGAAGAGCAGTAATTCCTTCACGTGTACCAGCCACCTTGAAATCCATATCTCCGAAATGATCTTCTAAGCCTTGAATATCTGTTAAAATCGTGTAATTGCTACCATCTGAAATGAGCCCCATAGCAATTCCGGCTACAGGTGCTTTAATTGGTACCCCACCGGCCATGAGAGCAAGTGTCCCAGCACAAATCGAGGCCTGTGAAGAGGAACCATTTGACTCAAGAACTTCTGCTACCAAACGGATTGCATAAGGGAAATCTTCTAGACTAGGGAGAACTTGCGCAAGTGCACGTTCACCAAGTGCTCCATGACCGATTTCACGACGACCTGGTGCACCATAACGACCCGTTTCTCCTACAGAGTATTGTGGAAAGTTGTAGTGGTGCATAAAGCGTTTCTTGTATTCTGGATCCAAACCGTCAACGATTTGTGTTTCGCCCATTGGTGCCAAGGTCAAAACAGATAAAGCCTGAGTTTGCCCACGAGTAAAGAGACCAGAACCATGCACACGTGGTAGGTAGTCAATTTCAGCATCTAGTGGACGAATTTCATCAACCTTACGACCGTCAGGACGCACCTTGTCTTCTGTAATCAAACGGCGCACTTCAGCATGTTCCATTTGTTCCAAGATTTCAGCCACATCACGCATGATGCGTTCATATTCTTCATGGTCTGCATATTTTTCTTCGCAAACTGCTGTTACTTGGTCTTTAACTGCTTGAGTTGCAGCTTCACGAGCCAATTTTTCTTCCACTTGAACCGCTTTTTGGAGGTCGCTGTTGTAGGCTGCGATGATTTCAGCCTGTAATTCAGTGTCCACATGAAGCAATTCTACTTCTGCTTTTTCTTTACCAACTGCAGCAACGATTTCTTCTTGGAAGGCAATCAATTCTTTGACTGCTTCGTGCCCTTTGAGAAGAGCTTCCAACATGATTTCTTCTGACAATTCTTTGGCACCAGACTCTACCATGTTGATCGCTTCTTTAGTTCCTGCAACAGTTAATTCCAATAACGAAGCTTCTTTTTGTTCTTGACTTGGATTGATAACCAATTCTCCATTAATATAGCCAACTTGTACACCAGCAATTGGTCCGTTAAAAGGAATATCTGAGATTGATAACGCAAGAGATGAACCAAACATAGCTGCCATAGGTGCTGAAGCATCCGCATCATAAGAAAGAACGGTATTGATAACCTGAACTTCATTGCGGAAACCTTCCGCAAACATGGGACGAATGGGACGGTCGATTAAGCGAGCGGTCAAAGTCGCGTCCGTTGAAGGGCGTCCTTCGCGCTTGTTAAAGCCACCAGGGTATTTCCCAGCTGCGTACATCTTTTCTTCATAATTGACTTGAAGCGGGAAGAAATCGCCAGTCGCCATTTTCTTTGACATAACGGCTGCTGTCAGAACGGTACTTTCACCATAGCGCACCACTACGCTACCATTCGCTTGCTTCGCCACTTGTCCAGTTTCAACCACTAATTCTTTGCCAGCAAAAGTGGTTTTAAATACTTGCTTTGTCATATATATTCCTCGTTGAGCTTATACTCAATTTCTAATTTTTTTATACGTCTTGCCTACAAAGATCAAGATACAAAGCATTAAAATTGATTGGTACTTAGTACCTAATAAGTTTACGCTAATCGCTAAATGCCTTGCTAAGTCAAAGCCTCTTGCCAAATAATACCGATTTAACAAGTTCCTGTCGCAAATCTCGTTAAACGCTCACAATATTCATCTGCTGTACTTTTGAAATAAACAAGGATTGTCCCTAATAAGCCTTTAAATCCTCATCTTTGTATCAAGCACGTATAAACTTTATTTTATCATATTTTACACCAAAAGAAAAAGCCTTAAAATAGCTTTTTAACAAGAATTTTTGAAATGTTATCTATTATTCTTATTTTCTGCTATACTAGAAGAAAGTTAATGACAAGGAGAAATAGATTTATGGTTGAACAAAAACAACGTTCTGAATTTCCAGAAAAGGAGCTGTGGGACTTAACAGCCCTCTATCAAGACCGAGAGGATTTCTTGCGGGCGATTGAAAAAACGCGTGAGGACATTAACCAATTCACACGTGATTATAAGGATAACCTCCATACTTTTGAGGATTTTGAAAAGGCTTTTGCTGAATTGGAGCAAATCTACATTCAAAGAAGCCATATTGGCAACTACAGCTTTATGCCGCAAACAACGGACTACAGTGATGAAAGCTTTGCACAGATTGCGCAAGCTGGTACAGATTTTGAAACAGAAGCCAGCGTTGCGCTTAGCTTCTTTGACGCAGCTTTGGTAAATGCCAATGAAAAAGTACTCGACCGTCTCGGACAACTACCGCATTTGACTGCTGCAATTCGTCAAGCAAAAATTCAAAAAGCTCACTATTTAGGTGCCGATGTCGAAAAGGCTCTGACAAATCTCAGTGAAGTTTTTTACAGCCCACAAGACATTTACACCAAAATGAGGGCAGGTGATTTTGCCATGGAGGATTTTGAAGTAGACGGAAAAGTTTATAAGAATAGCTTTATCAGCTACGAAAATTTCTACCAAAATCACGAAAATGCTCAAGTCCGTGAAAAGTCTTTCCGGTCTTTCTCAGCTGGACTTCGCAAACATCAACATACTGCTGCTGCAGCTTATCTGGCTCAAGTGAAATCTGAAAAGCTGATTGCTGATATGCGGGGGTATGACTCTGTTTTTGACTATCTTTTGGCTGAGCAAGAGGTAGACCGTTCTATGTTTGACCGGCAAATTGACCTCATCATGACAGAATTCGCCCCTGTTGCACAAAAGTTTCTCAAACACGTTGCTAAAATCAACGGTCTTGAAAAAATGACCTTTGCAGATTGGAAATTGGACTTGGACAGCGCACTTAATCCTGATGTCACTATTGATGACGCTTACGAACTAGTAATGAAGTCCGTTGCTCCACTTGGAGAAGAATACACGTGCGAAATTGCCAATTATCAAAAAGAGCGCTGGGTGGATTTTGCAGCTAATGCCGGCAAGGACTCCGGAGGCTATGCAACTGACCCTTATCGTGTGCACCCGTACGTTCTCATGAGCTGGACAGGCCGTATGAGTGATGTGTATACTCTGATTCATGAAATTGGCCACTCTGGTCAGTTCATCTTCTCTGACAATAGTCAAAGCTATTTCAATACCCACATGTCTACCTATTACGTAGAAGCTCCTTCTACCTTCAACGAACTCTTACTTAGCGACTATTTGGAACATCAATTTGACAATCCACGCCAAAAACGCTTTGCTCTTGCGCATCGCTTAACTGACACCTACTTCCATAACTTCATCACTCACCTCCTGGAAGCAGCTTTCCAACGCCGTGTTTACAATCTGATTGAAGCCGGCGAAACCTTTGGTGCTGCTAAACTGAACAGTATTATGAAAGAAGTTCTGACCGAATTCTGGGGGGAAGCGGTGGAAATTGATGACGATGCTGCACTTACTTGGATGCGCCAAAGTCACTATTACATGGGACTGTACAGTTATACCTATTCTGCAGGTCTCGTTATCTCAACTGCTGGTTATCTTCATTTGAAAAATTCTGAAAATGGAGCCCGCGATTGGCTCAACTTCCTCAAATCCGGCGGAAGCACAACGCCTCTTGAATCTGCTCGCATCATTGGCGCGGATATCTCTACTGATAAACCACTCCGTGATACCATTCAATTCCTGTCGGACACAGTTGATCAGATTATTGCATACAGCGAAGAATTGGAAGAATAACAGAAACTATTCAAAAGGGAGTGGGACAAAAATCGGTAATTTCGAAGAAATTTGATTTTGTCGTCCCACCCCCGCACAGTTGAGTAGGGCTGTAAAGGTTTATTTATCAACCGAATAGAACCTACTCAACCACTGCGACTTGCAAGAAACTCATAAAAATCTGACGAGGTTAAGGACTTTTGCCCCAGCCTCTTTTTTCGTCTGTAACTAATCTAAAGATCTTTCTGTTCACTTTTCTTCCAAGCCAAAGTCACTCGTCAGCTTGGCAATGATTTCTCTAAGTAAACTTTTATTTACATCATATTTCACATCTTTATGGTCACGGTTAAAAAGCAGGAGTTTTGCATTGATGAGCTTTTGAGTATGAAAAGAAACTGCTGCTCCAGTAATATCTAACTCTTCAGCAATCCGTTTGCTCTTTGCATACGGTTTAGCTAATTCTACCATAACATTATAGCGTGTGCTATCACTAAGTACCTTGAGAACTGCGGCAAACGTATCCATATCCAGTTCTGTTCCACTTTTAAGTAATTGATCAATGCGGCAAGAAACGATAAAATAATGGATCTCACTCGGTTCTGTTTCACTAAAATAAGATGCAAACTGCACCACCCATGGACTGACAACATAAAGCCTAATAAATTGATTTTCTTTAAAATTCCAATCAAAATGAGATAGGCTAGCAGACTCTGCAATGGTATTCTCCAATGAAAAGGATGCCGCATAAGCTCTACGTTCAGCAGCACTTTTTTCCAAGTAAGGCTGGTAAAGCGGAATAAGTTCCCGAGACAATTCTATTAACTCTTTCATAGCTTCAAGTGGCTTCCGATAAAATTGACTGAAATACCACTTAGTTTCTGATTTAATAGATGATGCTTCTAAATAATCCCAAAAATCTCCACTTTTAGCCATGTGCTCAGGACCTGTGTTTAAGAGACCTTTTAGCTGTTCTCTTATCGCTTCGGCATCTAGCTGCAAACAGTAGGCATGTACCGCTTCAACCGATTTGGGCGTCAGCCCCTTATCTACCATCTCCAAATAGCAACTTTGCAGCAAGGTGATTCCATAACCAGTCAAATAATAGGTTTCCATTTTTTCCTTATAAGGTTGAAACAAAAGGCGAAGCTCTTCCATTATAGAAAAAACATCTTTAAAAAGCTCACGCTCTTTGCCACTAAAACTTTCGATAGTCTCTCTTCTATCCTGTATCAGAGTAGATAGAGAAAACTGCTCCATTAAATCACTTGCTTGTTCTGAATACTGTACTTCCACCATTATCTTTACTCCTTCTTTAGTGTTATCTTATCAAATTCACCCTAACAAGTAAACTGTTTGGAAAGCTATTGCATCACTTGTTTAGCATTTTTTTGGGCACTTTCAGTGTATAAAAGAATAAAATCGATGATAATATTAAAAATAAGAAAGCAATTTGGGCTGATGACAAGAACGTCACTAAAACTGCTACCAGCATTTTACAAAGAACTAAACCTAATGTGGAAAAACTACTAATCCCCGCACTGATTGTCGCCAAATGCTTCTCAGGAAGCGATGAAATGACAAAAGCATTCATCTTCGGCTGAAAAATGCCTACGATAACCATTGTCAAAAAATTCACCAAGAAAATAATATAAATACTGTGGAGTAAAAAACCAATAAAGAGAGCAGGAGGCATGAATACGGAAATCTTCAGCAAAAATTCCATACTTACTTTTTTTAATAAGGTCGTTACCAAAACACTCCCCAAAATATTTCCTATCAAAGTTACAACTGTAACGGTTGCTATAGTTGTGGCTGGATTGAGAAATGCAAAACTGGGATTTTCTTTCATATTTAGGAGGAGCAGTGCATTCTCTGCTGCAAATACAGCATTTAAACCAGCAATGGTAAAAATAGAAGTCTTTAAGACGGAGATATTCTGAACAGTTTGATAAGATTGCTGCAAACTATTCCATGTATTTTTAATAAAATGCCTCTCTCCCTCACGATTATCAACAGAAGAATGAATTCGATTATCTTTGAGCAGATTATTTAAACTGGGACGAAGTATCAACATTATCAAAGCACTAACTACAAAAGTTCCAGCATTAAAAAATGCAAGGTATTGGTAACTCATCAGCCCGACTAAAATTGCTCCGCTGGACTGAAAGAGAATCTTTAGGATAGAGCTTGCTCCTTGACGAAAGGCATACATGGCTTCACGATCTTCCAATGGAATAATACGAAGGCTGAGTGGTATATGCAAAGCATCTTCATATTGACCAGCTAGGTCAGATAAAAGATTGACCAATACAGCTAAAATCACTCCCCATAAAGCTGGCTGAAAGCCCATAGCCAGACCAATGAGCAGATACAGCCCTGTCCGAAACAGAAGCGTCGCCAAAATCGTATCTACTTTCTTCTTAGTACGATCGCCCCACATGCCCATGAAAATCATCGTTAGAAAAGGCAAACTTTCAGATAAAGTCACTAAAGAGATTGCAAATTTTGCTTCTGGCAATAGCAGAACATAATTCATTAAAGCCAAATAATAGAGTATATCTCCAAAATTAGACAACATATCCGAGACGAAAGTTCCCATAAACAGTTTATTTTGCAATATTCGTTTCATTTTATATCCGCTTTCTCTTCGTTAAGCAATCACTTAATTTTTTATTAAATGTAATTATACACTTAATTTTAAATAAGTCAATGCTTTATTTTGAGTTTTATTAGAATCCTCAAGAATCTCTTTTAGGTATCCTAGTGACTAAAAGTTTTCAGGCACCTAAAAATCCACTTAAAAACTAAGCGGATTTTATGCTTTATCCTAATTCTGCCACAATTTGCTTGATTTGTGCTGCTGTATGTACCCCGGCGACTTGTTTCACAACTTGACCGTTCTTTTTAAATAAGAGAGTCGGAATACTCATAATACCAAATTGTCGTGCGGTATTTGGATTTTCATCAACGTCTATCTTCACGATTTTCAATTCATCTTCTGGAATTTCTACGGAAAGTTTTTCTAGAATAGGAGCTTGCATACGACAAGGTCCACACCAAGTAGCCCAAAAGTCAATAAGAACAAGACCGTCCTTTGTTTCTGCTTCAAACGTTGCATCAGTAATAGCTTTTGTCATCATTTTACCTCACTTTTATTTGTATTGATTTAAATCTTGCTTCATTAGATAAAAGAAAACATCACCGTAAGTCCCTTGGTAATCCAATTCGTGTCCATTAACAAGCAGCTTTTGAACCGGATAATAATCTGCTACATTGATCAAGCAGGCCTGTTGAGATTGCTCAAATTCTTGATAGCTTTCAAACGTTATAACCCTCTCTTGCTTACTAGCATCCAAATAAGTGATTTCAATCATGGTCATTCTCCTTTTTATTATTCAATTACATTTGTAATTATTTTTATAAATACATTGTATCAATAGTTATTACAACAGTCAAAGGATATGCTTACTCTGACACATTTCTATTTCTAATGGTAAAAAAAGCTCTCATTTTCATGAGAGACTTTTAATTGAATTAACGACGAAGTCCGAGTGAGTTGATCAATTCACGGTAACGGTTAACGTCGTTCTTACGCAAGTAGGCAAGAAGGTTACGACGGCGACCGATTTTTTTCATCAATCCACGGTAAGTAGCGTGGTCTTTTTTGTGTACCTTGATGTGTTCGTTGAGGTGGTTAATTTCCCAAGTAAGAACAGCTACTTGTACTTCAACTGAACCTGTGTCACCTTCGTGACGTGCATATTGTGCAATGATTTCATTTTTTTTCTCTTTTGAGATTGCCATGATAGACTCCTTTTCTTTACGCTTCATCCGAGTGTTAGGCTTGGCCCACCTAATACCAAGAAAAAGTTATTTGTCTTTAACGACATCCTTATTCTACCAAGAAGAAAAGGTTTTGTCAAATGGGACATTCCGGCTTAGACTTCTACACCAAAAATAGTGAGTTTTTCTAATTCTTCTTTTGTCAAACGACGGAACGTTCCTATTTCCAACTTTCTATCCAGAGTTAATGGTCCCATAGAAAGGCGTTCCAAGTCAGTTACTTTTTTGCCACATGCTTGAACCATTCGCTTCACTTGGTGAAATTTTCCTTCAGAAATTATAATCTCCACCAGAGAAGTTTGCTATTCTTCATTCACTTCTAATATGGTCAATTTTGCAGGCTGACAGGTAAAGTCCTTGAGTTCTATTCCTGCTTCAAAATGTTCCACATCTTTTTCAGTTATAATCCCATCTACCTTTGCACGATAAACTTTTGCTGCATGCTTTTTAGGAGACAGCATAGCGTGTGCCAAAGCTCCATTATTGGTTAATAACAAAAGACCATGAGTGTCAATGTCGAGCCATCCGACTGGAAAGACTGCTTTCTGGCGTGCATTTTCATCCAGCAAATCCAAAACTGTTCGATGCTTATCATCTTCGGTAGCAGAAATGACACCTTTGGGTTTATTCAAAAGATAATAGACAAATCTTTTATAGATCAGAACTTGGTTATTAACCGAAATTTCATCCTGATTTTCATCTATTTGAATTTTCGCAGATGTTTCTATTTTTCCATTCACCAAAACTTGCTTCTTTTTCAATAGGCGTTTGACTTCTGTTCGTGAGCCAAAGCCCATTTCTACTAAAAACTTATCTAATCGCATCCTTTCCCTCATTTTGTTGATAAGTGACAAAAGAAGCTAAAATGGATACTGCTATCATGAGAACCCCTAGTACACTAAAAATAAAGGTTGGAACAGAAGAAATGATTCCAATCAAGGATAGGACGAATGTTGATACTGAAGCACCACTACTGCAACCCAAGACAACAATCGCTGTTGCACGATTGACTAAATGGGCAGGAATTTTCTCTGATACAATATGAAATACAGCTGTTAGAGATACGCTATAAGCAAAACCAGCCAACAGAGCACTTAAACTTAAGAACCAAATGTGGCTCGAAAAACCAATCATCACTTGACTGAGACCAAAAATAATTCCCATTACTGTCAATAAGCGATTTTTCAGTAAACTCACTAGACTAGCAAAGCTAACACCAGCTAGAATCCCGATAAGCTGCATACAGCTGAGAATCAAGCTCGCTGTTTCAGCACTTCCCATTTTATTCTGTAAGACAAGACTTGGAATACGTAAATTGATAGCGACATTGGTACACACAATCATTCCAGCTATAAAAGCCAACAATATGCTTAAACGCACTTGTTTTGTGGTCATTTTCTGAGCAGACTTGAGATACTTATGTTTATCGACTTTGCTTTTTTCATAAGGAACAAACAAAAGATACAATGCTAAAACAATAAAGCCAACTGTATAAACCAGAAAAGTAGTTGTCCAACCAAAACGCAAGAGTTGCCCGACCGCTAAAGTCAGCAAAGCCATCCCAACAACTTCTGCTGACCCACGGTAGCCCAACATCTGCACACGCTCTCTCCCTTGGAATCGCTCACTAATAATCGCAATTGCTCGAGGGTTCATCATACCTAGCCCTAAACCAAAAATAAATCGCGAAGCAAAAACGAGACCATAAGCTTGATTGAAAAATGGGATGAGGCCACAAATAGAAAACAACAATAGTCCTAGTATAATCATTTGCCGCTCAGATAAAAAACGCTCCAAAATACTATTAAAAAGTAATAAAGACATAATCCCAATAGACGGCAAGGAGACTAATAACTCTACCTGACTAGAGGAATAATTCTTATAAAACTGAGACATTGCCGGTAAAGCGCTGGAAATTGAAAATGCCGTTGTCAACACAAATGATAAAGCCAGAATACTAGCTTTCTCCATGAATCTTTTCATCTTATCTTCTTTCTAAAATCACACTATCCCTATCATACAGTTTTTTATGAAAAGACGCAATCTAATTCTGACATAAAAAACCAACGCCGTAAATAAGAATACAACGTTGGTTTGCTTAGTCTCAATCTTCATACAAAGTCATCAATTTTTCTCTTTCCTGTCCTTTATTGGCAAATCGAACAGCTGGTTTCTTAGTGAGAGGAGAAACTATTCCCAAAGCGATTTTGTATCCATTTCCTTCACCAGTCACGTTAACAGTTGAAAGGGAAATTTGCACCTTTTGTTCTTTATCAGGTAAGATTTTTGTTAAAGCAATCGGTACGGTTTTACTTTCAATAATAGCACCCATTCTGTTGAGCACATAAATTTTCACTTTCCAATTGCGATAAAAGGGGGCAACTCCTTTATTTGCTAATGTCATCGTCAACTGAGTAGATGTCTTACCAGATGTCAAAGTCATCTGAGGAACCCATAAACGATAGCCCATGTTTTTCAAGATTTCATTATAGCCACTATTATCATTGTCTATCCTTTCAGCAATTTTAGGACCCAAAAAAGTAGTATGAGATTCCTGAAGTTCTTTGATGATCTGTTTCAGCTTTTTCCCCATGAGAGTTTTCATAGTAGCTGAACTGGTTAATTCACCACCTATAGGAGCAGTTTGCCAGGCATTTGGCATAGGGACTAAACCATTTTTGCATTTTCCTGATCATAATCTCCACCAGATTTAATCCAATTTAACCAAACTTTTTTACTTTCTTCGTCCCCAACCACATCATTATAAAGACCAAACCCATATTTTTTAGCTACTGTAAACGGACGCCGCATCAAAATATTCGCTTCTGGGAAAGCATCTATCCAAGGGGTAATATATTTTTCACGAATAGCCGCTTCTGGCAACTTCCGAATATTGGCTTCGTCATTCACATGCCACTCTCCCCAATGACCTAGTCCCCCTAGCTCAATAAAAGAAATTTGTCCTGAATCAGCCCATCTCTGCCCCATCGCCTCAACTGCTTTTTGATAATATTGAAGAAGTTTTTTATCCTCATAATTAGGAGAAAAATCTTTTCCATAGGAAGAAGTATAGCGGTCTCCCGGATCAGACATTTTTTTGATTAACCAAGAAGGAATATCCTTATGAGTGGCTTTCCGAGGATAGTCCAAAACAAAGCGAAAAACAACATGCTTTCCTTCTTTTAACCAGCGTTTAAGCTGATTTTTTGCTTCTAAGGCTTCCCAAGCATATACCCCTTTTTTAGGCTCCAATTCTTTCCAAGTTACATCCATATAAACCAACTGAACATCCTTAGTTACTTCTGATTCCTTAGCTGAAGGAGCATAGCCCATCAGAGGATTGGCTAGTGCTTTATCAGAGTAAGTAAAATTCTGCTCCACTCGTTTTCTACCTTTTTTAAAAGAAGGAGAAAAAAGCACTACACAAATAAATAGGAGGGCTAAAACACCTAAACAAATTGGTATTATTCTGTTCATTCTCATCATCCGTGATATTCACCATTGTATTGAATCAGAGTCACATCCGAAACTTGCTCAATATTCCGGATTTGCTCTACAAAAACAAAATTCTCTTTTTGACAAAAGACCTCTACTGCCATTTCGACAGTATCTCCTCGCATCGTTTTTGACTTAACAAAATATTTCATTTTTCCAAAAGCCTGAATAATTTTATCGCCCGTTTCATCACCTTTATAATGGATAACAGCAATATAGACTTTTCCTTGCCCCTGCATTTTGCTAAAAATGATTAACATTCCAAAAATGACAGTTGCCGTTACAATTGCCAAAATGTACATGCCCGCTCCAACAGTGATTCCTGTTGTAATAGCCCAGAACAGATAAATCAAGTCCATCGGATCCTTAACCGCTGTACGATAACGAACGATAGACAGCGCCCCTACCATACCAAATGTTGGAGCTAATAGCTATGATGACATCCACTTAAGAACCAGTTCCCCATTCTCAACTTTTGGCTGGTCAATATAAAATGGTTGAGGAGACTGCAAACTATTTTTATAATCTTGATAATTTTTTTCAACTTCCTTTGGTAATTCATTTAAAATCTTGTCATATTGCTCCTCTTTTATAGGCATATCATTCAATTTATCCAACATATCAATGGCCTCTTTTGTTTTCGGAAAAACTGTCAATTTTAATTTTTTTTGAACTTTTTAAATCTGTTTCTCACAAAAGATAAACCGTATCCTTTGGAAAAGCTTCTTGTATAAACTTTTTGGTTACATATCCCGTATTTCCAAATAGTAGAATTTTCAATTTTTTGTCCCTCCTAAAAAGTAATTTATTTTGTTACTAATAATAGTTTAGTATCCAACTAAATATCAAGCAAAATAGACTAATTTTTTACTAATTTATTTCGTGTTTTCTCCACATATTCATTACACGCTATTCCGATTTCTTTCTTTCTCCTTTATTTTGTGTTATATTTATCATATACAAAGAATTTAATTTGGAATAGAAATCCATTTTTAGAACGAAGGAGAAAACATGTCTGTTATTGAAAAATTAACAAAACCAGCTCACTTGATTGATATGAATGACATCATTCGTGAAGGGAATCCAACGCTTCGGGCAGTCGCCAAGGATGTCACCTTTCCACTTACAGAGCAAGAAGTTATCTTGGGTGAAAAAATGCTCCAATTTTTGAGAAATTCACAAGACCCTGCAACTGCTGAAAAAATGGGGCTTCGTGGCGGCGTTGGTCTAGCTGCACCTCAGCTAGATCTGTCAAAGCGTATTATTGCTGTATTGGTGCCAAACCTGCCAGACAAAGAGGGCAATCCACCAAAGGAAGCCTATGCTTTGCAAACGGTTATGTACAACGCTAAAGTCGTGGCACATTCTGTTCAAGATGCCGCACTCGCTGAAGGGGAGGGCTGCTTGTCAGTTGACCGTGAAGTTCCTGGTTATGTCGTGCGCCATGCGCGTGTCACCGTTGAATATTTTGATAAAGAGGGTGAAAAGCACCGTATCAAACTAAAAGGATACAATGCCATTGTCGTGCAACACGAAATCGACCATACAAATGGCATTATGTTCTATGACCGCATCAATGAAAAAGATCCTTTCGCAATCAAAAAAGGCATGTTAGTGATTGAATAATAAATAAAAAGGAATCTCTGTTCTAAAACAGCATTCCTAATTAAAATTTCTTTATAAAAGCACTATAACTCAATAATACAAATTAAAAGAACAACTTTGGCATTCTGATAAACAGAAAATTAAGGTTGTTCTTTTTTTGTAGTTATCGTGTGAATCTGTCTCAGACGCACTCCTTTATGATGACAAGCAATTTTAACGCAACTGCTATCGCACAAAAACAAAGCACCATTTTGAGGTGGTAGATAGAACTTGTGAAGCAAGTCTCATCTTCATTCGCCTTTGAAACTCCAAAGAGCAATTTTGATGAAACCTTCGTTTTCTGCATTCACTATCTAAACAGTCTGAAAAACAGTTAAGTCGCCTTGTGGGGCGAGACTATACAGAACATTTTGTACCGAAGCCTTGAAATAAGAAAGCTGAGATTAACATTTTCAAATGTTAATTCCTTTGTGGGCGACTGCACTAGCAATCGTAGGTATCGGTCTCACTCCTATTTTTAGAAGTCAGCTTCCTCTTTCCCAGAAAATAGCTAAAAGAATAATCGCTCCCAACACTGAAGGGATGATTGCTGTATCTGACAGATGAGGTCCCCAGCTACCAAAGAGCATTTGCCCAAGCCAGGCTCCAAACCAACCTAGTAAGATTTTGCCGATACAGCCCATTCGTTCTCCACGATTGGTGATTGCTGCTGCAATTAGACCAATAATGAAGCCGACAAACATACTTCCAATCATTTAGTTATCCTTCCTGATTATTTCATTATTCTCACTTTTGCACTATTTTATGCAAACAGCAGCCTTTCTTGTTTTTGGAAGAATAGGCACGACTTGCTAATACAGCCAAACTGACCAACGCCACCGAAGCAAGTACTACTTTTCCAGAAAATTCTAGTGAATAATGAAAATCTCTTAGGGCTTTTTTATCTTCAGCTGAAATCATTAACTTCATAACGTATCCTTTCTATTTGATAAATTGTAAAATATAGTGCAACAAAAAAACTCATAGCGTTTCATTGGTGTAA
>OBVS01000092.1_pt1 | contig 66415 bp, 56 predicted proteins | sample 1476211 | NCBI WGS metagenome assembly OBVS01 (sample SAMEA2580025, study PRJEB22360) | human gut metagenome | biome: human gut; feature: human-associated habitat; material: faeces | place: Denmark | collected 2008/2010 | reverse complement strand
TTTTTGAATGTATTCTAACATTAAACTTTGTAGATGTCAACTTAAAATCCACCAATTAATAATTGCATGTCAATATTTGTATTGTGAAACTAGTTTCAGAAATATATAGTCTTAAAGTATGTCCACTGCCAATGGTTTTTTCAATATTTAAAAGGAGAGAACCAATTTGGTCCTCTCCAGGGTATAATTTTCCACCAACCCACTACAGTTGACAAAGAGCCGTTATTCTCAAATGAGACAACTCCTTTTAGTTTTTATAACCTCAGCTTCTCGGTCTCTTACCTACTTTTAATAGAAAGACTACGAAGGACGATTCTTAAAGTAGTCAGATTGTGCAATATCGAAAGATTAGATGGGCTTAACCAATTTAACAACCCAAATCCAATTAAACTTCCATTTATTACAACTGTTTCTTGAATATTTCTTTGAATTAATTTCTGCAACGATTCAGATAAAGAATTCAATTCCTCGAAGAAATCTAAACGATTATCTAATAATAAAATATCACTCATCTGCTTAGAAATATCAGCACTTTCATTCATCACAACCCCAATATCTGCAAGCGTCAAGGCAGCAGAGTCGTTTAACCCGTCTCCAACCATCAAAATAGTTCGGCCAGCTTTCTGTAATTCCTGAACCAACTGAAACTTACCATCTGGTTTTAAATCAGTATAAACGTTGTCAAATGGCAGATCTTTAACCAACTCTTCTGTTCTAGCCAACGTATCACCAGTTGCCAGAATCAGTTTTTTCCCTTGGCGCTTTAGCTTTTTCAATGCAACTTTCGCCTCGCTTCTCAAGGGAGTGTGGATACAAAACATCCCAATTAATTCTTTCTTATAAGCCAAAAACAATAAATTGTAATGAGTCTTATATTGCTCAATCAAGGCCAGCTGCTCAGAACTAATTCTTACCTGTTCGTCTTGCATTAGTACATAATTTCCAATGACAACCGATTGACCATCAATTTGCGATTTAATCCCTTTGCTTGCAACATACTGAAGCTTGCCATGCATTTCTTCGTGTTCAATGCCTTCAATTTCAGCTTGTTTAACAATTGCATTGGCAATAGGATGATAGATATGTTCCTCCAAACATGCACTTATTCTTAAAATATCTTTCTCAGTATAATCTCCGAAAGGAAGAACCTTTTCAACCAAAGGATAACTCGTCGTGATGGTACCCGTTTTATCAAACAAGAAAGTATCCACTTCCAGATATTTTTCTAATACATCACCATCTTTAATAACCATTTCTCGATTTAGACCTTCCTTTATGGCCGTAAGGTAGGCTACAGGTGTGGATATTTTTAGAGCACATGAAAAATCCACCAATAAAAAGGAAATGGCTTTTGAAAACGAACCTGTTAACAGATAAGTCAAACCAGCACCTAAGAAGTTATATTTTACAACCTTGTCTGCCATCCTAATAAAATGACGTTGTTTTGTCTTCTTACTCTCTTCAGATTTTTTCATCAGATTGATGAGTTGCAAAATACGACTGTTTATCTGATTATCAGTCACACGAATTCTTAACTCTCCTGTTTCCAAAACAGTATTCGCACATACAGAATCTCCCTCTTTCTTTTCAACAGGGAAGCTCTCTCCAGTCAAGGAACTCTCATTGACCATGCCTAATCCTGAAACCACTTGGCCGTCAAACAAGATTTCATTACCTTGGGAGACAACTAATACATCACCTACTTGAACATCAGAACTCTTGATGCTGATGACCATGTCTCCCCGCACTAAGAAAACATCACTTTCTTTAGCAAGAAGGCTTTGTTCCAAATCTGTTGCTGTTTTTTTTAAAGACCACTGATCCAGATGATTACCCAAATCAAGCATAAACATGATGTTGCTAGCTGTCTTGGATTGGTTCATAAACAAGGACAACAAAATGGCCGAACAGTCCAAGACCTCCATGGTTAGTTCCTTGCGCGCTAAAGTTTGATAGGCTTCTTTGACATAACCCAAAGCCTGATAACAAGTCCAAATATAACGAATAGGGTAGGGTACAAAACTTCGAAACAGCAAACGCTTAATCGCTGCACCCGATACAATTGAATAAGCACTCTCTTCTCTACGAATGGGAAGAGTCATCAAGTCCGAAACTTTCCCCTTGTCAATTTTTTTTAAAAAGGCCTCTGCATTTTCTAATACAGAGAAGCCTTCTTTCATACGTAGAGTAAAGTGCTGCTGATCCATATAAAACTGAATAGAGTCGATCCCTTTTTCATCTTTAGCCAAGGAACGAAGATAATCTTGAATATCCAAGGTCAGTGAAAACGAGGACGATAATCGGATATGTTGATATCCTCTGTGTAGCACTTTAAAAGACATATTATTCACCTGTCAGGCTATCTAATTGTTCTTCTTTCTTTTCCTGTTCGTATAAATATTTAGCGTCTTGTAAAACATCATCACCGTGTTGTTTTACAACAGAAACAGATGCATCCAGTCCATCTTTCAATTTGTAAGCTTTAGCCAAGGCCTTAGAATAGCCTTTCTTAGCTTCTTTACTTGCTAAGACTTTCAAGCCAAGCGTCCCAAATGCTACCCCTCCTAAGAAGAGAGATGATTTTTTCGCAACTTTTGCGACGTTTAATACTTCTTTTAACATGTTTATTTCCTCCTTGTAACTATTGTAGCGAAAAATGACAGCAAAAGCAATTGCTGATATCTGATATATAGATAAAATTCTCTATACTGATATTTAATTATATTATGATGAAAACAATATACTTTATTTTTTGATACTGTCAATAATTATGTGTAAACACTTAAGTAGAGTTACGGAGTGTTAATTAAATAAGCTTTCAAGTGTATCAGAACATTGACCAAACCCTTTATGGATTCGTTGACTTTGCTTGAAATTATAATCTTCAAACAACGTAACTAAGTAACGTTCCAGAGCCTCCTCATTAGGAAAAAGAACCTTCTTTTTCGTTTGATGTTTGATTTCTTTGTTAAGAGACTCAATGAGGTTTGTCGAATACATGCTGTGCCAAATCTGGTAGGGAAACTGATAAAAAGTTAAAAGATTATCCGTCTTCTCCAGACTTTCCATGACTTTCCTATACTTTGGTTTCCATTCGGCGAGAAAGTCCTCTAAAGCTTGTCCTGCCATTTCTAAATTTTCAGCACGATAAATCATTATAAATTGCCCCAGAATAACCGCTCTATCTGCTCGTTTCACTTTACTAGCTAGATTTCGACTAATATGAATTAAGCAACATTGTTGTTTAGCTAATGGGTGAGCCTGACTGATAATCTGCTCAAGCCCCTTAAAGCCATCTGTAACTACAAGAGAAATCTGTTGGATTCCTTGGTTTTGAAGCTTGTCTAACAGGGTGGACCAAGAAGCATTGTTTTCTTGAGGCAACTGTGCATAGCATATCTCTATGCGACTAAAGTCGCTAGAGCTATCCTAATTGCGCACCGCCAGTTCTCATAGAAAAAAACACCTTGCAAGATGCAAAGTGTTTTCGTTTGTATTCTGCTGTCCAGCAACGAATTAACGTTTAGAGAACTGGCTAGCTTTACGAGCCTTTTTCAAGCCTGTTTTCTAGTATTTTTATATCTATTGGCAGATTATCCGACTTATCCCCATCAACATCTGACTCTAACTCAACCTCTGAAGAAATCCTAATATTGCGTACTTTGATATATTCGATATTATTGTTACCTACTAGATCCCCTTTTTAATAAATCTGGGATAGCCGATAATTTAGAAATGATGGATGAATCCTTTAAAATCAAGATATTTCCATATTCATCTGTATTTTCATCAAATAGTTTTTTGTCTGCATAGTAATTGGATAGAAGAACTAAGACCTGAGTAGCTTCACCTTCATAATTGCCATTTTTGCTTTCAAAAGGTAATAATTGCTTGTTCATAGCTTGGCGAATCAGTTGCACCAGCCAAATTAATTGTCTTGACCGACGAATAAAGCGACTTCTTTCAAGGATTCGACCATAAGGAAACAGTTGGCAGATTCTATAAAAGTGTCGATGTGATTCGGCACGCTCATCAGACTCGCTACACAGAGCTGGTACATAATATCTGCTATAATTTTCTGGAAGATTTGGTCAAGCGGTCTTTTAGCCGTGTGACAGGCATACAGGAAAAACACTATTTATTTACTTTTTGCACGGGAGGCTTTAAGATGTTGCTGGACGCCTTTCTTGATAATCACTCAGAGTCGCCAGAGTGTCTGGGCTGGGATATGGCAAAGATATACCGCTGCCTGAAACTGTTCTTTGACGCTGATAAACGCGACATATCAATTAAAATGTCGCACTAAAATGATTGAAAAGTGATTGAAACTGTATTATAATGAACGTATATATTTAGAAAAGAGGTACTAACTATGGAAAACCTAGTAGTTTCAGTCTTTAACACTGAAAGCGAAGCTTATCAGTCCTTTGCGGATTTGAAGGCTTTCCGCCAAACTCAGACGACCAAGGTTGCTCAAATCGCCTTGGTCAAAAATGAAAACGGTCACATCGTTGAAAAAGAACGCTATGACTTTGAAGATTCAACGACGGATGCAACCCTAGAAGGTGGCTTGCTCGGTGCAGTTATCGGGCTTTTGGGTGGTCCTATCGGCGTCTTGTTTGGTTATGGTATTGGCAGCCTCTATGGTTTGGCTGCTGGTGATACCGTTGATACGGCAGAAGCTGGCTTGATTGACGTTGTGTCTCAAAAATTGATCGACGGCGAAACAGCCGTTGTCGCCTTGGTGCAAGAAAACAACGAAGCAGTCATCGATGCTTACTTCACCAAGTACGACACCCAAATCGTGCGTTGGGATGTAGCAACCGTCGTAGCCGAAATCGAAGCAGCTCTGCAAGTCCAAGAAGACCTCTACAACCAGGCACGTGCACAAATGAAGGCTGAACGTAAAGCCGAACGCAAGGCTAAACTTGAAGAATTCAAGGCAAATGTCAAAGCAAAATTTGACAAATTGAAAGCCTAACGTCTAAGCGTCTCATAAATTTAAATGTGACTGAGACGCCATTTAAAATTTATGTGCGTCGGATTCTCACAGTTAAATAATTGCGTTGACAAAGCCGTTACAGCCGTTCTTCCATTCTTTGAAAAGAATGTTTAATAGACAAGAAATCTGGACTAGTATTGGTCTGGATTTTTTTGTGAATATAGAGGTCATAGCTTTTTGACTATGCTTCGTTATAATTAGAAAAATTTTAAGTTTTATCAAGATGAAATCAGTCAGACGAAGACATCCCGAATTAGCACCAGCATCACCACACAAACTAAGACATACTGGTGCTACTCTTGCTAAACAAGCAGGTGTTTCTCTTGAAGCCTTCTCAGAAGCTCTTACTCATAGTGATAAAGAGATTACAAAAACTTACGTTAATATCAAAGATAAAGTCAATCAGACTGTAGGTGATATTGCTTTTCGTAGTTTAAAAAATTGATGGGGTGAATATGGGGTGAATTTTGGGGTGAACTTTGATTTTTTGAAACAAAAAAGACATCCAAGAGTAAATTCTTGAATGTCTGTAAACGTTGATATAATCGTATTGATTAACGTTTTGAGAATTGTGATGCTTTACGAGCTTTCTTAAGACCTGGTTGGAAACACTTTTATTTGAATAAGTTTCAATATCCGCTTAAAATCAATGTTTTCCCACGTTTTCAGAAAGAACAATTTCATCTAATTTGAATATATTTCATTTGAATGGTGTGAATTTTACCCTAAAAATACACGAATTGAGCTAGATTTTACCAAAAAGTTCACACCATTTTTGTTATTGTTTTGTAAATTTTGTATTTATATTTTTTCAAAATCAGTTTTATAATATAATGGTATCTAGGAATCAACTAGAATTACTTTACAAGTATAGTCCAACATAAATTTTCTAATTACAAAAAATGAAAGAGTAAAACTTCATAAATATATGTCTAATATGAATTTAAATTGTGAATTTCTTGAAAAATATCCTTTATATTCGCTAATAAATTTTCTGGAGTATTATTTTTATAAATTACATAAAGATTTTTCTTGGCTCTTGAAAAAGCAACGTATAAAAGATTGCGAACTTCTTGAAATTGTGGATCAGAATCAATTGAAGTATTATATTTTTCAAAAAAATACTTACAATAATTTTCTTTTTTTGCAAATTTATCTTGTAGTACAACAACTACATTATCAAATTCTAGCCCCTTTGAACCATGCAATGTGTAATAGCTAATTCCTTCATTTTTTAAATCATCAAAAATATAATTATACCACTTGATAAATTGAGAAATATCTAGATTAAAAAAATCATCAACAACTGTCATTTCTCTTTCTGATTCCTCCGAATCTTGAGAATAGTAAAAATAATCATAAGCACGATTCTTTATATTCAACAAAATGTTCTCGGCGGTATCATCTATCAAGAATATTTTTTTTAGAATAGCATTACCTGAGATTGGTTCCTGTATATTAGCAATTTCATCAATACATTTATCAATTATCAATGTTGATAAGTTAAGCTCTCTCAAACTATTAATAAACTGTTTCATCTCTGCAAATGTTAGTGTTGATTTATGCGGAGTTGCGAACTGGACAATCTCCCTGACAGTTGAATTATCATCCCCTGCCCTTTGAATAAAGTCTATGAAAGTTAAAATCTCTCTCAAAAACCATCCCATATGCTGTAAATTTTTCTGTAAAAATTCATTAGACACATTCTCAAAGTTCGCACCACTAAATCGAGGGAACTTTTTCAATACTGATAATATTTCATCAAATCCTCTTGCTTTGGAAATATCGTCATTTTTCATAAGAAGACAAGCCGTATTATTAATCAGGTGTTTTTCCTGTAAAAAAGCATCTATATTAAAATCATCACCTGAGATATAAAAATTATAAGATCCATTATCAAAATCAGTATATATAGACTGCTGACCAAAATCGTCATTCCTAATTTTTTCAATTAACTCTACTATTTGCTTAGAAGAACGGCGATTAAAAACTTTTTCAATACTCTTATATTTTTCTTTATTTGGCAGGACACCTATACCTGAACCATAAATATTTTGTAAGGAATCACCAAAAAAACCTACTACTAACTTTTTCCTAGAATTTGAATATTCCCTTATACTATCAATAATAGCAACAACTTTTTCATCTGTATCTTGGTACTCATCAATTAAGATATATGGATATCTATCTGAAAATAATCTCTTTAATATATCTTGATTAGTAATTATATTTTTACAATAAAGTAATAATGTATCATGACTAATGACATAATTTTCAAGTTTATCACGGTTTTGAACTGGATTATAAATAATTTTTTTAGATTCTTTATCTTCAATTTCCTTTAATGTTATTTCGAGTTTATACTTTTTATTAATATCCTTAACTAAACTGCTAAACTTACTAACATTACTTAAATAGGGAGAAAAGTATTCATCATGCTTTCTTATAATAGCTTTAAAATTCTCTGCAGGAGAACTAGGTGTATTGTAGAAAATTTTCATAAATTTATCATCATTAATCGTATTTTGGAAATCAACTAGATTAACACTGTTAGAAAGAGAATTTTCATTTATTTTATGATCAATAGTATGGAGTTCATCAATTATCTTATTCTTATGTTCTATAGTCAGTAACTCTTGCTGAATAGAAATAAATCCCCATAGAAATTCATGGATTGTAGAGACCAGTATAGCAGAATTTTTACCAAGCCGACTAAGAATCTCATCTTTTGCGGCATTAGTGTAAGTGATACATAAGATTTTTTGATTTCGTAATTTTAAATTTTCTCCCTCCGTCTTCAAAATATGTTCAATTGACTTTTGTAATGCATAGGTTTTCCCTGCTCCAGCACCGGCATCAAAACAAAAGCTCTCAAAGTTATCTAAACATTCATTAATATCTTTCTGAATGTCTAACTCTATTTGTCTATTTTCTGGACTAATTGTATATGTCATTATTTACTCCTCAAAATAATCACAAAGTGAGTTCAAACCTGATTCAATATATTGAGGTTGTTTGAGACTAAAATCCTCATCAGTTACTGATAAGTATACAATTCCAGTAGAAAACTTTGATTTTCCATCAGATAATTTAACTTGATACATATAAGATTTATCGGCTATTTCTGATGTTTCATCAATATCACCAAAATACCTCATATTAGGATGGACATATTGTAGTGCTTTAATCAAGGATTTCTTGTATTTATTTTCATCTTCGTTTCCTGCATTTGTTAAAACAATTGCCTCCTCAAAACTAGTCGCGTAATATCCATTTATTTTGCCTTGAGAATACATTGAAATATTTTCACAAATAATAACTAACTCATCTTTATCGGCAAGCATTTCAATTAACTTTGGATTAATTTTGTCATATTTTGCCTTTTTATCATTTAGTTCTTTTTTTATAAAATATTGTAGAGTACCATTTGTAGTCAAACACTCCGTTGAATTTGCATATTGAATATTTAAATCTTTAATATTGTATGAAAGGATATCAATCTTTTCCCCGTCTTCATCTTTCTCTTTTCTTTTCAAATCCATATCTGTAAAAATAACAGTTTTGATTCCTAACAAATCTAATAAACTCACAAACTGATGAGCATAGGCGCCATCAATTCTATAAACTTTAATATGATGATTTTTCAATATTGGATGTTTATCAATTTCATATCTTAAATAGGTTTCTTCTGAAACACCCTCAACTAAAATGGCTGCATCAGCAAAGAAAATGTCTGACACCTCTAGCCTTAAATATTTCTTGATATATTCATAAGCTTTTTTGTCAATATCTCCACCAGATACTATTGCGTCATCACTTATGTTTTTTATAATATTATTTACACCTGCTTGACCTAGATAACTAATATTATTTAGAGTGTTTCCTGATTGAATCTTACTGTTTAAAATATGTGTTGAGTGAGTTGTGATGATAATTTGAAAGGTATCTAGTTGTTGTTTTTTACCTAGTAATGTCGCAATTGCTTTTGAAATATTTTTTATAAATAACTCTTGCATCTGTGGATGCATAAATGACTCTGGTTCTTCAATACAAAGAATATTTACTGAACCATTAATATCTTTCTCACTGTATAGCTCAATATAATCAACAATCTTTGCGATAATTACCATCAAATTTGTATACCCCATACCAAACTGGCTCTCAGGTATGTTGTTATTTCCCTCTTGGTACTCATAAATAATACTATTTGCAAAAATTTTCTCTAAAGTTACATCTGGATGTAAATTCATCTTTAGATTCTTAGTTGATTCAATACTAGACACGGCGCTTTGAAGAATATCCTTTATATTGGCATCAACCATCCCCTTTACTTGATAATTAATACCACCAACTAAACTATTAATCTCTTCAATATCATTATTTTTTATATAAGTTGAAACTATTTTATTGTAAGCTTGCGAAAGTGTCTTGTCATTTTTAACCGTATTCGCTTCTATTGTATCCACGTTAAACAATGAAGATAGAGAAAACTCTTTAGCTGGCTCCTCTCTTCCTATAGGATAAAAATTTAATACAAAGTAATTACTGCTAAATAAAGCTAAAAATTGTCGATATTGAAGCTCTTTTTTATATAGTTCATCGTACTGTTGACTATCATTAAAATAGCTAGTCTTAATTTTAACCAGATCTTCTAAAAAAGCCACTTCATCCGCAACTTCATACTTAACATCAATAGTCACTTCAGCGATCTCTTGATTTTCATGAGTTTCAACTGTCTCTATACCACTTAAAATTAATATATCTTCAAAACTTGAAATCAAATCATTGCCATCATCAATTCCTAATATCAACTGAAACTCTAGTTTAGGAAAATGAGATTTATCAATATTTTTTATCTCTTCTTCAGATTTATTGATAATATTTTCATGATACCAATCTGATAATATTTTTAAATTAAAATCGGTGTGTTTGAAAATACTACGACTACCTGACTTGCTATTTTGTAGTGTATTTAATAATTTGACAATTGTACTTTTACCAGAATTATTTTTACCTACAATTAATGATGAACTTTTTGATATATACTCTTCTGTTATATTTAACTTTTGCATTTCATCTTCATCGCCTGACATTTCTGGCCATTTGCTGTGAGCGAAGTTGATTGTCTGAACCTCTTTGCCATATTTTCTATAATTTTTTATCGATAAACTTTTTAAATACATAAAATTCTCTCCTATTTTTGGGTTCTCTTACTCAACTCCCTCAACCGTTCCTGCCCCATCTTCAACATCTCTTCCTCCACCTTACTCCATTTTCCGAAGAGGCATTCTTGTAGAACTTCTGCTGCTGAGATTTGATCTAATTCCGAATCATAAATACACGATTGATCTCTTTGAAAAATTTGAATTTGATTAAAAATATTATCATTTTCTAACTCTCGTAAGTTATCAACTAAATGTTCTACAATTCCATCATGGTGCTCTTTAGGAGTCGCTCTAGCTTGACTAGGATCTATAGTATAGAGCTCTTCATAACGTATCAAAGTGCTGAGATAGGACAATTCAGGCTTGGTCGCAATCAATGCTAGTGAGACTTGGTAACCTCTAGTTGTCAATAATTGGGCCGTTTTTCGAGGAACTTCTGTTGTTCTCAAGGTGCCCTCAATTAACAAATGATAGCCTAATTTACTCAATTCATCTACGAGATATTCAACCATTCGACCCGCAAACACTTTGGTATAATCCACACTATCTTTACCATACTTTTCCTGTAGGCCAAGGTAATTCGGATGAAAAGAGCGATAACTATCTCCATCAATGATAATGATATTTCCTTGAAATTCCCTTTGTTTCACACGATGAATCGTTGTCTTACCAGCGCCACTCTGTCCACCGAGCAAAATAGCTTTAGGTTGAGATGAGGTTGTTTTGCCACGAGTTAAAGAACGAATGAGTCGTTTGGATGCTCGTTCAAAAACATCTTGACTAAATTCTTCTAGTTTCATTAGGCCACCACCAGATGACTGGCTTGTTCTAGCATCCGTTCAATTCCATCCAAATAGCCATTATATCGCTCTACTTCCTCAAAAGTCATCACAAGATAAATCTTCGTGTTCAGCAAATCAGACAAATCATCGCTCATTAGAATCCAAGGATTAGAAGTATCATCAAATGCAATTCCTTGTTCATCTTGAAAACGATAAAGTTGCGCTAAGATATTCGCCCCTCGTTCTTTAATCACTTCAATTTTCAGAGTTAACTGATAATCTTCTACTGGTGTGAGCATTTTTTCCTCTCCTACGATATCGATATAAGAAACATTAAATTTCTTACAGATACGATCTATTAATTCTGTCGAAACTCGACTTGTCCCATTTTCATAACGACTCAGAGTATTTCTAGAGATACCAACAATCTTTGCAAATTCAGGCTGCGTTAATTTATGTGTTTTACGTAACGTTTTTATATTTTCTCCAATCATGTAACTCCTCCTTTTATTTATTTCTATTATAGCACAAAATAGAGAAACGCACCATTTTTGGTGCGTTGATGCCGATAGATAGAATGCCACATATTCAGTTATTGAAGAAAGAGTATTATGAGGCTGTTCAAAAAGTCTTTGAGAATGAAAACTACAATCGAAAACATATTGGAGGTAGGAATTTATGGTATACTAGTGATAATAAATAGTTATCGGTAGGAGAAGGATGAAAAAACTAAAACAACAATTTATTTCTGATTTTAGTGCAGCAATGTTAGAAAATAATGTAGCTGTTTTTGCTGGCGCAGGACTCTCAGTTCCCTCAGGGTATGTAAACTGGAAAGAACTATTACGGCAATTTTCTGATTCGATTGGACTAGATATTGATAAAGAACACGACTTAATTTCAGTTGCACAGTACTATAAAAATTCTGCACATTCAAAAAATCAGATTACACAAAAACTAATACAAGAATTTACTAAAGACTCTAAAGATAATAATTTGCTGACACTTCTAACAAGTATGCCCATCGGGACTTTTTGGACAACTAATTATGATCACTTAATTGAAGACAACTTGAAGAAATCTGGAAGACGCGTAGATGTCAAGATTGATAATAACGATTTATCAATTACACCCCCAAATATTGATACTACTGTATATAAATTTCATGGAGATATTTCTAGACCCTATGAGGCAGTGTTGACTCGGGATGATTATGAGAGTTTTGATGAGAGTCACAAACTTTTTATCCAAACACTTCGAGGAGATCTGATTAGTAAAACATTTGTATTTGTAGGATATAGTTTAAATGATCCAGATATTCAGCAAATTCTAAGTAAAATTAGATTATTAATCGGGGAAAATATTAGAATGCATTATTGCTTTCGGAAAAATTTATCTATTGATATGTTTAAAAATTCCAACGCCCCTGAAAACGAATTAGAATATGGCAAGATAAAACAAGAGCTCGAAATAAATGATTTAAAAAGATATGGCATTCATACTATTTTGATTGATAATTATAATGAGATTGATGAAATCTTTAATCAGTGCTATCAGTTATATTTAACCAACAGTGTCTTTATTGCTGGAAGTTGCAGAAATTATGGAGAATGGGATGAGACTAGTGCTACTGAGTTTTTATATCTTTTAGGATATAAGTTAATTGATAATGGAATTATTGTTGGAAATGGGAATATAGAAGGTGTAGGACCACAGGTGATTAATGGTGTGATGACAGCGATTAATGATAAAAATCTTGATATTTCGAAGTATTTAAAAATTAAAACTCTCCCATTAATTAAGGGGAGCGATAAACATATTGATAGATCTGCAAAACAAAGATTTCAAGATAATATGATATCAGAAGCAGGAATAGTTATATTTGTATTCGGAAACCAATATTATGATGGGACTTTATCTAATTCTAGGGGAGTACTGGAAGATTTTGATAGGGCAATGAAGCAAAATAGATTTATTATTCCTGTAGGTTCAACTGGTTGGAGCTCTTTAGAAGTATATCAAACACTTTTATCTGAAATTGATAAATATTCCTATCTCACTCCTTTTCTAGATAAGTTACTAACGGAGAAGGATCCTGAAATTCTATCTCAAACTATTATTGACTGCATTAAATATATCAGAGAGTCTTACATCATGGATAGCAAGTATATAAAGAATGCTCCCGTAATATAAATAGAGACTCACCGATTGACTTCACTTCGATGGATCTCTATTTTTGTTTGATATTCTCTAAATTTCAATCACATATATATGTTTGTGTATATTTCTTGGATAATTTCCAGTATTTTAAAATGATATTCTCCCTGAAAGTCTTTCCTAAATAAGCGTTCTTTTAATAATTGAGTTATTTCAGTACAAAATAATATTTCGTGAGTTAGTTTAAAATCTCCTGACTTTTTCTGCTTTCTCAAATATTGAGAGAAGTTATCTATGATAAAAATAGCGTCAATATTGTTTACAGTACAACACCGAATCTGTTCTAATAAAAAGTTACCGACATAACTGCTGATTGAAAACTTAGGAATATCTCTACAAACAATATTGTTCAAATGCAGTAATATAAAGCGATCTACGATATAATCTATCTCTTTTAACGATGATACCGTTAATAAATTATAATTTTTTAAGAAGGTATACTCACTAGGAATATCTTCTTTTTTTATTTTATACAATACTGGAAAAAAAGGAATCCTTTTCTTCATCGCATAATCTAGCTCTTTTATACACCATGCTTTGTTAAAGAATGTTTCATCGAATATAAAAATAATTCCATAATAATCAGCACTTTTATCGAGTACAGTATATAGATTATCAATTATTTCATCTCCAATGTTAATTTCAAATTTGTCAATCCAGGTTTTTAATCCTATTTCGTTTAACATATTATTCAGATGATTTACAAATTCGTAGTAAATATCTCTTGAATAACTTATGAAATATTGAAATTCTCTCACATTTCTCTCCTACCGATAACTATTTATTATCACTATACAAAGCATTCAAATAAGTATATAATAGCATGATTATTGATAAAGGAGTTATTCATGGATTATAAACATATTTCTACTTTCTTAGACTACTGCAAAACCCATAAACGCTTGAGTTCACATACGATTCGAGCTTACAAAAATGATCTTTTGCAATTTTACAATTCAAATTACAGCAGTGTGGAAACCTATGTTGAACATTTGACGAAATCCAATATTAAATCTAATACATTACGTCGCAAAATTGCTAGTTTGAAGGTGTTTTACAGCTACTTAAAATATCATAATTTAGTTGATGAGAATCCTTTTAATCAATTACGTTATCAATTTAGAACGGAAAAAATATTACCTAAAACGATTCCTTATGATATTTTGAAAAGTATTTTTTTACATCTAGAACAGAAAATTACCTATTCAAAAACTAAATATCAAAAACAAAAAGCTGAAAGAAATTTGCTAATCATTTCCCTATTGCTTTCAACTGGTATTAGGATTTCCGAACTTTGTCATATTCATCTTAAAAATATTAATCTTTCAAATAGGACTCTCCATATTATGGGAAAAGGTAAGAAAGAACGTATCCTATTTTTAGGAGATCAAATAACATTTAGCTTACTAGAAACATATATAAATAACTACTGTTTTCAACCCAGTAACTACCTATTCTCTGGAAAATATTCTTTCAAACCATTGTCAGAGCAAAGTGTACGTTTAATTCTAAATACCCTTGTTAAACAACATAACTTAACTACACCTATTACCCCCCATATGTTTAGACATAGTTTCGCAACAATGCTTCTAGATAGTGATGTAGATATTCGATACATTCAACAAATTCTTGGACATAGTTCTATCTCAGTCACACAAATCTATACTCATGTATCTCAGTCAAAGCAAAAAGAAATTCTAACTCTGTGTAATCCCATTGCTTCGATTCATTCACAGTCAAAAAAATAGGGCTACCTTCATAGAGGTAACCCTATCCTGAATAGTCAAGTCCAGTATCGTCACGGGCTTTGCCGTTATAGACAAAGGGATTCCCTGTTGTGTCTGTACTTGCCTTGCTTGCCCCATAGAGATGATATCGACTGATCCTTGGCTCATTGTCAACTGTAGTGGGTTGATATAAAGTTACAATCTGGAGAGGACTAAATCGGTTCTCTCCTTTTTAATGTTCAAAGTGATGAGAATTATTCCTATAACCGTCAATTTCTTGTAAACCTTTTCATTTTTTTGTATAATATATTTGAAAAAGGGTGACATAAAGTAGTAATACCCAATTTGTAAAATTAATAAGATGCGCAAGTTTTAATTAATTTGGGCATTTTTGATTACTCCAAAGGGCTGCCATCCGATATTGACTTCATTGACATGAAGGTGTTCATTATACTAAAAAAGCAAAGACGAGGTAATTACTTCGTCTTTGCTTTTTTACGATTTTCCACTATACATATAGTAGAATACTTTTCCTGATAAAATTCTTTTTCTTATATTTTAGTGAACTCCATGCTGAATCACTGAGTCAAACAAGTTCTAAAATCTTGAAATTCTAACAAATGCCACGTAACCTCATCGTCATCTAAGACTGTCACAGTCTCGCCTTTAAAACAATGTGGGATAGGGACAGTTTTCTTTTGAAATGGATGTAAAACAACCATATCTTCTAATTTATTGTTGAAAATTATATGCAGACAAAGGATGTCATCAATATGATTTTCAACCACTAGATAAGTTTATAACTCTAGATGATTGTACAAACTTGGCGGTTGTGTCATATAGTATTCAAAATTTTTCATCCTTAAACTTCCACTTCCTTCATTGTTCTATAGACTAAAATGATTATCTCAGTTGTAAGTGAGTAGACTAATTTACAAAAGCTGATTTCAACGAGACAATTCGATCACATTGTTTCGCATGGTCTAAATTATGTGTGACGATTAGAATTGTTTTTCCAAACTGATCTCTCAACGACCGAATTAAGTCAAATGATTTTTGAGCCATATCAGGATCCAATGAACCTGTTGGTTCATCTGCCAAGATGATATCACCTGGTTTTAGAATAGCTCTCACGATGGCGATTCTCTGCTGCTCACCTCCAGATAATTCATTGACCTTGCTATCTAGTCTATTTTCCAAACCAACAAACCGCAAGGTTTCTTTAATCTTTTTCTCCTTCTCTTCCTTAGAGAAATTAGTAAAGTTCATAGCAAGCATGAGATTATCTTTTACACTGGATGTAGAGATGAGTGCATTTGATTGAAATAGATAGTTGATAACATTCTTTCGATAGTTAACCGCAGAACGCGAATTCACTTTTGGTAAGATCTTCCCGTTGATTAAAATCTTACCACTATCAATATTATCCAAAAGGCCAATCATATTAAGTAACGTAGATTTTCCAGAACCAGATGGCCCTACTAAAGCTACAAATTCATTTTCCTCAACATCAAAACTTAAGTCTTTTAAAATCTCACGTGACCCAAATTTTTTTGACACACTTTGTACGGAAATCATAGACATTAAATCACCCCTTAAACGATTGTATGAGACTTTCTACTTCTTTACGGAATAGATTGAAGTAAAGAAGTAATAATTGGAAAGCAAATGTAACTAGTGTTAAAACTATTCCCAACTTAGAACCTAGTAAGATAGAAACAAGTAGTTCTATCGCAGAAACACCAACGACAAGAGAAAGAACACCGCTATACCTCTTCCAAGGAGAAAAGCCCATGAAGTATTGTACATACAGTTTTTCTTCGAAAAGCAAGCGATAAATCAAGACAAAACTCCAAAAGATAGCCATCATAGTAAAGACAATAATAGCAATGATACTTCCAAATAGGTAGAAAGTATAGCCGAGATCTTTCTGAAGTCCATTGATATAATTCTTAACCGTTGTAAATTTCAGTGCATTGTCTGATAAATCAGGGAACTCATTTTCTAAAATTGATTTTACCTGATTCATTGTTTCCTTATCACGAACTTTCAAAATTCCGTCATATCCACTCACAGATAGGTTTGCTGATTCCATGAAGTACAAGTTTTCAGGAGCTGCTACAAAAATAACAGGTTCTTCACTAGTTACACCTCGATCGATTGATCTTGACCAAGTAAAAATGGACTTAGATGGCTGATAGGTTCTAAATAAAAATCTTGGATTTTCTGTAAACTTAGTCCCTATATCCCCTGGTTTTACTCGAACAACTTCTTGTAAATAAGCCTTCATGGTTTCAACATCCGCTGAACCTAGAGTATCAGGAATAAGGTACAATCTGGCACCATTACGTATTTCGGATAATTCTTCATTACTTAACTCAACTCCTAGTTCAGATAAGTAATTATAAGAATAGGTTAAATACCAAAATGGTTTTTTAGGAACATTTTGATACGTACCATAGATTGTATCAAGGTATTCTTGCCCGAGATATTCTCCCTGAGCAATATAAACACCTGGAATCTCTGAAATTCGTTGGTAAAAGTGATACATGCTGCTTTCTAATGAATTTGTATTACCAGAGTAGGTTCCTATATCATCCCCTTCTACAAAATCCGAAATAACATACATATTTTCGACACTTTTCCACTCCCTAGCTACTTTGACATTATCAATGAACTGATTCATTGGCGCATCTAAGGAATGACTAACTGCTATTAATAAACCAGCTACTAAAGTATAGAATAACAAACTGGTTGCCATTAATGGTTTCATTGGTAACCGTTTATGAATTGCAGCTAATGGAGAAACCAAATAAACAACAATACTTGGAATAATTAATGTTAGCAATAGTAACAAGATTGAAAGACTTGTACCCGCAAAGACTAACACAAATGATGATAATCCAAAACTAGCCCAACCTGACAAAAACCAAGTTGCTAGTGCGGAAACAGGTGCAATATAAATAGAAAACAGAAGAGAATCCTTGAAGAGGGCAGACCACAACTCCTTCCTATCCCATCCAAGTAGTATCAATGTCCCAAAATGTTTAAAGGATTGTAAAACACATATTAGGAAAAGAACAAGAAGAACCATAGCATTTACTGCAATACTAGCAGCTAAAACGATTGGCACAATTCCCTCAACAGTATTACTGCCAAAACTCTCTCTAATCAAGTCTTCAACAGAAATCCCAGTAATGGATGAGAGATTTGATAAAAACGTTTCTCTTGAGAGGTTGTCCTGAAGACCATTGATATGATATATCCCGTTTATTGTATTTGTTTCTTGAAAAATATGGTCTAACCGATTAATAACAACAGGGGTTGTAAATAACAAGCTCGGTAATTCATAGAGCATATTATCAGTTCCCTTATCAAGTCCAATAGTCAAGTTATTGTCACTATGGGATAATAAATCTGAAATTTGTTGGCGTGATAAAATTATTTTACCACCGTTTGTAAAATCTGAAAAACCTTCAGGATTGCCAAGAACATCTAAATATATTCTATTTATTGAACCATCCCTACTACTATTTGTAGTACGTTTCGTCCAAATAGACAAGTCACTTTGTTCCAAAAAGTATTGGTATACACTTTGCGACTGTTCTTCAGATAATCTTTGAAGATAAACTGTAACTGTCCTAGAATTACGGTTATAACTTTGCCATGCCTCCTCATACTGAACACCTGTAAAAAAAATTGCCATCAGAGCAAGTAGTACGCTCTGAATGGCAATCAAAAACAGGATTAAGTACTTCATTTTACCTAATAACATGTTTTTGTATGTCATAGGCGCTTACCTACAATTCCAGTAACATTGTGCTGTACCACTTCCAATATATCTAGATGCACGTGCTTCAATTCCTGGCCGTTTCCAACCTGAGAAACCTCCGTTAGCACTTGCTGCGTGTTCATACACACCAGATTGAACGTGTGAGTAACTCCAAAGTCCTACTGTACGACCATAGTTCCAATAAACGGCAGAACCTTTATAATAAACTGTTGCGGCAGAAGCGATTGAACCACCTGCACCAGCTAGGGTAAGAGCAAGTAACGATGTTGAAATAATCTTCTTAATTCTTTTCTTCATAACATAGTCTCCATTTCATTTTTGACTAAAACTAACAATTACAACTCTTTTTTAGTAACTTATGACAACTTAGTACATTGGCAACTATCCTTTCTTTGAACTGGTAATACTACCAGCTTATTCATAAAATTTTACAATTCATATTTTAAAATTTTACAGAATATAATTCTCCAGGATCAAAGCCTAAAGGGGCGGGAGCGGGATTTATCGATGGTTTACCAACAATAACTAATAAACCCGCTAATAAAACTGCGACAACAAACTTTTTAGTTGCTTTCTTCATATCTTGCAACCCCTTTCATATTCCTTGATTGTATTCTATCACGCAGAAAATTATTTGTCAATTGTATTTATAAAGATTTTTTTATTTTATTTTTTTATTATGAATATGTTTATTTTAACCGTAGAAATAACTCGTTTCATGAGAGATGTTATAATAAATGCATATAAAAAACAACACAGTAAAGACTGAGTTGTCTATAACAATTATGCTGGGAATGTTTCATTGATAAAACGCTCAAGGTCTAAAGCCATCTTATCATTTCCCTCTAGCAGGTATGCACGCTGCGCTGTTACAAAGTACTGTTTAACGGCATCTTTATGGGCAAAACCTTCACTAACATTCCCAAGTAAACAGTAAAGATTAGCTAAACAGTAGAAACTATTATTTTTGAGACAAATACCAATCGTTTCAAAAGTCTCACTTATCGCTCTCTCTGTTTGCTGGTTTAACCATAGATACCGACAAAAGTTATACCGACATTTAATCAGAATTTCAAGTTCATCAATTGTCCGAACCTTAACACTCTTAAAAAGATTGGTCATGCGATTATAGACTTCTTCAAATTTTGAGAGTTCATCCGTCTGAAAGTAAAAGTGTAATAAACTATTTGAGATATTCAAATATTCCCAATCATATTCGCTATATTTTGACAAAATAGCTTCTAATTTTTTGATCGCTTCATTCTGTTTAAGGTCATGGTTAAACAACACAATAGCCTCTATCCACTGAAGGTATAACTGATCGGAGAGAGGGAGTTTTACTGTCTTCGCAGCTTCTAACTCATAGATATATTTTAGTGAATCATAATCTCGTAAGTCTAAGAATTTCTTAGATACAGCACGAAATTGAGTCAAAAACTCCGATTCGACATGGATATCCTCGTCAAAAAAGTAGTCCATTGATACATTTAGCTTTTTTGCAAGGGCATATATTAAGTCTGAGCCAGGACTATAGTCTGCATCTCGCTCAATTTTACTGATTTGGGCCTGTTCACAGATACCAGCAGCCAATTCAACCTGAGACAAATTCAGTTCTTTTCTCCGACTACGCATTCGGCTCGCCAATAGTTTCCCCATATGGCCACCTCTATTCTATGTAATATTTATCTTTATATCACAAATTATAACATTATGACTTTTATTTTTCAATTATTCATACTCACCTAAAATCAAAAACTAATCCAACTTCTATGAACAATAGTACTGTCCAATGCAAGCTCCTAATCACTTCTTGCAACTTATCAATGACTTCATTGAGAGTTTTAAACATCTTGTTCTTGAACCCTCGCTTCCGAATCTCTGCCCAGACTTGCTCAATCGGATTCATCTCAGGAGTATAAAGTGGAATGAAAGCTAAGTAAAAGCGCGTTTTTCTCTCTAGAAAGGTCGCTAAACAGTCCTTGCTTTTACCTCTGGAAGACACCACAGTATCGAGCTCCCAGTGGCCAAAAGTCTCACGATTCCTGACCTCTTTAGGACGTTTGGCAATCGACGTGCCAATCCTAAATGTCCCACGTGTTTCTTTGGGCTGTCGACTTTTTCCCTTTCGGCGCAGGACGCTTAAATCCAGATCAATCAAACCAGCATAGAGCCAGTTATAGATGGTTTTAAAAGCTACCATTGGCTTTTGTTCAAGCTGATAGCGACCACAAATCTGTTCAGGTGACCAAGAGGCTTTTAACCCCTTCTCAATTTCCTTTTTCAACTTTGGTGTCAAACAAGACTTCCGACCCTTTTGCTTAGCCCTGTGGTCGTACTGTTCCTGTGCTAAGACGGCGTAGTAACCATTTTGGCATCGTCTTAACTCTCTTGAAATGGTAGACTTATGAAAGTCAAGTTTACTTGCAATTTGGCAAGATTTTAAACCTAAATCCAAGTAAGTTTCTATCTTTATTCGGTCGGTTATGGTAAGATGGGAGTAGCTCATAGTTTTTCCTCGGGTTCTGTTTGTGCGGTTACTTACAGTTTACACCAATGAAACGCTATGAGTTTTTTTGTTGCACTATATTTTACAATTTATCATTTGATAAAATCTCAATAAAAAAGACTTAGAATCATGTTAACAATAACATTAATTCCAAATCCTTTTATTATTTATCTTCTAACTATATTTAAGATAGATACTTAAATTATATTACTGTTTTTCAAAAGTTCCGTCTGCTACACGAAAATCACTGTTAACAGTTTCAATTGAATTAAATTGAATCTTTAAATATTTTACTTCTTTTTCATCTTTTCCAGGTAATTCAGCTTTAGCACTCGCTGCACTAGAAACCTTTAATTTGACATATTTTCCAGCGATTTTCCAAGTTCCATCTCTAGATTCGTCTTTATTATTTGTTACTTCTAGTGTTTTATCGCTATTGAAAACGATAGTTGAATCGTGTTTACTATCATACCAAGTACCAATAATTTGCTTCTCTGGTCCTGAATTTTGATTCAAGAAAAAGAATACCCCACCGGCAACCGCAAGTACTAAAACAACTAAAGCAATAATTTTTTTCATTATTTTTCCTCCTATAAATATCTAAAGATATTAATTATTTTTTTCATATACCTAGTTTCACTAAAATCATTAGTAAAAAATCAAATTTTGAATGATAAACTTTTATTCATTACTACAATAAGAAATACTTACCAGCTTTTATTAATCACGCTGTTTCCGTGATACTGAAATACCAAAACTACAAAGAACAATTCCCATTGCAAACACTAACCAATTCTCAATTGAACCTGTATTAGGCAAGGCTCTATTTGCAGCATATTTAGCTTGATTTCCAGCATAGCTATATACTTGTTCGTTAGAAGTATTTTCTGATATACTCTTTTCTAACGCAGGATTAAGAGAAATCATCTTGTGATCTACTTTATCGTTAAAGACTTCGCTTTGTCTTGTACGAGTATTTAAATAGGCTTCCCTAACAGCTTCATATTGTGCAGTTGCATCCAATTGATCTTGTAGAAGTGTTTTAAGTTTAGCTTCCTCTCTTGCTACATTCTCAAGTGCTAAACGGTGCTCTTCAACTGCATTGTCATATGCTCCTTTTGCTTTCATCAAATATGCATCTGCATTTTCAAGATGATCCAGAAGTGTTTCTAAAGCAACTAAGTTAGTCTTTAATTTAGAAATTTCATTCTTAATTTGACTTTCTTTAGCTTTTAACTCTTCAACTTTATTCTGACGGTTTCTGAGTTCTGCTTCATCCGTAGCTTTTTTAGCTTTAAGATCTGAAAGAACTTTAAGTTCTTTATCCAATTCTGCACGCGCATCTGCTAAAACTTTTTGTTTTGTTTGAATATCTGCATTAAGATTATCAACTGCTGTTTGTGCTTTGACATAACGAGTTTTGGCAGCAATCAATTTTTGAGAAGCTTCATCTAAATTCTTTTGTGCAAGAGGTGTCTTATCTGAGATTGAGTTTAATCTTGCAATCGTTTGACGTGTAGTTGTTAAGGCTGCCAAATGTTTTTCATGAATTTTAGTTACTTCATCTAAATTGTTTCTTGCAGTCTTATCTGTTGCTTTTGCTTTTTCAAGCTCCTCTTTTGCAGTTTCTAATGCTTTTTGCTTAACTTGAAGGTCTGCATTTAAGTTATCTAAAGCTGTTTGAGCTTTGATATATCTTGCTTCAGCTTCTTCTTTTTCTTGTTTCGCATTGTCGTATTTCTTCTGTGCACCAGGAGTTTGATCAGGAACTGACATTAATTCTGCTACTTGTTTTTGAGTTTGTTTCAGATTTTGATTTGCATTTTGATTTTCTACTTTTGCTTTTTCAAGATCAGATTTAGCTTTTACTTCTGCTGTTATGGCCTGGTCTAAATCATCTTTTGCATTTGCTAAAGCTTGACGCTTGCTTTGAATATCAGCGTTTAATTGATCAAGTGCATCTTGAGCCTTATTAAATTGGGTTTGTGCTTCATTATAATTTCGTGTAGCGGTTTCCAATTTAGTAGTAGCTAAAGGTGTTTGGTCAGGAGTAGCTTTCAAATCATCTAATTTTGCTGTCGTTTCTTTGAGAGCTTTTGTACTTGAATCATTTTCTGATTTAGCTTTTTCCAAACGATTCTGTGCAGAATTATTTGCTGTATTTGCTGCAGTCTGTTTTGCTTTAGCAGCTGTTAATTCATCTTCCATTTTTGAAGTATCAAATGGAGTTGCAAGAGGCTTAGCGATTCCCTTGTCATAGTAATCATCGACATATTTAGAATGATAATCACCTGTTTGTTCGTCTTTGACATACTCAAGGTGGGCATTTTGACCTTTGAATTCAACAAAGTGCATTCGTCCAACATTACTAGCTGTAAAACTATTTGCGACACCAACTGCACGAACATTAGTTGAAGCTTTTTCTCCGATCGTAAGTTTCATGTGACCGAAGTAAGAGTGAACGTCGTTTGTAATAAAGCTAATCACCGCATCATATACTTCACGATATAATTGAGACATTGTAGCTTTCCGAGTTTCTTTAGCTTCTGAATAGTACCCTCCATATCCGAGCAAAGTGTTATTGAAGCTCATATTTTCTCCAGCCCATGAAATTGACTCAAGGCCGTCTTTCGCCAGAGCTGAATCACTGTGTCCTGAACCATATGGTTTATTTTCTTCAGCATAGGCTTTGGCAATGTTTTTGACACCCTGAACAGATTCTTCAGTGACAATATAATGGTGACTACCCCAAACTTGATCTTGAAGATTATTTGCAAGAAGTGCATAATATTGACTCAAAGCTTCAATCTGTTTATCTGTGAGATTATCCAAATCGACTTCTGAGTCATCGATAGGCAAAACAATATCCTTATTTGGCCAACCTTTGATAACAATATTTTGGTGTTCAGGGGAATATTCCGTTTCTGGAGTTCCAAAATCATATTGACTACCTGCGAACCATTTTTGAATAACGTCGTTTAAGGCATTTTTATTTGCGTCTGAGTCATCGGCAAGATAAGCCTTATAGGCATCAATAACATCTTGAGGCAATTGAGGGATAGTGAGATTTTTAATTGCTGCAATTTGTTTATTGAGCGTTTCAACTGCTTGATCAGCCTTCTCTTTATTCTCTTTTGCTTCCTGAGCTGCTGATGTAGCACTCGCTAGCTCATTTGAAGTTTCATTTACTTTTGCCTCTTCTTGGCTTTTCTTAGTAGTTAAAGCTGAAATTTCCGAAGCTTTCGTAGCATCATTTTCTTTAGCTTTTTTGAGCTCTTCTTCTGCACTAATCTTACTATTTTGTTTATTTGCTAAATCATTTGCTTTGCTATCACGATTTGCGATTGTTTGGGTAAGTTGTGATTCAGAAGCATCAAGATTACTTTGAGCAGAAACCTTTTTTCCTTGAGCTTTCTTTAGATTCTCTTGTGCTTGTTTTTGTTTTTCCTCAGCAGATGACAAGTTTGCTGCCGTTTCTTGGCTTTTCTTTATTTGATCCGCTTCAACTGATTTTGCATTATTTAGTGCGGTCGCTTTTTTATTATCTGCTTCTTTAGCACGATCGAGTTCCTGTTTGGCTGTATTTTCAGTTGCTGTTTTAGCATCTAAATTTTTCTTAGCCACATCACGTTCTGCTACTATTTCTTCGACGCCGGTACCGTCTAAAACTTTCTGAGCAGTTTCTTTCTCTTTTTGAGCCTTCACTAATGCACTCGCTGCTTCTTCTGCAACCTTTTTAGCATCTGCTAATTGTTTAGCAGAAACTTGACTAGCACTAAGTTGCGTTTTTTCATCAGCAGAAGCTTTACTGAGTTCTTCAGCTTTATTTTTGTCTTCGTTAATGGCATTTTCCAAAGCATTTTTCGCTGCTAATTCTGCTGATTCTTTTTCAGCTACATCACTTTTTGCTTTGTCTCTTTCAGCAATGATTTCCGAAGCTCCAGTACCATCAAGATTTTTTTGTGCAGTTGCTACTGCTTTCTCAGCTGTCGAAACTTTCTTTTCTTGCTCTGAAATTTTTTCTTGATCTTTTTTAATAACATCTGATTGCTGATTACGTTCTTTCTCAGCTTCCAGAACTTTATCAGATGCATCTTTTTGTGATGTTTCCTTTTTCTCAATATCAGCTTTTACTTCTGATATTTCATTCTTCGTTTTTTCAAATTTTTCTGGTGTAGCTGATTCTTTATTCGCCTCAGCATTCTTTAATTCAATATTTGCATCGGAAACTTTTGATGCAGCAACTGTTTCCGAAGTCTTAGCGTTTTCTAAAGCACTTTCTTGATTTGAAACCGATTGATCCGTTTCTTTCTTGATCGTTCTAGCTTCTTCTACAACTTCAGAAGTTGGCGTTTTCGTTACGGTTGCAACTCCATTATGGACAAATACCCCGTCTACTTGTTTTATATTTGTAGACGAAGGAGACGCCGATTCAACACTTAAAGTTGACTCATTAGGTTGAGTTGCAGTTACTTCATCCGCTTGTACAACAGAAATTCCCGCAAAAGCTGTAGCTATTGATACAGCAGATACAGTTGCTTTGATCGTTTTCTTTTTCATAATTCCCACCTTTATGATAGAGTATTGAGCAAATTATCACTATATAATTATAAACACCCGAATTATACTATATTTTGGCAACTTTGTAAAGTTGTATCCAACCTTTTAAGAACTAGAATCTAACCTTCTAAGACTGTAGAATAGTCTTACGAGGTGAGCAATGTCAGAATTACAAAAGTATATAAGCAAAAGAATACGGATTTTGCGGATTCAGTCAGGAATGACACAGGAACAACTAGAAGAAAAAGCAGATCTTGGTACCAATTATGCCTATAAGCTGGAAAATTTAGAACCCAATATAAAAATTAGTACGCTTGAGAAAATTATAGAAGCGTTAAATGTTGATCTACAAACTTTTTTTGATTTAACACTTAAAGAAGAAAGCACTGACTTAGCACAGCTTATCGACACTATCAAATCTTTACCAGAATACAAACAAAATAAAGTCATTTCAGCTATTAACACAATTATAAACGAGACAAAATAAAAAAAGTGGAAAAGGATAAGTATAAAAACTTTTTCTTTCCCACTTTTTTTATGCCTAAAAATATGGCTTTTAGCTATTAGAGCCTGCGATTCTTGGGTAACCAAATGTCATATCGAGGTTATCTTCCTCGTAATTTTTGATCAATTCCCAGAAATCTGCAACTGATAACGCTGCAACTGATTCATGCCAATTGAATTTAAAAAACAAATCTAAGAGAAATTTGATTACTTGATGGGTTTTGGCTGTTTGTTCTACAGTATCAAATGTAATCAAAATTTTCTCACACAACGGATCAATTAATTCAATTTCAATACTATCATTTACAAAATTGAATGATACTTCTTGATCTTGATCATTCAAGATTGAAATATACTGATCCTCATCAAATGTTGAATAAAACATTCTAATATTGATTTCTTCATTGCAATTAATTAACTCTGAAATATATTGTTGAGTTAAAAAAACCACATACTTTTTATAGGTTTTCATTTTGTTTTCCTCCAATTATTTTTTTAGAAAAAGATTTTTTTATCCTTAGATTTACGGTGGCCTTACTCTCTTTAATATTATTAAATGATTTGGCTTTAGCATCTTCTACCTCCTTTTTTGAGGAACAAAAAAAGACAGTTCACCACTGCCTTTTTTTCTTCACTATTATTATGCCATTTTTTTGTAAAAATAAAAAAACGATTTTTCAAAAAAGGTACTGACTCCAAAAGTTTTATTCTTACTGCCTAGCTTTTGGGTAGCAGTTCATAATCTGATAGTGGTTTTATAATATTTTTTTATCTATCAAGAATAACTTTATATCTCCTCTTGTGTCCTCAGAACCACACCAACGACATTTTTGAAAATTATCCGTTTCATCAACATCAGAACTATATCATGATATGTATCAGCCAATTTTTTTAAAGGTTCTTTTAATGTATTTTTGATTTGCTGTTCTAACATAAATCTATCCTCAATTTTATTTTTCTATGTTGATTTCATTGACAGGATTACTTTATCATATCCTATGGACAAATAATGTCAATGTTCATTAAAATACTAACTTATTTCTCCCTAATTCTTTAAAATATCTTCCTGAGTTTTATGTTCTTAATATTTTACAACCAATTTTTACTATAAAGTCTTATAGCAATTTAAATATTGATTGAAACTTTTTAACACACTTAGTTCAAATACTTCTTAAAAAATACGTTCGTTTTTCTTACAAATCTTTTATATTTTACCACAAAAACACACTGAAACACTTGTTCTCAATGTATTTATTTCATATTAGGATAATTTCTTCAGCAAGCTAAAAAATTTATCGTTTGCTCAATATCTTCCTACTTTTTTTGTGATTACAATCGATAAGTTTTGGAATTCTCTTCGACATTTGAAAAGGACACTATCAATAATTAAATTAATTTAAACATATCAGACACATCTTGAATTTAAAATTTTTTACACGTATTAAAAAAATGTGATGATTTTAATTACTTTTTGAGATTTCTGATTTTCAATCTATATAAGAAACTTTAGTGCATTTACCTTCGAATACCATTTCAATTAATTCTGTTCTTATGTTACGTCGTTGACTTTTCTGTGTGTTTAGCGTTGACAGAAACGTATGTGTAAGTCACGCTAAACACACAGTCCGAAGTAAAACCGAATAACACAAAAAAGAAAAAATTTATTTTTTAGAATCATCAATTTATGGCATACTATTAGTAACTAAAGATTGATTAAGTAGAGACGTAACTAATATAGCTACGTTTTTTTATGTTTAAAAGGAGGTAGCTATCGTGGAAACAGCAGGTTTAAGCCGGGTTAGGAAAGAACCAGTTTTTGTATATCATTAACTTAAAAAAATAAAAGTGTAAATAATAGAAGCAATGTCAACAGCAGTTTAAGAAGATTTTTTAATTGGAACAAAGTAAAGAATAAAAGTATAAAAAAGAAAGTAAATAGCAAAAGTCTAAAAATCAAATACAAAAAACTAGCTTAACTCAGTCGCTAAATTAAAAGCATTTAAACCTGAAAAAGAGTAAAAAGAAAAAACAACAGATTTTTATCTGCAAGATGGAACTCTACATCTTATTTGAATTGAGTCAACTTGTCATGTTGTAAATGACCTGGTTATCTTCTTAACCATAATTAAGAAGCGCCCTCAGCAAAGGGAAGACACTAGACCAGTGAATACAAGCTTTATGTCACTGCACTACTTCAACTTGAATAAAAAAGACCTTAAGAATTTTCTTAAGATCTTCTTTAAAAGCACATTATCTACTATAGAAAGGAAAGAACCATGGCAAAAAAGAAACGTAGTCGTGCTGAACGACGAAAAGCTAAGGAGAAAGCTAAGAAACAACAAATTGATTCTCTAACGACTTTCGAAGGCCGTAAACAATTCATCCAGTCAAAAGGATTGACTAATCTAGTCACGCGCTTTAAAAAAGGAAAGGGCATCAAACGAAATGAATCCAAAAAAACTGGCGAAGACATTTATTTAATTCATACCGACCGAACCTTACACAATTACGCTGGATCCTGGAGCAGATTCGCTTCCTTTGTTGCCTCAATAACTACTGCCGAAGATTTAGAAGCTCTTGAGAAATCTAACGATATTGAGGGATGGATTGATTTAGTGAATCAATACTTAGAACATTGTAAGAAATCAGGACTTTCTGCTCCAACCCAGTCAACCTATAAAGCAGCATTAGCCAAAGTTTTAGGAGTGCCTTCTACCGCTTTTATTGCAACGGATATTCGATATCGAGCCGACAAAAAGAATAATCGTTTGAAGTCTAATGACGACAGGATGTCTGAAGAAACAAATAATCGCTGGTTCTCAATCGTATCTGCCACTGGGTTACGTAAAAATGAATTAAAAGCTATTACAGGTGATTCTCTACATCAACGTGAAGATGGTCGATACTATCTTAAAATCATTGGTAAAAAGCATAAAACAAAAGGAGCTAGAGACCGATGGGTTCCGATAATTACACGGGATCAACAAGAATTAGAGAGGCTTGTTGAAGAATTTAAACTGGCGGGGAAAAAGCGTGTGTTTCAAGTTCCAACTGCTTTAAAACCTCATAAATATAGGGCAGAATACGCAAAACGTCTTTACCTTCTTGTCTCACGAGATCCTAAAGACATCAAGGATAAAAGGGAAAAAATTCACCTAAGAGGGGAATTAAGAGGTGTCGTACTTGATCGAAAAGCCTGCTTAATTGTATCGCGTGCTCTTGGACACAATCGTCCCGAAGAGTTTCAAAAATCGTATGCATATAAGTTAATCGCACAAGCAAACTAATAAGCACTTCTAAAAAATAATTGTATATCTCTCATTGAAATAAATAAAGTAGGGAAAAACCGAATTTTTTCTCCAAATCCTTATCATTACGCGTTTTTTAAACAATTAAACATTGTGTATTTTATTGTTTTTCAATTTTTTTCCATTTTTTCACTATTTTTTTTTAAAAAAAGGCGTTTTTTGTCAAAAAAATGGCATACCTATAAGTAGGAGAATTAAATTGAATTAAATATAAGGTCAAAACAATCTAACTGTTATTTTTTAATCTCTAATACTTCCTAGCATAATTCCTATCAAAAATAATAGTAAAAAGGAAACGTTAAAACATGAAAAGACAACCTAAAATTTCTACTGAACAAAAGTATTTAAATGAGAAAGAAATTCAATCTTGTTTTACTTTAATGAATTCCTTCTGGGGATTTGATCGCATGGTTTTTAACTTAGGTGAAAATCTAAGTGTTGACATTGAAAAACTAATAGAATACAGAAAAAAGAATCCTCATGAAGTTAAAAAATTAAATTACAATTCAAATCAGATAGAAGATTTAATTATCCAATCAAGGAAATTTGGAAGACTCGAAATTGGAAAAATTTATAAAAAAGAAAGCGGAGATACTGTTAATTATTGCTTACTACAACTGAATCATGGAGGTCTCAATTTTGAAACTCTCTCTATTTCAGCAATACGAAAGAAACTAATAAATGTTATTACAGGAATCAAACAGCAAACTGGTATTTGCATTATCCCAACTACTATTAGGATTCATAAAATGGAAATCGCATTTACATTTGCTACTGATGCAGCTATTCATTTTCAAACAAGAAATTTATTATTGAAGAGTCTATCTAAAACATCTCAAGTAGATAAAAAAGTTTATACAAATTGTGCAACTCCTGAAGACCACCATGTTCTTTCAAGTAAAAAAAATAAAAACTTGTTGCATGTTCTTTACGATAAAACAGCAAAAACTGAACATAATAAACAGATTGAATTTAACTCATCTCGTAAATATCGCATCTATAGATACGAAATGACACTAAATGAAGAAAAAATTAAAAGTGAATTCAAGACTACTGACTTAGATAAACTACACAAAGATCAGCTCTATTCATTTGTACATAGTGTAATTGTGAAAGGATTGTCCAACTTTAAGAAACTTGTTCAAACTTCAGTAAGAAATACTGAAAGTAAGTTAAAGGAATTGTATGAAGAGAAAGGTAAAGATGTATATATAAAAACCTTTTTTGAAACTCAACTAAATCATGCTATGGATTATTTATATCCATTAACATTGGATGAATCTATTTTCTTATTTATTGATGTATCTGAATTTGTAAATCCAAAAAACTCTGCAAGAACTAAAAGAAATCTGATTAAAGAAAGTAGGAGGAATGACTTAAAAAATGAGAGTTATTTTCTTTCTATTATGATTACATGGCAAGTACTATATCTCTTTAGCTTAATGCTAAATAGTCTAAATCTTGTTACTATCTATGATTTTGGTTGTTACAAGAGTAATCAAAATAATAAACTCCATTTTTTTAAAATCCCTAGTTTTACTAATGAAGAAAAAGATAGTTTTAATAATGACGTTATTAAAATCAAGGATAAAGACATTGGTTCATCCCTGGATTCTTTTTTAAATGAAATTCAAATAAATACTTCTTCCATTTTAATATAAATTCTGATTAAAAAAATGGAAAAGTATTACTACAGCAACGTTTTCCTATTTTTTAACTCTTCAACCCTTGAAGACTTAAAAAAATCCAAACTAATTAAATTTAAATCCAATAGAAAGAAATAAACGGGACTATTTATGAATTTATTTATTCCAGACGACGAAATGGTTAGGCAATTTCAATTACTAATATCAGATACAGTTAAAAAAGAACTGGATAAATTTTTGGATATTAATGAAAATACCAATCATTTTTTAAATAAAAAGCAAACTTGTGAGTATTTGAATATAACAAATAATACTTTAGACAAGTGGATTAAGCAAGGATTGCCTTGCATTAAGATTGGTAAAACTGTTCGCTTTAGCAAATCTGAAATCAATCGCTGGTTACAAAAGCAGTAGAAATTCTATGGTTGTTTGTTATAATGTAACCATGGTATTTTCTAGCTCAATTCAAAAGGAGAATACTATGTCTATTACAAGAACTAAAAACGGAACCTATCGCTTACGTGTCTATATTCCTGAGGAAGTGAAGTCTTCACTAGGTGTTGATAAGAAAGTGATTGAAAAACGATTCAAAACAAGGATTGAAGCAAAAAAATATGAACTAGAACTTCAAAATAAGATTGATAAAATTCATAGTGGAGATTCCGTCTCATTAGAAAATAGTGGTTCTATCCTTTTTTCAGATTTCTATCAAAATGTTTGGTGGGAATCCTACAAAGCAGGTCAGACTACTTCTACTGCTCAACCACCTTCTCAAGCAACTATAGTTGGAACAGAAATTGCTTTTAGAAAACACATCTTACCCTTACTTGGGAATTATTCAATAGACTTTCTTAATCAAAATAAGCAAGTTGTACTAAATCTATTGACTCAAAAGGCTGAAGAATATGCAAATTTCAAAGTTATCAGGAGCTACGTTAACTCTATCTTTGACTGGGCAGAAGAATTAGAGTATATCGAAACTAACCGTCTATCAAAAACGATAAGCCGTATCAAAGCCACTAAGAAAATCAAGCTACAGGAATCTAAAAAAGATGAAGATTTATATCTATCTCAAGAAGAACTTCAAGCATGGTTTACAGCTTTTGAAAAGGATTTAGAGACTGCAAAAATTCTATTCAAAGACTATGTTTTGTTCTATACTACCTTCTTTTTGGGAGATAGAAAATCAGAGAGCTACGCTTTGCAATGGAAGCATGTTAATACAAAGGAACAGGAAATTCAGTTAGTACAAGCTTTAGATAAATACAAAAATCCAAAGTCTACCAAAGGAAACAAGAAGACAACTTTTCGAATTCCTAATGAGTTATCTGATTTGCTTCAGGAATGGAAAAAACAGCAAAAAATTGAACTGGCTAAATTTAATATTATCCAAACTCCTGATCAGTATGTATTTACATATATTGATACAAAGGGGAATGTAAACAGTCGTCTCCATGCTGATTATCTTAACAACAAAATGAAATCTGTTAAGCGTCGTCATCCAGAACTTGCACATGCAACCCCTCATAAATTAAGACATACAGGCGCCACATTAGCTAAACAAGCTGGTGTTTCACTAGAGGCTATTTCTGAAGCACTCACTCATAGTGATACGATTACAACTAAGACTTATGTCAACACTTCAAATGTAATCCCAATGGCTGTTGGAGAAATTGCCTTTCGTAATCTTAAAAAATAATGGTGTGAATTTGGTGTGAAAAGTGGTGTGAATTTTGCTAAAAATCATCAAAAAAACACCCCATGGTGTGAACCATGAAGTGTTTCGAAACGTTGATATAATCGCGTTGATTAACGTTTTGAGAATTGTGATGCTTTACGAGCTTTCTTAAGACCTGGTTTCTTACGTTCAACTTTACGTGAGTCACGTGTAAGAAGTCCTGCGCGTTTCAATGAATCGCGGAAGTCTGGGTCTACTTGAAGAAGGGCACGAGCGATACCGTGACGGATAGCTCCTGCTTGACCAGCGTAGCCACCACCGAGAACGTTTACGAGAACATCGTATTGACCAACAGTTGAAGTAACTGCGAATGGTTGGTTGATGACAAGGCGAAGATCCGCGTGTGGGATATATTCTTCAACATCTTTTTTGTTTACGGTAATTTTACCAGTTCCTGGAACAAGGCGAACGCGTGCAACAGCGTTTTTACGACGTCCAGTACCTGCATATTGTGCTTGTGACATAGCTTATTTGTTCCTTTCCTTAGATAAGTCCTGAAATATCAAGAACTTCTGGTTGTTGTGCAGCGTGAGTGTGCTCAGCTCCAACGAATACTTTCAATTTCATACCTTGAGCGCGGCCAAGAGTATTGTGTGGAAGCATACCTTTAACTGATTTCTCGATCAAACGTACTGCATTTTTAGAACGAAGTTCACCAGCAGAGATTGATTTCAATCCACCTGGGTGGTTTGAGTGAGTGTAGTAGATCTTATCAGTTGCTTTTTTACCAGTCAATTTAACTTTTTCAGCATTGATAACGATTACGAAGTCACCTGTATCAGTGTGAGGTGTGAATGTTGGTTTGTTTTTTCCGCGAAGCACGCTTGCAACAACTGCTGAAAGGCGTCCAAGAGGTACATCAGTTGCGTCAACAACGTACCATTTGCGTTCTACTTGGCCTGGTTTAGCCATGAATGTAGTTTTGTTCATGATTTCTCCTATATGAATGTCGTTTTTGTTTACAGGGCGGATGTTCCGGTCCGCAAGTTATTTGAAAGGTTCCGGGGCCTTACAAATGGGGTAAACAATACCGCCTACTATTGTATCAAAATTCTAAGATAAAAGTCAACCGATTTGGAAAATTATTTGCGATTTTCTTTTCCAATGACAAATCCGATCAAGGAATTCGGGCCGACGTGGGCTGAAATAACCGGTCCAAGAGGCATCACGAGAACTTCATCGATGCCTTCAAGCGCAAGCATTTCTTGCTTCAGTGCTTCGGCTCCTTCTAGATCGTTGGTATAAGATACCAAGGCTGTGCTTTCACCGATATCTGCTTTGATCAGCTCCAGTAATTCCCGGACAGCTTTTTTGCGTCCCCGAACCTTGCTAATAGGGACTAATTTCCCTTCCGCATCTATCCAGAGAATGGGTTTGATGCTGGCCAAACTTCCCATGATCGCGGCACTTTTTGAGAGACGGCCGCCACGCATGAGGTGGTAGAGGTCATCAACTAGGAAATAAGTCCGCAGTTTTGGCGCTAGGTCCATGATTTCTTCTTTGGCTTCTGCTAATGAACGACCTGCATCACGCGCAGCTACTGCTCGCATGACCAGATAACCCTCTCCAATCCCAGCAGCCTTCTGATCGACAATCTCGATCACGGCTTCCGGGTAGTCTTCTAAAACCAGGTCTCGTGCCATGACTGCACTCTGATAGGTCCCAGATAAGACTGATGAAAAGGCCACATAAAGCAGATCTTTTCCTTCTTTGGCAAATTGTTTAAAGGTTTCCTGAAATTGGCCCACATTGACCTGACTGGTTGTCGGTTTGGCCCCATTTTTCATGGCTTCTAAAAGCTCCGGGCTGGTCAATTGAGCTTGGCCTACTGTCTGGTAAACCGTCCCATCTAACTCAATGGTCAAGCCAAGAATGGTCACCTGATGTTCCTTGGCCCAGTTTTGGTCTAAATCTGCGGTCGAATCGGTTAAAATAGCAAATGTCATTACTTGTCTCCCATCATTTCTTGTAATTGTCGCAATACTTCGTGATCGAGCGGTCGCATGGGTGGTTTTTGATCGTTAACCACTCGCTGCGCTTGATTGAGGTTTCCTTTGACGACTGCGACCCGTTTTTCTAACTCTCTGGCAGATACCCGAAGAGCTCCTTGAGCAAAGACGGTCCATTGCTCATTTAAGTCACTGGTCGCTACTGATACTTGGTGGAGGGGCGTGTTAAGCTCTGCCGCCAAGCGCTCGATATAGTCATCTGCCGTCTCATCCTCACCGGTAAAGACCACCTGAACATTGAACTCCTCATAGGTCTGCCGCACTCCTGGCATATACTGGGCATCAAAGACACAGATGACTTCGATTCCTTCAAAGCTAGCATAGTGGCTCAGTTTTTGCAGGAGGATATTGCGGGCTGCATCGAGCTCACTTTTTTGAAAGAGCTGGCGGGTCTCCTGCCAAAAGGCAATCATATTATAGCCGTCAACCAATAAGATTTTTCGTTTCATATCATTGCCTTTCTAGGATTATAGTCGATTGCGAAAGACCTCATACATAAGGATGGCTGCTGCCACACTGGCATTGAGGCTTTGAACATGGCCATTCATAGGAATGGTGATCATCTCATCGACTTGCTTTTTGATATTGGCTGAGATCCCTTTTCCTTCATTACCAATGATCAAAGCCAACTTACCAGCCGTATTCCACTGATGAGATGGCGTGCCGTTCATGTCGGTTCCAAAGACCCAGAAGCCCTCTTCCTTTAACTTGTCTAGGGTTTGGCTGAGATTTGTCACACGGGCAATGGGAATGTGTTCCACTGCTCCGGTAGAAGTTTTCGACACCACTGGGGTTACCCCGACTGCCCGGTGCTTAGGAATGATGACCCCTGAAACATTGGTCGCATCAGCTGTCCGCAAGATGGATCCAAGATTATGCGGATCGGTCAAGCCATCGAGAATCAACAAAAGCGGGTTCTCTTCTTGGGCTGTCTGTTTCAAAATCGCTGCCAAGTCTGTATAAGCAAAGGCTGCCACACGAAGGACGAATCCTTGGTGAACGGCTCCTTCTGTCATTTCTTGCAGGGTTTTCTTTGGCGTCCAAGAAATCGACACTTTTTTCTCGGCTGCTAAGGCCTTGATTTTGTCAACATTTTTCCCTCGGAGGTCTTCTTGAATATATAATTTATTGCCTGTATTGGCTTGTAAAGCCTCGGTGACTGCATGGACACCGTATACGATATCGTTATTTTCCATAGAACTAGTATACCATAAGAAAGGAGGATGAGGCCAATTCATGATATAATGAAATGAAATCTATCTCAGCGAAACCAGCAAAATAGAAAGGAAGCCATGCCTCTTTTTCAACGAACCATCAAGCTCACCTTGGCCACCTGTTTAGCAGCTGCCCTTGCTTATGCTCTGGGCTTGACCTATGCCATCTCAGCTGGCGTCATTGCCATCTTGAGTATCTCTGATACGCGTCGCAGTACGATCAAGCAAGCCTATCAGCGCTTTATGTCGACCTTGCTGGCCCTTGTGATCGGAAGTATCGCTTTTTCCTTTTTTGGATTCAACCTTTGGGCACTGGGAGTCTTTATTGCTCTCTATGCTCCTTGTGCCTTTCTAATGGGTTGGCAGATCGGCATCACGCCTAGTACGGTCCTCGTCACCCATCTCTTGATTGAGCAGTCTACTTCCTGGGGGCTCTTGCTCAATGAACTTGCCCTCTTTTTAATCGGGACCAGCTTTGCCCTGCTGGCCAATCTCTATATGCCTTCTAATCAGGCTGCGATTGATCACTACCATGATGTTGTCGAAGACCAACTGAAAAAGATCCTTGGTCGTTTTGCGGAATTACTTGGTAAAGGGGATGGTCGCAATGATGCCCGCTTGATCAAGGAATTGGATGGTATCCTAAAGGACGCTTTAAATCTGGTCTATCTGGATCATTCCAACCACCTTTTTCATCAAACCAACTACCACATTCACTACTTCGAAATGCGCAAGCGGCAAAACGATATTCTGCGGGATATGGCAGAAAACGTCAACCGCTGTCAGTTAGCAGCGAGTGAAAGTATGATCCTGGCTCAACTATTTAAAAAGACGGCCCAACAGTTAAGTCAGGAAAATCCTGCCCAAGATCTTCTAGATGATATTAATCAGTATTTGGCGATCTTTCGCGAACGTCCTCTTCCCAAGACCCGTGAAGAATTCGAAACACGCGCCACCTTGCTTCAACTCTTAAGAGACTTAGAAACTTTCATCCAGGTCAAGGTTGATTTTTACCAACAATTTCATAAGGAAACAGAATAGACAAAAAAGCCCTTGCACAAGATGCAAAGGCTTTTTTATTCGGGGTTTTGTTGTAAACGATTTCCTAAAATGGTATACTAGAACTGGAAAATAACTTTTTTAAGGAGGGTCTTCTATATGAAGTCTTCGTATAAGAAACATTTGTACACTACAACACTCAGCCTCTCCGCTGCTGTCTTGCTTTCCGTTATCGGTCATGGCCAAGCTTCAGCCGATAGCGTAGAAGCGCCTCAAACGGAACCAAGCACGGTCCTTGAAGCGACACCTACTACTGAGCAACCTGTGACAGCTGATACTGCCAGTCCGGCTACAGCCACAGAAGTAACTCCTGCTAGTCCTGTGGAACCGGCAGCGAACTCTGAGGCAACACTTGCTACAGCAGTTACTCCAACAACCAACCGTGCTGCAACGACCGCTGACCAAGCGACACGCTTGGAGAATAGCACCATTTATCTCTCTGAAAAGAGTACGATTGATGACAAAGTCCAAGAAAAAGCTCAAGCTGCTGGCAAAATCAGCTGGACCTTAGACAATAAACCTCTCTCTGAGTGGAAAACCTGGGATATGGAGACAGGAACACTGAGCAAGGATCCATTCCTTACTATCACAGAGACCGCAAACGGCAATGATCTGGATCTCCACATTGACGTGCAGGATCTCTTTGGTGAAGATCTCAGCCTTCGTAGCCCAAATAATATTCGCCGGACTTATCGCAACTACATCGGCAATCATGAACTGGTCGGAACCAATGCAGACTTAGGTGTGACCATCAATAAAACCCTTGTTTTTCGACCTTACCAAGACTACCATACACATGAAGAGATGCTGGCTGCCATCGAAAAATCCAAAGAAGAAGCGAAACCCGATCGTTTAGTGCAGCTGGAAACCCTTGGCAAGAGTGCCCAAGGCCGGGATATGAAGATGGGGATCGTGAGCAAGGACCAAGCTAGCATTGATCACTACCTTTCTAGTACCAACCCTACAGCCTTGACCAAGCCAAGCGAAATGCTGGCCGCACTAAAAGACAAGACCTTGGATTACAAATTACCTGTCTTAGTCCACAACACCCACGCGGATGAGCAGCCAGGCATTGACATTATCACAGGCCTCTTCAATACCTTTGCGACCAAGGAAAAGGTAACCTTTAACACCACCGATGAAGCTGGAAATGCTAAAACAGTCACGCTAGATATTCCAACCCTGCTCAATAAATTCATCTTCTTATTTGACTTCACGGAAAACCCAGATGGGGATGCTCTCAACCTGCGGGCCCTAGCAAACGGGCTCGATCCAAACCGGGATGCCAGCTACCAAACAAATCCGGAAGTTCGCACGGTTATCCAAATGATCAACAAGTGGAATCCGATTGCTCTCTACGACTTACACGGTTTTGTCAAAGAATTCTTAATCGAACCTGCAACGCCACCACATGATCCGAACTTCGAATACGATCTTCTGTCAGACCTGATGCTAGAAAATGCCCATCATATGGGACGGGCAGGAGTTGCCAATTCTAAATACAATAGTTACATCATTCCAAAACTGGATTGGGGCGATGGCTGGGATGACTCCTTCTCTGGCTATACAGGAGTTTATGCTGTCTACCATGGTATCTTAGGCCATACTATCGAAATTCCGGAAGGAAATGAAGAATCCTACAAAGCAGGTCGCAATGCTGTCCTAGGAGGGATTGACTTCCTCAACCAAGATCCGGACCGTCTCCTTGAGATGCGTCTCAACTTCTACCTGCGCGGTCTCAATAAAACCGAAGATCCAAAAGCCGAAAATGAACTGGTCGGCCCAAATGGAGAAATCGTTGGACGTGTGAAAAATGGTCGTCCGAAATTCTTCCCAGACTACTACGTCATCCCAATGAGCCTCGACAAAGACAACGATGCCCAAGAAGCCTTCAATATGATCGACTACTTCAAACGCAATGGTGTCCTCGTCAAGGAACTCAAAGAAGATATTGGCAACTATAAAAAAGGGGACTTAGTCATTGACATGGCCCAAGCCAAACGTGGCTATGCTAACCACATTCTCTACAAGGGTTCCAACGAATCTGCCTGGGCTGCTATGTACGCAGAATTGCTGGTAAACTTCCCAGATATGAGAGGGTTCAAGTCCGAACCTGTCTTTGCGGATGGTCTTTTCAACGGAAAATTAGGAGAAGTCACCACCACCCGCGCCACTCGTACCTCTGAGATCGATCCAAAAGCTCCTTACTATGTGATCGCAAATACCTCAGCCAGTGCCGTTAAAGCTGTCAACCAGGCTATTGCACAAGGAAAATCTGTCTACCTAACAGATGATGGCTACATCGTTGACCGCGATACCTTTGCTTCGCTCCTACCAAACTATGCCATTTATGGTGATGCCCTCTACAAGGTACCAAGCGGCCCAACCTTGAAACCGATGAAGGTCTACTCTCCGAACTACCACTATAATTGGGCTGGAGTAGATGCGCCTGCTCATACTAGTCTGGTCCTTGAAAAATTAGGCTTCCAAATCGTCAATACGCCAGAAGAAGCGGATGTTGTTATTTTGGAAAGCAACCGCTTTGACGCTTCCATTTTTGGTAAAAAACCAACCCTTGTCATTGGCGGGGAAGCCATGCAAAAATTGGAAAAATTGGGAGTTCTTACAGGATTTGACGCTGAAAAACTAAAAGGCGGTAGTGACTACGAAGGCTTGATGAAAGCGATCATTGATGATCAGGATCCATTGACCAGCGGATACAAGAAGAATACCCTCTTCTACTCCAACTCAGGAAACTGGATTGAAAAGGTTCCAGAGCATTTCAAGACCTTGATGAGCATCGCTCCGAGCGATTATTATATTGCAGGTTGGTGGCCACATAATGATGTTCTGGCTAACAAAGTCATGGCCATCTCTGGAGAACTGATGGGACAACCACTCTTTGTCTATGCAGGAAATCCAACCAACCGTCAACACCCTGTCCACTTCTTCCGCTGGGTAACCAATGCGATCTTTGGCAGCAAGTTGGCAAGTTTGATGGATTACATTCCAGCTAAAGAACCAGATCAAGTAGTGGTTCCAATTCATAACCAAACAAGCAATCCACAGCCAATCTTGGCCAAGAAGGACACTCCTAAAGTGCTCCTTCCACAAAAAGAAACAACTGTGGAAAATGGAGAAAGCGTGCAAGCTTTGACTTACCAAGTAGGACAAAGCTTCCAAGAAAGTCCAGCTAAGGCACAATTGCCACAAACTGGAGAAGACACAACCGCACACTTCATTCTTTCAGGCTTCTTGTTAGCCGTTAGCGGAGGCTTCCTCCTCTTGAAAAAGAAAGAAGTTGAGTAAGTTCCAGGTTTAGACTTGGATGACACGAAAAGAACCTTCGCATCTGCGAAGGTTCTTTCTGGAGATAAAATATCTTTCAAAACTTTCCTTAGGTGAGTACGGACGTCAGCGAACTTCTACGAAGTTCCATGGCTTAATTTTGAGCCTAAGGTCTCAAAATTCCCGAGTGCCTGAAACACAGTTGTTTCAGGCACTTTTCTCACGGCGGAAAGTTTCAGTTTATACTTGACTGATTCTAAAGTATAGAAAACTTTTATAATGTTCTCCAGAATATTTAATGAACATACTATTCTACATTAAATCCTAACACTGATGCAAAGTTTCTCCTTATTCCACCAATTCCAACACAACCGTTTGGTAAGGGACTAATTCGAGCACTTGGTCTCCTTCTTGGAATAATCCTGCTGTATTATTTAAAACGACTGTTTTAATCGGAGCTGGCAACTCCAAGGTGGCCTGGCGATTTTGGAAATTGCTGATCACCAAGAGACGCTTGTCCCCACGGCGTTCAAAGGCGATGATGTTTTCACAGTCCCGATACGCTGGGATCATATCTCCAAATCGGATAGTATTTCCATAGAGGGGATGGCGATACAAGGCCGTCAGCTGCCGGTAATAATTCAAGATGGAATTTGGATCCTTTTCCTGATCTTCCACATTGATGGCAACATCTGGTTTGGGACTGATCAACCAAGCTGACCCATCGCTAAAGCCCAGACCTGGCTCTGCTGACCATTGCATGGGTGTCCGTGCATTGTCCCGGCTGTATTTGGCAATCGCAGCTAATGCTTCTTCCTCACTCAAACCAGCTTCTTTAGCCACATGGTAGCCATTGATGGTCGCGATATCATCAAAGTCCTCAACTGATTCAAAGATTTGGTTTTCCATCCCAATTTCTTGGCCTTGATAGATAAACGGAATTCCCTTGCGCAAAACCTGAATAGTTCCTAGGGCTTTTTTACTGGTGTCGTTTACTGGACCTTCAGCAATATAATGGGACACCCCACGAGGCTCATCGTGGTTTTCAATGATCGTCGAGAGAACCCCAATACTATCTGCGCGCTCATGGGCTTGGAAAATACTTTCCTTGAGTTCTTCCGCTGTTGGAAGACTATGGTCAAACCAGCCCTTTCCTTCCTGCCCTAAGCAGGTTTGTTTGAAATCAAAGATCGATGAGAAAACGCCATCTTTTCCAATGAAGAAATGCAACTCTTCGTCGGTTTCATTGAACACTTCCCCTACTGTGAAGGCATTGTACTTGGCGAAGGTTCGCTCATTTAACTCATGCAAGAAAGGTTCAATCGATTGGGCATTCACTAGAGACTCCAGTACTGGGACCAAGCCATTTTCGCGATCAGACGGAAGCGAACGCCATTCTAGATCTTTTTTGATATTGATAATAGCATCGATCCTAAAGCCCGCAATTCCCTTGTCCAACCACCAGTTGATCATCTTGTAAATTTCTTCGCGCAAGACAGGATTTTGCCAATTAAGGTCTGGCTGATCCTTGTGATAAGAATGGAGATAGTATTTGTTGGTGCCAGGAACTGGTTCCCAGACACTGCCTCCAAAGTAACTTTCCCAGTTGTTGGGTTCCTTGTCACTTTCGATGAAATAAAAGTAATCTGCATAAGGGCCATCTGGATCTGATAGAGCTTTTTGGAACCACTCGTGATGACTGGAGCAGTGGTTAACCACCAAGTCCATAATGATAGAAATGCCCCGCTTCTTACCTTCAGCAATTAGCTCCTCCATATCTTCCATAGTTCCAAAAATAGGATCAATGGCATAGTAGTCTGAAATATCATAGCCCTGGTCAATAAACGGACTCTTGTAAATAGGCGATAACCAGAGAATGTCAATTCCTAAGTTTTGAAGGTAATCGAGTTTCTTCGTGATTCCTTTCAAATCCCCAACGCCATCACCATTGCTATCTTTAAAGCTTTTTGGGTAGATCTGATAAGCGACCTTCCCCTTCCACCAGTCTTTTTCCATGTTTTGTCTCCTTAAAATGAAAGAGACTGAGACATATCGTATCAGTCTCTACAGTGTCAGTAGGTATTAGTATACTGTTTTTTCAGTTTCTTTGTCGAAGAAGTGAGCTTTGTTCAAGTCAAATCCAAGTTCGATGGTTTCACCAGTTCCAAGGTAGTCACGTGCATCTACTTTAGCGATGAATTCGTTGTCACCAACTTGGCAGTACAAGTGAGATTCTGAACCAAGCAACTCAGATACAGAGATGGTTGCTTTCACGACTGATTCTGGGAATGTTTCAAGGAAAGCAGCTTCTGTATTCACGTCTTCTGGACGGATACCAAAGATCAATTCTTTACCATCATAGCCTTTTTCTTTCAAGACTTTCAAAGCACCTTCTGGAACTTTCAAGTTCAATCCATTGGCAACGATGTGTCCACCTTCCAATTTCACGTTAATGAAGTTCATGGCAGGGCTTCCGATGAATCCAGCTACGAATTTATTCACAGGGTTCTTATACACTTCTTGCGGAGTACCGATTTGTTCTACACGTCCGATAGTACCTGTACCAGCTGGGTTTTTAGTAGCAGACATGATAACGATACGGTCAGCCAATGTCATCGCTTCTGTTTGGTCGTGAGTTACGTAGATGGTTGTAGCTCCGATACGGCGGTGGATTTTCGCGATTTCAGCACGCATGGATACACGAAGTTTCGCATCCAAGTTTGACAAAGGTTCGTCCATCAAGAACACTTTTGCATCACGGACAATGGCACGTCCCATGGCCACACGTTGACGTTGACCACCAGAAAGGTCAGCTGGTTTACGATCCAAAAATTCTTTCAAGCCAAGGATTTCAGCTGCTTCTTGTACACGTTTGTCGATATCTTCCTTGCTGTATTTACGCAATTTCAAACCAAATGCCATGTTATCGTACACAGTCATGTGTGGGTAAAGAGCGTAGTTTTGGAATACCATGGCAATATCACGGTCTTTAGGTGCCACGTTGTTTACAACAGTGCCATCGATCGAACATTCACCTTCTGTGATGTCTTCAAGACCAGCGATCATACGAAGAGTCGTTGATTTACCACATCCTGAAGGACCTACGAAAACGATAAATTCTTTGTCTTTGATGTCCAAGTTGAAGTCTTCAACTGAGTAATGTTCGCTATTTGGATATTTTTTATAAATGTGACTAAGATTCAATTCTACCATGATGGTACTCCTTTGATTTTTATAATTCTATTGTAAATGAAAACGTTTTACAAATCTATGGCAAGTCTCACAAAAAAGAAAAAGAGTTTTGTGCAAGTTGCACAAAACTCTGGATTGATTCCGTTTAAATCACATCTTGTAAGACCAAATGATAGCACAGGGCTAGATCTGTCAGATTTTTCAACTGAAGACCCGTCAACTCCTCCCACTTGTCAATCTTGTATTGGAGCGAATTGCGGTGGAGATAGAGTTGCTGGGCGGCCTTGGTTACAACTGCCCCATTGTCCCAAAGAGCAACAATGATGTCTTGCAATTGATCTTGACTTTCAATCAACTGATGCAAACTGGCCTTGATTGGAGTGAGATCCAAATCTGCCTGCTCGATTCCCCACAGATAGAGTTGGGAAAAGCGATAGACACCTTGATGGCCCTCTCGAATCCAAGCTCGAAAGACCGCCTGTTCTGCTCGGATGACAGCAGACACTTTCCCGTCTTTAGACTCGGTCCATACTTGCCCGACCAGGATAGATAAACGAATGTTGAAGTCATATTCCATAGCAGAGACAGTATCTTTTAAGATATCGGCCACAGGCAAAGACTGGTCTTGGTCCAGAATGAGTACATAGTCCTGTCCACTCAGTTGCAGGGTTGCTCGGAAGTTGGGCAAGAGTGTCTGCATCATCTCTAACCAGGAAGCCGTCCCTTCCGCTGTCGAGTGCGAGAGGTGGCAATAGACAAGTTGCATTTTTTTGATGACTTGAGGGGCTTCTCCCTTTCCATCAATCAAGTATTGGTACCAAGGGTTGGGGTCAAAATCTTCCTCACTGCCCAACCAGGCAATCAACTGTTTCTCTCGTTCGGTTAGCTCTTCTTCCTTCAGTAGCAACCATTGCTGGGCCTGCAGAGGAATGGCTACATAACCAGCTGGTGGATTGGGGTGATCCGTCACCTCTGCCTGAGGGAACCACTCTCTGATATTTTTCACTATTTTGTTCCTTCTTCCACTTTTTGGATACACCAAGCTACCAATTCCTCTAAACGACTGATTTCATCTGTCAGATGCAGGTAACCCATGACCGCTTCAAAGCCTGTCGACATACGATAAGTCACGACATCCGCATTTTTGGCCTTGGTATGGCTATTGGTATTGCGACCGCGCTTGTAGATCTCCAACTCTTTTTCCGTCAGAATTTCTTGCTCCAGCATGCTTTCAATCAAGCTGGCCTGAGCTCTAGCAGAGACATAGCGGGTGGCAGCCTGGTGAAGCTTATTGGGCTTGGTCATCCCTTGAAAAATCAGGTGTCTGCGAATATACATGGAATAGACCGCATCTCCCTCAAAGGCAAGGGCAATCCCATTGATTAGATTGACATCAATCACGTGTCCACCTTACACCTTCTTTTGTATCCAAGAGCTTGATTCCTTGCGCAGCCAATTGATCGCGAATGGCATCTGCTCGCGCAAAATCTTTCTTAGCCCGCGCTTCCTGACGTTCAGCGATCAAGGCTTCAATATCTGCATCCAAGACTTCTTCGACAAAGACCACTCCAAAGACTTCTAACATCTTGGTCAAGGCATCCTTGACTTCTTGATTGTAGTGACCAGAATTGATCCATTTAGCCAATTCAAAGACGACGGTAATCCCGTTTGCCGCATTGATATCTTCATCCATAGCCGCGATAAACTTGTCCACAAAGCCTTGCAAATCAGCTGGATCTACTTCTCCTGTGAACGGTTGCTCATAGGTATTTTTCAAATACTTGAGGTTGGTTTCCGCATCGCGCACCGCTTTTTCTGTGAAGTTAATGGGCTTGCGATAGTGCTGAGTCGCAAAGAAGAAGCGAAGCACTTGGCCGTCGATAGTCTTCAATGCATCATGCACAGTGATAAAGTTTCCTAAGGACTTAGACATTTTGACATTATCGATATTGACAAAGCCATTGTGCATCCAGTAATTGGCAAAAGTTTTTCCAGTCTTAGCTTCTGATTGAGCGATTTCATTGGTATGATGAGGAAACTCAAGGTCAGCTCCACCACCGTGGATATCAATAGTATCCCCTAAAATCCCCGTTGACATGACTGAACACTCGATGTGCCAACCAGGACGACCAGGTCCCCAAGGGCTGTCCCAAGAAATCTCTCCTGGTTTGGCAGCTTTCCAGAGGGCAAAGTCGACTGGATTTTCCTTGCGAGCTGTTTCTTCATCTGTCCGACCTGAAGCGCCTAGTTCCAAGTCTTCTAGAGTTTTATTGGCTAACTTAGCATAGTTGTGGGATTTTTCCACACGGAAATAAACATCCCCTTGGCTCTCATAGGCATAGCCTTTTTCGATCAAGTCAGCGACAAACCGAATGATATCATCCATAAACTCAACCACACGAGGGTGGCGGGTTGCAGGTTTCACACCAAGAGCCGTCACATCCTCACGAAAAGCCGCAATGTACTTGTCTGCCACTTCCTGAGGCGTGATGCCTTCTTCTTTGGCACGGTTAATGATCTTATCATCCACATCTGTAAAGTTGGAAATGTAGGCAACTTCGTAGCCACGATACTCAAAGTAGCGACGAATCGTGTCAAAGGCCACCGTTGAGCGGGCATTCCCTACGTGGATATAGTTGTAAACCGTTGGCCCACAAACATACATGCGGACCTTTCCTTCCTCGATGGGGATAAATTCTCGCAAATCACGAGACATGGTATCATAAATTTTTAACACGCTTCATTTCCTTTCTGTTTTTAGATTTCGAATCTATATTCTCATTTTTCCAACTCTAACGCAATATCGACAGCAATCTTAAAGAAAGTCATAGCATCTGCTTTTCTATCTTCACGTCTAGCATCCCATTCGTGATTGTGATGATCCACATAGTCAGCCGTGTAGAAAAATTGATAGACCTTGGCTTGTCGATATTGAGCCCAAGCCATGATAGCCGAAGCTTCCATATCTACAACTTTCGCTCCTGCTGCAAGTCTTCGTTTAACCTTAGCAGCTGTTTCACGATAGAAGGCATCTGTCGTCCAAGCTTTAGTCCGAATGTGCTCAATACCAGATTTGTTCAAAGCGTTCTCCAGAGTTGAGAGAAGCGCTTCATCATAAGAAATCTCATCACTTGCTGGAGCGTAGTGGTAACTTGTACCTTCATCACGTAGAGCTGAACTTGGTATAATAATTTTATCTGCTTGAATAGACTGATCTAGAACTCCACAAGAGCCCAGAACAATAAAGTTGTTAAAACCTCTCGCTTTGAGTTCTTCTAAGAAACCCACAACCATTGGAGCTCCAATAGTAGCCATAGCAACTGCAAGTTTAAGTCCATCTACTTCATAGATATACCATGGAAATTTGCCATTTAGGTTGGTGAGATAACCACCTTCATAGACTCCGTCTATCTGCTTGACTCTTTCCACTATCTCTCCATTAAAAGACAGAATAATAGTGTCACAAATTTCTCCACTACTAAGAAGGCTTCGATCAGTTGGCTCTATCACAGCAGGTACATTTTCAAATTCTTCTAGTAACATTTATTCACTCTTTCCTATCTAGATAAACCGCCTGAGTCTGTTTGATAAAGCCAATCTTTTCATACAAGCGTTTGGCACCTACATTGCTATCTTCCACTGCAATCTGAAATTCCTTATCATTTTGCTCAATGAGTTGGTTGATGAGGGATTTTGCCAGATAGCTTCCGTAACCTTGCCCACGATAGACTTCAGCAATCGCAAGTCCATAAAGGTAATTGCATTTTCCAGATACATCGACCGTACAAACGCCAATCACTTGACCTTCTTTGAGTAATATGTACAGCAGACTATCAGGATCCTTCAAAGCCTCTGAAATGTATCTGTGGCTCACTTCCGGTGCTTCAACTTCATCTGAAAACGTCTGATGATGGAGCTGGGCAATGGCTTCAAGATAAGAAGGTTCTGCCAAGAGCACATCGACATCCGAACGAGAATCTAATGCATAAGCGGTTCGATCACGTCCTAACCAGGTTTCTGTTTCGTCATCCTCAACCAGTCCCCAATTGCTGGCAAAATCAGGATGATTCTCTAGAAAAATACGCTCTGTCTGAAAAGTCACAGACTCAATTGGATAAGATGCCGTTTCTTTCTCAAAACTTCTATACAAAGCACGCGCAATTCCCTGCCGACGGTGATTAGGGTGGACCAGGATCGCCACATCCACATCTGGGTCATCCGCATAGACGGTTAATAGGCCAACAAGTTCACCTTTTTCATAATAAAGGAAAAAGGCCGGCATATCGGGGTCAAAATTGAGCATATTGGAGAGATAAGGATCCCGAAACGTTCCGTCATACTTCTGACAGGTGGCAATAAGGGCCTTTGCTTCCAGTAGTTGGTGGTCATTCAATGTATTGGTTGATTGAATCACGTAGCGATCTCCTTACAAGCTCGAAGACCGATGGCTGGCTTCCTTGGCATGCTCCATCTTATTCACATAGTATTCGCGTTTTTCTTCTTCTTGATGAATGATTGGCTCATCCTTCTTACCATGAACACGAACAATCTTGGCAGGAATACCGACAACGGTCACATCACTCGGTACATCGGAGACGACGACCGCTCCCGCTCCTACTTTGGCCTTGGCCCCAATCTCAATCGGACCGATGACCTGAGCATGAGCAGAGACCAAGGCTCCTTCACGAACCGTTGGATGGCGTTTACCGACATCCTTCCCTGTTCCTCCAAGGGTCACCCCGTGGTAGAGCATGACGCCTTTTTCAACAATGGCCGTTTCCCCGATAACGAGGCCAGCTCCATGGTCGATAAAGACACCGGAAGCAATGGTCGCACCTGGATGGATTTCAATCTGGGTCCAAAAACGCCAGAACTGACTATGCATCCGCGCCAAGAGCTTAAAGCCATGGTTCCACAAAAAGTGGGAAACACGGTGAGCTGCCAGTGCTTTGACGCCCGGATAGGTCAAGAGGACCTCCAGCGAGGTACGCGCTGCTGGGTCATTTTCTTTTACAATATCGATGGTTTCACGCCACCATCCCATACCGTGCTCCTCCTTTTCTAATGATTATTCTGAATCTTTTTGTGTAATAGTAAAGTCTTTTTTAGGTTTGTGGTCTTTGTTGTGGTGACGAGGACGGTCGCCATGGCGATGAGTTTTTTCACCTTTTTCCTCGCTGTTTTCTGCTTTTGGCGGACGAGGAAGAAGAGCTTTCATAGAAGCATCGACACGACCTTTTTCGTCAATCTTGATAATCTTCACATCGACTTCATCGCCGATGGCTACCAAGTCTTCGACACGGTTGGTACGAGTCCAAGCCATTTCAGAGATATGAACGAGGGCATCCGTCTTGTCAAAGAGGTTGACAAAAGCACCAAATTTCTCGATCCGAACCACTTTGGCATGGTAGACTTCATCCACTTTGGCTTCACGAACCAAACCTGCAATGATTTCCTTAGCACGGTTAATCGCATCTTGATCGCTCGAGTAGATAGACACGTTTCCTTCTTCGTCGATATCAATCTTAACGCCTGTTTCAGCGATGATCTTATCGATGGTTTCTCCACCCTTACCGATGACAATCTTAATCTTGTCGACATCAATCTTGATGGTATCAATTTTCGGAGCAGTTGGCGCCAATTCTGGACGCACTTCTGGAATGGTTGCTTCGATGACATCAAGGATTTCAAAACGCGCTTTCTTGGCTTGAGCAAGTGCTTCAGTCAAGATTTCTGCAGTGATCCCTTGGATCTTGATATCCATTTGAAGGGCTGTAATCCCATCACGCGTACCTGCAACCTTAAAGTCCATGTCTCCAAAGTGGTCTTCCAAACCTTGGATATCTGTCAATACGGTATAGTTGTTTCCATCTGAGATCAGACCCATGGCAATACCAGCTACTGGGGCCTTGATTGGCACACCACCAGCCATCAGGGCAAGTGTTCCCGCACAGATAGATGCTTGAGATGAAGAACCATTTGATTCCAATACTTCTGCTACCAAACGGATGGCATATGGGAATTCTTCCAAGCTTGGCAATACTTGAGCAAGGGCACGCTCACCAAGAGCACCGTGACCAATTTCACGACGACCAGGCGCACCGTAACGTCCAGTTTCACCAACAGAATATTGAGGGAAGTTATAGTGATGCATAAAGCGTTTCTTGTACTCTGGATCCAAACCATCGATGATTTGCGTTTCACCCATTGGTGCCAAAGTCAAGACAGAAAGGGCTTGCGTTTGTCCACGAGTAAAGAGTCCTGAACCGTGTACGCGAGGAAGGTAGTCGACTTGTGCATCCAAAGGACGGATTTCATCGACCTTACGACCATCCGGACGAACCTTGTCTTCTGTAATCAAACGGCGCACTTCTGCGTGTTCCATTTGTTCCAAGATTTCAGCCACGTCCCGCATGATGCGATCAAACTCTTCGTGGTCGGCATATTTTTCTTCGTAAACTGCTGTGACTTGGTCTTTGACTGCTTGAGTCGCAGCTTCACGAGCCAATTTTTCTTCAACTTGAACCGCTTTTTGAAGGTCGCTGTTGTAGGCTGCGATGATTTCAGCCTGCAAGTCAGCATCTACATGAAGCAATTCTACTTCTGCTTTTTCTTTACCAACTGCTGCTACGATTTCTTCTTGGAAGGCAATCAATTCTTTAACGGCTTCATGTCCTTTAAGAAGGGCTTCCAACATGATTTCCTCTGACAATTCTTTAGCACCAGACTCTACCATGTTGATAGCATGCTTGGTACCAGCTACTGTCAATTCAAGAAGAGAGCGCTCTGCTTGTTCTTGCGTTGGGTTGATGATGATTTCCCCATCGACATAGCCTACTTGTACCCCAGCGATTGGTCCGTCAAACGGAATATCTGAGATAGACAAGGCCAAGGATGAACCAAACATGGCTGCCATTGGGGCAGATGCATTTTCATCGTAAGAAAGGACTGTGTTGATAACTTGCACTTCGTTACGGAAACCTTCCGCAAACATCGGACGGATTGGACGGTCAATCAAACGCGCTGTCAACGTCGCATCTGTAGAAGGACGACCTTCCCGTTTCATAAAGCCACCAGGAAATTTCCCAGCCGCATACATTTTTTCTTCGTAGTTGACTTGAAGTGGGAAGAAATCCCCAGTTGCCATCTTCTTAGACATGACAGCTGCCGTCAAGACAGTTGACTCACCGTAACGTACGACAACAGCGCCATTTGCTTGCTTGGCAACCTGACCAGTCTCTACGATTAACTCACGACCCGCAAAAGTCGTTTGAAACACTTGTTTTGTCATTGTAATCCCCTTTGGATTGATAAAATTATACGACTTGCCTACAAAGATCAAGATATTTTGGACGGTTCGGCTTGCCGAACATTTCTGTAGAAAAATAGGAAGGTGACGCCGCACTCGATGAGTGCTAGGAAGCTTATCTTTTTTCCTAAGAAATGAGGCCAAAATTCAATTACTCAAGATACTAAGGCCACAAAAAGCAAAGTAAAAATAGGAAACTGGCGAAGTCTTCGATGAAGACAAGACAGTTTATCTTTTTTACACAACTTTTCGGCCGGGTTCAATTCTCAAGATATTTTGGACGGTTCGGCTTGCCGAACATTTCTGTAGAAAAATAGGAAGGTGACGCCGCACTCGATGAGTGCTAGGAAGCTTATCTTTTTTCCTAAGAAATGAGGCCAAAATTCAATTACTCAAGATACTAAGGCCACCCAACTCAACGAGATATGGATTGCAACAGCCTTACTGTATGTTATATCCTCATCTTTGTATCCAAGCACGTATAACCTTTATTTTACCATATTCAAGTCCAAAAGAAAAAGGCTTTAAAAGCCTTTTTCGAGGAATATTTGATTTCCACCTATTTTAAAATTCTAGAGCTAGATATAGCCTTTATTTATTTTTATGATTTCACAAATTCTGTGCTGTCGACATAAAAGCGTGTTTTGTGTGTTCCACCCTTGTAGTTCTTATTGTTACGTTTCAAGACAAAACGTCTGTATGGATCGGAAGTCCCTTGGATGGTCGTTGTCACTTCAACCGAATCTTCATTGATCACCCATTCATCTGGTGAAGGGATTTCCATCGGTGGCATCGCTCCGCCACGACCACCAGCTACAATTTCGTAGAAGGCCTTGTCTTTTGTCGAATAGATCCAGCCGTCTTTCTTTTCATTTGTAAGCTGGATCAGCTGGTCTTGTGAAAGGCTGCGAATAGAGTCCGATGTCTCTTCTGCATTCAATTTATCAATGATATCTTGTAAATTATAGGTTTCTGGCGTGTAGGTATTGTAGTAATCAATGAACATGTCTTGCGAGTAGCCTTCAACTGCACTGTGATCGTTGTTCAACTCCAGCAAACGAGTCGGTTGCACCTGAAGTGAATAGGTTAAAGACGCACTATTTTCAATAATCGAATAGATATCCGCTTGGTCAGCTTTTGACAAGGTCCCAATGGCTTCTTTATCATTTTTATCTGACTTAGTTTCCTCTGTTTGCTCTTTTTCTCGGGCCTTGTCAGATGATTTTTTGACTGATGAAGACTCTACTGGACCATGCTTGCGCTCATAGCGTTTCGGAGCGCAGCATGCCAGAGAAAGCAAGAGGGCTGCAGCTAGTAAATATGTTCCAATTTTTTTCATGTTTGAGGGATTTATGAGACAATGTGTTATCGTTATATTCATCTTGTTGAATCAATTTGGCTGTTCTCATTTGATTAACAAGTGTAACTTGACGTGAACGGGCTTGAATAAATCCCAATATATTCTCACGAATGAGTTCTAATTTAGAGACAATTTCTTCTCTTGTTTCCATTAATAACCTCCTCTATCACTAATTAGCAACATTTTACTAAAATTTTGAATATAAGAATTGCCACAAAAAATTATTAAACAATCCTTATATTCTTTAGAGCCATTAGTGTTGAGTATTGCATGAAATGCAATACTCTGATGTACTTAGTATATCAGCGAAATTCCAATCCACGTCTTACCTAAATATAGTGGTTAGACTTAAGTTTTTTAATCTTAACTTTTTTTCCAGCTCTTTTCAAGATTTTTACACAAGCATTTTCCCCTCTCCCTCTATGTTTCTATCCTGTTTTCTGCTATACTTAAGGAAGAACACCGATCAAAAGGAGAAAATTATGGAATTAAAAAAACGTTCTGAATTTCCTGAGAACGAACTCTGGGATCTCACAGCCCTCTACCAAGGCCAGGAAGACTTCTTGCGCGCCATTGAAAAAACACGTGAAGAAATCAATGAATTTGTCCGTAACTACAAGGGCAACCTCCACACCTTTGAAGACTTTGAAGCTGCCTTTGCGGTCTTTGAACAAATTCAGATCCAACTCAGCCACATTGGCAACTACAGCTTTATGCCCCAAACCACTGACTTTGGTGATGAAGCTTTCGCAGAGATTGCCCAAGCAGGGATGGATTTCGAAACTTGGGCAAGCGTCGAACTTTCCTTCTTTGATGATGCTTTGGTAGAAGCGGATGAAGAAGTCCTCGAACGCCTGGGGCAACTCCCTCACCTCACTTTTGCCATTCGTCAGGCTAAAATTAAAAAAGCTCACTACTTGGGAGCTGATGTGGAAAAAACGTTGACAAATCTGGGTGAAGTCTTCTACGGGCCTCAAGACATCTATACCAAGATGCGGGCAGGCGACTTTGAAATGGCTGATTTTGAAGTGGATGGAAAAGTTTACAAGAATAGCTTTGTTACTTATGAAAACTTCTACCAAAACCATGAGAATGCGGAAATCCGTGAAAAAGCCTTTCGTTCTTTCTCAGAAGGTCTCCGCAAGCACCAAAACACGGCTGCTGCTGCCTATCTAGCTCAAGTCAAGTCTGAAAAACTGATTGCAGATATGCGGGGCTACGACTCTGTCTTTGACTACCTCTTGGCTGAGCAGGAAGTAGATCGTGCCATGTTTGATCGCCAGATTGACCTGATCATGAAGGACTTCGCTCCGGTCGCTCAAAAATTCCTCAAACACGTGGCCAAGGTCAATAGTCTTGAGAAAATGACCTTTGCTGATTGGAAGTTGGATTTGGACAGCGCGCTCAACCCAGATGTCACCATTGATGACGCTTATGATTTGGTTATGAAATCTGTAGCACCTCTTGGGGAAGAATACTCCCGCGAAATTGCTCGCTACCAAACTGAACGCTGGGTTGACTTTGCGGCCAATGAAGGCAAGGATTCCGGTGGTTATGCGGCCGATCCATACCGCGTCCATCCTTATGTCCTCATGAGCTGGACAGGACGCATGAGCGATATCTACACCCTGATCCACGAGATCGGACACTCTGGTCAATTCATCTTCTCAGACAACAACCAAAGCTACTTCAACGCCCACATGTCGACCTACTATGTGGAAGCTCCTTCTACCTTTAACGAGCTCCTCCTCAGCGACTATTTGGAACACCAGTTTGACGATCCTCGTCAAAAACGTTTTGCCTTGGCTCACCGTTTGACAGATACTTACTTCCACAACTTCATCACCCACTTGTTGGAAGCAGCCTTCCAACGCAAGGTCTACACCCTGATCGAAGAAGGTGGTACCTTCGGTGCTAGCAAGCTCAATAGCATCATGAAGGAAGTCTTGACAGAATTCTGGGGAGATGCCGTTGAAATCGATGACGATGCAGCCTTGACCTGGATGCGCCAAAGCCACTACTATATGGGGCTTTACAGCTACACTTACTCAGCTGGCTTGGTTATCTCAACAGCGGGTTACCTGCATTTGAAGAACTCCGAAAACGGAGCGAAAGATTGGCTAGACCTCCTTAAATCAGGTGGCAGCAAGACCCCACTTGAGTCAGCCATGATCATCGGAGCAGATATCTCGACTGACAAACCACTCCGCGACACCATCCAATTCCTTTCAGACACTGTCGATCAAATCATTGCTTACAGTGCCGAATTGGGAGAATAGATACTTATTCCGTGAGGAATTCATTGGCGAATATGTTAGACTAGTTAGTAAAAATCTATCAATGAGGAGATAACATGAAAAATAAGCCCCTACTAGTGGCTGTTGCAGTCTTGTCTTTAGTTAGTCTTGTTGCTTGTAGCAGTCCAAAGAAAGAGTCCAGTGGGCCATCATCTTCGGAATCTACTTCCACTAGTGTGGTGAAAGAGACTATAGAATCGAGTAGTAAGGTAGAGAAAAAAACATCAGATGGTGATCAGAGTTCTGAAGAAACTAAACGAATCGGTTCAGCAGATTATGGATATGTCAATATCCCGAGTAACTGGAAAAAATATGAATCTGTAGAAAATGGAGATAACATTGAATACAGAGATCCAAGTGGTAATTATGCTATTATTTTAAATGCCTCCAATAGAGAAAAAGCAAATGTAGCTGAAGGAGAGGAATTTGGTCCTGATATGATGGCTAAAAGATTTGAAAGTGGCATGAACAAAACAAATAAAGTCGTTAAGATTTCAAGATCTTCTGTTACCGTTGGAGGAAACGAAGCAATTCAAGTAAATATGAGTCTTAAATCAGGCAATTATACTATTCTCTGGACATTCCAAAAGGATGATAAGGTATATAACATTGTATGTGTTGGCGATGAAAAAACAATAGATCAATTGACAACTTATGTCAAAGAGACTTGGAGCTTTGATGGAACAGGTGCCGTGACGGATTAATGAAGAGTGTTAGGTAGCTGTACTGACCCCAAAAAGTTAGACAAATAATTCAACTATATAGTAAAAAACACTCCCATATTCAAATGGGAGTGTTTTGTGATTAATTCAACTCAGCAATAATTGCCTTAATTTGTGCTGCGGTATGCACTCCTGCTACTTGTTTAACAACCTGCCCATCTTTTTTAAAGAGCAAGGTTGGAATGGACATAATGCCGAAAGCACGCGCTGTTTCTGGATTTTCATCCACATCCATTTTTAGGATTTTTAACTCATCTTCCGAAAATTCTTGGGATAATTTTTCTAAAATAGGAGCTTGCATGCGACATGGACCACACCAAGTTGCCCAAAAGTCTACTAAGACCAAGCCTTCTTTGGTTTCTGCTTCAAATGTTGCGTCTGTAATTGCTTTTGCCATTTTCCTTCTCCTTTAGTTTTGGTACTGCGTCAAATCTTGCTTCATCAAATAGAAGAAGACATCTCCGTAAGTCCCTTGGTAATCCAATTCATGCCCATTATAGGCCAGTTTCACAACAGGATAAAAATCTGCTACCCCAATCAAGCAGGCTTGTTGGGAACGTTCAAACTCTTCGTAGGAATCAAAATGCATGACTCTTTCTTGTTTTGCACTGTCTAGATATGTAATTTCAATCATATCGATAACCTCTATTTCTTATGATGCATCAATTGTAACTCTAGACATTACATCTGTCAAATAAAACGACTTCCTCAGAATGATGAATCTCGTTCGATAAGGAAAAGACAAGAAAAAAGCCCTCTGAATCCAGAGAGCTGTTTTGAGCTCGGGCTAAAATCTTGGTGAAAACAAAAAATCTCCCCGAAGGGAGATAGATCTGGTCTATTTTACCTTACGATGCTAGGAACCGAAGCCGAAGATTATACTCGAGTATATCGAGGCAAGGTGACAAAAAACAAAAAAGCTACTCAACTAGAGTAGCCTTATTTTCAAGATATGCTCAATTGAACACGGCCTAAGCACTTGGCAAAAAAGATAAAATCTCCTAGAAGCTGAAGCTTCTTCGTCAATTTTCCTATTTTTGCTTTGTGCTTTTGACGGCCTTTGTATCTTGAATTAACGACGAAGTCCAAGAGAGTTGATCAACTCACGGTAACGGTTAACGTCGTTTGTACGAAGGTAAGCCAACAAGTTACGACGGCGACCGATTTTCTTCATCAAACCACGGTAAGTAGCGTGGTCTTTTTTGTGTTGTTTGATGTGTTCGTTCAAGTGGTTGATTTCCCAAGTAAGGACAGCAACTTGTACTTCTACTGAACCAGTGTCACCTTCGTGACGTGCGTATTGTGCAATGATTTCATTTTTTTTCTCTTTTGAGATTGCCATGATAAGCTCCTTTTCTTTATGCTCTATCCGAGTGGCAGGTTTGGCATATCCTGCTACCAAGAAAGAGTTAGTTGTCTATTCGACCTTCTTATTCTACCAAGATTTCATCTTTCTGTCAAACACTTATGTTTCCTTTGAGAGGAGCTTTTCTCATTTCTAAAAAGAACCTTGGGAATATGGACAGTTTGATGGATCATTCTTCAAGCAACTTATTCAAAAGAGAGTGGGACAGAAATCGGTAATTCGTTAGAATTTGATTTCGTCGTCCCACCTCCGCACAGTTGAGTAGGGCTGTAAAAGCTGATGAAATCAGCGTAGTAGAGCCCACTCAACCACTGCGTCTTGCTCGACAATCCAAAAATAATTGAGAGGCTAGGACTTTTGTCCCAGCCTCTTTATCGGTATGAAGCTTATTTCTCTTTCCGTTTACCACGCAAGAGCAAAGCCAAAGCAAAAATTGCTAAGAGGGCACCGAGTATGGTCAATCCGTAAGCAACAACTTCACCAGTTGATGGAAGAATTTTTTTCTTTCCTTCTTTTGGTGTAGTTGGAGTTTCTGGTTTTTCCGGTGTGCTTGGCGGCGTTGTTGGTGGTGTCGTCGGTGGAGTTGTAGGAGGAGTTGTAGGAGGAGTTGTAGGCGGAGTCGTTGGCGGTGTACTTGGTGGTGTGGTAGGAGGTGTTGTTGGTGGTGTATGACGATTGGTTACCGTGAAACCATCAATGTTGCTTGTATAACCTGCTACTGGATCCTCTGTAATCGTGTAGGCAATCTTCTTGCCTTCCTTGTATACAGGTAGATCCGTAAAGCTTGCCTGCCAATTATCAGTAGCTGTGATTTCTTTTACAGCCACTTCTTGACCATCCGCAAGGAGTCGAACTGTGATTTTTTCAGGACGAAGACCTTCTTTATTGTCTGCATCATCCCAGATCTTCTTAACAGCTACTTCCGTTACTTCTGGTGTGCGGCTATTGGTGATCACTACATTTCCCTTGTTACTGTCATCGATCGTACTAGTATAGCCTTTGACTGTTCCAACTTCTTTCACTTGGTACTGAATCTCTTTGCCTTTCGCTTTTAGAGGCAAATTGCTAAAAGTATGAGTCCAGTTATTTTTAGCAGAAAGTTCTACTTCTTTTCCTTGAGCTTTGCCATCTGCATAGAGCTGTACCTTAATGGCGCTTGGACGTTTGCCATCTTGGTCATTGTTGTCTTCCCAACGTTTTGTAACAGTAACGCTGGTTTTACCTGGCTTGTAGCTATTGGTAATGGTTGTTCCATCAATCGCAGCAGAGTAATTGGCTACTGTGTCTTCTGTGACTGTGTAGACAATTTGTTTGCCGTGATTGTATTTTGGAAGATTGGTAAAGACTGTCTTCCAATCAGTCGCTGCACTTAGCTCTTGGCTAGCTACTTCTGTACCATCTGCAAGGAGATGAACAGTGACCTTGTCAGGACGAACGCCATCTTGGTTGTCATTGTCTTTCCAAACTTTCGTTACTGGAATCTCAACAACTTCTGGTGTCCGACTGTTGGTAATATTGGTTCCCTCAATAGTTGTTTCATAGCCTTCAACAGGTTCTTCTGAAACAGTATAAGCAATAACATTGCCAGCATCATCGACCACATCGAGATTATCAAAATGATAAGCCCAAGTTCCTGCTGCATCTGGTTTCACTTCTTTAGAAGCGACTTTGACACCATTTGCTAGGAGGTTGACTGTGATTTTTGACGGACGCTTGCCATCTTGATCGTCATTGTCATTCCATGTCTTTTGACCAGCAACGCTTGTCTTTTCTTTTTGGTTCACAACATCACGAGAAATCGCAAGGTCATTTCCAAAATCGTCCTTGCTGATCTTGATAGGTTCTTCAGAGAGAACATAGCCTGTTGGAGCTTGAATTTCTTGAACCGTATAAGCTTGTTTGATCAAGCCCGTAATGGTGCCAACACCATTCTCATCTGTCGTAATGGTTCCCACTTGCTCACCAGTATCATCTGCTGTCACAGCAAAGACGGCACCGGCAAGCACTTGACCATTTTCACCTTTTTTGTGAATCGTGAAGGAATATTTCTCACCATTGAATTTTCCATCAAGGAATTGATACAGAACATCTGCTACCTTATTTTGCTCCTTGATTTCTGTAGCTGTCATTGTCGCATTGTTTTTGTAGGATGTATTGATGGCTGGGACCTTGTCCAGATAGACATCATAGCGAACAGTCATCCCTTGTTCAGGAGCTAGATCGCCAATATGAACGGTTAGAGATTGGCCATCAGCACTGACAACAGGGGAATAATTCTTCGTGACATTTGTGGTGTCTCGTAAATGATAAGCCCCATCTTCGTCACTGACCTGCCAAGTTCCTGTATGGATGTTGACAGAATCCGCCTTGATCTTTCCATCTGTAAAGGCCAAATGGTCTTTAATATCAATATTATGAAGGGCTGTGTGACCTTGATTGATATTCAAGGTATAGGTCAATTTTAATTTATCATCTGAGTTGGTCCAACCCCACTTGCTAAAGACTTCTGGAGTAGGAGGATTTTCACCTGGATTGACCCCTTTGTAATCGATATTTCCACCTGAAATCACATCTTTATCGATTTTAAGTTTAAACTCAAGTGTCTTTTGTCCTTTGACAACTTGGTGGTCTACACGCGCAAAGAAACGCAGTTTCCCTTTCACATTAGCCATTCTTTCAGGATAATCTGTATAGGTTACGGTGATGACCTTTCTTTGATCATCTACCGTTGCTGTCGCAACCTTTTGACCACTTGGATCCAGCAGGTCAATGGTGTCCGTTTCAAAGACCTTAAAGTCATCTCCAAGTTGGATAACGGTCTGATCTCCCTTTTTTACACGTCCATTTGGCAACACAAAGTTTGCTTCAACTTGAAAACTCTCCCAAACACCGAGTGGATCTGTAATCGCTCCACCAGTTGATTTCGAGATGTTTACAGATGTCACAACATCATTGATCGTATCTGCATGGACTTTAGCTGGACTATTGGGTTTGGCAAATCCTAAAGCCGCTAGTAAAAATAGGGCAACTGTTGTCACAACAGAATAGAGCCACTTTTTCATAAACGATTTTTCTCCTTTTTCTACGTTTACTAGATAAGGTATGTGAGTAGAAAAATTATCACTACATATTGTGAATTTATACACAACCTATCTTTTTTCATTATAATCGATTTACTTTGAGAAGACAAGCTAATATATATGCTTTTTGTATTTTAAGTACATTTTTTTGAAACAAAGAAAAAATAGAGAGTGGGACAGAAATCGGTCATTCGTTAGAATTCGATTTCGTCGTCCCACCTCCGCACAGTTGAGTAGGGCTGTAAAAGCTGATGAAATCAGCGTAGTAGAGCCCACTCAACCACTGCGTCTTGCTCGACAATCCAAAAATAATTGAGAGGCTAGGACTTTTGTCCCAGCCTCTTGGTTTTTTGCTTATAAAGGAACTCCGAAGACCTCTAGGGACTTGAGTTCAGAAGGATAGAGTCTCCGCCATTCTCCCAATGGAAGAGTTGGATCTAGCGTTAGAGGACCCATAGAGATCCGCTCTAAATCCACCACTTCCTTACCACAGGCAGCGACCATGCGCTTGACCTGATGGAATTTTCCTTCAGCGATTTCGATTTCGACATAGGAACTGGCGCTTGTCTCATCCACCTCTAAGATCTGCAATCTCGCAGGCAAAGTCGTGAAGTCTTTGAGGGCCATGCCTGCTTCAAAACGGGCCACATCTGCCTCATCCATGATCCCAGCCACCTGGGCACGGTAGACCTTCGACACATGCTTCTTCGGTGAAAGCATGGCATGGGCGAGCTTACCATTATTGGTCAAAAGGAGCAAGCCATGGGTATCGATATCTAGGCGCCCGACAGGAAAGACTTCCTTGTGACGGGCTGTCTCATCCAATAGATCCAAGACAGTTTGGTGATGGTCATCCTCAGTCGCTGAGATGACTCCAGCTGGTTTATGAAGCAGATAATACACAAAGGTTTCATGGACCAGATTTTCCCCCATAAAGGTCACCCGATCCTTGGCTGGATCAATCTGTAGCTTCCCTGCTGTCTCTTTTTTCCCATTCACTGCGATTTTCTTTTGCTTGAGAAGCTGCTTGACCTCGGTCCTACTCCCCACGCCACAATCCACTAAAAATTTATCTAGCCGCATGATTACTTCCCGCTCTTTCGCACAATCCAAAGGCCAAAAAAGGAAATCAGGATCATGAGGATACCAGAAAATCCAAAAATGAAGGCTGGAGCAGATGAGATCGTCCCTAATAGACTAAGGACAAAGGTCGTTGCGATCGAACCTGCACTACACCCCAACACCGCAATGGATGTTGCCTGACTTAATACTCCAGCTGGCATCTGATCAGATAAGACATTATAAACAGTTGTGAGAGCCACACTATAGGCAAAACCTGCAAGGATGGTCACAATGGCGAGCATCCAGAGATTGGTAGAAACCCCGATCAACAGTTGGGTCAAGCCATAGGCCACTCCCGAAACTACCAACAAGCGATCGCGGAAGAGCTGGGTTAATGGGGAGAAGGCTAATCCTGCAAGGATTCCGACAAATTGCATGGTTGCTAAAATAATCCCAGCAGTTTGGGCAGTACCATGCCCTACTTGCTCGACCACACTTGGAATCCGAACGGTGATCATGACATTGGACAAGACGATAGCTGCCGCAACGACTGCTAAGCCTAGTGCCGTCCGCCATTGTCCCCCCGTCATCTTGACATCCCGGTGTTTTTCCTCCACTGCTTCTGTCTTAGATCCATAAGGCACAAATAAGAGATACAAAAGTAAGATAGGAATGCTGATGCCGTAAACGAGAAAGGCAGCCTGCCAGCCAAAGCGAATCAAAAGGCTCACTCCAAAGGTCAAAACGGCCGTCCCAACAACTTCTGCAGAACCACGAATACCAAGAGTTTGGACGCGTTCTTTTCCTTTATAGCGCTCACTGATAATGGCAATGGCAGAAACATTGAGTAAGCCAACCGCCATCCCGAAAATAATCCGAGACAAAAAGACAACCGGATAAGCTGGACTGATTAAGGGAATAAAGCCACATAGAGCGTAAGCAACTAAGCCCGTCACAATCATCTGACGCTCTGAAAATAGGCGTCCAATCCATTTATTGAAGATGAGTGAAACCATGATCCCGGCAGAAGGAAGCGAGACCAAGAGCTCAATCATGCTGTGAGGAATTCCCTTGTAATAGGCAAACATGGCCGACTGCGCACTCGAAATCGAAAACGAGGTCGTCAAAATAAATGAAAGCGCGAGAATACTCACTTTCTCCATGATTTTTTTCATTATTCTATCCTTTAAACTAATCTTTTTTTCACACTCCTCCTATAATAACACGAGCTAGTGACAGGACGCAATAGATTGAATTAAAAAAACGAAATGATTTCTCCATCATTTCGTTCGTGCTAGTAATTGTGAGGCGAAGACTCCCGTTAGGACCATCAAAGCACCAATCCAGACAAAGAGCAGATGATTGGTAGGAGCTAGTGGCGTCACCAACTGGATGAAGAAAGAAGAGAGGGCTGACCCGAGATTGCAGCCGATCAAGACCAGCGAGGTCGCAAGGTTCAAGAGATTGGTCGGGATTTTTTCAGATAGGTGATAGAAGATACTGGTAACTCCCGTACTGTAGGTAAAACCGGCCAAGAGGGTTCCTAGAATCAGGCTCCACAGCTGGCTGGACAAACCAATCAAGGCCAAAGCCAGACCGAAACCAAAGCACATGATCATGAGCAAGTTCTTTTTGAAAACATGTGTCAAACTGGCAAAGCCCACTCCTGCTACAATCCCTGTCAATTGCATCAGGCTCAAGACGGTTCCAGCTGTTGTCGCTGTTCCGATACGCGCATCAACGATGATATCCGGCACGCGCAGGCTGATAATAGAATTGAAGCAAATGATGATACCAGCAATCACGGCTAGCATCAGACTAAAACGCCATTGAGGGGAGCGAAGGCGTGCGGAACCTTTCTTTTTCTCCTTCAAGCTAGCCTGTTTTTTCCCCTTAGGATAGGGGACAAAAAGGATATAGAGGAGTAAAATCAAGAAACCACCTCCATATATGGCAAAGATCGCTGGCCATCCCAGAGGCAAGAGTTGCCCCACGATAAAGGTCAAGATGGCAGAGCCCACCACTTCAGCAGACCCCCGATAACCCAGCATCCGGGTCTTGTCATTGCCTGAGTAGCGCTCACTGATAATTGAAATAGCCTTGGCATTGATCATTCCTGTCCCCAAGCCAAAGAGCAAACGACTCAGAAAGATGAGAGGATAGTCCTGCACGAACAAAGGCACGAGACCACTAGTTGAAAAGAGCAAGAGCCCTGCAACAATCATCTGGCGCTCACTCATCCACCGCTCGATCACGCTATTTAAAAAGAGCATGGCCACGACCGCAAAAGCTGGCAGGGAAACCAAGAGTTCTACCTGACTTGCTGTATAGCCGAATTGGCTAAAATAGGCCTTCATAGCTGGCAAACCGGCTGTAATTGAAAAAGATGAGATCAGCATGAGCGACAAACTCAAGAGACTGATTCTTTCCATTGTTTTTTTCATTTTTTTATTTCCTATACTTTACTGGTAATACTTTGATTTCACTAGTTTTTTCAAAAAAGATTCAAACTAGTATTTTCAATAGAATCCTAGTATAATCAATTTAGAAATAGAAAAACAGGACATTTGTCCTATTTTAGGAGATTGAGATGAAAAAAATTTCCCCATCTACAAGACTCAAGGAAATCATCACAGACTACCAATTGGACCAGATCTTTCCGGGCGACTGCCTCAGCCAGCTGGACCTCGTTCTCTACCAGGCTGGAGATTATATCTGTCGCCAGGGTTCTGAGCAAGATGTCATTCCTTATTTTCTCAAAGGCCGGCTTAAGATTGTCCACAGTCTCGAAAATGGCAGCGACACCATCCTTGAAATCCAAGAAAAACCTGGACTCTTAGGAGAGATTGAGCTCCTGCTCGATCGGGTCTGTATCTCATCAGTCATTGCAGACCAATACTCGCTAGTCGTCCAGCTCCCAGCCCTGCACTTTAAGAAGCGCCTCCTGCTTGATCCAACCTTTTTGCGCTCTACGGCCAAGACCTTGGCTGAGAAATTGCACCAGATCAACTATTTGGCTCCTGCCAACTTTCATTATTCGGTCAAGGAACGCCTCGCCTCGCATTTTCTGAAGCATTGCGACGAAAATGGGACCCTCAAGCCCAAGATGAATCAGCTGGCCCTGCGTTTTGGGATCAGCTACCGCCACCTTAGCCGTGTCATCAAGCAGATGATCGAAGAGGGCTTAGTCCAAAGAGAAGGACGAATCTATACGATTTTAGATGCAAAAAGGATGAATGATTTGTCCATCAAACATGCGGAAACCGTCGACAGATAACTTTAATTTTAGGCTCTTTTGTGTTATCATGGAGGGTAGAAAGAAAGTGAGAGTAAAACGATGAAAGCAATTGAAAAAGTTACAAGAGCATCCCATTTGATTGATATGGATGACATTATCCGCGAAGGAAATCCCACACTTCGAGCTGTTGCAGAAGACGTGACCTTCCCTTTGTCTGATCAGGAAATTATCCTAGGTGAAAAAATGATGCAATTCTTGCACCATTCTCAAGACCCTATTATGGCTGAAAAACTTGGCCTCCGTGGAGGAGTGGGACTCGCTGCCCCTCAGCTGGATATCTCAAAACGGATTATCGCTGTTTTGGTGCCCAATCCAGAAGATGCCGATGGCAACCCACCAAAAGAAGCTTATAGCCTTCAAGAAGTCATGTACAATCCAAAGGTTGTCGCCCATTCTGTGCAAGACGCGGCTCTTGGAGATGGGGAAGGCTGTCTCTCAGTAGACCGCAATGTCCCAGGCTATGTGGTCCGCCACGCGCGCGTGACGGTGGAGTATTTCACAAAAGACGGTGAAAAGAAACGCATCAAACTCAAAGGCTACAACTCCATCGTCGTCCAACATGAAATCGACCACACCAACGGCATCATGTTCTATGACCGCATCAATCCAAACAACCCATTTGAAATCAAGGAAGGCCTTTTGATTTTAGAATAGCGTAAATGACAAAAAAGTAAGGTAGTAGTGAATCATCACTACTACCTTACTTTTTTTACGAGACTGCGTCTACCGATTTCTGTCTCTCGGCACAGTGGTTGATTGACGGTACTCGAACCTTTCGGTTCTTCGTCCAGTCTAATCAACTGTGTGGGGGCAAAACTACGAAATCAAACTCTTCGAGTTACTGATTTCTGTTTTGCTCCCTATATTGCCCAATCTCCGTTGCGGAAGACTGGGACGCGGGTACCGTCTTCTCGGATGCCGTCGATATCCATTTGGCTTGAGCCGATCATAAAGTCAACGTGGACGTCTGAGCGGTTGAGGCCGGCTGCTTCGAGTTCTTCTTCTGTGAATTCTGCGCCCCCTTCTACGCTGGTGGCATAGGCTGCCCCGATGGCCAAGTGGTTAGAGGCATTTTCATCAAAGAGAGTGTTAAAGAAGGTAATGCCTGATTGGGAAATTGGACTTGGGTCTGGTACGAGGGCACATTCCCCCAAGGCACGCGCTCCTTTGTTTTTGAAGACCAAATCTTTCATGACTTGATCGCCTTTTTCAGCTGTGATATCTACGATTTCTCCATTTTCAAAGGTCACTTTGATGCCTTCGATGATGTTTCCATTGTAGCTAAGCGGTTTTGTAGAAGTGACATAACCTTCTGCGCGACGGAAGTCAGGAGCTGTGAAGACCTCTTCTGTCGGCATATTTGGCAAGAATCCTTCGCCTTGGGCATTGATGGCTCCAGCAGATTCCCATACATGATTTTTCGGCAAGCCAAGAGTCAAATCGGTTCCTGGTGCTGTGTAGTGAAGGGCTGAGAATTGTTCTTTATTAAGTGTATCTGCCTTGCTCTTCAAAATAGCAGCATGCTCTTCCCAAGCCTTGACTGGATCTTCTTCGTACACCCGGCAGGTCTTGAAGATTTGATCCCAAAGGAGATCCACTGCTTCTTCATCGCTCGCCGCATTTGGGAAGACCTTTTTCGCCCACTCTATACCAGCTGCTGCAGCAACGGTCCAGCTGACCTTATTGGATTGAGTGGCGATGCGCATTGGTTTCATGGCTATACCCAAGGCCTTGGCAGAGGCAGAAAGCTTCTCTGCATCAACACCATTTAAGGCACCTGGATCAGACGAGCGCACACCCAAGCGACTGGCCTTGTGTTCCAAGAGGTAGTTCATCTCTGCAATCTTGTAGTCAGGCACGTTGTCCAAGCGATCCATCGGTGCATGGAGGAATTTTTCCCGGGTAGTAAAATCATCTGCCCATTGGACAATGACTTCGTGTGCCCCCAAGGCATAAGCTTCCTTCACAATCAAGTGGGCTAATTCTCTTTGTTCCACATCGATGTTCAAGACCAAGGTATGACCAGGTTGCACGTTGATGCCGTTCGCCACCAACAATTTTGCGTATTTTTCTAAGTTTTCTTTAAAATTTGGTAAAACCATTATTTTCTCCTTCATAAGTGAATGATCTCCTCCTAGTATACCATAAGTCCATGTAAAAAGAGAGTGGGACAGAAATCGATAATTCGTTAGAATTCGATTTCGTCGTCCC
>OBVS01000091.1_pt1 | contig 66707 bp, 70 predicted proteins | sample 1476211 | NCBI WGS metagenome assembly OBVS01 (sample SAMEA2580025, study PRJEB22360) | human gut metagenome | biome: human gut; feature: human-associated habitat; material: faeces | place: Denmark | collected 2008/2010 | reverse complement strand
AAAATAACATCCCAAAAGTTAGAGTTTTCTTGTCTAACTTTTGGGGTGCAGTTCATCATTCCAGCTTTTTGCTTGCCATTCAATCAGAAAAGCATCTTACTATTATGAAATAGCACCCTACCTATCCAATCCTCCACCTGAATAAATAGAATGCCCTCATTTAAACATAAAATTACCAAAATTCGCGAACAAAATCATTTTCTAAGCGTTCACTATAAAACAATTCTGACAACGATTTGTCATCAAAAATACGTAGCAAATTTTTTAAATCATAAGCCAATTCGAGAGTGTCCAACTCTTCACGTGCCACCCACCTAACTTCACCTTCTTCTGATGAGCGGAGATGTCCTGAAAATTCATTTGTACGATAAAGAAAGACCAGATAACGAATGCCTTCTGCTGTGTACCAATGTTTCATACCAACCAGTTTAGGATGATGGATTGTTAGTCCCGTTTCTTCATAAATTTCACGCACAACTGCTTGGTGGAGGCTCTCCTTTTCTTCTATATGTCCACCAGGTAAAGCTGCTCCTGACCAAGAATACATCTTGGGGTCACGAATCTGCATGACAATGCGATTTTGATTATCTTCAATCAGACACATATTGGTTAAAATTACTTGAGATTTACGGGACATATTTTTCTCCTCTAAACTTTGTATCAAATAGATAAGAATTTGGGACAGGTTTCATAGTTGCTATCGCAGCCATCAACCTATCCCAATCCTTTATTTTTTAAGCTGTTTTTTCGACTTTTAGGATTTTTACATCATAACTGCCCACAGGTGTTTCAACTGTAGCAGTATCGCCTGTTTTCTTGCCAATTAGAGCTTGTCCAATAGGACTTTCATTAGAAACCTTTCCAGCAAAAGCATCTGCTCCTGCTGCACCCACAATCATATAGACTTCTTCATCCGTTTCACCAACTTCTTGAATCGTAACGGTCTTACCAATAGCAACTTCATCTTGTGCTACTGCATCACTATCTACAATTTCAGCATAGCGAATCTTGGTTTCCAGACTTGAGATTTGTCCTTCAACAAAAGCCTGTTCATCTTTGGCTGCTTCATACTCACTGTTTTCTGATAAGTCACCATAAGAACGAGCAATTTTAATACGTTCTACCACTTCTGGACGGCGAACTAATTTAAGTTCTTCTAATTCTTTTTCAAGTTTTTCCTTTTCTTCAAGGGTCATGGGATAAGTTTTTTCTGCCATTATTTTTTCTTCTTTCTATTTTTAAAATAAAGAGGGAGTGGGACAGAACTTATCTTGAAAATTTTAGTTCCTAGTCTCACCCTCGCAGGATTGCTCAACAGTCTGGGAGACTGTTGAGCAATCAGTAGCTGCGTCGTTGGTTTATTATAACTATATACTTTATACTTTGAAGCTGGAAACTTTCGTCCCAGCTTCTTTTTAATATTCGCTTGCTTTGCAAGGTGCATTCTTCATCTAGTCTAAAATACACTTGTAGCAATCTTTTTAGACTTATACATCATTGCTCAGAAGTAGAACAAAATCAAGTTTTAAAAGTTACAATTTTGTCCCGCTTTTTTAATTTGAACTACTTGATTGTGTCAATTTACTATTAACATGTTCTTGAACATTTTTTTCATGTTCTTCATAGGTATTTGCGAAATAAACATTTCCTGTTTCTGTATTGGCTACGAAGTAAAGATAATCCGTTTTGGCTGGATTAACAGTCGCTTCAATAGCAGAAAAACTAGGATTGTCTACAGGACCAGGCATTAAACCGGTATTTTTATAAACATTGTAAGGCGAATCAATATTAGTATCAATCGCAGCGTCTTCTGCTAAGGTTGTCTTTTGACCAAGCTTTCCTTGAACATACAAAATTGCAATATTGCTTTGCAAAGGCATGTTTTGATTTAAACGATTGTAAAAGACACTTGCGATGTTTTTTCGGTCTTGATCTGTTGAACCTTCTTTTTCAACCAAGGACGCAATTGTCAAAACATCGTGCACAGTCAAGTTCTTTGAGGCTAAAACATCATAATATTGCGACATGGTTTTATCCATTGCTGCTAACATTTGGTCAATGAGCGTTTCAGCAGTTATGCTGTCGGTCACATTGTAAGTAGCAGGGAAAAGATAGCCTTCTAAGCGATACTTAACACCGCTCTCTTTTTTAGCTAAATTGCCTAATAAGTTTGGATATTTTGTAGCTTCCTGAGTGATAAAATTATCATCTTGCACTTTCTTTAAAAACGTATCCGAAGACAATTTATTTTTCTTCAACTTCGCAATCGTTTTTGCAATTTGGTCAATCGTATATCCTTCTGGAATGGTCAATTTTTCCATTGAGGGATCCTGCGGAGTGTCCGTTCCACCTTGCTGTAGCTTTTTAGCAATCGTATCCAAACTCATGCTCTTTTGCAGATTGTAATAACCCGATTGGAAATCTGCATATTTTTTAAACTTAGCATAATAGCTAAAAATCTGAGCATTTTTGATCAAACCAGCTTTTTCCAAGACCGTTCCAATTGCTTTGGTGCTCGATCCAGTCGGAATCTTAACCGTCACATACTTTGTATTTTTCGCATCAACTGGTTGTAAAGCTGATGTAACATAGCGATAAGCAAAGAAACCAGTTAAACCAATCCCTAAAAGCAGCAAAATTAAGACCGTTTTGACGATTTTTCCGGCGATTTTGTTTTGACGCTTCTTCGTGTTAATCGTTTGAGCAGTCCTATTTGAACGAGAAAGTTTCTTTGTGTCTTGCTCCGTTCCGTAAACTGCAGGTTGAACTAATTCTTTTGGAACCTTGGTTTCTTCAACAGCCTGATTGGTTGGGTAAGAAACAGGGACTTTCGTCGTATGAGTATTAAACTCTTTTTCTTCTTCCCTAGCTGCCGCTTCGGCTTCTATTTGTTCAACGGTTGGAAGGGGACTTTCTAAAGGAGCAGGCTCTGGCTCGCCACTCTCTTCTTTTTGAACTTTTGGTATATCCGTTTCAGAAGCGGTTGCTTTCTCTTCTTCCTGTGCAGAAGGAAGCGCAGATTGACCCAAACCTAACTTTTCCTGCAAGTCATTAGATTCTTCTACAAGTTTTGGTTGTTCAGTTCCCTTTTCTTTAGCCAAGTCGTACAGAATCTGCTCTTTAAAACTCAGCCCTTCTTTTTCTTGCGAATCTTCAGCCAAATAGTTGACCTCCTTGTTCAATATCCCTACCATTATATCTTAAAAAGTAAAGAAAAGCAATAAGAGAATGCCTTTCTTTCAAGCATTCTACAGAATAATCAATTCTTTTCTCCACTATTTGGGAGTTTTCCAAAGCATATCATACCAAACTTCACCTGCATAGGTAGATTGGGATACGCCCTCGTTGATAAAACCATGTTTTTCATAGTAAGTGACCAAATAATCATGACAAGTTAAGTTGATTCCCAAACGCTGGTCGCGAACAGCAATATCCTTCATTGCATTCAACAAACTTCTACCTAACCCCATATTTTGAGCATTTTTAGCAATAGATAAACTGGTCAACGAAATATAATGGTCTGTCAAATGACTATAATCTTCTACCTCAGAAGTAAAGGATTGATCTACTAAATGGCGTTCTGGACGAACAGGCCCTTCAAGGTAGCCTAAAATCTGACCGTCTCGTTCAGCTACTAAGAAACTGGTTGTTAATTTTTGGATATGGGCTTCCAAAATCTCTCGACTCAGAGCTTCTTCTGGTCCAAAGTTTTCCCATTCAATAGTCGTAATAGCATCCAAATCTGCTAAATTTGCCTGTCTAATCTTCATTTTCCCTCCTTAAAATATGGATTATCCCAAACGAATTCATGTAAAATAGCATGGCTATCTCCCCTTTCAGAAATTCCTTCGTTTATGAAAGCATTCATTTCGTAGTAAGAAATCAACTCATCTGAACAAACCAACTGAAGACCTTTTTGATTTTGTGCAACAGCTATTTCTTTGCAAGCAGCTAAAAGCAAAGTTCCCAGTCCCTGCTCTTTAAAATCTGGATGAATGGATAAGCGCTGAATCGTCATAAAATCAGAATCTTGCTGCCACTTTGACGAATTGTCTATCATTTCCTTTGTCAAATGACGTGAAAAAACGGCTGCCCCTACAAGGTAGCCAGCTATTTTCTCATTTAATTCCGCTATTAAAAAGTTCGTTTGCCCCTGTTCAATCCATTTTTGAATTGTTTCTGCACCAGCTGCTTCTGTGGAAAAATTCGCCTCCTCAATCGCAACGATTGCCTTCCAATCTTCCAAAGAAGCTTCTCGAAGGGTGACTTGTGGTATTAGATTACTGGACATTGCTTGTCAAATTGGATAGCAAACGTTCAAAAGAATATTCATAGGTTTGAATATCCCCAGCTCCCATGAAAACATAAACAGCATTTGGGTGTTCTAACAATGGTGAAACATTGTCAACAGTAATAATTTCTGCCTTTTTGATAATTTTTTCAGCTAAATCTTCTACTTTGACATCTCCGTGGTCCACTTCACGCGCAGAGCCATAGATTTGCGCCAAATAAACGGCATCGGCTTGATTCAAAGCTTCGGCAAATTCGTCCAAAAGCGCAATGGTTCTGGTAAAAGTATGTGGTTGGAAAATCGCAACAATTTCTTTACTTGGATATTTCTGGCGAGCTGCGTCCAAAGTCGCAATAATTTCAGTTGGATGATGCGCAAAATCATCAATAATTGTTGTCCCATTAACCACTTTTTCAGTAAAACGACGTTTCACACCACCAAAAGTGACTAAATGCTCCCGAACTAAATTTAAGTCAAATCCAGCTGTGTACAATAAACCAATAACAGCTGTTGCATTCATAATATTGTGGCGACCAAAGCTAGGAATCTTGAATTCTCCTAATTCTTGCCCACGGAAAGAGACTTTAAAGCTAGAGCCTGTCGTAGAACGGAGTAAGTCATGAGCGATAAAGTCATTACCTTCCTTAAAGCCATAGTAATAAATAGGAGCGTTAGCTGTGACTCGGCGCAATTCTTTGTCTTCACCGTAAACAAATAACCCTTTGCTAACCTGTTTAGCATAATCATTAAAAGCATTGAAAACATCTTCTAAGCTAGTGAAATAATCTGGGTGGTCGAAGTCAATATTCGTGATAATTGAATATTCAGGATGATAAGGCATAAAATGACGTTCGTATTCATCTGCTTCAAATACAAAGTATTTCGCATTTGCAGAGCCGCGCCCCGTCCCGTCACCAATCAGATAACTGGTATCCGTAATGTTTGACAAAACGTGTGCCAACATACCCGTCGTTGATGTCTTTCCGTGTGCACCTGCCACTCCCATGCTGACAAAATTACGCATAAAGATTCCAAGAAATTCATGGTAACGCTTATAAGAAATACCATTTGCATCGGCATAAGCAATTTCAAGATTATTATCCGGACGGAAAGCATTTCCTGCAATAACTTCTACATCTGCTTGAAGATTTTTTTCGTCAAAAGGCAAGATTTTAATTCCTGCTTGTTCTAAGCCACGTTGAGTGAAATAGTATTTTTCAACATCGCTTCCTTGAACTTGATGTCCCATTTGATGCAGCATCAATGCTAAGGCACTCATTCCAGAGCCCTTAATCCCGATAAAATGATAGGTTTTTGTCATAATTTCTCCTTAAATACTAAGAGCGTTAAATTTAGTGAAACCAAGTTCACACAAAAATAATTGCTCTTGTCAACGTTCGATTATTTTCCTTCCAGCCGTGTTAAATTTAGCTCTTGCGCTATCCGACGCTCTCTTTGATTTTGTAATTCTTTTTTGTTATAAATTTGACTTGTTTTTAAAAAGTCATAATTATTTTTAGATTTTTTGGGTGATTCCTTCGGCAAAGAGGTTTTTACTTTGATATCTGCTAAAATATAATGATCCTGCTTTAAATTTCGACTATATTTTGATAACCTACTACCATTTTCCTTTTGGAAAAATGCTGTTGGTTTATGTGAAATAGCTGTGTTACCATTCGTAACGGTAGGATAAGAACGCTTTTTAGCAGTAAAATCCGATGTCAAATAAGCTGCCGAACGTTTCTTTTTCAAATCCGCTCTGGCTTCTTCTCTAGCCAATTCTGCATAACTTTTTGAAGTAGATTTTTTGGCTTTGACAGATTGAACAGCTGAAGTCGCTTGGTAAAACTTTGCCTGTCCTTCTTTTACTTGACTGTCTGCAATTTTCTTTACAATTGGTTCCCATTCTAAATAATTTTTATCAACATAGTCACCATTAATATTACTGATAAGATCGCTTTCATCGTAAAGGTTCATACGCGGCATTTCTGATAACAAGATTTCATCATCAGAAATCAATGGAAAAGGTTTTTCTTTCATTAGCACATTTCCTTTCAACACTTCATTATAACCTATTGGTGCTATTTTTCAAGTGTTTCTGTAGAAATTCCTAGAATTTCTCGTATTTCAGCAACGGTTAGGCTGCTACGGGGTTCTGTTCCATCTAGGATAGTTGATACGAGATGACGCTTGCTTTCCTGCAACTCTTGAATTTTTTCTTCAATCGTTCCTCGCGTAATCAATCGATATACTTCTACATTTCTTTCTTGACCCATACGGTGAGCTCGACCAATTGCCTGAGACTCTACTGCTGGGTTCCACCAAAGGTCTACTAAGATAACAGTATCAGCACCAGTTAGATTCAAGCCAACACCACCAGCTTTTAAAGAGATTAAAAAGGCGTCTCCTTCCCCATTATTAAAAGAATTTGTCATCTCTTGACGATCTTTTGCTGGGGTGGAACCTGTAATTTTAAATGTCTCCATTTTCATCTTTTTCAATTCTTTTTCGATAATGTCTAGCATTCCTCGGAATTGAGAAAAGATTAACATACGGTGGCTTCCTGTCTGAATCTGCTCTAATAGTTCTAACAGGCTTTCTAGTTTGCCACTCTCTCCATGATAGTCATCCATAAAGAGCGCAGGAGTATCGCAGATTTGACGTAATCGCATCAAGCCAGATAAGATTTCCATTTTGCTGCGATTAAGTTCTTCATCTGTAGAAGTAAGCACACGCTCCTGCATTTGTTTTAGTTGCGCTAGGTAGATAGCCTTTTGACTATCTGCAAGCTCATTGCGATAAGAAACTTCGATGAGTTCTGGCAATTCTTGCAAGACATCTTCTTTCTTCCGCCGCATGACAAATGGTTTGATAAAACGAGCAACAGTTTCTGCAGGCAGTTTCAAAAAGTTCTTTTTGCTAGGTAATAATCCTGGCAAAACAATTTGAAAAATAGACCATAATTCGCCGAGGTTATTTTCAATCGGTGTTCCAGAAAGAGCAAAGGTATTTTTTACCTCAAAATTTCGTAGATGATGAGCAATCTTGGTCTGTGCATTTTTCATGACCTGCGCTTCATCTAAAAAGAGATAATCGAAGTTCAATTGACTATACCCTTCAACATCTTGACGGAAAGAAGCATAGCTTGTAATCATCACCTGATGACCTTCTGCAATCAAGTTATCTCTGACTGGCTTTAATCCATAAATGACCGCTACATCCATTTCTGGTGCAAATTTTGCAAACTCATCCAGCCAATTGTAAATTAAACTAGACGGAGCCAAAATCAAAACGTTGGTCTCTTTTTTTAGCTGACTACTTAAAAAGGCAATAGTTTGAAGGGTTTTTCCCAACCCCATATCATCTGCCAAAATACCGCCAAATCCATAATGGTGAAGCATAGACATCCATTTGACACCCGTTTCTTGGTAATCACGCAAAGTTGCTTCCACTTTTAATGTCGGTAGCGCAAATTCCTCTGGATGCGTCAAATCAAAGGCTAAATGGTGAAACTCCTCTGAAAAGCTCACTTTTTCTTGATCTTTAAATAATTCAGATAGCTGATAAGCAGCAATCCGCTGCGTTTGGAAAATACCGTCTTTTCCTTTTTTAGCTCGTAAATCCTGTAAGGTTTTGCTGACTCTTTTTGTTTCTTCATCAAAAACGAGCACCTTGCCAGAGCGACTGATGAAATAATCATTAGCCGAAAAAAGAGCTTCTAACGCATCGTCTACTTCTGTTTGGTCAATACTTGTAAAGTCAAACCCGATATCCAACAAGCCACCATTTGTCTGAACAGAAACTGCTGGTCTTTCCACTTGGTACAAGGCTGTCAGGCTTTCTGCTAATACCTTTCCCAAGCGCCTAAAACGAGGGAGAATGGACGTAAAAAATGAATAAATCTCTTGTGGTTGCAATGGAGGACGAGTGCTTGTAAAATCTGCTTCAAAACCAGCAGACAGAGCTTGTTGAAAAACCTTTTGTTCTAACTGGAAATCGCTAGCAAATGGCAGTTCTTCCAACTTAAAACGAGTATCCACAACATGATTTCCATAATCAAACTGGATTTTGAGACGAATTTCCTGAGTATCCAATAACTCGAAATCAAACAGCGGAGTAAACGTATGAATCACCAAACTTTCTGGTTCATGAATAGAGCCAATTTTACCAAATTCTAATAGTCCTGAAGCTAGTTTTGCTTGGTCGCTTGTATCAAATTGAAGCCGTTTTTTGCGGTCCGTGTCCACAGGCAATTCTCGAATCACCTGAATCATCCGCTTTTGCTGCTCTGTCAGTTGATAGAAATGATCCCCATAAAAAATAAAGTCACCACCGTATAGAATTTTATAATTTTGTTCTGTAATGGTGAGCTCAAAATAATCCGAATTTTCCTCTACTGTAAAATCATAGATGCCTACTTCAGCATGCAAATCTTGAAAAAAGACTTTGTCATAGTCATAAAGACTGTATTCCAAGCGAAAATGCGGCAAATTCATGAGTCGATTTACGCCTTCTTCAAACAGACTAGACGGAAAATAAAGATGTCTAGCAGCATTTGGAAAGATAAAAGAAGCATCTTGATCCTGCTGATAAGAAACAAGTCCTCGTAAAAACTGGATCACCTCTTGACTAGCTTCATCGAAAGCAGCCAATTGCATTTTTTCATAATAGTGCTTGCCGATTTGATAATAATCGCCTTTTTCAATAATCTTTAAAAAAGCACGAATATCTCGGATAACATAGGAGCGCTCATCTGGTAAACGACTGATGCGCAAGGTCCACAAAAATTGTCCTGTATAATCATCTTCTTGCCCAACAGCAGCCAGTTCATAGCGAACGGCTACATCTTTTGTCAAAAGGATTTTATCCAAGAAGAGACTGCCAAAAGAGACTTTCGTTTGAGTTTCCTCTGAAGTTGTTTGCTCCTCTTCAAGATTGGTCAAAACGACTTTTCCTTCAGGGTCATTTTTAAGAAAATATTCTAAGCCTGCTAGATGAGCACAGTATTTCTTTTTTTGAAAAAAATCACAGGCGCAAAAAATGGCTTCGTCATCCAAACTATATCGCAGATTGTGATTTTCAACTCGGCTGTAAATCATCTGATCTTTCACTTTGAGAATTTCAATTTCCCCTGCTTCGTAAAGGGCTATTCCTTCCGTCCGAATCTTCCCAGGAATCAATTTTGCCATAAGTACCACCTTTATTTTATCTATTAATTATACCATATTTTCAGCATAAAGAAAAAAAGCAAGGTTCTCCTCGCTTTCTTTTAGAAAATGTCCTCGTTGAGCTTTTTATAGCATTTAGTGCGTGCAATCAACACTTTCATAAAACCGACTAGCAATATTGTATTGCCTATTACTAAGAATACTAAAAAGAGCCAAATTCCCAGTAAAAGTAGAGAATTTTGTTATCATCAACCAAATGGCTCCCAATGTTATAGCAGCCAAGAAAAGATGTGCAATTCCTACAACGATCAGACTAAAAAGTGATAACCAATAGCGAAAACCAAACGGTTTGTACTTTCTGTCATCATAGTGAATATTCACATAAGCTGCACTTGCAATTCCAATGAGCACCACTTTAGCAATATTTATCCAATTCATATTTCTTTTTCACATAGGTACGTTAGACTAGTTATCTTGTACTGTACCACTTCTACTATTTTTATGTTCAGCCTTGTTTAGTTAGTTCCGCCCTACTTCCGCTTTCTGGCAATGAGATGAATTGGTGTCCCTTCAAATACGAAAGCTTTGCGGATTTGATTTTCTAGGAAGCGCATATAAGAAAAGTGCATGAGTTCTTCTTCATTGACGAAAATAACAAAGGTTGGCGGTTTAGTTGCGACTTGTGTCGCATAGAAGATTTTCAGCCGTTTGCCTTTGTCGGTCGGTGTCGGATTAATCGCAATGGCATCCATGATGACGTCGTTGAGAACAGCTGACGGAATGCGAGTATTTTGACTTTGACTAATTCTCTTAATCATGCCTGGCAATTGATGCAAACGTTGCTTAGTCAGAGCTGATACAAAGACAATCGGTGCATAAGAGAGATACTGAAATTGGTCGCGAATATCGGCTTCCCAATTTTGCATGGTCTTGTTATCTTTTTCCAGCGTATCCCACTTGTTAACAACGATAACAATTCCTTTACCTGCTTCATGAGCAAAACCAGCAATCCGCTTATCATACTCGCGAATGCCCTCTTCAGCATTGAGCACCATAAGCACCACATCAGATCGGTCAATCGCTCGCATAGCTCGCATAACAGAATACTTCTCTGTATTTTCATAGACCTTGCCTGACTTGCGCATACCTGCTGTATCAATCATGGTAAATTCTTGTCCCTCATTGTCCATAAAGACCGTGTCAATCGCATCACGAGTAGTTCCAGCCACAGGACTAGCAATCACACGGTCTTCTCCTAAAATCGCATTGATTAAGCTAGACTTGCCGACATTGGGACGACCGATGAGGCTGAATTTAATCATGTCTGGATTTTCAACGGCTTCTTCATTGGGAAGATTTTCAACAATGGCATCTAAAATATCCCCCGTTCCAATCCCATGAACGGAAGAAATGGGATAAGGGTCACCCAAACCAAGCGCATAAAAATCAAAAATTTCACTACGCATCTCTGGGTTATCTACTTTATTAACCGCTAGAATAATCGGCTTGTGGGTCTTGTAGAGCATACGAGCCACATATTCATCCGCATCTGTAATACCTTCTTTTCCAGACACCACAAAAACGATGACATCCGCTTCCTCCATAGCAATCTCTGCTTGGTGCTTGATTTGCTCCATAAAAGGCGCATCTACATCATCAATCCCGCCTGTATCAATCATGCTAAACTTGCGATTCAGCCACTCAGCCGTTGCATAAATACGGTCTCTGGTCACTCCTTCAACATCCTCAACAATCGAAATCCGCTCCCCGGCAATTCGGTTAAAAAGTGTTGATTTGCCGACATTAGGACGGCCGACAATGGCAATAGTTGGTAAAGCCATAGTGTTCCTCTTTCTGTTCTAAGAAGCTGGGACACAATGCTCAGCTTCGCTTGTTTATGTAGTTATAATTACAGGGCGCAGCGGTTTGGAGAAACTCTATTGACTTTAGGCAATTTAGAATTTCCCATGTACAATTGACTAGGCAATTAGTGCCAATCAAACACTGCTAAGTGGGGTCTAATGCGCTGATAAATCAGCTTTTATATCCCTTTTGACGTCAAGTTTTACTTGAGTTTATTTCCAACCTCGGAAGGTTTCCCAAACCTTTCGAGCTGTGCGGGCAAGCCAACAAAATCGAATTGTTTCGAAATGACCGATTTTGTCTCACTCTCTTTATTTTACAATAATTTCTTGTCTTGTAATAGATTTTGACTAGCAAGATTGGGCTTTTGAGCAAATTGCTTCGCTAGTCGCTCGCTCCATGTATCAGTTGCTCGATCTCCAGCATAGTCTGCTTGAATCTGATCATAGTTCTGAATAACAGATGTGTCCTGTTCTTGATAGTTTTCTTCAAAAACGACTGTTTCATACGGCAAACGTGGTTTAACAGCATGGTGCTGATCCGGCTTTCCCAAAGCCATTCCAAAAATAGGATACGTATAATCTGGTAAGTTAAACAGCTCTGCTATTTCCCTAGAAGCATAGCGAATCAAGCCAATGATGACCCCGCCATATCCCAGACTTTCAGCCGCCAAAAGAGTATTCTGCGCGGCCAGACTAGCGTCAACAGAACTAATCAGAAGATTCTCCACTCCTTGTGAGTAAAAGGTATCCGTATGAAGTCGCACACCTTTCTCAGCTCGATTGAGGTCTCCGATAAAAAGAAGAAAAACAGATGACTGACGAATAGCCTCCTGAGGCACCAAATCAAACAAGGCTGCTTTCTTTTCTTGATTGCGAACAACAATAATCGAATAAGATTGGAAATTCTTCCAGCTAGAGGCTGCTCGACCAGCATCAATAATCGCCTTCAAATCCTCATCTGAAATCTGCTCATCTGTAAAACGACGAACAGAAGTATGCTTTTTCATCAAATCAATCGTTTCATTCATCGGCGATTTTCTCCTTCCAGACGAACTTCCTCTGCTAAGAATTTTATTCTTTCCATGACCCGACGAGCCTGCCAAGTTTCATCTCCGTTTTTGGATGTCGCAAAATGCCGTTCCAAATCCGCAAAATTAAAATTCGATGTAAAGAAAGTTGGCAAATTTTCCTGCATCCGGTGCTGTAAAATAACCTGCAAAATCTCATCTCGCATCCACGGACTTGATTGCTCCGCACCGATATCATCCAAAATCAAGACTTGCGCTACTTTTACTTCATCAATCTTTTCCTTAACCAGACCAGAAGAAATAGCATTCTTTACATCCAAAACAAAACTAGGATAATGAAGCAAGGTCGTGGAAACACTACGTTTTTCCGACAAATCATGTGCTAAGGCTGCCATCATGTAACTTTTTCCCACGCCAAAATCACCATAAAGGTAAATCGCTTTTTTGTAGTTTGGATAATCTGCCACAAAATTCGTCAGCAACTCAAAAGCCTTATAACGACCAACATCGTCCAAATCCACTTTTGCCAAACTAGCTTCCTTGAGACTAGCCGGAAGACTAATTAAATTTAACCGTGCATTGATAGTTGCTTGTTTCTGCGCTTCGACTAGTTCGGGAGTTTCTTCATAAGAAACATCTGCATACCCCTCATTCTTCACCAATATCGGCTTATAGCCTTTGGCAATATACGCTTTATCACCTAGCAAGAAACGGTTTCGCTCAGAAATATACTGATTAAACTTAGAAATGCTTCGTTTGATTTCAGCAGGTGTCAATCGCTCAGACTGGATAAAAGCCGCCACATCTGGATCGGTAACGATTTGTTTCACCAACTCTTCATAGTCAAATTGACGAGCTTGGTTCCTATGCGCCATCGTTTGTCCGACACTCTCCATCTAGTCACCTCCTTGGTCTAATTTCGCTAAAAGTTTTCTCTTTTGCTCCTCTAGCTCAGCCCGCTTTTCAGCACTTGTTTCATTCTTATAGTCAGGATTGCTCCAGTCGGGAACATTGTTCTTTGAAGTAGCCGTTTGATTTGCTTTTTTGCTTGGTTGTTGATTTCGCTCACGAATCCGCAAAACTGCTTCTTCTGCCGATGCCACTTCCTGATATGAAAAGTCATTTGCCACTTTCAAAGCGTATTTTTCATTGAGATTAGCTGAATCTACTTTGTTAAAAGTCAACAGCAAAATCACATTGATAACTTCATCTAACAGTCCCAAATTTGCCAATTCTTGCAAACACTGACGTTCTCCTCGTGTGATTGTCGCATGCTTTGTTTTTTTGATTTCTGCCAAAAACTGCATGGCTGACTTACTCTTAGCCTCTCGAATAATCGTTTGTTCAGTATTAGAAAATCCACTTGCAGCAGGCTTTTGATTTAATTTTTGCTTCATTCGCTTGGTTGAAATCACATGACCGACAGCCGTTTCCTTAGCCAACAAATAGGTCTCATACCAAGTCCAATTTTGTTGCTCTGAAATAGCAAAGAGTACCAGCAAATCTTCTTTTTCGTTTTCAAAACGCAAGTTTTCTCGCGCCATCAATTGTTTAAAGTAATCCAAGTCAAAATGATTCTGTTTTGATTGCGGCTCTACCTTTGCATCTTCCACTTGAAAAATCTCTGACAGCTTCACATCTTGCTTCTCACCACTTGGGTGACTAGGCAACAAAGCTTCTACTGCAGCTTCACCAATCTTCTTTTCTAGCAGGCGTCTATAAACAGGATTGCTTAAAAATTCACCAGACGCTAATGTGGGCTGCAAATAGACCTGAAAATGATTCTCCGTATGATAAAGCTCTACTAACTGCATAGCAGACAACATTTCTAAACTTTTTTGCAAGGCATTCATCCCCAGATTGAGATGATTCAAAATGTGCCCAAAAGTATAAGATGATTTTCCATCGTCCCAAAAAGCAAGAAAATATTGATAGATAGAAGTCGCATCAAGCCCTAGAATTGGCAAATACAGACGAATCAAATTGGTGCTATCCTGACTAATCAGATTATTCTTCACAAAAGAAAATTGATCATTCGGTTTCATTTATTGTTCCTTTTTCTTTTTAGCTGTTTTTGTAATCTGTTTCAAGAGGTTTTCCAGCTCGCTCACATCTTTAAAGCTACGATAAACACTAGCAAAACGAACATAAGTAATTTCATCTAAATCCGCCAACTCTTCCATAACCAAGCTTCCGATAAATTCACTTGCGATTTCGTTTTCATTACTGCTGCGCACTTTTTGCTCAATTCGGCTAACAATTGCTTCAATCTCATCACTAGAAACAGGACGTTTTTGCGCCGAGCGAATGATTCCATTAAAGATCTTATCTCTTGAAAATTGTTCCCGCGTGCCATCCTTTTTAACGACAACGAGCGTCCGTTCTTCTACACGTTCATAAGTCGTAAAGCGATACTGACATTCATCACACTCACGCCGACGACGGATTGTGTTGCCATCTTCTGCTTGCCGACTGTCAATAACACTTGATTTATTACCACCACACTTAGGACAACGCATCTGCTTCCCTCCTGAATTCTTAATACTTCATTATACCATGTTTTAAGAAATAACAAAAGATAGGAACTTCCTCACGAAAATATATAATAATCCGTTATCCTATTTACTTCTCTCAAGAAATTTTATATAATAATTGTAAACGTTATCATTTCAAGGAGAATTATGATGAAAAGATTTTTTTCTGTTGCCTTTTTTAAAGACAAAAAGAATATTGCTATTCTAGCTCTAATTATTCTTTTGTTAGGTTCCTTTTCTGACATGGGAAATCAGCGCGAAAATGGGGAAGAATATAAAGCACAGATTCGAAAATTAACAAAAAGCAATGAAGAAGCTGCTAAAGACTACAAAGCATTAAAAAATGAGTTTGACTCCTACAAAAGAGAAAACTAGCAATATATTGCTATAGGTAAAAAAGAGAAACAGGCAAAGAAGGAGAAAGCCGCTGAGGAAGAGAAGAAAAAGGAAGCGGAACAAGCTAAGCAAGAAAAAGCAGCAAAAGAACAAGAAATAGCTAAACAAGCGGAAGAAAAACGAAAACAAGAAGAAGCAGCTGCCGCTCAAGCGCAGCAACAACAAGAGGCTGCTGCAGCACAAGAAGCTCAACAGCAGGAACGAACCGTTTATGTAGCTCGTAACGGAACTGCTGATGTTTATTGGTATAGTATAGATAATATGCCACGCAATACACGTTTTGACAGAGTAGTCTCCACGACTGAGGCCAATGCTATAAACGCTGGGAAACGCCACACCTCTAAAGAATAACAATCAAAAACAGGAAGTTTCATCTCACAACTTCCCGTTTTTGATTGTTACAATGCAACTTCTGCTTCTAACCCAAAATGGTCACTAACGACAGGTGTTGCTTTGCCGTCAAAAACAACAGCAGATTTTTTAACGTTAAAATCTTTACTCGTAAAGATATAATCAATTTTTAGAGCATCCTTGTTTCCAGCCCAGCCGGCAATATCGCCTTCGACTGTTGCTGTACCAATGACTGTAGCCGCAACAACATGACTGTCTTGCAGAGCAAGCGGACTTTTTAGAATGTGCCGATAGCCCTCATAACCGACGGGATTGTTAAAATCCCCCATCAATACTAGAGGCATATCGCGCTGCAACAATTCTTTTTCTACTTGTACCCATTCTTCTTGGAAGCCTTTGTCCCACCAAGAAAGATGACAGGAAGCCACCGTTACAAGCCGTCCATCAACTTCTGTTTCTGCTAAGAGGACTTTTCTAGTGTGATAATCTGTTGGATCGTTGGCATCTGAAACCAATAACTCACTTGGTTTCAACGGCTTTAAGGATAAAATAGCAACTCCCTCATGAAACCGATCAAAACCAATATGATTATAAGCCCAAGACCAATGATAAATAAGACCTTTCTCTATCAATCTCTCCACGAGACAATGCGCAAAGTGATCTTTATGAATCGCAATGGCGCCATCTACCGCATGATAAAATGGAGCCTGAACAACCTGTTCAGACTCCATTTCTTGATTGACTTCCTGCAGGCAAATGACATCATATTTTTCTTGAAGAATCCGCTCAGCTAGTTGATCTAGCTTTTTTTCTTGCTCATCTTCCATCCAACTATGAGTATTTAAAGTCAGGAATTTTGCCATGATTTCTCTTTTCTATTTACAATTCTACTTTAGCAACAACTGTTTTCGCTGCTACTTTGCCGAATGTTTCAACGGTTACAGATTTAATAGCTTGTGCATTTGTGAAGACAACAACTGTTGAAGTTTCACGACCTGCTGCTTTGACAGCTTCTAAATCAGCTGTCACAAGAAGATCACCTGCTGCAACTTTTTGTCCTTCTGCAACATGCACTTCAAATGGTTTACCTTCAAGACTGACTGTATCAAGTCCGATATGAACAAGCACTTCAAGACCATTATCAGTCAAAAGACCGAGAGCGTGCTTGGTAGGGAAAATGCTGCTAACCGTACCTGCTACTGGTGAGTAAATCTTGCCATTTTCAGGTTCAACAGCAAATCCGTCACCCATCATTTTTTGAGAGAAGACTGGATCTTTGACATCTGTAATCGCAATCACTTCACCGTCTGCGACTGTCTCAACTTCTTCTGTCACGCCTTTGTAGCTCGCTTCGGCAGCTTGTGAAGCTGTCATTTGGCTCGGAAGAGTTTCAGGAATCACTTCGCCTGAGTCAAGTAAGTCTTGAATGTCAGATTTCAAAACATCCGCTTTTGGTCCATAAATTGCTTGAACACCTTGACCTTTCATCACCAAGCCCATAGCTCCTTCGGCTTTCCATTGCTCTTCTGTACCAACTTTTTCTGCATCTTTAACAGTTACACGAAGACGTGTCATACATGCGTCAACATCAACAATGTTTGCACGTCCACCAAGAAGATTGATAATATTCACAGTTTGAGATGCTTCTGCTACTTTGCCACCAGCTGCGGTAGACGAAGGACTATCTTCTCCATCAGCTGTTTCATAGTTTCCGTTACGTCCTGGAGTTGCGTAGTTAAATTTCTTAATCATGAAGTTGGCAATAAAATACATTCCAACTGCAAAGAGCACTGTTACCCAAACAAAATTAATAATATCCATACCCAAACCAGCATTGATGGCTAGTGGAGTACGAGTCAGAAATTCGATTGAACCAAATGAGTGCATACGCAAGTGAACAATATCTGCCATAGCAAAGGCTGACCCTTGCACAACAGCATACACCAAATAAAGAGGTGTTGCAACAAACATAAACATGTATTCAATTGGTTCTGTAACACCTGTTAAGAAAGTTGCAAGTCCTGTTGCAATCATCATCCCTTTGTATTTATGTTTCTTATCATCATCTACATTTCGATAAATTGCAAAGGCAACCCCCATCAAAATACCAAATGAACCAATCATTTGCCCAACTTTAAAACGAGCTGGAGTAATACTATTTAGAAGATGTTGATATTGGTCAGCGTGTGAACCTTTTAAATTAACAAGGTCTGTTACCCAAGCCAACCATAATGGATCTTGACCAAATACAGTCGTTCCTTTAGCAGCCCCTGTCAACACTTCATATGTCCCACCTAATTGAGTATAGTTGATTGGAATTGTCAACATATGGTGAAGTCCAAATGGTAAAAGAAGACGTTCTAAAGTACCAAACAAGAATGGTGCGAGAATTGGAGCTGTCTTTTGAGAGTTAGCAATCCAAATACCAAAATTGTTGATTCCAGTTTGAACAACTGGCCAAAATACTGCAAGAATCAAAGCCACAATTGTAGAACGCAAAATAACAACGAATGGCACAAACCGTTTACCATTAAAGAATGAAAGCGCATCTGGTAATTTACGGTAATTATAATATTTGTTGAAAGCAGTTGCTCCAACAAAACCGGCAATGATACCAACAAACACCCCCATATTAAGGGCAGGAGCTTCAAGTACACTTACAAAATAATCAGCCACCTTAATGGTTCCACCAAAGACAGTTTTTACAGTAGCTCCTTGTTTTGTAAGAAGGTCTGAAGTTACTCCAAAAAAGACCCCTGTAATACGGTTAATTAAAATAAATGAAAGTCCGGCCGCAAATGCACCACCAGCACGTTCCTTTGCCCAGCTACCTCCAATAGCTAATGCAAACAAAATGTGAAGGTTTCCGATAACTCCCCAACCAATTTGCTCAAGAATACCGCCTGTTGTAACAAGAGCAGCTACGTTTGGATTGAGCATTGGAATTGACTTACCAATACTGATCATCAAACCAGCCGCGGGCATTACTGCGATAACGACCATCAGAGCTTTTCCGAATTTTTGCCAAAATTCGAAACTGAATATGTTTTTGAATGTCTCTTTCATCATTCATATCTCCTTATAAAATTTTCTGTAAACGCTTTCCGCAAACGTTTGCATTTATTTACTCTTTAATTATATCATATATTTCTATTTTGTAAAGCGTTTTTATATAATATGTTTGTGTCTGAATTTTTGGGAAAGTCTAACTAACCCTTATAACCTAAGAAAACATTAGGTTCTTTGTCCGAAAAAAGACTGAAACAAAGTTTTTCTCTGCTCCAGTCTTGACGATATTGTTCTTCGTATGGTACAATACTGTTTGACTGATTAAGCAAAGTTCTGTTTTGTCTTAATCGGTGGTGTAGAAGTGTCCGCTTCTACACCTTTTTCGTTTTTAATAAATATATTGTACCATAGATTACACAAAAAAAGCAAGATAAATCATGACAAAAAGGCCCTAAAAATCCTCTTTTTTAGCGGTTTTTCTGTATTCCTATTCTTAACTATAACTTACCAATAATATCCTTTTTTCCTAATAACGGCTTTATGCGGATAATGGTTAACCAGATGACCAGCACTCAATCTATTTCCTTGATAATACTGATATTGTCTTCGCCAATCTCCAAAAAACAGTTCCTCTAGTTGGTCTATCCGCTCTAACAGAATTATTTTAGCCATTGCACAAGCTCCCTTAATAGACCAGTACATCCCTCGGTGCTTCATCCTGTATGTAACTTTCCTGTGCTGACTTTCCATAACACCAATCCCTTGTGAGGATAAGCCTCTTAATTTGGGTGGTTTGGTTTCTTTGAAATGGTTAAAAAGTTTGTGACGGAAAGCATGAAACCGGTCATATTCCTCATCACTTTGAATCAGAGACTCAACTGTATCAAATACGGTAGAGAGTAAGTCCTTCCGATGTGTTTGGAGGGCTTTAAAAGTTAAATTTTGTAGCGGTTCTGGATAAGGCTTCAGGAAAGCTTTCAACTGCTCATTAAGATGATAAGCATCCCAAAAATGTTCATGGCACTTAATTCCTAATGCTTTCTTAATCTCTTGAAAGATTCGTTTGGTATAGCCCTTGCCATTATCTGAATTCGTAATCAGAATCGTTTTATCCGTAATTTCAAAGTGGTTATAGAGATAATCCAGTAGCTCTTCTCTAGCCGTCTCATAGTTTGTATGAATGATTTCATGTTTATTTTGTAGGATATAACGATTTTTACCTACCTTTTTAATCCCTGTATGGACGAGAAAATGAGCCAAATCGGTATTGTGACGTTCGTCACCACCAGAGGTTGTTTTTACCATCACGCCATCCCCTTCCAAGTAGATTTTGTCTGCTTGGATTTTTTGCGGTTGCTCTTCTTCGAGCAAAAAGCGATATTGTTCCCTCTCTGAAAAAAGACGACCAGCTACTTTAACTGCTTTTAAGACAGCATCTTTTGTCACGAGCAAATCATAAGCTGTCTGAATCGTTCGACAAACTTCCCGATAGGACAATTTGGAAGCGTGCTTAGCCATGTGAAGAATTAGTTCGGGAGAATAGCGTATATAGGGTTTTAATCCCAACCACTCATCGACGGGATAACGCGTATTTTTCCCTTTTCGCCATCTGTTTCGCGAGAAGGTCATCTCTCCAAAAGTAAAGAGCACGGTTCGCTCGCTACTATCTACTCGTTTATAACCATGTTGTATCATGTTAGTTGCAACTCTATCGTCATATGCTTTAACACGTTTGAGAAATTCTTTCTCACGTAGTCGTGCCATCTCATCCATAAAAGTTTTCTCATCAAATCTAATCATACCTTATTTTATAAAATTTAAGTGTTTTTGAAAATATTTTCTGAAAATTATTCTCCTTTTTAAAATGGCAATGATTATAAGCGAGTTTGCGACTGTTTCCTATTTGCATTATAACGCTGTTTCATCTCATTCGCAAAATCATAGTCTGTTACAATACGATCTCTATGTTCTTGCAATGTTGAGCGTTCGATTTGGAGCTCTTTGATTTCTTTTCGAAGACTTTCCGGAGCCATCTCTTTATTAATTTTAGAAGTCTCTAAAAGGTGCAACGATATTTGAGATGGGACAAGCTCATTTTGATAATCTAATAAAGCTCCTAATAGTTTATTCAAATAAACGATTTTGTTATCCAGACTCTCTAGTGTCTGATCCGTTTCAGACAACTGAGCTAAAAACTGTCCTTCTAGAATTTCAAACTGCTTGAAATTAGAAACTTGGTTAATCGCTAAGAAATTAAACTCTTCCACCAAACGATCTAACTTTGAGATATTCTTATTTTTTGTCAAAATCAACTCGCCATTTTGAGCAGCTAACTGTTTTATCAAAGTTGTTCCTTTGATGAAACGGTTTTGTTCTGAATGGTCTGCGTTTAAAAAATAGAAAAAATCATTTCTCTTCAAATATGCAGTAAAGCTACCATTATCATTTTGATCCAGCATTCGAGAAGGGATTGAAACGGTACCTTTGCGATCTAATCCAAATGTAATGGGAATATGAATTGATGCTGCAGTCAAGTGTGTAATCTGCCACGGCTCAATTGTGATTTTCAGTTCAAAATCCTCTTCCTTTTTGATTTTTTCTTCCTCATATCTATCCTTGACATTTTCTAAATTATAAACCACTTCATTAGTTGCAAAACGTTCTTGCAATTTTTCTAAACTGTACTTTCCTTTTTTAGAAAGTGTTCGGTCTCGGACGGGACGTTGTTGGGGTTGGTCAGTTAATTGATAGGTAACATATTTTCTACTTGTGTCAATCCTCAAATCCAAAGCTCTCGCTTTTTGAAAAAAGTCTTTTTGATCCAAAGAGTGCTTCATGAGAAAATCCAATCGTTCTTTAATCTCAACACGAAAATTATTTTTTCGTCGCCAAGCAGAATAGTCTGTATAAGAATTTCTCATTTTAGGTTTTAAGATTTTAGCTCCATACACTTCTGCATGTTTATTGGAAATTTGGAAAAGATTGCGAGCAGTATTTTTTTGCCAGCGGAACTTTTTCAAAGTAACCTCATTTGTCGTATTGAAAATGATATGATTGTGTAGATGTCCTTTATCAACGTGTGTGGCAATGACAAATTGATAATGACCTCCCGTTAATTCTAAAGCTGTCTTTCGACCAATTTCGTTCACTTGTTCTGGTGTGAGATGATCTTCTGGCGAAAAGGATTGGATGACATGATGTGCTAATACACGATTATCATTTTTTAAATCCGACAAAACCTCATTATCGTAAAAAGCATCAACAGACTGTTTTAATAGAATGAAATCTTCGTAGATCATATCTACATCTGAGATGTCTGTTAAATGATGACCAGCGACTAAACGTTTCATGACCTGATTATTGACCAACTCATAAGAAAATACATCCTCTTCTTTCTGACTTCCATTATCATGAATTAGCGTCGCATCATCTCGTGTGATATAGTTAATTGCCCGTTTGAGGTTTTTACTACTTTTGATTTGGATAACTTTGGTTACTACCATTTGATCGTGCCTGTCCTTTCGTCTTAAATTCACTTGTAATCAATTGTTTCATTTCCTTAATGTCAGATTGAAGAACTTGTAACAAATCACCATCTAACTCTTCAAAGGTATTGACATAGCGAACCAGCTGATTGATATTTTGACCAATCCGATTAATTTCCATTCGCAACTGATGCAGCTCTGAATAATCGTAGGTGACAATGTTTCCACTGAGTAACATTTTCAAAGCATATGCTTGAAAAGTCTTCAGATTTGCCTGCGTTATCCGGCGACGTAATTTCTCCGCTTCTTCATCAGTCGTCCGTAGTTCAAATCTATTAACTCGTGTTCTTTTCTTTTGGGGTATACTCATTTTTCTTCCTTTCTCAATTTGGATACAAGTAGCTACCGAAAATAGCTGCTATTTATAGTTTGACAAACCTTCCCTAAAGGGAGTAAACTTGTTCTCTGGCAAGATTAGCATGTGTCCGGACACATGCGAAAATAAAAAGGTCACTAAGTTTATTTGTGAAATCTCCACAAATAAACTTAAGCCTTTTTACAATTTGGGGAAATCCCCAATCCCCTTTTGGGCACTTCGTGCACTTTTGCATTTTGTAACTTCTACGACCTTTCATTTTCTCAATATGACACTTTGGATATTTGTGCATTTTTGAAAAATAACACCAAACAAAAAGTGCACATTTTAAAAAATGTATACTTCCTATTTACAATACCTGCTTACTCTGTCGCAGGTTCCCATTCTAAAAGTTCTAACTTAAACTTCTGGAAATCATCGTCAGTCATTTCAGACAAAGTCGCAACAACATCCGATAGAACTTCTGAATAGTCTTCTTTACCGTCATCATCAAACACAGGAAAATCTTTTTTGATCTCCTCTAGCATTTCCATTCTTGTCATGTTAGCGACTTTCTGATCAACAACTTTTCGCCCTCCAAGCCAAGCATTAAGGTCAAAAAAGTAAGGCATCAAAACAATCTCAGTTGCATCCATCATATTTTTCGTTATCATCTCGTTGTCCTCCAAATGTTTTTTGCGATGACCTACGTTGTACTACAGCATCGTAGGTCGTTGATCTTTTTTTACGTTTGTTTCTTTCCTCTTTGTTTCTTCTCTAGTATCCTCCTTCTTAACAGATGCCAAACTCTGATAAAACGGATGTGTCTTCTTTTGTACTTCCTTACTAGTCGCTTCTTTAGTATCTTGTATTAACGTCACAGCCTGATACTGACCCAAGCGCTCGTCAATACGGTTCATCAAAGAACGAGCTTCCTCCTGAACGATTTCCAATTGAGCTGTCAAATTATCTAGCCCATCCTTTGCCCGCGACCAACTCGCTAAGTACCCAAATGATTCTTGACTTGTATCAAACCCCAAATGATACGAAACCACATAAGCAATTGACTCCGCTTGAAGTTCTTTCGAGCTTCGGCTTAACTTGCCTGCAAAACGTTCGGTTAAACTCTTGTCATTGTGTAATTCTGAATGTGCCATCTCATGAATCAAAGTAGATAGTGTTCGTTCATATGACATCCCCTTCTTAATCACAATCTCATTTGTCTCACGATTATAAAAGCCGTCCTCTTGCCCTAACTCTCTAAAACGAATAGGAACATTGTTACTTTGCGAAATATCACGCAAACTCCGATATACGTTTTGATAATACGCCTTATCCAACTGTTCAGGAATCACTCCTAACGCTTTTGGTAGTTCTAACTCTTTACCTTTTTGTGCCACAACCTGACTAACATCAAAGACGGGCACAGGTTTGAAATAAGTAAATGTTTCTTTTTCTCCCGTTTCAGGATTAACAATTGGTTTACCCTTAGAATCTTTACGTGTAACAATAACAGGCGCCTGGATATAAAGAGCTTTTTCGCCTTTTTTAATCCAACCATTTCGCTTTTGCCACTCCCGACCAGAAGCAACCAGTGTTGCTTTGGGGAATTGTGCTTTGATCAATTGAATATTACGATAGGAGTAGTTGTTAAAGTGAGATATGCCTTCTAAATAAGATTTGTAGGTGTCACTGTCAAAATACTCCTTAATCCCTTCTTGTAAGTGATTATTAAGAGCTGCCATATCTTTATTCTTTATCATCTGTGATAAATCAAGATCATGCTGGATAATTTCTTTCTCACGTATCATCATATTGTCAGAAGGATTTGTTGGATCAGTGCCACTTGCTTTTTCAATACTATCTGAGATGCCATCGCCATCACTATCAGGACTATAAGGATTCGTGCCAAGCGCTATTTCCTCATCATCAGTTAAACCATCACCATCTGAATCCTTTGATCTTACATTTCGCTGCAACGTTTCCGTCTGAATAGGCCCCAGCTCTTTATTTTCTATCATCGCTTTTAATTCCTGCCCTCCATCCGTGATATAACGGTCGTTAACCGAAAGGATTCTAACAAATCCATCCTTTTCACTTAGAACACCTAAGACTTCATTTTCTTGAGCCTTTTCAATCAATTCAGCCGTTAAATTTTTCTTTCCTCGTAACAAAGAGGAAGGGAAGGTCACGTCATCAATCGTCTTTAACGCCACGACTAGACTCCGGTTATTGGATTGAATAGCATGGCTCGCTTTTAATTTCTGCATCTTTTGAACGTCTTCTAAGTCAGAAAAAATAAATGACTTAGATTGTGAGAGTTCTTGGATCATTGGCAAAACTTGAATCTTATCATTAAAACCATTTGACAAGGTGATATTAGAATAATCTCCTCGTCCTTCTGAAAAATCATCCAGTAATTTTTCAGCAGATAACCCTTTGCCAATTGGTCGAATACCTGTCAAGTGTGCAAATTTATCTTTAGCAAAAGAGACCTGAAGAGCCTTGATTCCTTCATTCCCTTTCAACATATAGGTCACTTGACGATCAGCAAGATTGTCTCGATACCAATTCGCCGTCTGTTGCAAACTAGGAGCATAGTAATTAAGGTTCCGAATGTCTTCTTCTGTTGCCACATGGTAACCCTCTCTAATAGTTGACACAAAAGCATCTCTTGTGCTAAACTGTAATAAAGGATAGGAGACAGTCGGGTGGCTGGTAACAGCTTGCTCAAAGGTATCTTTCGATGCGGGTACGGTACTGCCTTGAGGTTCGGCCTCTAAAGAGCCCAAACTAATTTTGCTCCTATCCTTTTTTTCATGCTTCTGAATTGGTTCAGGAGCTTTTTCTATGCTTTCAGAAACTTCTGTACGTTTCCTAGCCGATTCTTTTGTTCGATATTCTGCTAATTTGGCTGTTAATGCAGGCTTCCAGACATCTGGATCATACCAATCTTCTCGACGGATTGCCGGTATAAAATCAAGGATGTGTTGCACCTCGCTGGCAGTCGCATTCTGCCCCTTGAGCCAGTTGACCACAAATGGTTTCGTATTAAATTCTGGAGAATGGTAAAGCGAAAACAATTCTTCTCCATACTCTAGTTTCTCTTTTTCTAATTGTTTCAGATGTTGTTCCTGCCGCAATTCATCTAAATGAGATTGAACTGGTGTTAACCACTCCCACCGATCTGTATCTAGTGTTTGCAAGAAAGCAAGCGTTGATTGAACTTCTTCAGCACTAGCATTTTCTTCTTGTAAATATTCCACCACATCTGGTTTGTCGGCTAAAAACTCTGATTGATACAATTCCTCTAAACTAACTGTTGGTTGTAGCACAACAACATCCTTTTCTTCTGATGAAACTCTAAGTTTTTTCAAATAAGTTGCTGTAATCGCTTGACCTTCTTGATATACCTCTGTCTTTAATGAACTGCTTTGAAGTATTTCTTTCTGGATAGTGGTTAGCACTTGATCTTCTAAGAGTAAAGCCGTCTGGGTCTCTGGTACGAGACGAACGGCTCCTATACCGTTATGAACCAAATTCCAGAAATCCTTTGGATGGTCATTCAAAACATCTAACTCTGGTCGCCCCATTACATCGAAGTAGTTTCGAATTGCTCTATGGTCATCTCCTCTCATTCCATAGTCCCAAGAACTAACTAGGCGACCATCTGGGAAAAGATACTCTGCTGTTTCAATATCCTCTGTATAATGTTGAGCGACTTCTTCAACATATTTGTCTAATATTTCTGTACTAAAAAAAGGAGCCTGAAACTCCTTATGACTATTTTCTTCTGCCATTTGTTTTTCGCCTGCTTTTTCTTTCTTTAAATACTCATTCCAGTCCATCTTATCTTGATTGTCTTTACGTGGGGGAATATCTACCGTAATGGGGATTCCATCATCTTTTAGTCCTTTAATAAAGCGTAGCCCCGCCTCATCGTTATCTACAGCCAGAGTGATTAAGTCAGGAGAGTCTTTCAATAGCTCTGTCGTCCGATTTAAGGCATCTAGAGCCCCTCTAATTTGGTCTCGTGACATCGTTTGTGAGTATTGGCCATCTGACAATAAATCTACCGTATAACGGCTGATAACGCCTTTTTTCAGCCCTTCCATAGCCACAAGACGGACATCTTCTAAGTTATCCTTATGCAGCTCATAATAACTCATGAGGTCAATAGGGGCTTCCGCAAAGACAAGACGCTTTGGGGTGCCGATATCTAAGTGAAAACCTGCTAATCCATCTGAGTTTTTCATAATTTGCTTGAGTCGTCCTCTCTCTGGATGTTGTACTTTATTTTCAACAATCCCCTGCAGGCTTGCCCCAACCAAGGAGCCATCATCATTACGGCTCTTAAAGACGATGACCGGCTCAAAATAGTCCCCTTTTTTGCGTGTGGCTTGTGCTAGATTGCCAGACGATAAGAAAGTGTCAATCGTTTCATCAGATAAACCACGTTCCTCTTTTAGGTACTGTCTACCTAGATTAAATTCCTTGTGTTCATAAGGTTCCAAATAATATTGAAATGGTTCATATACCTGTGGTTGTACTGTTACATGCTCAAATTGCCCCGTTTCTAAGAAGGTGACTACCTCTTTGAAAGGAGGTTTTCGTCCAGTTAGTTCTTCTTGGACGGTTTCAACTAAATTAATGGTATTCGAACCAATCCCTCGTGACCACCAACGAAAACTGTTTGTTTTGGGATAAATTTTAAAACTGTCATGTTCCTCCCAATAATAAGCACCTCCTGATGATGGCTTTAGAGACATCCCTAAAGATTCCCCTACTGCCATAATATCCATACTAACTAATTTTTGAATACGTTCTTCAAAACGTTTAGAAATCAAATCTTGTGTTTGTGCCATCTGTTTTCCTTTCTCTAAAACTAAAAAAGATGTGTTTACACATCCAGACGTTCATCATTCAAGGACACTTCTCCAAAAGCATCCGCTCTATCTTCGGGAGGCAATTCAAAGATTTCCCCTGTTTTCATATCTACAATTTTGAACTGGTTTTCACCAGTTGATAGTGCCTGAGATTGACCCTCAGAGGTCATTTCAGGTACTGTGACGGGGACTTGTTCATAAACGAGGCTCTCTGTCACTTTAGAAAACTGATTATTAAAGCCATTTGATTCCACAAAGGCTTGGTAGTTGTCCATATCTGGCGCCCAGACCTGTTTTTCTTTGATTTTTCCTGTCATAACCGCATCGATAAATTCAGCACCATCCTCCATAAAGCGTTTGTAGTCATACCAGGTGTCATCTTTATAATGATTTGCCAAACGATCTTTCATAGGGTGATCAGTAACCCTAGCTTTTTTATCACGAAAAACATTTTGTTTTGTGATAAAAACAAGAGCTTCATCCACTCCAATACGTGCAATTTCATCTGGTGTCATCAAATCTCGTTGATGAGATTGTCGACTCGTCGTTCCTGAAACTCGTTGCCCTCTTTGTTCAGAATAGCTGGTTTGGATGATGGTTTGTTTTCCAGCTCGCATTGAAAAATACTTCATAGTATCTTCATCGTTAGTCCCCAGAAATAGCAGGGTCGCACAATTATTGACAATTGACTTTCTGGCAGGTAACCCATAGAGACTATCCAACTGACTGATCGCTTGGATAATAATCTTGATGGACATCTCACGACTCCGGATAGAAGATAACACCTCATTAAAATGAGGGATTTTCCCACAGTTAGCAAACTCATCAAAGATAAACTGGACATGCAACAAATCTTCAGGTCCATAGCCTTTCTTTTGACCTTGAATAATAGCATCCACTTGATGAGTTAACTGGTCAAAAACAACTGTAAAAAAAGTGGAAACTAAGAAGCTGTAAGCTTTATTAGTTTCTGAAATCGCTACAAAAACAGCTGTCTTTTCTGTATTCCATGTATCCATGTTCATGGTATCGCTTTTAATGAGGTTGGTTACCGCTTCATGATCGAAAATCGAGTATTGCGTCGCTACAATAGCTAAAACACTCGTTCTTGTCTCTGCTTCAAAGTTACTGTTAAATAGTTCCCATTGACGACAAGCATAGTTACCAGGCATCGCCTTTTCAAGTTGTTTAAAAAGCTTTTCAACAGGACTCGCTTTTTTCTCATTGGGACGCTTCAAGTTTCTAAGCAAGTCCGCAACCATTGATAAATTTGGCTCATAACCTCTCACTTGACTATCAAAATAGAGATAGCCAAGTAAAGCACGATTGAGAAGCAGTTTTGCTTGAAGCCAGAAGTCTTCACCCTCACGATCTCCCCTTTTCGTCCCCTCAACAAGGGCTTCTGTAATACGGTCAATATCTAATTCTGAAGTCATGTATTTAAAAGGATTAAACATGTCCGAATTGGTTAAATTAACGAGGTCAAAAACTTTGATTTGATATCCGTTTTCCTCCAACATCGTCCCCACTTCTCGAACTAGGACACCTTTTGGGTCTGTTACGATAAAGCTACTATTCATCTGCATGAGATTAGGCTTTACAAAAGTAAAAGTCTTCCCATCTCCAGGAAGACCTACGACCAAAACGTTTTTATTGAGCTGCCACTCAAACGGCAGCAACTTATTAAAGAGTCCCATCATAGCTTGTTTAGAAAAGATCATGTTGTTAGATAACTTTTTATCCTGAAAGCCTTGTAATTCTTGAGCAGTCGCAAAACGAGCAGATCCGGATTCTTCACCATGTCTATAATTACCACCCAATTTAACTTTCAGATAAAACAACATTCCAATAAAAAAGCCCACTAGAGCCGAGAGTAGAGCTAGTGGGCTGATATCAAAATAAAGGTATGGTGAAACAAAAAAGTTCTTAAAAACATAGGTATATTGACTAAAGAGGTTTGTCATATCAGGTTCTGGAGCTACACTATATAGGACGTAACAACGATGAGTCGCAAAAGCTAAGACCAGACTTAATAACAGATAAGGGAAAAAAGGTTTCTTTTGAACTTGCATTAGATACTCTTTCCTTTCGTCTTATTTTGGACTGCCTCTCCAGTAGATTTCGTTGATTGTTTAATTTTGTCAATTTGTTGTTTAGGAGTCAATTCATTTGATTTTTTCATATACTTGTCTTTAGCTGCTTTAGGATCTGTGACAATCTCTTTAACTGTCTTCTGTAACGCAGCTGCAACAACTTCTTCATTGATGGCTTCAAACCAAATTTGCTTTGTTCCATCTTTATTATCTTTGAAGTGAAAACGAACGCCTGATTTGTTCAGTTCCCTTTTCAACTTATCAAAATTGATTTCAGACTCTTCAAATTCCCTAAACATTTTAGAATGTGGACTTTGATTAAACTCTTTCCAGGACTGTTCCCCCATTTGTTTACGTTCGTCATATTTTTTAGCTATTTGTTCTAAGGTATAAGCAAAAAATTGAAATAAGTGTTTTCCTGTTTCCAAGGTAACTCGAGAGCCTTTTTCCATCACACGTTCTTGTTCCATTATGTTCATTCCTCCCTTTCTGTATTAAGGATATTGGGTTAGCTGAGGAGTTTTGACGACCAAATAACTATATTTTGCGGTCTTATCTTTTTTTACCGTCAACATTAATCGCTTACTAGAAATCTTCTGATCTTCATAGCGTAGGCTAATCACATAAGTAACAATCGTTGTCTTACTATTTACATGTTGACTTTCTAAAAGAACACTAACTGGAGTAGCTTTGTCTGTTTTAATGTCAGTAGGAACGATATTCTTTGATAAAAAATCAGTACGACTATCCGCATTTGAAAAATAGCTACTAATGAAATAGCGACAAAAAACATCTGCTTTTTGATCCATAACTACCTGTTTGGTTTGAACTTGCTTCTCTTGTGGTTGTGTTTTAATTAACTGAAGTGTTTTAGAAGACAAATAAAGGCTAAACAAGGATAATATCAGTGGTAACAACCAAATAAGGCCTTTTAGCAGTCTTGGGGAATTCCTATATTTTGACTTATCTCCAATTGTTTCGGATTTTTTTGTCCCTTTTAATTGTTGCCAGAAGGGTTTGCTTTCTTCTTTCTTCAAGCCAAAGTCTCCTAAAAGTTCCTTGACATCTTGACCGCCGGCAGACGGAATAGTCACTTCCATTGATTCCAAGATCTCTTCTTGTCGGCCATAATGAAAAATATGGAAAGTAGCTGTCATATTAAGTTGTAAGCAGCGATTTTCCTCACCTTCTAAACCAATTAATAAGGCCTCACGATTAGGAAAATCCTGTTCCTTTCCACTTGCTTGATTTTGGATGCGAAACATTACCCCTCACCTCCTAACTCATCTTTGTGAGTGGCTAAAATTGCTTCCAGATCTTTTAAATCCACGCCGTATTCCTTCATGATTTCTTGTTGGCGTTTACTTTCCAGGATAGCAATCTCATCTTTTAATGCTTTAATACGTTTTTGAAGGGCTTCAAAGTTCTCTGTCGTCTTAGCCAGTTGTTTTAATTTATCTTGTAGGCGTTCTTGCGTCGTTTTTTGACGACGTCCTTTTGAAGGTGCCTCTTGATTTCCGTAATCTTGATTCATCATTGATATCTCCTTTTTTATTATTCATTCGTTGATTCTGAAGGGGCAATCGCTCCATAAGCATCTTTTGTCGCTGACGGATTTGACGAGTCTGTTATGAGTAGAGTACTCATATGGTTAACTAGGTACTTACCATTGACCTTGGTATAGTCTAGTTGAAGAGTTGTATGATTAGTCACCCCAACCTGTGCTCCTTCAGTACTATCTTTCTTCTTGAGTAAATCATTGGTATAAGTGATTTTAGTGATTACCCGATGGTTAATCTTGTCAATATAGATTTGAGCATCTTGAAACTCGTAATTAACCACATAGCCTTTGTAGGCTTGATTTTGCGCTTTATTTTCTTCAGAAACAGTCGCATTATAAAGTCCTTCTGTCATATAATCCTTGTATCGGTTACGATTTTCTTCCAAGTCTTTCTTCGTATAGTAAGCCACTAAGAACTCTTTGACCTGTTTTTGTGTCAATTCTTTTTCTGTGCTTGCTTTTTGTGTAGTATTTTTCGTTGGTTTATTTTCAGTTTGAGAAGACTTACCCATTTGTCCAAATCCAAGTCCTAAGAAAAAAACGAGAATAAGAACAAGAATACTCATTAACCGTTTAAACCACATCACTTTAACAATATCTATCATATTTTATTTCCTTTCTTTATTTCGATACGGCAAATGTATAGTAGGGTGCCGGTTGACAGACTCTAAAATGTATTGCATCTTGTCTTCCTGCATAATTGCATTCAGATACTAAAAATGAGCCATCCGCATTAACGGCTTCCACAATCCCAACATGACCATACAAAGCAAAGGTTCCATCGAATCCGCCTGCTGTAGAAACAACTGCTCCCTTGACAGGTACTGTACTAAAACGCCAACCTTTAGCCACTAAAGAGCCAACCCAATCCTGTCCATTTCCTAAATGACCATAGGCTCCTGATAAGTCGGTGATGGAACCTAACTCGACTAAGCGATTATAAGCATACCAGGTACACTGGCCTACGGAGTAACCCGAACCTGCCTGTGTTGTCATTGCTCGTTGTGTCGGTGGATTTTCTACTTTTGAGCGGTATTCTTCAGGAAAATTCCAAGAAGAAGCCAAAGCTCCACCACCTGCTAGATTAGGTTGCTTGAACCAAGCAAGAGCTTGTTTCGCAATGGCTTGACGTTGTGCCAATTTATTACCCGGGACACCTTCCCACTTAGCTAAGAACTCTGATGTCAGATTATCTATATCTCCATTGCTAGTTGCGATTTGCTTAAAAATATTAATGTAATAGGGGTTATCTCCTTCCAGCATAAATTCAACCTGCAGATCCAAGCTATACCATTTTTTACCTCTACTTTTCGCAAACTCACGTAACAAAGTATTCCGATTTGCACCGTCTGAAGTATCTGTAAACTGTCCCAGTCCCAACCCGCGATGAATAATATTAGGATACCCACCACCATAAATGGCTGGTCCTCCTATAGTCAGCCAACTCTCATCGTCCCAAGATCCACTCGAAGCCCCAACTGGAGGACTCAAATAGTCACCTTCCGCTCGTTTGGGATTGATGCTAGATTCCACTCCAAAACATCCTGCAATCGCTGCAATTCCATTATCTGTCGCATTGGGAAGATATTTTTTCACGAGGTCATAGAATTGTTTTGCTCGTCCGCTCATTTCAGAAGAATTTTGCGTGACAATGGTCGTCTCAGCATACTTGACAAAAGGAAAATAAAAACCTGGATTAACGAGTATCCAGACATTTGTCTTCCCTTTCTTTGTTTTTTGAGTATAACCGTAGGAGACATCCTTATCTCTAATGTCCTTTAACCAACTAGAGTCCTTATCATCTACCACCCCATATTTCTTAGCATAAGCAATTTTCTGAGTATTTCCTGAAACAGTCGCTAATTCTTGCCCTGATCTTACAGGATCATCTGTTTTCACTCGTATATTTGAAACATTGTAATAAATAAAGCGAGCTTCTTTACCTTCAATAATCAAATTTGTTATCTTTGTCTCTTCCCCTTTAAGGTCTTTTGTGGTAATGGTAATCTTACCATCCATCACTGCATAAAGTTTTTGACCGGTTTTCGCTTGGAGAGTCGTTGTCGGATCAATTGTCTCTTTAGTGGTATAACCATAACGTTTTGTGACCGTTAGGTACTCTGTCTCTGCTTTCTCATCAGAAGATGAATAAAAAGGATTTGCCAATTCTTGGTAGGCTAAATATTTTCCTGTGTCGGCTTGGCTATCAAGAATCTCCTTGTATTCCTCTAAATCATCCTTAGATAATTTGATCCACTCTTTTCCCTTGGTATAGAGTTCAGCCATGGTTTTTAAGTTATCAATATCTTGGTTTTCTTCCTTCCAAATATCATCTAAAGCATCTGAGAAGTGATTAAAGCCTAAAGCGCCCGTAACCTTCCCACCAAAACCATCATTCCATTTAGCATCAGGCTCCCACTCACCACCGTAGCGATAATTCATATAGAGCAAGATGGAATCAATGTCTGTATAATAATCCACCTTATCAGAAGACTTCTGACGGTCTACTTTTGAAATATGAAGCCAGGACTGATTGAGGGTAAACTCGTTTTGTTGGACAATATTACTCGAAAAGATAGAAGAAATCAAAATGATTAGAAATAATAACAGTCCCATAATGCCTGCCACAATCCACGTAATAGGGTTAGCTATTAAACCAGTGACTGCACTAATAGCTACCTTAGTAACACTGACCAGTGACTGCGCTACTTTAGATGCCGTCCTAGCTGTCGCCTGAGTAGCTTTCAGCGTGCCTTTTCTTGCTTTTCTATAGGTATATTTCGTTCCTTTTACACCTATTTTAACCGTCCCCTTAGCTCCTCGATAGGCTAGTTTAGCCCCCTTTCCAGTTGCTTTTCCAGCCTGTCTAGCCGTAACATGGGTTTGTCTGACTTGATGGTTGAGCCTAACCATATCGGCTAATGTATCATCTTGGGACAAACCAGCTTCTAGGAATTCTTGACCAGCTCTTGTCGTGATTTTCCTTCCCGTCTGTCTTGCCTTTTGCCCAATTGTCGGGTTGGTTTTCTTTACTTTCTTTTTAACTTTTTTGGCAATTCTCTGCTTTTCTTGAGCTTGCCGTAACTTGACTTTTGCGTTCTCTAGAGCTTCTTCATCAATTTTGCCAGCTTTGAAGGCTTCTTGGGCTTTTTCATAAGCTTCTTTTGCCTTTGTCAGCTCTTCATTCGCTTCTTTTAGATCAGCTTTAGCAGCCTTTTGTGCCTTTCTTGCGGAAGATTGATTGTGCCGTTGAACAGTCTCCTTAATTTGGCGATTTCTCACCACTCGATTTCTAGGAGTTTTATCTTTGTCTGCCACCGTTACCTCCTTTCTTTAAACAGTTTTTGCGATTAGTCTTCCAAGTTCCTATAAGCATCGGTTGCGACTAAGCGGAATAATTCGGTGTCTTCAGGAATTGGATTTTCAAAAGGTACTGTCGTTGAACCTGCAATAATGAGCCCCGTTCCGATAGCCTTGGGTTTTTCAATATAGCGAATGAGGGCATCCGTTAGATTGATGGTCTTTAGTAAATAAGGAATGGTTGTTTTCTTTTGCTTTAAGAGGACAATAAATTCACTATTATAGAGTAGGTTACGCCCTTCTTTACGAGAGAGCAAGGTTTCCACATTTTGAGTGATTCCTGTTGGAATAGAGCCATATTTACGGATACGAGCATACATATTCGTAAAGAAAGCAGCTTGATCATCTGTTTCGAATTGATTTTGCATTTCATCAAAGTAAACCCGCGTCACAAACTCATCTTTATGATCAACGACATGTTGCCAGATATAATCCTGAATGACCATAAGAGCAAAAGGTTTTAGTTTACCTGACAATTTCTTTAAATTAAAGATAACGACTTGGTTATTCAAATCGACATTGGTTTCATAAGCAAAAATATCTTGAGATCCTTTAGTGTAGGATTCCGATTTTAGAGCTAGGCTTTGTGCTTCCTCTTCAGGTTGTTCAAGGAGGATATCATGCCAATCTTTCAAGGTTGGGGTTCTGTCAGTAATTTGTTCATAACAAAGGTGAGTCACACGGTCAATCAGTGATACATCATCATCGGTCACTTCCTGAAGGATATTTTCAAAGAGACCCATGATAAGAGATGATTTTTGACCAACAAAGTCTTTATCTTCCTTACGAAGTTTATCAAGATTTGGAATATCCATCAGGTTAAAGTGTGTCTTGGTTCCTGGATAAATATCAATAATTTGAGCCCCAAAAGCCCGTCCAATATCTGCATACTCTTCTTCGGGATCAACAATAATTACACGGTCATTAGGAAACCTTAGAATCGCTGGAATAATCTCGTTTGTTTTGACAAAGACAGATTTCCCAGAACCAGAAGATCCTAAAATCACACCTGAAGCAGTTTCTAGGTCTCGTTGACGGTCAAGGGTAATAATGTTATTGGAAATTTGATTCTGACCGTAATAGTTCGCTAGAGGGCTGTGAGATTGGAGGTCTGTATTGGTAAAAGGAATCTGCGTTGCGATATTGGTTGTCGTCATATCTCGCATAAAGCGACGTTTAACGTCAATATATGTCTTCCCAATAGGTAACAGGCTATTCAAGGCTTCTTCTTGATGGTAGTAAGTTTCTTCAAACTCAATGACATGTTTACGACCTGCTTGTTTAATTCGGCTGGTGTAATCCGCTAATTCTTCAGCGGTATCTGCCTTTACCATAACTAGAAAAACGCCAGAAAACATCTTCTGGTCATTGTCATTGATTTCCGTTTTCCATTTTTCAGCTTCTTCTGCTGTATCTTGAGCCACGCTAGATACAGCTAAATTGCCGGATACTCCTTTTTGTGCTGCAGCAACCTGAGACTTTACCATATCCATCTTAACCCCTGCTTCAGCGGTATTGACTTTTTTTACAGCTTCAGCAACATCATAGGGCTTAGCGTGGATAGAAATGGCCAGCTCAATCCCAATATCGGTTAGAGATTTAATCAAACGATCATTCAGAAAAGCTGGAAACGTTCTGGCAAAGAAAATCTTACAATATTTTTTATCCATCATAAACTGATCTGGTTGAAACCAAAGACGACCAGGAGCGATAAAGGATTTGGTTAGAAGACCAGATATTCTCACATCTTTATAATCAACATTGAGATAGGGATTGCCTCGTAATAGATCCGCAAAAATATTAAGACGTTTCGTTCCATCTAGTGCATGAAAAGGGATGTCTACAATTTGGAATTGTTTTGAAAAATGATTAGCAACATCGTTTAGCTTTCGGTAAGCTTGTTTACGATCTCGAGAAGTCGTTGAAACCGTCACAAATTTTTCAACCTGAAAATTATTCTGATCCGTCGCAAAACGAGAGCGAATCATTGCATTATATTCTTGACGAAAAATATCGCGATCATCACCCTCTAAATCATAAGTAATCTGATCTAAGAGGGTTGAGGGAACGGGACGATTGAGAATCGTCAACTGATAGGTATTATCGCTGTCTAAACCATTGAGAGCCTCAACATAATAGTCAATAATATCTAGCTTCTCATCCTCACTTCCTGTAATGTAATTAGCATCCCCTAATTGCCAGGTCTTGGAATAGTCTTCATCAACAATATGCATGAGACCGTCTTCAAATAAAGACGTATACTTTATGGTATTTTGCGTACTGGCTTTTAATGCTTTTTGGAGCTGCTTGGCTCGTTCTTTTTCTGCTTTAGTTAAAGTCGTTCCATTCATGGATACCCTTTTCGGGAATAAACGTACCATGGTTTTCCTCACTTTCATATTCTGTTTGGTAAGCTCGCTCTTGTACTTTGAGCTTAAAGGTAATCACTTCTTTGATTTGTTCATCTTTCTTAATCCCATAAACAAAAGCTGGGGGGACTGTTAAAGCTAGTGAGAGGTAAAATAGGAGGCTTGGTAACTTCAACAGTGAAATAACAGTCGCAAGTAACACACCAAAAACAATTCCTACCACCATCACAACTTGTCGCCAAGTCGCTCCTCCGATAATTCCCCGTTCAAATTGATCAATCGCTTTGAAAAATTCAGAACCTAATTTATTCATATCTCTCCTTTCTGTTAGTTATTTTTTAGCTATATGTTCCATTAAAAAAACAGCTCATATTGAACTGTTTTTCACTTATTGTTCTTTTCTCTCTCCTTAGTAAGGATTTCTAAGGGGATCGTATTCATATGAATACTGTTGTCTTTTAGATCGAAACCAAACTTTTGGTAAACATGGTCTCTACGTTGATGATTTTCTGGGTCTTTTTCATCGACAAATGATAGCTCACCTATAATCCTCACGTTTTCTCCAAATAATTGACTAATATGATAAAGTGCCTCCCGTAACAAAAAACTACCATATCCTTTATTAGGGATCCTTATGACAAAATCTCTAATCACTAGATGGTTCAATGTCCCCAGTTTATGATCCCCTTCATCACTATAATAAGCTTCCACGTTTAAGAAATTCAATCGGTCTTTACGACTATGCTTAAAGGTGTCATTTACCTTAAACTCCAAACGATTAATCCGTTTTAGATGATCAAGAGAATAAGACACACTCGCAAACATATAGATGCCTTTTACAGCCTGACAATATAGTAGCTTTCGATCATTCTGATTGAACTCTTCAAAGTAGGATAATTGCCTTTTCAAAGCTTTATTTTCTCTTTTTAGAGCTCTTAGCTGTTTATCATAAGCCGTAATCATTGAATAAGCTTCGGCTAGCTTCTTTTTGGTCTTGAAAATAGCGCTCAAAGTCTTTCTCTCCTTTAAAAGCTATTCTACCACGTTCTAAAAAACTTAGCCACTTCTCCAGCCATTGAGAATACTGTTTTTGTGACATTTTTCCAATTGAAAATAGATAGTTCAAATCGTCTCGAAGCATTTTTAAGATGATGATACCAGATTGGCAATCTCCCTTAGCTTCCACAAACCGCCAAGCATAAGTGTAAAAAAGATCATCATCTTGTATTAAACGAATAGCTTGTGGCAATTCACTTAATGTTAACTGTCCTTGTAATAGACTGGACGCTATAACATCCCTCAATCGTCGACAGTCAGATTCATAGGGAGACAAACGGATCACCTCACTTTCTAGATGACTGATTTTTTCTTGAAAATATTGGTATTCCTGTCTTTGATGAACCATAGTCCCCTCCTTAAGATACTTGTAACAACTGCTTGGCTTTGCGTTGAGAGCCAAACAATAGAATTAAAAAGACAATGCACTTGCCTATGTAGCTAATAGCTGGTGCGTAAGTTCCTAACCAGCCATTTTTATCTAATTGTATAGCTGTATCAACTTTGAATCCTTGCCAAATGACCAATAGCAGAACAATAACAGCTCCTTGAAGTGCAATCGCTCCAAAGGTTTTCAAGAAATTTTTGGCAATCGGTCTCGTATCATCTCCCATCCAAAAGGCCACAATGATCGGGGCTATAGCTCTGTAAAAATACAATTCAATAAATCGTAGTAGCACCATAACTTTTATAGACATTGTAGCAGCTGCACCAATTAGATATGCTAAGAAGTTAAGACCCGTTCTAATTCCATAGGCTCCTTTTTTCAAAGCTTCAAATTCAAATAAATCATTTCCACTCAAATCAACGCTAATCAACTTCGTAATGACATTGGTAAACCATAAGATAGCGTTGAGAACAGCTCCTGATTGAGCCACCAAAAAATAAGCAATAAAGTATTTGACTGCTACTTCTAAAAATAGTTTCCAGGTCATCTCTCCGCCCTGATTCCGAATAAAACGATACCAAGATAACATCTCAATCAAAAATAGAATTGAGACAAGAATATAACCAATCACCATTAAAGATTTATTGACTGCGTTAATTGAACTATTTACAGAAGAATTATAGCTTCCAAGACCTCTAGTCAGCTCTGATAGTATATCCTTCATTCTTCCCCTTTCTTTAAAAAATAAAAAGAACCTCGAAAGGTTCTTGAAATATTTTAAGTCTCTGTTTTTGAAAACGTAGCAACTAAGGCTAATAAGAATGTAAAAATAATACAGATTATAATATCAATCTCAGTAAAATAAATTGGCTCTAATTTATCCGTCATAAAATCTTGTGCAAAAAAGCGAAATAAATTTGAAGTCTGCGATAAAGTCTCTACGTTTCGCCAAGACAAAAACTCTGATAGCAAAACACCAACAATACCTTTTGTCACAACATATATAACCGCAACTCCGATAGTTGATTTAATTAAATTAAAGAAAAAGAGTGTGAGGTAGATTGGCGTTTGAAGTAGTAGAACAAAAGCCTTAATACCATTTCTACCTAAAAAGCTAAGCCCTGTTTTTAGGCGTTCCCCAAAGCTAGGTTTGTAAGAAGCATTAATACGAGCCATTTCCGTCTCTACTTCCTCTTGGGTAGGAATTCTCATCATTCCTTCCAAAGGATCTATGCCTTTTTCAAGTTCTTCAGACGTCGGTGGACGACCATAACGTTTTTCAAAGTCTCTTGCAAATCCCACATAATCAAATGTTTCGGCCATTCTCTCACATCCTCTCTTCTTGTTGCATTGCCTTTATTATACCATATTTTTAGGGTAATGGATAACTCATTTTCTCTGCCTTAGTCACTTTTTTTAAAATGTAATGGCCCGCATAGCAGCTACAATGGCTGCTGCAACTCCAGCTGAAATCGCTGCGATGGCTCCGCCGGAGATCATTGAGGTCATCCCCTGATCCATCATTTGAGGATTCCCATTTTTACGTCCGGCAAAATAATCAAACGCTCCTGTTAATACCCAGCCAAGTCCAATAATTGCAAGAACCCCACCTAAAGCAATGACAACACGTACTGCTGTATCCATAATCTATATTCCTTCTTTCTTTTAATCTTTTCAAAAATAAAAGGTCACAAGTACCTTATCTTATTCCTTGTGACCAGTGTTGCTATGACTTTAAATTAGTCTTCCTTGCGCTTACGAACACCAATAAGCCCCAATCCTGATAATAACACACCACCAACAACGCTTAATACGCTACCTGCTTCTCCAGTAGATGGCAATACACTCGCCTTTTGAACTGGGGTATGTGGAGTTGGGGTTGGCTCTTCTGGTGTTGTAGTCATCTTGTAGTAGTGCACGCTGACTTCTGTTGGAGCTGGAGCTTCTGGTGCATCAGGTGCTGTCACTGTTGCTTTTTGAACTGCCACAGAAATTGGGTTTGGTGCTTCTGGAGCTTCTGGAACCGTCACATCTACGTTTTGAACTTCTAAGTTTGGTTTCTTCGGCTCTTTTGGAACTTCAGAGGCAACCCCAAAGATACCTGCGACAATCGATGTATTGATGTAACCAGGTAGGTAATGAGTTCCACTAAAGACAACCTTCTTAGCTGTATCCAAGTTAAACTGCACACCATTTGAGTCAATCACACCACCTGAAGCTTGTGACACATCGCCAGCGCCTGCTGAGTAGCTATTCCCTGATTGAGTTACATTACGCCCTTTCACTAGTTGGGCTCCATCCAGACCGTTTAAGGTCACTGTTTGATTGTTATCAATGTCATTAAAGGTTACTGTTGAGACGGCATTGCTGGTTGACACTTCATAATCATAAGATTTGACAGCTGCTAAAATAGCTCCTGTAGCTCCTATATTCCCACCAGTTGCACCTTCACCAGCGCCACTATTAACGGTTCCGTGCGTTGTGGCAAATACACCCCAAGCAATCCCACCATCTTTAGCACCCCAAACGGCTAAGTAGGTATTTTCAGCGGTCCATGCCTGAATGTTACTGATTTTAAGCGTCACATCCCCATTACTTGTATTTTTAATGGTAACCGTACCAGAGCCATTGATTTTAAAAATATAATCAAATTTGGCATCCGTATTTTGATTCCGATCCAATGATTGAATGGCATCTGCAGCTGCTGTACGTAGGTTCCCCCAAGAAACAGCTGGTTCATCACCTGTCATTCGTTGAGCAGTACCCGCTTCAACAGTTGTGTTATCCGCCCACTTGATACCAGACCCTTGCCCTTTACCAGCTTGGTAATCCGCAAGTAACTTGAGGTAAGCATCCAGTTTTACTTGTGCATCTTTGGTAGAGACATCTTGTTTAGCCACACTATCTGCGACAGCTTGAGTATAGAGAGCGATATTATCATTGATTGCCTTGAGGAGGGCATCACCTGTCAAGCCTTTGACATCAGTGTATTTTGGTCTTACTGTTTCAGACTTAACATTGATAGGAACATCGTTCTTTTTAGCTAGGTCAACGACTTGATTTTGACGACCATCTGCTCCTTCAAGTTCCGCAACCCCAGCTGATTTGGCATCTTTAAGAGCTGTACTTGCATCAGTATAAGCTTTTTGATTAGCTTGATAAAGAGCTAGAGCCGCTTTTAAGTCAGCCACAGACTTATCTTGAAGGGTAATTCCTGCCTTGATAGCTGCCTGATAAAGTTCCAAGTTTTCAGCCATGGCTTTACGTAATTCATCGCCAGTTAAACCTTTAACGTCCTTGTATTTTGGTGTTTGATCTGTTGTCGTATCCGTAACGAGGAGTCCCGCTTTTTTAGCTTGATCGATGAGTTGGTCAACTTCAGCAGTGGACTTGTCTAAGTGTTCTTGTCCTTCTTTGACCACCGCTTCATGTTCTTTACTTGTTTCTTCATAGGCCTTTTGATTAGCTGCTTGTTTTTCTGTCGCTTCCTTGACTGCCTTGTCCTGTTGATTCAAGTCAGTTAGGACTTCAGAAGTCTTTTCAGCTGCGTTACCACTGTTTATCACGACTTCTTGAGTGTCACCTTCCTTCACGACAACACCTGTGTCTTTCGCTGTAGAGACATTGTCCTTCAAGATTGCCTGCGCATCTTCAACGGCTGTTACTGCCTTATCTTGTGTCGTATGAGCTGGAACAGACGTTGGGATGTCACTTGTGACAGCTGGCTGTCCTTTGGCTGGGGTTTCTGCACTAAGAGATGCTTGGTCAGCTGCTGGAGCAACCACTTCTGTTGTTGGTTTTGTTTGAGGAGCCGTTACTTCATCAGCCGATACACCTTGAGATAACATCAAAATCCCAGCAAGTGCAATACCGCATACAAGTCCGTATGCTTTTGTTTTACGAAAATATCCATGCCCTTTAGTATTATATTGATTTGTCATTATTTTTTCTCCTAACTCTCTATTTTTTATTCAATCCATTTTTTCTCGTCATAAGCCCGACAAGGCCAAGAAGTGCAACTCCTAACACACTAAGAATACTGCTAGCTTCTCCTGTGTGTGGTAATGTAGCCTTTGTACCATCCGTCTTCGTTACTGTAATGGTTTTATCCGCATTCGTTACCGCCCCAATAGTCTCTGGTGCTACAGTTGATCCATCACTAAGAATAAGCTGTCCATTTTGGGTACTCACAATAGAAGCTCCTGTATTAGTTTGTACAGGTGCACTAGGGGTTACATCTTGCACCACTTGACCTGTAGCAGTTGAGATCGTTCCAATTTGGCTTTTGCCCGTTTGATTGGCTTCATCCGTTGTTTTGGGCTGTTCTTCTGCTGGCTTTGTATCAGGCTTTTCTTCGGTTTTTGGTTTTTCTTCATCCTTCTTATTATCTTCTGAAGAAGGAGTACTTGGTTTTGGTGTTGCTTCAACAGGTTTTTCGGGTTCTGTTGAAGGACTTGTCGGATCTAAAGGAACAACAGAATCACTTGGTTTTGTACCAGAATTTTCTGGAGCCGGATCAGCTGGCTTTTCAGGCACAGCAGGTTTTTCTGGAACCGGAAGACTTGGTTCAGCTGGAGATACTACTCCAGGAGCCGTTGTGTCTTCTGATGACGGTGTTACTTGAATTGTAGCTGGTGAACTTGTTCCATCAGAGACTGCCTCATCTGCTAAAACTCCTGTGGTGGAAACTGTGGCTAACAAAGCAGTTGATAATATCGTTATCATTTGTGTTTTTTTCATTTCTATCTCCTTTGATAGTGATTCGGGCGATGGTAACCAACGCCTGTAAGTACTAGAAGTCTTTCACCCTTTCGAGTCACTCTTTCAGCTATGACTAAATGTTTTCGTTTGACGATTATAATAACTGAATAGATGCGATAAAAGGGTAAAATCTCTTCTCTAACAATCCATTGACCATTCTGCCATTGACGTTTCCTCGTTATGGCATAATCTGGTCTAATTTGTGCTTGTCGTCCGTCTTCAAGGATCAGAATTGCTCCTCCTTGCCGACCTAGACGACGTAAATCCGATAAGGTCACCTTTGGCTTATCGAATATTTTTGTTACGTTTGACATGGCAAACTCCTTTTGCTTATGTAGGGATAAATCCCTATCTGCGTTTTGACACACGGGTTATAGCTTGGTTCCCCGCAAACTCCTTTAGCTGGTTAAGGACTAACCTTGATACGCTAGCTTTTCATCAGCTAGTGTGCTTTTAGTATGACTTGAGCCTGAACTAGATTGATCTAGCTTGGTGACACCGCCCTCCTTATGTCTTATTCATAGGCTCGCTGATCAGGACAGTGTTGGGTATTCAGTTGTCAAAGGACTAGTAATAGTTTTATGACATTTCGGTCATACTGGAAGTCTTAATCAGCATGGTTTGGTTTCGCCAGCACCTGGAAAAAGTTCGACCAGACTTCCATCACAAAATGTTTTTGACCATCTTTCTCATAGCTTCGGGTTCTTAATTCCCCTTCTAAACTAATAAGAGCACCTTTATCTGTCCAATTAACAAGATTTTCAGCTGCTTTTCCCCAGATGATACAAGGGATAAAATCAGCCTCACTTCCTGTTCCACCTGCTTTCTTTTTGCGATTAATAGCTAAAGTAAAGCGAGCATAGGTCTTCTTATCAGGCGTCTGATAGAGTTCTGCTTTTTTGGTCAAACGACCGATTAAGTTGGTAGTATTCATTCATTCTCCTTCTTTTGAGTGTTATAAGTTATCCAAGACTCTAAATCTGAACGAGAGGATTCTTTATCGTTACTAACACTAAGAAGATAGCCAACAGAGACTTGAAAATACTTAGCTAATCGTTCAGCATACTCTGGACTAATACGACTAAATCCCCGCTCCCAATTCGAAACAGTCTTTCGAATCACACCGATTTCCTTTGAAAGCTCTTCTTGGGTTATGCCTGCCTGCTTTCTGAGTTCTTTCAGTCGATTTGAGACATGTTTGCTCACATGAAGTCACCCCCTTTTACTTGATAGGTCACCTTCTTCACCCATCTTGGATTGATTGTAAAAGGTGGTCGTGCACTTGGAAAATTCATACTGGCTCCTGTACTGAAAGAGCTAGATACTAATTCTTGTAGTTCTTCCAAATTATAGGTGAGTGAAATCGTTTCTGTTGTCTTATCAAAATATTCAATCACCATCGCTATCTCTTGTACTGGTTTCGGTTCTGTCGGACGCATTCTAGCAGCCATCGAGCCACTAATAACGCCTTCTTGTTTGTTAAATAATCCCATGATTTTATTATCCTTTCTGTCTGTACTGTTCCAATTCTTCTTCCAGTTCTTTTAGAGCTTTTGTTTTTTCCTCTAGCGGTAGCTCAAAGATAGCTTTTGGGATAGCAATCACACTTTCTTTGGGGCTACGACCAATCATTAAGGCTTTACGGGGAATAGGTTTAAGTTCATCTTGTAACATGTCATCTCTCCATTCTCAATGCGCTTAAATACTGATCCAGTTTCTGTTCTGAAAGTTTATCTGGATAATAATAGCGGATAAGGCTAGGGCATTCTTCAGGATCTTCTTTTACATACTTACTTTGATTGGAGAGAGCTATGAAGTCTTGTTCTGTCTCAATAAGTAATACCATCTTCCAGAAATGCACCATCATCTTGTAAAAGTATCCTGATATATTCTGGATAGGTTTCCCTTCGTGTTCGCCTGTTTTAACTTTGAAAATGAGTTTTTCAATCTCCCGTTCAAGATCTGTTTCCCAAATTTCAGCATAAATTTTAAGCCCTTGTGGTAAGAAATAACTATAGTCTTTTTCAACTTGTTGTTTAGCCTGATAGATTTTATTTTCGAGAGTCTTAGCATCTTGACCAAACAAAGAGAGACGTTGAATAGCTTTATTGCTTAGAAACCCATGTTGACCCATTTGAAAAGCTTCAGAATATGAAAAAGTATTTAGAAATGATTCATTTCCGTATCGATTAGTATCGTTATTACTATTATCATTCTTACTTAGATTATTCTTACTTGGTTCGGCATTTCCGACTTCTTGATTTCGGTTTTGACGACTTCTTGAAGTCGGTATTTCAGAGTTCTTGAATTCGGTATTTCCGACTTCATAGATTTCCCAAGGGTTTGGAGCATCTTCAAAAGACATCTTTAACAAGTTTGGATCTGAGATAACATTTTTAGGATAAAGTCTATTGGGTTGCTTCATTCCTTGACGTTCTTCATCAAGTAAGTTGTATTTAATCAACTCTTTCTTTAGCTTGATAATTTTATCCTTACCATATCCTGTATCTTGGCTCAGTTCGTTATTAGGATAAATCACATAAACATCACCGTGTTTATCCACAAAGTTTCCGGTATCTTTTGCCGTTTGAAGCGATAATTTCAAACGATCATTTATCAGCATGTAGAGGAACTTAGCTTCAGCACATAATTTTTGATAATAAGTTGTCCCAACTAGTACTTTTGGGAGCTGATAGTGTATCTCTGTAGCTTGAATTTGAAGTAAACTTTTTCGTCCATATGCCATATTAGTACCCCACTTCAAAATGATTGAGATTGCAAGCTAATTGATCTTGTGGTGTAAAAGTGATTATTTCTCGTTTTTCTAATAGTGAGATAATCGCGTCTGCTTCATAGCTTGTCAATTGTCTTAAAGACATCATTTCTTGAATTAATTCTTGTCTTGTCATTAATTCCGTTCCTTTCTTTTTTGGGAAATAGTATTCAATACTAAGTTGTGTGATTCAATTCTAAGAGATAATTAAAATTCCTGCATTAAGGGGACAAATCATACCTGAAGTAATTCTTCTGGCATCAATTTTGTTTCTTTTGCATGTTCAAGACCAGTGACATAGGCTTCAGAATCAATACTTTCAATTTTTATATCAAGAACTCTTGTTCTCAATTCTCCCATGCGCAGTCGTTGTTCTTCCAGCACTTCTGCTGGTACCTGTACCATAAGAGCAAGTTCTTCTGAGGATTGAACCTGTGCTTTAAAACGTTGATCAAGACCCTCCAGAAAACCAAGTAAGTATGACTTTTTATAATCTTTCCAACGTGCCTTAGAGATTGTAGGAAAAAGTCGTTTCAATCGATATTTCAGATATAAGATGGCTCCTTCGTAAACTTTAGTACACAATTCAGCATCGGACTGATAGCCAAAGAAGATCATCTGAGTAATTCCTTCATCAAATACTCTTCTTCTTATCGTTTTACATCTGAAATTTTCGCCTAGAATAGCTGCTAATTTCTCTTGCCACCAAGGCATTCTATATTCCCAGGTACCTACTGTTTCTCCAATCTTGTTTTTAGTTTGAGTAGTCGTTATATCATTCATAGATAGATTGTGCTTTACCATCAGCTTTTGAGCCATCAGAAGAGCTGTTTGTCCTTCTTCGTCATTTGGTGCATCATAAGCCAATTCAAGAAGGTTCTGTATCTTAAAAATAACCTTGTTATTCATATCAATCCTCCAATCGATACTTTCGTGGTAAATGGGGAGGACAATATTCATCTACCGATATCCCATATACTTTTTCAAACCAATTTTCTAAAGCGAGCACCTGTTCGAGTGTCGTATTTGGACTTCCACCAGATAGCATACTACGGTATATATGAACCATATTCCAATCATTATCTTTATTTTTTTCAAACTGAGAACGATTATCTTTTATCTCTTTGGGTGGGCAACTTTGACTATAAAAAATCCTCATTATGTTCTCCTTATTTCAGCAAACCCAAATAATTAAAAATCTCATACAGTGATACTAGAGCATCTATCAGAAAGAGAAATAAATTCAAAAAATAAGGTTCTCTTTTCTGATAATTACTAATAAACATAGGGTAAAGAATTAAAGCAAAGATAATATTTACGGGAAGTAGAATACTCATAAATTTGTCACCTCCTTATCAATAAGTTTCAATTCAATCATTCTGTTCTTGGGAGAAGCCATCAAAGTGTCCATTAGTAATTCTTGCTTAGTTCGTTTTCTTTTCCAGTAAACGCAAAGCTTTAAATGGATTTTCTCTAGAATGGTTTTCAAAAAATACGACATAATGGCAACCTCTTTTTAAGACTGTCCCCATTTCATTTTTTGATATAGATGAGCCAAATTTTTCACGATCTACAGTACCAAGCAGAGAATATTTTCTCCAATGCCTTTTTACTGGTACAACTCTAAACATCAAGTCATCCAATCTTAGTGGATCTCCTGAATAATCAAAACTATAAATATAGCACGCAATTAATGCTTTCTTTTTAAACATTCTTTATTCCACCCCTACAAATAACTCATCAATTCAGGATTAAGATCTAAGGTTAGCCACAAGGCTTCTTCTTGGGTCAATTGATAAACGTGACCCCATGTCCCATCTCGGGCTTGTTTGTAGTAGGGATATGTGCCATGCTTATTCCTAGGGCTTAATTGGTGTATAACATCATCCTTAATAACCTGATAAATAATACTGGATGGTTTGTAGTAATAACCGTTCCCTAACCAAATTCTACCTAGTTCATCATATGGGGATGTTTTTACTTCTTCAGGAAGTTCTTCAGTATCTGTAACAGCTGCTTCTTTCTCTTCATCAAGATCAATCACTTCAAAAATTTCTAAGGTATCAAGATTCATGATGATTTCAATATTATTTGACATCTGTTTGGTGTCCTTTCTGCTATTTTAGGCAACGAAAAAAGAGAACGATTTTTTCGTTCTCTTAGGTTACAAGGTATTTAATTTTACGTTTCCCGAAATTCTAGACACTTACTATATAATATTTTAAAAATTTTTCCTATTTCTTGCTTGCAAGTTGTAATAGACTAGGGAAATATGCCCATTAGAAAAGTGCAGAAAAACGATATTTCCTGCACCTCAGAGTTATTCTTGCATAGCATAACCAACACCACGCACGGTTTTTATATAACTTTTTTGCCCCGCTATATCAATTTTACTACGAAGATAGCGAATATAAACATCGACAACATTTGTTTCAACAGCTCCTTCGTATTTCCACACGCGTTCTAACAACTGTTCACGGCTTAAAGCCTGATGACTTCCCATCAATGTTGCTAATAAATCATACTCTCTTCGAGTCAAAGCAATCACTTCTTCACCTCGATAAACTGTATGATTTTGCACATCAATCCGAAGATTCCGATAAGATGTTGGAACTTTCATCTGACTACAATGCTGGTCAATAAAATCACGCCCACGAAAAATGGCAGAAATTTTTTCAACTAAGTCCGTCACAATGAATGGTTCTACCATGTAAGCAACAGCAAAGCGTTGGATTTCCTCAGTATATTGAAGAATATTATCACGATTATCCAATACAATGATGACCGAAGCAGGCTTTATCACACTTAATTGTGCGGCAAATTCTGTTCCTGTCATATCGTCAAGCATAAAATTCAACAGGAATAAATCGTATTGATTAGCTCTCGCAGACGCCAAAGCATCTTTTCCTGTTTCAAAAAGATCAACTCGATAACCTTCTTTTTGTAGCTCTAAGCCAATAAATTGCGCTAATTTTTTTTCTTTCTCAACTAATAAAATCCGCTTCCCCATAGCTTATCCTATTTTTCATCATACCAAGAATAGTGGTAAATGCCTTCTTTATCCTTGCGTTCATACGTATGCGCGCCAAAGTAATCGCGCTGCGCTTGAATCAAATTAGCTGGCAAGTTTTCTGCACGATAGCTATCAAAATAAGCAATCGCACTAGAAAAAGTTGGCACTGGCACACCCGCCTGAACAGCTAAAGCAACTACATCACGAACAGCTTGTTGATATTTTGCAGTAACATCCATAAAGTATTCATCAAGAAGTAGGTTTTCAAGATCTGCATTACGGCCATATGCATCTGTAATTTTTTGCAAGAAACGAGCACGGATGATACATCCAGCACGCCAAATAGAAGCAATTTCACCAAATGGAAGATTCCAAGCCTGCTCTTTAGATGCGACACGCAATTGTGAGAAACCTTGTGCATAAGACATGATTTTCGAGAAGTATAGAGCTTGGCGAATTTTTTCAATTAATTCAGCCTTATCCCCATCAAATTTAATAGCAGTAGGTTTTGGAAGAACTTTGCTAGCTTGAACACGTTCTTCTTTATAAGCAGAAATATAACGTGCAAAAACAGACTCCGTAATAAGTGGAAGTGGAACACCAAAATCAAGAGCTGATTGGCTCGTCCATTTACCCGTTCCTTTATTTCCAGCTGCATCCAAAATGTAATCAACGATTGGTCCATCTTGTCCTTCATCATCTTTACGTGTCAAAATATCAGCAGTGATTTCAATCAGATAGCTATCCAACTCACCCTTATTCCATTCAGTAAAGATTTCAGCCATTTCTGCTGCTGAAAATCCAAGCAAGTGCTGCATTAAATCATAACTTTCTGCAATTAATTGCATATCGCCATACTCAATCCCATTGTGTACCATTTTTACATAATGACCTGCACCATTTGGTCCGATATAAGTTACACATGGCGCACCGTCTTCTAGTGCTTTCGCTGAAATTTCTTCCAACACGTCTGCTACTAATTCATAAGCTTCTTTTTGTCCACCAGGCATGATAGACGGTCCTTCAAGCGCACCTTTTTCGCCACCAGATACACCTGTTCCGATGAAATTGATTCCTGAATTTGCCAATTCTTCTGAACGACGAATGGTGTCTTTATAGAAAGTATTTCCACCGTCAATCAAGATATCTCCCTTATCAAGGAAAGGTAAAAGTGCCTGAATCGTTGCATCAGTTCCTGCCCCAGCTTTGACCATGAGCATGATACGACGTGGTTTTTCAATAGAATTTACAAAACTTTCCACATCATAACTTGGAACAAAGTTTTTTTCAGGGTGAGATGCAATCACATCTTCTGTTTTATTCGCTGAACGGTTGTAAATTGCTACTGTATAACCACGAGATTCAATATTAAGGGCAAGGTTACGACCCATGACGGCCATACCAACAACACCAAAATTCGCTTTTGTCATTTTGTACTCCTCTTTTAGTTTGTTTTATTTTATCATTTTTATGCGTGAAAATAAAGGATTTGTTGTTTTACATGAAACTATTTGCTAGCATAAATAGAAAAACATATAAGTAAAATAATTCTTAGAACCTGTCCCCGCAAAGATAGTTTTGTCAGACGAAGATTCACTCCTCAGTTAATCTAGACAAAAATTTGCAAGAATACTGAATATATGTCAAAAAACTTTAATAACGGACGAGTGACGGAGAATAGTCTTTTATATATGAAAAAGTTGTCTATAGAATACAAGCACTTATATTTATATATGTGTGCCAATGAATTTACTAGCTAATTGATAAACCTGTCGCTCTGCTTTATTGGTTCCCCACGTCTTGAGTTCCGATTTTACAAGTTCTGGAAATTTTTTACTAATATCTTTTAAAGCATTCCCTACGGACTTTCTTACGTATTCACTAGAGTCTAATCTTAAGTTCGACAATCTTTTTATCGCTTCCTGAGGATTCTCATTAAAATAAGGTCTGCTAGTCCATATTCGTAAACCTTCTGTTACTGCTCTTCTTGTATTTGGCTGTTCTGCATGTAGCCACTCATCAATTATATCTAGAGATTGCTCATATCCAACTCTTTTGCAATACTTATCAAAGGATTTTGCTAGAATTTTCTGAACTCTCCAATTCTTATCTTTCGACACTTCTTCTTTCATAAAATGCAAAACTGCCTTATCATCAGACAAATATCCGAATAAAAAGACAGCATACATCCGAACTTGATATACCTCTGATTGATAAGCTAATTTAGCTAATGCATGCACTTCTTTTTCTTCATAACTTTCAAAATCTAACTGCGCTCTTTTCTCAAATTCTTTAAAACCATTTTTTATTTCAGAAAAATCATGCTCTAATCTTTTTATGTATTTTTGCATATTCTGCTCCTTTTTCCAATAAAAAATATGGCAAACAAAAATTAGATTTTTCACTCCTCATCAAATATACCTTGCAGGCTAGCAAAAGAACTGTTCTTCTCTTTTTGCTCTTGTTTACTTTGCTGATACTCTTCTTCGGTCATGACCTGCCAATCATTTCCTGAAGGCATGCTATCACTCGCTTCCTCCTCGGCTGTCAGCACTTTAAGAGGGATATGCAATAAAATATTATCTGCCACACTTTCAGCTAGATTGATTTCTTCATTTTCAATCGGCAACACCAAGTCATCCGCTATCAAATCCTGATCCACTTTTCCACTATGCGCTTCAGCAAAAACTTCATTCACCAAGTAGCTCTCTTTTTGCTCTACCGGCTCCATACTGCGACTTGACGCCAGAGTAATGGTATAAGACAAATCATAATCTAAAAAGTAAAGACCGTCCTCATATTGCACTATTCCACTTGCAAAAATATCTTGGACATTTAAAATTTCAGGATTGCGCACTTGCAATTCTTGTGTCAAATCAAATCCTTGCTCAAAAGCAAGACCATCTGGATTTTTACGTATTTCTTGAATATGTAACATCATTTCCTCATTTGTATTTAAATTTCTAATTTTATTATACCATTTTTAAGATGAGAAATAGGAGAGAAACCATTATTTTGTTATAATAATAACAATCAAAAGGAGGATTGCGATGGATAATTTAGGTCGTATATTTAAATCTTTCCGAGAAGCTAGACATATTTCCTTGACAGAAGCAACCGAAGAAGAATTTTCAAAGTCTATGCTGTCACGTTTTGAAAATGGTCAGAGTGAACTTTCTGCTCAAAAATTATTTACAGATCTTGAAAATATCCACACAGATGTGAACGAATTTACTCTAGCAGCTCATGAACATTAAAAAAATCCGAACAACAACTAATTGATCCCCTTCAAGAACAGTCTGATAATCCAGATTTTATCGAAGCTTTTTACTTAGAAAAACAAGCTCTATATCAAAAATCCAGAAAAAAAGAAGATAGGATTGAATCTATTATTGTCAAAGGTTTTCTTTGCGCTCTAAAAGATGGAATTACAGCTTCCACAGAGGAAAGTAACTTTCTTCACAATTATCTCTTTTCTGTGGATATTTGGGGGTTGTACGAACTTAAACTTTTCGCCTTTTGTACGACTATTCTCTCCTCAAAACTTTATACACAATATACAAAAGAAATGATCAACAGAAAAGATTTTTTAGGCTTATTTGAGAGCAATCGTTATACTATTCATACCATTTTTATAAATGGCTTCTTTCTAGCTATTGAATCAAGACACTTTGCGGAAGCTGCTTTCTTCGAAAACTGGATTAAAGCTCATTTTTATAAGGAAAATGAAGCCTATCTACGGATCGTTTTTAAATTTGCTCAAGGAGAACTCCTATTCCTTCAAGGAAATAAAGAAAATGGATTGAAACAAATGAAGCAAGCTGTCCATATCTTGCAACTATTAGATTGCCAGACTAGTGCCGAATACTATCAAAATGGAATCGAAAAGCTTCTCAAAGAAAATTAACTTTTGTTGAATATGTGCAACGTTTTGCTGACGTTGCCTTTTTTCATTTATACTAAAATATATAAAGTTTGCTTGCAAGTTACTTTTCCATATCGTTCACTTACTTAGGATTTATTCCCACTTGCGAAAAGGCTATTGAATTTACTTTTTTGCTTGTTATAATCATTGCAACACATATAGGAGGTTATCATGAAACTTATTTTGAGAAATAAAGTATTTGCTTTTATTAGTCTGTCACGCATATTCAATATCTTGGGCTCTTCCATTTATAATATTGTTTTTGTAGTCTTTGCATCCAGTTTACCAAATCCTAAATTTGCTGTTGGAATTGCTAATTTTATCGTTCTCGTTCCAGTGTTTTTCACTATTTTTGTGGGAATGAAAGCTGATCAAACAGCCCATAAAGCTCGTTGGCTCATTCACATGGGCTATCTCCAAGCCCTGCTTTTTGTCTTTGTAGCATGTCTAACTCGCTCAACTTCTTATCTAGCTTTTTCTGTCGTTTGTTTGCTAAATATCGTATCAGATATGATGAGTGATTATCGTAGTGGTCTGCAAATGCCTATTTTGAAAAAGAATCTAGCAGAGGAAGAGATGATGCCAGCCTTCTCCTTTATGCAACTAATTACTTATCTCTGCAATCTTGCCGGACAAGCATTAGGAGTTTGGCTTCTTGCTGTCAGCAACCAACAATTTGCGTTAGTCGCCTTCATCAATGCCTTAGCCTTCCTACTTTCTTCCACTACTCTTTATTTTGTTCGTCATAAACTCACCCATGACCCAGTCAAAGAAAATGAAAATCCTCTTCCTCTCAAACAACAATTCCTAAAAATGTATCACAGCTCCAAACTAATTTTTGAACAAAACGGAGACAGCCATTTTTTGACTTTACTCTTTCAGATACTAATACTCAATGCACTCGGCGGCTCTATTATGGCCATTTACAATCTTTATTTATTGGATCATCCTTTATTTGGACTTCCTTTCAGTCAATCTCTTCTCATTTTTGAAACAACGATTATTTTAGGAGTTATCTCTGCCAGCCTGACTCCCAATGATTATTTTAGCAAACTTTCCGTCAATAAAATTGCTTTTTGGGCTACTTTAACCATTGCTCTAATTGGCTTCATAAATCTTCTCCAGCTACCTGTTTTCCTTACTATTTTTGCTGTTTTCTTTATCATGTATCTTTCCGGAAAAGTCAATCCAAAAATCAACAGCATGCTCCTCAGCAAACTTCCATCAGATATCTTAGCACAGACTTCTAACTTTCTGAGTTTGCTGTTTAGTTTTTCTGTCCCATTTGGAACCATGATCTTTACCAGTCTCGCTATTTGGAATATGAAAGTCACTTGGATTGTGTTTACAATCTGTGGCGTGCTGTCTCTCTTACTCTCATTCCAAAAACAACATAGATAAAGCTATCGCAACTAAAATTTATATGGTGAAATACAAAAAAAGATTGGGACAGACAGTCATGATTGCGGCACAATCATAGTAGTCTATCTCAACCTTTTTACATTTTTCTTAAGCGCTCCACTCGCTCTGAAATCGGCGGATGAGTGTAAAATAGCTTTTGAAGTCCACCTTCTTTTTTCGGATCATTGATATAGAGAGCTGCACTAGCGTCATCAACTTTGTGGTGCATCGGCTCGCTATTTTCTAATTTCAAGAGAGCGTTAATCATCCCTTGCGGATTGCGCGTTAATTCTACACTTGAAGCGTCTGCCAAAAATTCACGTTGACGAGAAATCGCCAACTGAACCAAAGTGGCTGCTAAAGGAGCTAATATAATCGCAACGAGCGATAAAATCAACATTAGAACGCCCAAACCATTATCATTATCTCGGCTATCACGTCTGCGACCACTCCCACCAAACCACATCATACGCCCTGCCAAGCTCGATAACATCGTTACCGCACTAGCAAGCGCTACTGCAATCGTTGAAATTCGAATATCATAATTCCGAATGTGACTCACTTCGTGTCCAATAACAGCTTCCAATTCTTCACGATTCATTAGATTTAACAGACCCGTTGTCGCAGCAACTGCTGCATTTTCAGGCTTTGAGCCCGTTGCAAAGGCATTAGGCGATGAATCCTCTACAATATATACCCGTGGCATCGGAACTTGCGCTACCATCGCCATATCTTCTACCACATGGTACAAATCAGGAGCTTCAGCCTCAGTGACTTGGCGAGCACCGTTCATAGACATGACAACCTCAGTAGACTGAAAAATCATGCTAAAAGCATAAATGCCGCCAATGATAAAGGCAATTATCACACCACCGAGAGTTGAATCTAACCATAAATACCCTACCGCAGCACCAATAATCGCTAACAGAGCAAAAAAAGCAATTAAGAGAACCCACGTTCGTCTTTTATTACTAGCAATTTGATCAAAAAGCATATTAGTCACCTAGACCGCTAAAATCAACTTTTGGTACGGATTTTTCTTCCTCTGGGACAGCTAAGAAATCTGCCGGCTTAAAGCTAAATATTCCGGCAATAATATTACTTGGAAATATTTCCAGCTTCACATTGTAATTGCTTGTTACACTATTATAAAGTTGACGAGAATACGAAATTTTATTTTCAGTATTAGTCAATTCTTCTTGCAATTTTACAAAGTTCGTACTTGCTTTCAATTCTGGGTAATTTTCTGCAACTGCAAAAATGCCAGAAATTTGACGCGTCAAGGCATCACTTGCTTTCATGGCTTCTGCTGGCGTTGTAGCAGCTGCCACTTGACGACGAAGCTCTGTTACCTTTTCAAGCGTTGATGCTTCATATTTAGCATACCCTTTGACTATTTCAATCAGGTTTGGCAGCAAATCATTTCGACGTTTTAACTGAACATCAATTTGACTCCACGCTTCCTTGGTTTGCATACGACTTTTGACAAGACCATTGTAACTAGCAATCACAAACAATATCAGTACTACAACAATGGCTAAAATAATCATCCACATAATCATTCTCCTTTAAATTTATTATAGACATTATACCAGAAAAATGAAAAGAATAAAAATTTAGACTTCTGTAGCAAGAGAAATTTTGAAGATTCTCTTCTGATTATCTGGTATAATAGAAATAAGAAATACAAATAAGGACAAATGATGACACCCGAAGAATTTTATGAACTCTTAAAACAGCAGCAAATTGAACTCACAGACCGACAAAAGAAGCAATTTGAACACTATTTTGAACTGCTCGTTGAATGGAATGAAAACATCAATCTGACAGCTATTACTGACAAAAAGGAAGTCTATCTCAAGCATTTCTATGATTCCATTGCGCCAATTTTACAGGGACGGATTGAAAACAAAAGCATCAAACTATTGGATATTGGAGCAGGGGCAGGTTTTCCGAGTCTTCCGATGAAAATCCTCTATCCAGCATTAGATGTGACGATTATTGACTCTCTAAACAAGCGTATTCTGTTTTTAAATCACTTGGCTGACGAGTTAGGTTTGGAAAACGTTCATTTTTATCATGGTCGGGCAGAAGATTTTGCTCAAGATAAAGACTTCCGCGCCCAGTTTGATATTGTAACTGCACGCGCTGTTGCTCGTATGCAGATCTTAGCCGAGCTGACCATTCCCTTTCTTAAAGTTGGCGGGCGTCTTTTAGCGCTCAAAGCTAGCAATGCTCCTGAGGAATTAACAGAAGCAAAAACCGCGCTTAGCCTTCTTTTCAGCAAAGTCGAAAAAAACATTCATTACCAACTCCCCAATGGCGACCCGCGGTATATCACGGTTGTTGGCAAGAAAAAAGAAACTCCCAATAAATACCCACGCAAAGCAGGAATTCCTAATAAACGACCGTTATAAAAAGAAAAACCAACCATTTTAATTGGTTGGTTTCGTTTTTATCTGCCAACTTTTCGGTTGCGATGTTGGTAATGCTTGTAAAGCGCGGCATAGCGTCCGTGGTATTCTTTCAGCCAAGGCTTATCTCGACCGCAAAAGTGAAGAAAAACGGTGTTCTCAATCACCCAATCCAAGTCCCACTCTCCTTTACTCCGAGCATAATATAGCACATTGTAGCGTGCATCATAGTTATACAATTCATCTGGAATCTGAATTGTCAAATGTCCATACAAAGCATTCAGCACATCTTGATCCGGTAAAAAGAGTTTAAAACTGTTTTGAGCAATGTAATCTAAAATAGCTTCACGCTTCACTTCTTTCCGAATGCTGGTCAAATTCATAAGTAAAACTCCTGAATTATAGTAACTTTCTGCCTCAAAATTCTGTAAACGCATCTTATTGACTAAATCTGTCATATTGGCATCTGATCCATGACTAGCCGCAGCATATAAAGAAGCTCCTAACTCCATTTCATAAAGAGGACAAATATCATTCAGACATAAAATATCTGCGTCTAGGTAAAGAATTCTGTCTAAGTCTTTAGGAAGGTATTCATGTGCCAGCAAGCGATAGTAGATTGTTTCTGGATACCGATCAGTGCTGGGGGCGTCCTCAAATGCTTTTTCCCCAATCACGACTGGTTCATAGATGATTCCTAGTGCCTCACAAAATTCCTCAATCTCCACATTCCTTTTTAACAATTTTTTTTGCAAAACAAACACATGCAGCAAAGCTGACGGTGAATTTAGGTAAACGGAATACAAGGTTGTTTTAAATTGCTCGACATAGCGATCATCGATTGAAAACAAAAGGTTTATTTCTGTCATATTCTCCCCATTCTATCTCATCTATTCTTCTCGAAAAACAGGCTGCGCTCCAAATGTTTGTGAAACAGGCATGATTTCAATCCGGTTAATATTGACATGAGGAGGCTGTCCAACAATCCAAGCAACAGTATTGGCAATATCTATTGGCTGAATAGCATGAGCTCCTTCATACAATTTTTCAGCTCGTTGATCGTCCCCTTTAAATCGGACATTTGAAAATTCTGTTCCCTCACAAAGACCAGGTTCAATGTTAGTAACACGAATATGATGTCCTGCCAAATCAGCACGTAAATTCAAAGAAAATTGCTTCACGAATGCTTTACTAGCTCCATAGACGTTGGCACCTGGATAAGGAACCGTTCCAGCAGTCGAACCTAGATTGATAATCAATCCGCTATCTCGCTCTACCATTTGCGGTAGGATCTGACGTGTTAGATAAACCAAACCAATAATATTGGTCTGAATCATCGTCAGCCAATCTTGCATATCTGCCTCATAAGCCTTGTCTAAGCCCAATGCTAGGCCTGCATTGTTGACCAAAATATCAATCGTTCGCCAATCCTCTGGCAAACTTTCTAAGGCCTGATCCACGCTTTTTGTATCCGACACATCCACTTGAAGCGGATAAAAATTTTCAAGACCTAATTCCTGATGAAGTTGTGTCAGCTTTCCCAATCTTCTCGCTGAACCAATCACTCGGTGACCTTCTGCCACCAATCGACGACAAATAGCTTGACCAAAACCAGCTGAAGCTCCTGTTACCAATGCAATCATTTCCTTCCTCCTATGTACATTTCAATTCTCATTTATAGCCAAGGATTGTAAAATCGACCATGATTCACGACAAAGAGTAATAGACTGAATAATAAAAATAAACCAGCCAGTACAATTACTTCAATATCCAACCTCTGAAAAGCCTGATAAGTGTACCATGTCCGCTTCTTATTTTTGCCAAAACGCCGCAATTCCATAGCTGTCGCAATCGTATCAATCCGTTCCAGCGAACTAAAAATCAATGGAATAATGATTTGCAGGTTCCCTTTGATGCGCTGGCTTAATTTTGCTTTTTTGGACAATTCCAAACCACGCGCTTCTTGCGACATTCTGATCAGGTAAAATTCCTCCTGCAGGTCAGGAATATAGCGCAGCGTCAAACTGACAGAATAGGCAATTTTATAAGGAATTCCGATTTGATTCAAACTGGATGCAAACTGACTTGGGTGAGTTGTCATCAGAAAAATAACCGCCAAAGGAATGGTGCAGAGATATTTTAAGAACAAATTAAACAAATAAAAGATTTCCTGCGCAGTCACGGTATAACTGCCTAATCCGCTGAACCAGACCGTCTGTTGACCATAAATCTCCACTCCGTACTGAGGAGCAAACAGATAAACCATGATAAGATTCAAAGCGGCAAAAATACCTGCAAAAGCCAAAACAAACGATACATCTTTAAAATGAATGTTCGAAACTCTAAAAAGAAAGAGTGAGCCAATCGCGATGACCAGCAGAAAGCGAGTATCGTAACTAATCATCGCTGCAGTTGATACCAAAATGAAAAACAGTAACTTACTCGCTCCGGATAGGCGATGCAAAAAGGTCGTTCCCGCATGGTAACCAATAAGTTTTTGTTGATTAAGCATGGTTTCCCCCCCTTTCTTGCATATAGAATTCTGTTAAAGCGAGCGGATCAACTTCCAATTTCTCAGCCAAGGAAAAGATAGACGTTTCCTTGAGGTTCGCCGCCTGAATCAAAGTCTTATCTGTCAAAACTTCGGCCGGTGTTTTGTCTGCCAAGATCTTTCCGTCTAACATCACAACCGCACGGTCAGAATAATCCAGCATCAGCTGCATATCATGTGTAATCATGATAATCGTATGCCCTTTTTGGTTCAATTCATCTAAGAAATTCATGATTTCTGTGTAATTGCGCTGATCTTGGCCAGCCGTTGGCTCATCTAAAAGGATAATCTCTGGATTTAACACTAAAATCGAAGCAATGGTCACCCGCTTCTTTTGCCCAAAAGACAGAGCAGAAATGGGCCACTGCCGAAATTCATATAAACCGCAGGTTTTTAGCGCAGCCAATACACGCTCTTTTATCTCATTTTCTGCAATCCCACGCAACTTCAAGCCTAAAGCAACCTCATCAAAAATCATGGTCGTAGAAATCATCTGATTTGGGTTTTGCAAAACGTAACCAATCCGTTCTGCCCGCTCTTTAATGGAGTCGCCTTTGATGTCTCTTCCCTGCCAAGTATAGCTTCCTTCTGTTGCGATAAACTGGCAGAGCGCTTTGGCTAACGTGGATTTTCCAGCACCGTTTTTCCCGACAATGGCAATTTTTTCGCCTTTAGAGATTGTAAAATCAATATCTTGTAAAACCTTTTTCTCACCGTAGGCAAACTGGACATTTTTCAACTCCAGCAAATCATCCTGTGCCTGTGATTTTTGAATAGAAACTTTTTCACCCAAAAACTGAACAGCGGAGACATCTATCTGAGCTAAATTTGCCAACTGTGCAGAATTTTCCAGCTGAAAACCAAGCTGACGCAAGGTGGTCAGATAAAGTGGCTCTCGAATCCCATTTTCGGCTAATAAATGCGTATGCAGCAGATTATCAGGACTGCCGTTAAAGAGAATTTGTCCGTCATTGATGAGGACAATCCGATCAATAGACCGATACAGCACATCTTCCAGACGATGCTCGATAACAATCGTTGTTGTTCCTGCTTCCGCATGAATTTGGTCAATCAGCTCAATCGTATCCTGTCCCGACTTCGGATCTAAATTTGCCAAAGGTTCATCAAAGAGCAAAATCGGACTTTCGTCAATCAGCACCCCGGCCAAACTGACCCGCTGCTTCTGCCCACCAGATAAGTCTTGGGGGCGCTGGTGCAACAATGATGACAAATCCAATTTCTCCGCCCACAAATGAACCTTTTCTCTCATCGTCGGCAAATCCACCATGTCATTTTCCAAAGCAAAGGCCAAATCTTCTGCAACACTCAGCCCGATAAACTGACCGTCTGTGTCTTGCAAGACGGTACTGACAAGGTTGGACAGATCATAAATACTGCTGCCAAATGCCGACTTCCCTTGAATCCACAGATTCCCAGTCATTTCTCCATGATAAATAGTTGGAATAATTCCGTTTAAGCATTGCCCAAGAGTGGACTTTCCCGAGCCAGACGGCCCCACGATTAAGACCTTTTCTCCCTCATAAATCGTCAAATCAACATTTTTCAAGGTTGGTTCTGTCTGTGCTTGATACTGAAAACTAAAATTTTCAAATTGAATAATTGGTTTTTTCATAGCATGTTCTCTATAAAGCAAGGGCGATCTGAATCGCCAAGTTAGCCACTTTGTCTTTTTCGTCTAAGTCTGCATGATTGGCTAAATTGCGCATATCCCAGGCTTCTTCTGATAAGTGGTCCGCCGCATAAAAGAAATGGCAAACGGAAATCTCACGAAAAGCTGCCAAAGCTGCAACTGCTGAACATTCCATATCTACACAAATAGCACCCATTTCTTTTCGCTTACGGAGTTTCGCAGCTGTTTCACGATAAATACCGTCTGTCGTCCAAACTTTTCCAACTGTATGAGAAATTCCTTTATCAGCTAAAATTGACTGTAAAAAATCCCGCAAACCGACATTTACTTCTATCTCATCAGAAGCCGGCAGGTAATGATAACTGGTCCCTTCATCACGAATCGCAGTATGGGGCACGATAATAGACGTTTCCCTAATCGTTTCATCTAAAACACCACATGTTCCAAAAAGAACCAGCTTCTTCATTCCAAAGGCAATCAGATCTTCCAAAATGGCGATACAGGCAGCTGCCCCTACTGGTGAATTGAACACGGCGATTGCCTTACCTTTTATAACAATCTTGTAAATGGGAATTTCAATATTTGCCATGGAAGTGGAGGTCAATAGCTCATGCTGAAAATCAGCCAGCATGCGCTTAAAGGTCTCACGGGCAAAGCAAGACACCACTGTTTCTGGAAAATCCGGTAGCGCCTCCACCAAATCTTCTGGATTGATAATCGCCTGACGATTTTCATCAAATTCCTCTAAAATCATCCACTTCTCCTCTTGTACTTACTCACTCTATTGTAGCACAAAAGAAAATAAGATGAAAATCAATTTTGAAGTCCGCTACACCTGCCGCAAAATTAAATCTTGAACGTGAAAAAGAATCTGACCAAACAAAAAGAGTTCAGCTTCTTGCCGCCCCTACACGGTTAATGAGAAAGTGCGACAATGGTTAAAATGCTCAACTCGGTCGACGGAGTAAACCAAAACTCGTTGAGACTATCGACCCAGTCAACGAAGCAAACTAAAACTCATTAAAAGTATCGACTCGGTCAACGGGACAAACCAAAACTCATTGAGACTATCGACCCGGGCGACGGAGTAAACCAAAACTTGTTGAGACGGGCGACCCAGTCGACGAAACAAACCAAAACTCATTGAAACTGTCGACCCGGTCGATGGGACAAACAAAAACTCGTTTCTTCTGTCCGACCCTCAGATAACATGAACTAAAATCAGTTTGCTCCGTCTGAGCCTCGGATGACATGAACCAAAATCAATTTGCTCCGTCTGAGCCTCGGACGACATGCACCAAAACTAGTTTACTCCGTCTGAGCCTCAGAAAGCTTACCCAGACAATATTTTCCGTATTAGGTGCTTTCTTAAGCTTAAAAAGCAAATGAAAAGCTCCATCATAGGGCATTTTGCCATTATAAAGTAAGAAACTGAGGCAAAAATGCTCAGCTCCTTTGTTTATATAGTCATCAGAATTATAAGACGCAGTGGTGAGAATAGGAAAAAACATTTTCAAACCTTCGCTCCGTCTCACTCCCGCTTCCTGTCACTAATCTTTTTTCAAACTTCCTGATTTGGTTTGCGTGCGGGCATAAGCCAGCAAAAGCGCTGTCCCTGCAATAGCAACGGTCAAACCATTAGAAATCGTTGCAACAAAGCCCTGTACAAACACTTTGTTTACAGGCTCATTGTAAATCAAAATATCACCAAGCGGCGCAATGACAATCCACACCACAGCATTGGCCAACAGTTGAATTACATTGAACGATACAATATCTTTTGCTTCAAAAATACCTTGCATAACACGGAGTCTTTTCCGAAACAGCCCAATAATCAAACCAAACAAACCGCTGGCAATGACCCATGACCACCAAGGATTTCCATATTGCAAAGAATCTTTTAAGGCATGCCCGATGAAGCCCGTTAAAAATCCAACAACCGGACCAAAAATCACGCTAAATAAGGCCTGCAAAGCATACTGCAATTGAATGCTGGTATTTGGCACAGGAGTGGGAATACTAATCATTCCAATAACGACGAAGAGGGCTGCTCCAATACCCGTTGCGACAACACTTCTTATTGAATTATTTTTCATAATAATCTCCTTTATTATTTATTTTTCAATCCGCTTGATTTCAATACTCCATTGCGCTCCGACTCCTACATTATAGGCCTTCGCAAAAGACCCCTGATTGATCGCCAGACCAACACGATAAAGAGAATTGATATACAAAATCGGCTGACCAATCCGTACATCCGCAAAAGATTTCCCATAAGTCACCTGGTTCTGATAGACCAGCATATCGTTATTATAAATCGTGATCTCAAACCGATTACCAAATTCAGGACTAAGAGTATAAAATTCCTCACGTGTAATAGACGTCCATAGCGAACCAAAACGAACATCTAAAATATCAATAGCCCCACTAACAAAATCATTCCCAATTGTCGTTTCTGCAACAGGAATTTCTACAATTTCATCTATACTTAATTCTGGGCCCACTTCTTCAAAAGTAATGTGTCCGCTTGCTAACTTCGCACCAGTATAAGCATAAACATCACGACCATGAAACGTATAAGAATGCTCCGTATTTTTTCGGCGATTTTCCACCTCCGAAATCTCACGAATCGCTAGAATTCCCACATGTTTCTTGATAAAAGAAAGTGTCCCATTATTTGGCGTGACAATATACTGATTTTGTACAGTTTTGGCAACCACGCTTTTCCGCTTCGAACCAACGCCTGGATCCACAACGGAGACAAACGTTGTCCCTTCCGGCCAATAATTCACCGTTTGAAACAAACGATAGCTTCCCTCAAAAATATTATAAGGCGTAATATCATGAGTCAAATGATGTATTTTTAACGTTGGGGATTCCTCTAAGGCCACACCGACCATTGCCGATACAGCCCCATCTACCAAACCAAAATCTGACTGTAATACCAGTAAGTTATTCTGCATTTTCTCTCCTTTATTACACTTATATCATAACATAAATTAAATTTCTTATCCATATCTATTTTTTATCACGTTGATAAATACTCTCTATAGCTATTTGCCAATATCCCCCAATAACTAAATACCGAATGGCTACTTTAACAAAACATGTCATTCTAATTCAAACTTGGTACAAATCTCTAATATTAAAAAATAACATTAACCCGTGGTGCTAGTTAACCTCAAAACACCATAAAAAGCCCAAAAAGACTATACTGTAAGTGACGAAACAAACAGGAGGTTATCCAAATGAGCCACTTACAGTATACCGCTAAATCCCATCATTTACAATGGAATATGAAGCAATTATCAAAAATTTGTCATCAGCTTTATCGGGATTATTGCCCTGATTCATTGAAACATCGTCATAATGTCAGCCTGTCAAAAGTTTCGGATGAATCTCTATTAGTCTTACTGCTCTTGCAAGCTGAACTAGGAATCAAATCTCAACGTCATTTTCACCGAATCTGCCAACTATTTCCCTGTAGCCGACTGCTGGAAATAAGTCGCTTCAATCGTCGTTCAAGGCAGTTGATTTGGTTGCTACAACTCATTCGTCAGGCGATGAATAACCAAATCTCCTCCGATACGATTGCCATCGTAGACAGTTTTCCCCTACCACTTTGTCAGTCTGTTCGTAACCATAGAGCAAGTATTTTCGAAGGATTGGCAGACATTGGCTACAATGCGTCAAAACACTTATGGTTCTATGGTTTCAAAGTTCACATACTCGTTACCTTATCTGGTCATATTCTGAACTATATTGTCACGTCAGCTTCTGTTCATGATATCAAAGTGGTGGAGGATTTATTGGAAGGCTGCCAACAATCTGTGATTTTAGCAGATTTAGGGTATATCAGCCAGGCTCTTAAAGATCGGTTGAAACAGAGAGGGTATCATTTATGGATGCCCTTACGTCAGAATATGGGAAGCGCGAGCCAGCATAATAACTGGAGATTATTGGCTATGAGGCGAACCATTGAAACGCGCTTTTCTGAGTTATGTGCTCTCTTTGATATGGAACACACCTTTGCCAGAGGAATAGTTGGACTACAGTTGAGGATTGAACAAATCCTATTGACTTATAATTTGAGCTATTTTGAACTTAACTAGCACCACGGGTAACATTACTATTAAAATATAATAATTTCTAACATAATATTTATAAAATTTCAGATCTCTCCAGAATGTAACATATGATTCAAGAAATTGATAACAAATCAGCCAGCGACATTTGAATATAAAAAAGAAAAGCAAATTGTTTCACCTCTATTTCAATATTCGCTGGCATCTCCCCGCTACAATTATATTGAACAAAAAGAAAAATAGCCTGAGACAAAAAGATTTCTCAGCTAATAAAAGAGAGATTCACATTTGGTGTAAGTCTCTCTTTTAGTTTTTAGTTAATTTCTTGTTATATTTCAGTAGGTTATTGGCCATGAGAACCAAGCCCATGTCAATTTTAACCTGACGTCTGCCTCTGAGATTACATCGTTTGTCCCCCAAACAAGCCTTTATCTGACCAAAGACAGGTTCCACATCAACTTTACTTGGGCAAAGATGTGACTGCCTTCGTCAGACAAAAGCGCTTGGCTTTCTTTTCGTTTTAAGACTTGATATCGCTCATTGACGTAAAGTCCCTTTTGCGAAGCCAAGTCAGGTTGTTCTGCCTTATAAACCCTGATTTTCTGCTTGAAACCTGTCGTGATATGGCTGTGTTTGAGGTGGTCAAATTGGTATACCCAACCCTCTAGATGGGTGTAGAAATCAGCTGTTCCATCGTAAGTCTAGTTATCCAAATTCCTATTAGATTCTTTGTGTTTTTTATTCTGTTCCTTGTCAAAAAGACCATATTTAATCCAGTGGTCAACGCCCATCCTATCCAAGGTGAGAAGATTCTCCTCGCTGCCGTATCCCGCATCGGCGACAACCCTTTTTAACTCATGTGGATATGTTTCTAAAAAAGGCAAGAGCGTTCTGGTATCTGTTGGATTTGGATAGATGTCATAGTGAAGGACGAACTAATTTTCAGTGGCGATTTGTAGGTTGTAGCCAGGTTTGAGTTGTCCATTTCTCATAAGATCTTCTTTCATTCTCATGAAAGTCGCATCATGATCCGTCTTAGAAAAACTCTTTCGACCTTGGAAGGTCTCTTGATAAATCTCACATTTTTCGGCCCGCACTGAAAAGTCATCCTTGACTTTACGCAGGACTTTCTTGAGCTTGCGGCGTTTGGTCTTACGATCGTCCTTACCTTTAACTGGTGTTTCCTCAATGTCTTGGCTCAGTCCAGCCAATTCTTCTTCAAGAAGTTGAGCGAACTCAGTCAACTGTTCTGAGGAGATGGGCTCTTGTGTATCCAGTTCAATGGCTTGATGGATAAGAGGCGTGATTTCTTCTTGGAAATAGACCTGCATCTGTTCTTGAAGTTTAGCGGAGAATCTCTCTGTCGCTTTCTTCCAAACGAAACTGTACTTATTGACGTTGGCCTCAATCTTAGTACCATCAATGTAGAGACCATCAAGTATTACCAACTTTTCCATTTTCAACTGAAGGTTGAGTTCGATAAAGAGTTCTCGCAGCAGATTTTCCATCCCGGCAGCTACACGGAAACGGTTGATGGTCCGGTAGCTGATAACCAACTGCCCTATCAAGTACTGCATGGCTAGATTTTCTGTTATCATCTTTTCAATCTTACAACCAGAGAAACTTCCTTGGGAATAAGCAAAGAGGAGGGCAGACAGAAGTAACTTTGGGTGATAGGAAGGGCGACCAAAATCATGTAGAAAGACTGAAACTGACCGTCTTCTAGTGCATTGACGACCTTTTCGATAGTGAAGACGATGTGGCCTTGGGGTAAGACACAAGCAAGTTCTAGTGGCAAAGTTGTCTGATTTGTGTTATAGTGAATGTGCATGAGATAGCCTTTCTAATATTTTCTAGACAACTATATTTGGCTCTATAATATTTGTAGTGGGTAAATCCCCTATAGATCTTATGGAGCCTATTTTTGTGTAGAAAAAA
>OBVS01000086.1_pt1 | contig 69648 bp, 65 predicted proteins | sample 1476211 | NCBI WGS metagenome assembly OBVS01 (sample SAMEA2580025, study PRJEB22360) | human gut metagenome | biome: human gut; feature: human-associated habitat; material: faeces | place: Denmark | collected 2008/2010 | reverse complement strand
TAATAATTTTACCATAGAAGGACTTATAATTTTACAGACTTTTTTACATAGACTCTGATAAAGAATAGATTTGATTAATTTTAATATTTAAAGCCATAAGGTATTTAATCAATTACCATATGCTTGATTTTGCCTAGAATGTAAAAAAAGGTGTCCTGTGGACACCATTTTAATTTACTATGCTCTTTCAACTTTTCCTGAACGTAAACATCTTGTACAAACAGAAACTCTCTTTGGAGTACCATCCTCTACGATCTTAACATTTCTTAAGTTTGCTGACCAACTTCTCTTGTTATGCTTGTTTGAGTGAGATACCTGGTTACCAGATACTTTACCCTTACCGCACACGCTACATACCTTTGACATTGAGCACACCTCCTTAATACTATAATATTAAGCCTAAAAACATAATTAATAATATCATAACAGGTTGAAAAAATCAAGTATAAATTGCATTAATATGAATTTTTCTGTATAATAGGAGATAGGTAACAAGTATATGAGAAAAAGTTCGATCAAAATATTGAATTAAAAGCTTTTATATATTAATATAAGATATATGTACACTATTAGGAGGTAAGGCATGAGTTCACTAGTAAGTAATAAATTAGGAAAAATAGAAATAGACAAGCATGTATTAGCCCAGCTTACTTATAAGGCTGCTACAGAAAGTTACGGTTTGGTCGGATTTTCTTCAAAGTCAAAGGGAATAGTTGAGTTATTAAAGGGAGAAAATGCTACTAAGGGTGTAAACATAGTAGAATTAAACGAAACAGAAGTTGATATTGAAATATTTGTAATATTACAGTATGGAACTAATATAACTACAGTTGCAAATAATATAATAGAGAGAATAAAGTATACTGTTGAGACTTATTCGGGCGTAAAGATTAACCAGGTTACTGTAAGCGTTCAGGGAATAAGAGTTAAGTAAACAGGAGGAGAGAAATGAATCAAAGTATAAATGGTAAATTATTTAGGGAGATGTTTGTGTCGGGAGCTAATAACCTTAAAAATAACAAGGACTTGATAGACAAACTAAATGTATTCCCTGTACCAGATGGGGATACTGGTACTAATATGTCGATGACGATATCATCTGCTATTAGAGAACTAAATAATTTAAAAAATGATAATCTGACAGAAGTAGGAAAGACCCTGTCAAAGGGATCTTTGATGGGAGCCAGGGGTAATTCAGGAGTTATCCTTTCTCAGATTATCAGGGGTATGGCTTCTTCAATGGAAGGCAAGAAAGAATTAGGAGTTGAAGACCTAGCTAAGGCTTTAAAGTCAGGTGCAGATACTGCCTATAAGGCTGTTATAAAGCCTATAGAGGGTACAATTCTGACAGTTGTTAGAGAGTCAGGAGAATTTGCTATATTAAATTCACATAAGTTCAAGACTGTATCTGAACTTATGGAGGCAGTTGTAATGGAAGCTGAGGCATCACTAGAGAGGACTCCTAATCTTCTGAAAAACTTGAAGGATGCTGGGGTTGTTGATTCAGGTGGTAAGGGTCTAGTATGCCTTTATGAAGGTATGCTATTTGCTATTAAGGGACAGCCAGTAGAGCTATTGGATGCTCAAGATGAGTCCTCTAAGCCAGCACAGGTTGGTCTTATGAGTGATTCAGCTCAGAATGCCGATATAAAATTTGGATACTGTACTGAGTTCATACTTGAATCGGACAAGGTTGAAGAAGATACTATAAGAGACATTATGCTAGGATATGGGGATAGTTTGGTTGTTGTAGGCTATGACGGAATGATTAAGGTTCACGTTCATACCAACAATCCAGGAAATGCCCTACAGGAGGCTCTAAAGTTTGGTCAGTTGGTGACTATCAAAATAGAAAATATGAGACTTCAGCACAACAACACAATTATACCTGATGAAGAACAAGAGCAGGCTATAGAGGGTGTAAGGATTGAACAAGCATCTAGCGTTAAGGAAGCTGCCGGTCAGCAGGAAAAGAAAAAGTATGGATTTATAACTACGACAATGGGTAGGGGTCTAGCTGAAATATTTGAAGAGTTTGGAGTAGATATAGTAATAGAGGGTGGACAGACGATGAACCCATCTACAGAAGACTTTATGAATGCAGTTGGGGCTGTAAATGCTGATCATATATTTATCCTACCAAACAACTCAAATGTTATAATGGCTGCTAACCAGGCTAAGGAGCTTTCAGACAAGGATGTATATGTAGTTCCTACAAAAAATATACCTCAGGGTATATCAAGTCTTATAAACTTTGAGCCGGATGCAAATCCAGAAGATAATATGGCTAGATTTATGGAGTCAATTAGTATGGTCAAGTCAGGCGAAGTAACATTTGCTGTAAGAGACACTATAATGGATGGAATAGAAGTTTCAGAAGGTGACATCATAGGTATAACTGCTAAGAAGCTTGTAGATTCTGGCAAGGATGTAAACGAAGTTACTAAGAAACTGATCAAGTCTATGGTGGACGAAGATTCAGCTATAGTTACTATTTACTATGGAGAAGACGTAGAAGAAGATAGTGCTAGATTGTTTGCTGAAATTATTCAGGATGAGTTTGATGATTTAGATGTAGAACTATATTATGGTGGTCAGCCATTATATTACTATCTAATTTCAGTTGAATAGACTATATTAAGGATGGAGCTGCTTTAAGGTGGCTCCTTTTTTATAGGGAGGAAGGTATATGTACAGTGTACTAAATGAAAAAATACAATATATCAAGGGTATTGGCCCCAAAAAAGCTGACAAGATGTCAAAGCTAGGTATATTCACCATAGAAGATGCCCTTTTCTACTTTCCAAGACAGTTTGAGGACCGTTCTAGGGTAAAGAAAGTTTTTCAACTAGAGGATGGTGAAAAAGTAGCCATAGAAGTAAAGATAGAGAGGATCAGCTCTAGAAGGGTAAGAAAGCTCAGTATAACTGAATTATTTGTAAAGGATGATACCAAGGCCTGTAAGCTTGTTTTCTTTAACAAGGGCTATCTTAGAAATACCTTTAGGGTGGGGGATGAGGTCAAGGTCTTTGGTACTGTTAAGATAAGGCCTACAGGTATTGTAGAGATGCACAATTGTGAGATAGAATACGACAAGCTAGACAAGAATACAGGAATAATAATACCGGTATACAAGCTATCTAATGGTGTTACAAACAAGGATGTCATGGGCATGATCAGGAATATTTTTGAGATGCCGGATATCAAGATCAAGGAATACCTGCCACAATGGATCATAGACAAGTACAACCTATGCGATATCAACTTTGCTATTAAGAGTATGCATTTCCCTGAGAAAAAAGAAAATGTCAAGATAGCAATGTTCAGGCTTATATTTGAAGAGCTCTTATTTTTACAGTTGGGCTTGTTCACTATAAAGGGTGACAATAGGATTGCTAGTGGCATCAGTCAGCCTGTTCACAAGGACCTAAAGGCTATTGAAAATGGTCTAGGATTCAAGTTGACACGTGCCCAACAAAGAGCCTATGATGATATCCTAAGGGATATGGAGTCAGGCAAGGTCATGAATAGGCTAGTCCAGGGTGATGTGGGATCTGGCAAGACTGCTGTTGCCCAACTTGCCTTAGCGAATACAGTACTAAATGGATATCAAGGAGCCTATATGGCACCTACCGAGATATTGGCCAACCAGCATTTTGAGTCATTTCTTGACTTTTTTAAAAATACACCAATAAGGGTAGAACTACTTACGGGGAGCGTATCCAAGAAAAGATCTGAGGATATAAGGGAAAGACTAAAAAATGGAGAGATAGACATTTTAATAGGTACCCATGCCCTTATAGAGGACAAGGTAGAGTTTAATAAGCTAGGACTTGTAATTACGGATGAACAGCATAGGTTTGGTGTTAGGCAAAGGGGTAGGCTGACTGCCAAGGCCCTTAGTCCAGATGTCTTAGTTATGACGGCTACACCTATACCTAGGACCCTTGCTCTTATTCTGTATGGAGACATGGATATATCTATTATAGACGAGTTGCCTCCAGGGAGACAAAAGATAGATACAATAGCTGTTTACGAGGACAAGAGGGATATATACTATGAGAGAAATATAAGAAAAGAAGTAGAGATGGGCCACCAGGTATATGTTGTATGTCCCTTGGTTGAAGAGAGTGAAGTATTGGATGTCAAGTCTGCTACAGAAGTATATGATGAACTACAGTATAGGTTTTTTACAGACCTTAGAATAGGTCTATTGCACGGTAAGATGAAGCCATCAGAAAAAGATGAAGTCATGGAGGCGTTTAAAAACCATGAATTAGATATTCTGGTTTCAACTACTGTTATAGAGGTTGGGGTCAACGTGCCTAATGCCACTGTTATGGTTGTAGAAAATGCAGAGAGGTTTGGACTTGCTCAGCTCCACCAGTTAAGAGGACGAGTAGGAAGGGGCAAATCCAAGTCGTATTGTTGCTTGATATACAAGTCAAGATCAGATGTCTGCAAGAAAAGGATGGATATAATGGAAGAGACCAATGACGGTTTTGTAATATCTGAAAAAGACCTTGAAATAAGGGGACCTGGAGATTTCTTTGGGACTAGGCAGCATGGTCTTCCTGAACTTAAGGTTGCAAACTTATTTAAACATATCAAGATACTTAGGATGGTTCAGCTAGAAGCCAGGGAGATATACAGTAAGGATCCAGGATTAGATTTTATAGAAAACAAAGGATTGAGGCAAAATATAGAAAAAATGTTTAAAAATATTGGTGAAAATATATCTTTATAAGTATATTACCTAGTTAAAAGGGTCTTATTGTGATAAAATATAGGAGTACAGTTTAATTATTAATAGGAGGTATTTTAATGAGAGTTATTTCAGGAAGTGCCAGAGGACTTAAGTTAAATACTCCAGAAGATTATGACATAAGACCTACTACTGATAGGGTTAAGGAGTCAATGTTTAACGTTATATCTCCGTATGTCTATGATGCAGAGGTTCTAGATCTTTTTTCTGGAAGTGGAGCTCTTGGTGTAGAGGCCTTATCAAGGGGAGCAAGCCATGTTTATTTTTGTGACAAGGATCCGAAAAGTATTGGTGTTACAAAATCAAATATATCCAAGGCCAAGTTTGAAGCTAGGTCTACAGTGATACTTGGTGACTACTTAAAGGCCATTAGCAATATTTCTTCCAAAAAAGAGAAGATGGATATAATATTTATAGATCCGCCATACTATAAGGGTTTGTTTGGCGAGGTACTAAAAGAGATTGTAGACCAAGGCATACTAGAAGAAGATGGGATATTGGTAGTGGAGCATGACTATCAAGTGGCTATCGAAGAAGTAGATGGTCTTAATATCATAAAAAATAAGAAATACGGAAAAACAGCGGTAACAATTTATGGTTTGGAGGACGAAGATGAGTAAATCCATAAAGGCAATTTTTGCAGGGAGTTTTGATCCTGTCACAAATGGGCATGTAGATATTATAGAAAGAGCTTCCAAGCTATTTGACGAATTGAAAATTGGAGTTTTAATTAACCCAAATAAAAATAGTCTTTTTACAATAGAGGAAAGAATGAATTTAATAAAAGAGGCCACTTGTCATATTGACAATGTTGAAATAATATTTTTCGAAGGTCTTTTAATAGATTATTGTAAGCAAAATGATATAAGTGTATTGGTTAGGGGTGTAAGGTCTGCAGCTGATGTAGACTATGAGCTACAGATGGCCCATATGAATAAGGAATTATGTACAGATATTGAAACAGTCATATTGCCTACTAATACCAAATATTCTTTTGTTAGTTCATCATTGATAAAAGAAGTACTACACTTTAATGCAGAAATAAAAAATTTAGTTCCGGCTTGTGTTTTAAGAGAGTTGTCAAAGAAAAATAACAAAAAAGACAAGTAAGAAAAACAGGCAGGACGTGTTAATTATATAAGTCAAACAAATAAGCCATATTGATGATATGGCTAGTAAGAAATGGATTAACTGGAGGTCAGTATGAGCGAAAATATAAAAATAATGGACATAATTCATGATATGGAGATTATACTCGATGAAGCAAGTGGTTTTCCACTTTCAAAAAAAGTAGGTATAGATAAGGAAGAATTTTTGGACCTACTATCAGAACTAAAAGATGCCCTGCCTTTTGAACTTGAAACTGCCATAAATATTATCAAGGAACAGGATGCAATACTTGAAGCTGCCAGAAATGACGCCAAGTTCTTGCTTGATGATGCTAAGCGTGAAAGAGATCAAAAATACAAGGAATGTAATGAAGAAATAATAATAAAAAATAAGCAAGTAGACTCTGAAATAGAAAATATGATGAAGGAAGCTACTATTAGGGCTGAAGAATTGGTATCAGAAAATAGGATAACTAAGGATGCTAAGGCTAGGTCTGAAAGGATGATAAAGGAAGCTACTGAGTATACTAGAAACCTAAGAGATGGTGCTAGAAGTTACTCAATAGAACTCCTAGACACTGCTGAATCTACTTTGGCAGAGCTTCTTGCAGAAGTGAGAAACAACAAGTCACAGCTGTAATAAATATAAATTATAGAATATTTTATATAGTTAAAGGGGAATACTGATGAAAATTGGGGGAATAATTGCGGAATACAATCCGTTTCACAATGGACACAAGTACCATATTGAAGAATTTAAGGAAAAATCATCTTGTAGTCACTTGGTTGCAGTTACTAGCGGTAACTTTGTTCAAAGAGGTGGTCCAGCCATAGTTGACAAGTACACTAGGGCTAAGATGGCCTTGGATAACGGTGTTGACCTAGTATTAGAAATGCCTGCCTATTATGCAACTCAGACAGCGGAAATATTTTCTAGAGGGGCTGTTATGACTTTAGAAGCCCTAAACTGTGTAGATAGTTTTTGCTTTGGGTCAGAACATGGAGAGATTGACAAGTTAAAAGAGGCAGCTGCCATTTCAATGGGTATCAGTGGTGACTACGAAGTTAGCCTTAGAAAAAACATAGAAGAAGGTATGCCATTTGCTGTAGCTAGGGAGATGGCAGTAAGAGAATATATGGATGAGGTACCAAGTGACTTTTTCAAGGGGTCAAACAATATCTTGGCAATAGAGTATCTAAGGGAACTTATAAGACTTGATTCAAAGATGGAGCCAATTACAATTAGAAGGATGAGTGCTGGTCACAATTCTAGGGAAGTAAGTGGTGATATATCATCTGCTACTGCTATTAGAAAGGTCTTGAATGGACTTGAGTTGCGTGAGAATGTAATGAATACAAAGGACAAGCGTGACTTCTTAAGGAAGATTTCAATTATTGAAAATAGTGTTCCAAAGACCATATATTTTGAGTTGATAGACATGATATCTAAGGAAATGTATCCGCTTGACAATGAGGACTTTTTCAGTGAAATAAGAACTTGTGTAATAAGAAATGAAGGCACACTTCACAATTATTTTGAGGTAAAAGAAGGGCTTGAAAATTCTATAAGAAAGACTGTTGTCAGGGCACCTAGATTTGACGATGTAGTTGCAGAATTGAGGTCTAAAAGATATACTTCATCAAAGATCAGAAGATGTTTGTTCAATATCCTACTAGGTGTAAAAGATAGAGATATGGACATTGCCAAGAATTTAAAGCAATTGCCATATGTTAGGGTGTTGGCTCTTAATGATAAGGGTAGAGAAATACTAAAAAAGATTAAAGAAGTATCTGACGTAGACGTAGTGTCTAGTCCAGCTAAGGCAAAGCTTACGGATTCTTATATTGAAAATCCAGTCTACAAGATGTTGTTTGATTTTGATCTTAGGTCTTCTAGTATCTACTACCAAAAATACTACAGTAACCACAGAGAACAGTTGGAGAATGGTGAGGTAGATTATTTCAACCTTATAACCAGGTTGGAACAAAAAAATGATATTGACTAGGTATGGCAATCTAATTTGAAATAGTCCTAGTAATATATATACAATGAATTATACATGGAGGTAATTATTAATGAAAGTTTTGGTATTAAATTGTGGTAGTTCATCATTGAAGTATCAGTTAGTTGATATGGACAATGAGGCTGTACTTTGCAAGGGGTTAGTTGAGAGAATAGGAATTGAAGGATCTATTCTTAAGCATGAAAAGGACGGTATGGAAGGTAAGCATATCGTTGAAGAACCAATGAAGGACCACAAGGATGCGATAGGACATGTACTAAGTGCAGTAGCTGACTCAAAAGTTGGTGCTGTAAAGGAAATGTCAGAAATAGATGCTGTAGGTCATAGAATAGTACACGGTGGAGAAAAGTTTGCTTCATCTGCAGTACTAACTGATGAAGTAATAGCAGCTATAAAGGATTGTAGCGATCTTGCTCCTCTACACAACCCAGCTAACCTAATGGGTGTAGAAGCTTGTAAGGCTATACTTCCAGATGTACCAATGGTAGCTGTATTTGATACAGCCTTCCACCAGACTATGCCTAAGAAGTCATTCATGTATGGTCTACCACATGAATTATACACTAAGCATGGTGTAAGAAGATATGGATTCCACGGTACATCTCACCTATACGTTTCACAGAAGGCTGCTGAAATGTTAGGCAAGAAGCCAGAAGAAGTTAAGATAATAACTTGCCACCTAGGTAACGGTGCATCTATAACTGCAGTAGATGGTGGAAAGTCAGTTGATACATCAATGGGTCTTACTCCACTTGAAGGTCTAATCATGGGAACTAGATGTGGTGACATAGATCCAGCTATAATACCTTTTGTAATGAAGAAGGAAGGTTTAGATGCTGATGGTGTCGACAAGCTAATGAACAAGGAGTCAGGAGTATACGGTATGACTGGTATATCTTCAGACTTTAGAGATATAGAAGATGCTGCAGCTGAAGGTAACGAACTTGCTATCAATGCCCTAGATGCTTATGCTCAGAGAGTAAAGAAGTACATAGGTGCTTACGCTGCTGAAATGAATGGTGTAGATGCTATAGTATTTACAGCAGGTCTTGGAGAAAATGGTATAAGCATGAGAGAGAAGATCTGTGCTGACATGGACTTCATGGGTATCAAGCTAGATGCAGAAAAGAACAATGTAAGAGGTAAGGACAGAGTAATCTCAGCTGATGATTCTAAGGTTAAGGTATTATTAATACCAACAAACGAAGAATTAATGATAGCTAGAGATACACTAAGATTGTCTAAGTAGTAGAGTATATTTAGGACCCGTACTAACGGGTCCTGATATATAAATTATCCAGATTCCTCCTCTTGTCTTATGAGAATTTACAATTGTAGCTTCTATCTTTAAAAAATCAGCTATTAGCTAGAATTGTAGATTAAAACTATTGACAAAAAAAAACTTGGAATGTATAATGGATAGGTAATGTTTTTAGAGGTGATAGTTATGATGTTAAATATTGATTCTCTTAGTAATAAAAGTAGAGATCATATTGATTTTTCTATTGTTGATGAAAATTCTGAATTGGATTTTGGTCAAGGAGAGTTGAGATTGACGTCACCTATTCGTCTAGAGGGTAGGGTTGAGAGGACTGGTAGAAACTTCTTATTGAAGATGAAGGTCTCTTTTGACTATATTGATAATTGTGCTAGATGCCTAGTTGAGGTTGAAAGTGCACTTGATTATGATGTAGTTGCCTACTTGATGAGAGATGAATATGACGAAGGTGAATATGAGGATGTGGATGTATTTTCAATTGATTCCAGCGAGGTTGACCTCTTGGATATTGTAAATGCGACATTGACGAGTAATTTACCACCCAAAGTAATATGTAGCGAAGACTGCAAAGGTATATGTTCAGGCTGTGGAGTCAACCTAAACTTGCATGAATGTGAGTGTCCGGTAGATGATACAGAAGATGATGACATTGACCCTAGATTTGCTAAGTTAAAAGAATTGTTAAAATAGAGTAAGGAGGTGTCTTCATGGCAGTACCAAAGCGTAGAACATCTAAATCTAAAAAGAATATGAGAAGAGCGTCTAATTCAAAGATGGTTCCAGCTGGTTTTGTAGAGTGTCCACAGTGTCACGAACCAAAGCTTCCACACAGAGTGTGTCCAACTTGTGGATCATACGATGGTAAGGAAGTAGTATCAGTTGACTAATTAGATTTAGTAAAAAAGAGAATGTTAGGTAGCGTAGATTTTTATCTACGCTATTTTTGCGTACTTATAAAAGATAAAAAGTCTAAAAATTATATATTTTAATGTGTATAGGAACTTTAATATGGTATTATATGTAATAAAGGCAAAGTATGGATGATACATAGTTAGTTGTTTGCAAAGAATATAAAGAAGATTAGGAAGAGATACTTGTACGATTGCTACTATCATGCTAGGTGGATGTGTTTTATTAATATATTATTAAGGAGGTAATGCTATGTTTATCAAAGAAAAAGAAAGAATCTATATGAATAATGAAGAAGGTCAGATGGTTGCTGAGGTAACCTTTCCTGAAGTAAGAGAAGGAGTCAATAATATTAACCATACTTTTGTTGACGGATCTTTAAGAGGTCAGGGAATAGCAGGCAAGCTAATGAAAGAGGCAGTTGATACAATTAGGGCTAATGGTAACGAGATTGAGGCATCATGCACATATGCAATTAAATGGCTTGATAAGGAAGGTAAATAGGATAATTTTAATAAATGCTAGTGTGATACTATTACATCTTTTTCCAATTAACACCTCTAGTCCCCTACAATACCCCTAAATATGGTATAATTATAGTATGAAAGTTAATGGAGGTAATCATGAAAATAGTTATAGATGGAATGGGTGGAGATAATGCACCACAGGCAGTTGTAGAAGGGGCTTGTATGGCTGTTAATGAATATGGTGTAGATATCATCATAACTGGTGACAAGGACCAGATTGAAAATGAATTAAAAAAGCATAACTGCGACAAGTCAAAGATAGAGCTTGTACATACAACTCAGGTAATTACAAATGAAGAAAAGCCTGTCTCAGCTATCAGGAGAAAGACTGATTCTTCTATGGTGGTTGCCCTAAAGATGGTCAAGGACAAGAAGGCTGATGTAGTAATCTCAGCTGGTTCTACTGGGGCCCTTTTAAGTGGCGGTGTATTCGTTGTAAAGAGGATTAAGGGTATTTCTAGACCTTGTATATGCTCTAGCATACCTACTATAGATGGTGGATATGTCATGCTATCGGATACAGGGGCAAATGTAGATTGTAATGTTGAGAACCTACATGATTTTGCTATAATGACAGATATTTATGCCAAGAGGGTCATGGGGATTGAAAATCCTAGGGTAGCCCTAGCCAATATAGGTACTGAAGAGGCCAAGGGTAATGACCTTGTCAAGAAGTCTTTTGAAGACTTGTCTGAAGAAAAATCTATCAATTTTATAGGCAATATGGAAACTAGGGAAATCCTAAATGGTGTATGTGATGTAGTTGTTTGCGATGGATTTATAGGCAATATCATCCTAAAGACCCTAGAGGGAACTGTTATATCATTATTAAAGACCCTAAAGCAGGCTATGATGTCTACAACAAAGTCTAAGATAGGAGCCCTACTGATGAAGTCTGAACTAGTAAAGGTCAAGGACCTACTTGACTATACTGAAGTTGGTGGAGCACCGTTTTTGGGAGTTGAAGGTGGGGTCATAAAGGCACATGGTTCTTCAAATGCAAGGGCAATAAAGAATGCTATCAGACAGGGTATAGCCCTACATGAGGGTAATGTTGTCAATGAAATAAAAACATATATTGAAAATATGGGTGATAAAGAAGCATAGACTGATCTTATATAAGGAGCGTTGATATGGAAAACAAGTATACACAAGTAGATACAGAGTTGGATATGAAATACCTTAGGTTGTTGTCTAGTCGCTATCCTACTATTTCAAAGGCCAGCACAGAGATAATAAATTTGGAGGCAATACTAAATCTTCCTAAGGGGACTGAGCATTTTCTATCTGATATACATGGTGAGCATGAGCCTTTTATCCATGTATTAAAGAACGGTTCAGGTGTTGTTAGAAGAAAGATTGACGAGCTGTTCTCCGACACTATGATGGAGTCTGAAAAGAGTACGCTTGCAACCTTGGTATATTATCCAAATAGCAAGCTAGAGCTTATTAGAAAGACTGAACAAAATATGGACGAGTTTTATAGGATATATATCTACAGGCTAGTTGAGCTTTGTAAGTATTGTTCTAGTAAATATACAAGGTCCAAGGTTAGAAAGTTGCTACCTGAAGAATATTCCTACATTATAGAGGAACTATTACACGAGCATAGAAAGAGTGAGCACAAGGAAGAATACTACGAGTCTTTAATAGATACTATTATAGATTTGGGTCAGGCACAGGACTTTATAGTTGCCATATCCAAGTCTATACAGAGGTTGGTAGTTGATAGGTTGCACATAGTAGGAGACATATATGATAGGGGGCCTAGGCCTGACCTTATCATTGATAGGTTGATCAAACACCACTGTGTTGATATCCAGTGGGGCAACCACGATATTCTGTGGATGGGGGCAGCTGCAGGTGAGAAGACTTGTATAGCCAACGCTGTTAGAATATCTTCTAGGTACGCTAATTTGGATGTACTTGAGGATGTCTACGGTATCAACCTTTTGCCTCTTGCAACATTTGCATCTGCCGTTTACAAGGACGACCCTTGTAAGGAGTTTATACCAAAGGTTGACAAGGATGAGTTCAATACCAGGGAAATATCCTTGATAGCCAAGATGCACAAGGCCATATCAATAATCCAGTTCAAACTTGAGGGTGAGATTATATCTAGACATCCTGAGTATGAGATGGACCACAGGTTGCTCCTTGACAAGGTTGACTATGAGTCAGGTATCATAACTATTAAGGGTAAAGAGTATGACCTAGTCGATAGAAATTTCCCTACGATTGATCCAGCTAGTCCTTTTAGGCTTACTGGTGAGGAGCATGATGTTGTAGACAAGCTAGTCAGATCATTCTCAATGAGTGATAAATTACAAAAGCATATTAATTTTTTGTTCTCAAAGGGATCAATATATCTTAAGTACAATGGAAACCTATTAATACATGGTGGTGTTCCCCTAAATGATGATGGCAGTTTTATGTCCATGGAACTAGAGGGGCAGAGATATTCTGGCAAGGCTTTGCTGGACAAGATGGAAGCCCTTGTTAGAGAGGGTTATTATGGTTCTGACGGTAGCAAAAAAGACTACGGAAGAGACCTATTTTGGTACTTGTGGACAGGCAAGTGTTCATCCCTGTTTGGTAAAGATGATATGACTACCTATGAAAGGTATTTTATAGAGGACAAGGAGACCCACAAGGAGAACAAGAACCCTTATTTCACACTTAGGGAAGATATGGATATATTGAAGCATATATTTGATGAGTTTGATATGGATTTTGAAGAAGACCATATCATAAATGGACACGTTCCTGTAAAGTTTAAGAAGGGTGAGAGCCCAGTCAAAGCCCAGGGCAAGGTATTTGTAATAGATGGTGGATTCTCAAAGGCCTACCAGTCCAAGACGGGTATGGCTGGCTATACATTGATATACAACTCAAGGCACCTAAAGCTAATAGCCCATGAGCCATTTACATCCAAGGAAGATGCAGTAGCAAATGGAAGGGATATTATATCTTCTACAGTCCTAGTAGAGCACAAGTCCAGTAGAAAGAAGATCAAAGATACAAATGACGGTAAGCAATTACAGGAGACTGTAGAGGACTTAAAGAAGCTACTTGTAGCCTATAGGAGTGGTTTGATAAAGGAAAAATAGTTTGCAAAAATCCCTGTGATTTGGTATTATGTAGGGAGAAGTTATTAACGGAGGTGTAACATGGAAAATTTAGGACAAGTAAAAATATCTAATGATGTTATCCAGACTATAGCTGGTTTTGCAGCATTAGAAATAGAAGGAATTGACACATCAACATCATTTACAGATAAATTATTCAGAAATAACGGAATAAAGGTAGAAATCCAGGAAGACCAGGCTGAGATATCGATGGTTCTTTCTGTAAAGTACGGAGAAATAATACCAGAAGTATGCCAGAAGGTTCAGGAAAATATCATAAACGCAGTAGAAACAATGGCAGGTCTAAGGGTATCACAGGTTAACATTAGGGTTGAAAGTGTTGACGTAAAAAAGGAAAGAGAAAAGAAAGATAATGAGTAATAGGGATATAATAATACAGAGAAAAGTATCAAGAGAACTATTTATGAAGTTCTTGTACCAGGAAGCTGTACTAAAGTCTGACTGGTCTGATTTAAAAGCAAAATTTGAAGAATTTATACCTTCAGTTCAGGACGATGCAATGGAAATACATAATTCACATGGCGGTAGGGAACTTGACCTACTAGAAATGCCAGGAGATCTTTTATTGGATGTATCATACTTGATGGATATGGTAGTTGCTTTTGATGCCAATAGAGAAGAGATAGATTCAAATATTAACAAGTTTGCAAGAAAATGGACTATTGACACCCTACCAATAGTCGATGTTGCAATACTTAGGATGGCTATTACGGAAATTCTGTACATGATAGATATACCAGACGGTATCTCTTGTGATGAAGCCGTAAATTTAGCTAAGAAGTATTGTGATGACGGAGCCTACAAGTATATAAATGGTATACTTGGTAGTGTAGTAAACGACAAATAATATTATATAATATAATAACATCGTGTAGTATCAAAAAGACCCTCAGATTTTCTGGGGGTCTTTTTGATATATTAATTTTTACCATCAGTCTGCAAGCTTAAAAGAATCATCAGTTATCTCAAGCTTGTTTTTTATATTCTTAGTAGTGTAGACCTTCCTGTCTTTTGTGATGAATATTGCATCTACACCATCAATTGAATCTATAAATTTTCTACCCTTTTCAATTCCTAGGCCAAAGGTAGAAGTAGATAGGGCATCTGCATCTATTGATTTTTCTGAAATAATTGTGACTGCCTGAAGATTGTTGTCAAATGGATATCCAGTCTCAGGATCTAGCATATGGTGGTATATCTTGCCGTCTTTTTCTATATATCTTTCATATACACCTGATGTAACAACTGACTTGTCTGTAAGAACCACTATACCCATAGACTTTTGTTCTGGAGTTGTAGGATTTTGAATACCGACTGAGAAATTTTTTCCCTGACTATTATGTCCAAAAACATAAACATTGCCTCCAAGATTTATTATGGCGTCCTTTATACCATTGGATTTAAGGAGGTCTGCAACCTTATCAGCACAGTATCCCTTGGCGATTCCACCTACATCAAGTTTCATGCCAGACTTTTTTAGAAATACAGTTGATTCTTTTTCGTTTAGGACAATATCCTTGTAGTTGACAAGACCAAGCAGAGGCTTTATTTCATCTTCACTTGGAACCCTTGCCTTGTCGTTACCTATATTCCAAAGGGAAGTCAGTGGACCGATACTGACATCAAACTTGTGGTCCGTAATTTTTGAGTATCCCTCTGCAATTTTTATAACGTTGAAAGTATCGCTTGACACTTTGACAGGCCTTATACCTGCTGCCATATTTATAGCTGATATTTCACTTGAATTCATTTGTGAGCTCATCTTGTTGTGTATATCTAATATGAGTTTATCTACTTTAGGTAGTAATTTATCTGCTTTGGATTTTCTTGTATTTAGGACACTTATGTTATTTACTGTATCTAGGTAGTAGTTGGTAGTGGAATATGTATCTTTTTTGTCGAACATATTATAGGATACCATACCTATAAGGCCTACTATAACAATAGTGGCTATTATTTTTAATAAACTAATTTTTTTCATTTTACCCCCTTTTATGATATAATTGTATAAGTTGTATAATAATTGAACTACAATGTATTATACCATAAATAGTAAAAAAATAGTAAAATATGTTAATGATTAAGAGGATTTTATGAAAAAAAGAGATTTGATATTGATAGCTATCATAGCTATTGTAATAGGACAATTAATAATTATGAATAAATTTATAAACTCTGAAAAGCCTGATAAGGTAGAGATTTATTATGATAACAAGCTGTATCAGGAATGCTCTATAAATGATACAAAAAGGATAAATATTAAGTCTGGCGATGTTTATAACATTATATCCATACATGACAAGGGGGTAGAGATGACCCATGCCAATTGTCCAGACAAGGTATGCGTAAAGACTGGATTTATAAACAAGCCAGGTCAGAGTATAGTGTGTATACCGCATAAGATAAATATAAAGATAGTTTCTCAGGATTCAAGTAAAAATGATGAAGAGATACTTGCTAAATAGGTTTGAAATTATAAATCTTCTTTAGTCTAATTAGGATGATTTTGATATGATGAATGTTTTAGGGTACTTTAGGAGGAAGATATGATTACTTTTAATAATGAATGGGACAGGATTCTGGAGGATGAATTTAAAAAAGACTACTATTTAAAGCTCAGGGAGTTTCTAAAAAAAGAATACTATACCCAGACTATTTTTCCCGATATGTACGATATATTTAACGCCTTTAAGTATACTGATTATAAGGATGTCAAGGTCCTTATTCTGGGGCAAGATCCATATCATGATGACGGACAGGCCCATGGTCTAGCATTTTCTGTTCAACCGGGTATAAAGACACCTCCATCCCTGCTAAATATGTATAAGGAACTAAAAGAGGAGATGGGCTTGTATATACCTAACAACGGATACCTAAAGTCTTGGGCAGACCAGGGTATAATGCTCCTTAATACTGCACTTACTGTAAGGGCTCACCAGGCCAATTCTCACAGGAATATGGGTTGGGAGATATTCACAGATAATGTTATAAAATACTTAAATGATAGGCAAGATCCTATTATATTCGTCTTGTGGGGAGCAAATGCAAGGAGGAAAAAAGACTTTATAGACCAGACTAGACACTATGTCTTGGAGGCACCTCATCCAAGTCCACTATCTGCTCATAGGGGATTTTTTGGATGTGGACATTTTTTAAAGATAAATGAAATACTTGAAAATTTGGGTAAGGATAAGATTGACTGGCAGATAAGAGATATATAGTATCTATACCATAGATACTATATATCTATAGATAATAACTATAATGATATTGATTTTATTATATACATATGTTAATATAATAAGGTATTATCTGGGGGTGAATGGGTGCTGGTGTGCCCTCTAGTCTTCAAAACTAGTATGAGGGGTTAGTAGCCTCTTGGGTGAGTTCGATTCTCACGCATTCCCGCCAATTTGAAAGTTAAGCGATACCTTAGGGTGTCGCTTTTTTATTAGGAAGCAACTTATTGATAGGTATTGATTTTTATAAGCATTAGTTTTTATAGGACTCGTATCTATTTTCGTGTATGATTTATTATGGAGGTAGTATTATGGATTTTGTGGCATCTTTTAGTGGTGGTAAGGATTCTACACTGTCAATAATTGATATGGTTAAAAAGGGTCATAGGTTGGTGGCTATACTTGTTGCTATACAAGGAAAGTCTTCATGGGTCCACCAAATTGACAAGTCTTATTTTGATAGATTTGCCGATATTTTTGCGTGTCAGATTATATATATAGACTCTTCAAAAGATGATTATGATAGTGAGTTTGTAAGGGGACTTACAGAGGCTAAGTCCATAGGGGCTGACGTATGTATATTTGGAGACATAAATATTTTAGACCATGTGAGATGGAATGAATCTGTATCTAATAAGGCTGGAATAATAGCCTACCATCCACTATTGAATAGGACTAGTAGGTCAGTGGTAAGTGAAATTGTTGAATTAGGAATCAAGTCAAGCATCATCAAAGTTAGAAAAGATATAGATAAAATCTATATTGGATCGAATGTCGACAAGGATTTTATAGGAGAATTTTCAAGTAGGTATCCCGATTTTGATATATGTGGTGAAAAAGGAGAGTACCATACTAGAGTAGACCTTGACTCCCTAGAGGATATAATCTCAAAAATACCTTGTGGGGGGGACTTATATTTTGATAATGCGTCTACCTGCTTTCCAAAGGCTCCTGGTGTAGCTGGTATCTGTTCTAGATTTATATCAGATAGGTCTTATTCAATCAATAGGGGAACCTTTAGGGGTGCCTATGATCTCAGTTCAGACATTATTGACCACAGGGAGGATGTTTTAGACTTGTTTGGAGCAGACAAGAAGTCATATGAGTGTGTTTTTACTAATTCTGCTACAATATCAATAAATACCATCCTTTTTGGAAGTCTTAAAAGGGGTGACCATATAATATTAGATGACAAGCTCCACAATTCAACTTGGAGAGTTGTAAATAAATTAAGGGCTGATGGAGTAGAAGTTGGCTACTGGAAAATGAAGGATAATAAATACAGGATTGATGATTTTAGAACTCTTCTTAGAGAAAATACAAGAATGGTGTTTTTGACCATGGTCGACAATATTGCAGGAGCCTATATTGTAGATGATATAGATGACTATGGAGCTTTTGTGTCCTTGGTTAGGGAAAACAATATTGTATACGCTGGAGACGGGGTACAGCTAGCTATTGAAAGAGAATTTTCAGTGGATGAACTAGGTTTAGATATATTTGTAGCTACTAGCCATATTGGTATGATGGCTACAGAGGGTCTTTCATATTTGATAGGCAAAAAAGAGGTCCTAGAGTCTATAGAACCCTTGGTTTATGGTGGCACAGGTAGCCAGTCCAATTTAGAGACGATGCCTGAAACCCTACCTGATAAGTTTGAAGTAGGCAGTATAAACACAACAGCCATTTTCTCAGCGATAAGGTCTATATCATATATAAGGTCTAGGGGTGTTGCTAGTATTATAGAAAAGAAACACAGGCTTGCAGAACATCTTAGACAAGGCATAAAAAATATAGATGGTGTAAGGGTTATAGGGGATGGATCTTTCTGCCTAGTACTTGCAGATAATGACTCTAATATAGATATGTCAGTATTGATGTTTATGTTAGATTACCAGTACAATATAAAGGCTAGGGTAGGTGTTCAATGTTCAAAGATGGCCAATGACCATTATGAATCATACCCTGGAGGTATAAGGTTTAGCATGGGATATTTCAATATGGATAGACAAGTTGACTACCTAATAGAGTCTATCAAAAGCGCTGTCAAAAGCTGTTAGAACCGAAAACATATAGTCCATATATTATAGTATGTGTATATAGTCTATATATTATAGTATGTGTATATAGAATATTTAATATAGATAAAATATATAATTGAGATTTCAGATATTATATATTTCTATATATTATCATTTGGATTTTCATTTGCAAATATATATGATAGTATGTAGATAGGATTATATTGTCTAGTATTATAGATACTAGATTATTACAAAAATTACAAATCCTAATATTATGTTAACGGGGGGAAATTAAAATGGCTGATTACAGAGAAATGTGGAAAGACCTAGGTATGGATTTAGAGACTCACGACCTCTTATGTGAGGTATTGCCTGTAGCTTTTACAGATGTTTACCTATCTCAAAAGAATAGACCAGAGGGTATGGGATATTATGATTTTGTTGTTTCTGAAATACACGGAGTAAGACCAGCAGAATTAATTGAGGCACAGAAAAATGGTAAGAAGGTTTTCGGTAGCTTCTGTATATTTGTACCAGATGAAGTTATATTTGCAGCAGATGCGATTGCAACAGGTCTATGTGGAGGATCTCAGTTCTGGGTTCCAGGTGGAGAAAAGGTTTTACCAACTAATACATGTCCACTAATCAAGGCTTCAGTAGGTGCTAGACTAGATAGAACATGTCCATTCTTTAGAATTGCCGATATGTATATTGGTGAAACTACTTGTGATGGTAAGAAAAAAGCTTGGGAAATCTTAAAAGAGGACGTTCCTATGTATGTAATGGACCTACCTCAGATGAAGAGAAGAAAAGACTATAAGGCATGGGCTGAAGAGATAACAGCTCTAAAGGATAAGGTTGAAGAATTCACAGGTAATAAGGTGGATGCTGAAAAACTTGCAGCTTCAATCAAGCTTATAAATGATAAGAGAAGAGCACTTCAAAGGCTAAGTAACTTTAGAAAGAACAAGAATATACCTATTTCTGGTAAGGATGTACTTTTAATATCTCAGATAGCTTTCTATGATGATCCTACAAGATTTACACAGATGACAAATACCCTATGTGACGAACTAGACAAGAGAGTTGAAGAGGGTATAAGTGTATTCCCTAAGGGAACAAAGAGAATATTACTTGCAGGTACTCCACTTGCAATACCAAACTGGAAGCTTCATAACATAGTAGAGACAACTGGTGGAGCGGTAGTCTGTGAAGAAATGTGTACAGGTACTAGGTATTTTGAAAACCTAGTTGACGAAGATAGAGATACATTTGAAGGACAGGTAGAGGCACTTGCAGAGAGATATATGAATATCAACTGTGCATGCTTTACGCCAAACGAAGCTAGAATAGATGATATAAAGAGACTTGTAAAAGAATATGATATAGATGGTGTTATAGACGTTAACTTAAAGTTCTGTAACCTATACGACACAGAAGGTTTCCTAGTAGAAAGAGCCCTAAAAGAAGCAGGTATACCAGTACTTGGAATAGAAACTGATTATACAGATGCAGATGCACAGCAGCTAAGAACTAGAATAGGTGCCTTCATAGAAATGTTAGGCTAGGAATTAGTAAATACCTAACACCTAGTCAGCCCAAGTAGATTATTGCAATAGCAGTAGTTGGGCAAGGTCAAAAATATAAAAAGGATTGATGATTATGGAAAAAGTATACTATGTATTGTTTAACAACCATACCAATGGTCTAAAACTACATAAGGTTCTAAGGAGTAAGGGTTTAACAGCAACAATCTCTCCAACTCCTAGGTCCCTATCTAAGTGTTGTGGAGTCTCACTTATAGTGGATGAGGCTGAGCTTGAAGAAGTTAGGGAAGCTATTAGAGAAAATGATATTGAGATCCTTGATATTGAGTATATCAAAAAGGATGTAAATAACAATAGGGATGTTTACTGTTAAGGGGTGATCAAGTGATATTTGTTGGTATAGATATAGGATCTACTGCATCAAAGGTTGCAGTTAGAGGTGATAAATCAGGTGAGTTTGTAATGCCTACTGGATGGTCTAGCAAGGAAACTGCCAGGATAATAAGAGATAGGTTGTTGGACAAGGGTATAGATGTTGATTCAGACAGTGTAATAGTTGGGGCTACAGGCTACGGAAGGGTAGCTGTAGACTTTTCAGACTATGTTGTAACTGAGATTACCTGCCATGGTAAGGGTGGTTATGAGCTGGCTGGAAGAGATTGTACTATTATAGACATCGGTGGACAGGATACCAAGGTCATTAAAATTGAAAATGGTATGGTGAGTGATTTCTTGATGAATGACAAGTGTTCAGCAGGAACAGGCAAGTTCCTAGAAATAATGGCAAACAGGCTAGGTGTAGACATCAATGAGCTATTTGAAATGGCTAAGTTGGGTCAGCCTCTTGCTATTTCATCACTATGTACTGTATTTGCAGAATCTGAAATAATCAATTTTATAGGTGAAGGAAAGCCTAGAGAAGACATAGCCTGTGGGGTTGTAGACTCAGTAGCAGGCAAGGTCGGTCAGTTGTTTTCAAAATTTGCCAATACGGACTATGTAATACTAACAGGTGGAATAAGTCACAACCAGTACTTTGCAGATTTATTATCTAAGAAGTTGAGACTGCCTGTTGGGACTTGCGAATATGGTAGGTTTGCAGGAGCTCTCGGTGCTCTTAGGATAGCAGAGCAAAAATATGCAAAAGAACATGAATAATCATTAAGAACATATATGAAAAAGACAGGACCCTTCATGGGTTCCTGTCCTTTTTTTATAGGTCGCCTATAATTTTTCTGACTATATAAGATGATATAATAAGACCTGCACATGATGGTACAAAGGACATTGAGCCGTTGACTCTTTTGGTCCTGCCATCTTCTTGTGTTATACCAGTATCTCTTGGTTTTTCCCTAGAGTATACAACAGGGAGTTTCTTGATGCCCCTGTTTTTAGCTTCACGTCTTATAATCTTTGCAAGTGGGCACATTTCAGTCTTATGGATGTCGGCTATTTCTATCATAGTAGGGTCTAGCTTGTTGCCCATGCCCATTGAAGATATGATATTTAGGCCCCTCTTGTAGCAAGATTCAATCAGGTGGATCTTTGATGGAACCATATCTATTGCATCGACCACAAAATCATAGTCACCATCTAGTAGGGTATCTGAAGTATCCTCATTGTAAAGGCTAGTATGGCACTTGAGATTTATTTCTGGATTTATATCCTTGATTCTTTTTTCTAGGACGTCTGTCTTGTTCATACCTATTGTCGAGTGTAGGGCTGGAATCTGCCTGTTGATATTTGTGATATCTACAGTATCAAAGTCTACGATTGTAAGATTACCTATGCCAGCTCTTACAAGACCTTCTACAACATAGCTGCCAACTCCACCTATACCGAATACTAATATATTAGCATTTCTTAGGAGGTCAATGCCATCCTGTCCTATTACTATTTTGGTTCTTTCTTTATATTTATCATTCATGATTAATCTAATTACCTCTCATATATTGTATTTGATACCATTATATCATAAAGATTTGGTCAAGCACGATTCAAATATCATTAAGTTAGGTCAAAGTAGGTCAATTTTTTACAAAGCTTAAAGCTATAAACAAGACTATTAAACAGCAAATATGGCATAGTATTGGGGTTTCTTCTATTGAAACTTGTACCTGTTTTTTGTATATATTTTGGAACCATCAAAGTAAAATACCATGTCCCCATTTAGGTCTGTCCTGTATATTTTTGAATTGACCTTGTGGAGTCTATCTAGGGTATCTTGGTGGGGGTGGCCGTAGGAGTTTCCATATCCACAAGATATTACAGCGATTTTTGGAGATAGGTTGGATAGGAATTGGTCACAGGAGCTGTTTTTGCTACCGTGGTGGCCTACCTTTAAAAGGTCTACCCTTGGAAGTGTATAGTGGGACAGGATCTCTGATTCTATATTAGAACCTGCATCTCCAGTAAATATGCTGTAGTGGTTTAGATATTTTAAGAGTATGACGAGTGAATTATCATTGCTGTCTTCTTTTTTGCTGAGGGGAGCTAGGACGTAATAGGATATATCCTTGCCTAATTTTATTGTTTGTCCAGATTTTAGGGGAGATAGGGGGATATTTTTTTCTTTTGATATATTGATTATTTCGATCAAGTCCTTGTTAGACCCCTTGTCATCTGTAAGAAATATTTGTTTTGTAGGTATTTCTTTGGCTACTTTATCTACACCACCTATATGGTCGCTATCGAAGTGGGTACCTACAAGATAATCAAGACATTTAACTTTTGACCTTTTGATATGCCGAATTACGTTTCTTGAGTATTCGTCTTCACCGGCATCAATAAGCATACTATGGCCATCTGGACTGACTATTAGGGTAGAGTCTCCCTGACCTACATCTATGGAGTGTATTTCTAGTAGGTTTGAGGATTTACTTGATAGAGGTCCTACATAGGAACAGGATGTTATAAATATTGTGACTGATAATACCAGAAGTAGCTTATAATATTTTTTCATTATAAAAACGTTATTCCTTTCTTAATTGTAAAAATTTGGTTTACATTTAGTGACCTAGGGTATATTATAGTATAGTATCAAGTAGAAGAGGTCTATTATTGTATAGACATAAATATAAAAAAATGAACATCATGTGTCTTCATATTTAGAAGGTGAATAGCATATAGTAACTGGTATAATTTAGATTAAGTTCTTATAGCATATAGTAACTGATATATCTTCAATTAAGTTCTGATTAGGTTAGCTATGTTATTCTATATATGGATGTAGATGATGTTTATTGTTTACAGAAAAAGAGGAGATAGTAATGGATTTTAAGGAAATAAATATAGAATCAAAGGAGATTCTAGATAAATATTTTGAATTAGTAGACTATGAAGCATGTGAGTACTGTTTTAATACATTATATATGTGGCAGCACGCATACAAGACTCACTACCATATAGGTGACGGATTTGCAGTATTAGTAGGTGAACATGAGGGTGAGGTATTCTCAATACTTCCACTAGCACCTAAGGAAAAAATCAAGGAAGCTATTGATTACGCTGTGAATTGGTTTGACAAGGACAAAAAAAGGGTCTACCTAAGGGGTATTGATGAGAGTGTAGTTGAACTATTAAAAGAAAACTACCCAGGCAAGTTTGAGTATAAGTTTGAAAGAGATATATCTGACTATGTATATGATGCAGAGAAGATCAGAACAGTAAAGGGAAGAAAATTAAGCAGCAAGAGGAATCATCTAAACTACTTTGAGAGAGAATACGGTGATAGGGTAGAGAGAAGACTTCTAAATGAAGAAGACTTTGATGAATGCTATGCTCTTTTAAAGTCATGGGGTCAAGGTAAGAGTGGAGACCAAGACTTTGAGGATAGTAAGGATGATGAATTTGTAGGTATGAAGAAGTTGTTTGACAACTACTCAATCCTAAAGGATAAGTTAAAAATATACGGAGTTTTCATTGATGGCAAGCTTGAAGCCTTCTCAATGGGTGAAAAGATCAATGATAATATGGCTCTAATACATATAGAAAAGGCCAATGGTGAAATTAGGGGATTGTATCCTTATATCAATAAGATGTTTGTTGTTGATGAGTTTCCAGAGGTTGAATGGGTTAATAGAGAAGAGGATATGGGACTTGAAGGTCTTAGAAAGGCTAAGATGTCTTATTATCCAGAGAGATTTGTTGAGAAGTATACTGTAAGAGAAGTATAGGAGATAGTTATGCAGATTAGAATGGCTAGAAGAGATGAGATAGATTCTTTAAAGAATATATGGACCTACTGTTTTGAGGACAGCCAGGCCTATGTAGATTTTTATTTTGATAAAAAATGCGACCCAACTAAGGTTGTAGTCTTGGAAAAGGACTCTGAAATAATCTCTTCAATCCACCTAAACCAGCATAGGATTAGGCTAGGAACAAGTGACTTTGACACTTCATATGTGGTTGGTGTGTCTACTCTTCCAGAAGCTAGGGGCCTAGGCAAGATGGGCCAGCTTATGGAATATTCACTAGCTGCTATGAGGAGTTTTGGACAATCTGTTTCGATATTGATGCCTATAGATTTTAGGCTCTATACTAAGTTTGGCTATACAAATGCCTATGATATGAAAAAGGTAGAACTGGATATATTCTCCCTTAGAAAATTTAAACTTCAAGACGAGTTTTCGAGGGCTACAAGTGACCAAGCAAGTCAACTAAAGTCTATATACGATGGTTTCTGCAGTCAGCAAAATGCCTATGCTATTAGGAATGAGGACTACTTTAGGGACCTAGTAGAGGAGATGGATATAGATGGTGGTCATATATATATAGCATATAGGGGATTGACACCAGTTGCATATATAGTGTATAGTATAGATTCTGGCGTATTTACGGTGAGAGAGCTTTATTATAGGGATAGGCAGGCTTATGAGTCCGTCCTAAAGTTCATCTTCAACCACAATACCCAGGCCAAGAAGGTAGTTATTTACCTTGCTATGTCAGATCCGATAATGTCTATGCTTGACAATCCAAAGGACGCCATATGTGAGATTAAAAATTTTATGATGGCTAGGATTATAGATTTTGAGTCCTTGATTGAGAGGCTGGCTATTAAATCGGATTCACAAGAAAAATTTTATTTGAGAGTAGAAGACGACTACCTGGACAACAACAGGGGGGTCTTTGAAATATATACAGAAGATGCTAATGTAAGGGTTAGAAGGTTGAATGATGATGAAAGTTATGACCTGAGTATAGACATTAGCCATCTAAGCAGTTTGATATTTTCTTATAGGTCTATAAGAGAAGTCGCATTCTTGAGTGGAAAGGATGTTGAGACACTAAATAGTTTGAAGAAAATATTGAATTTGGCTGTTGAAAATAATCATATTAATGAATATGTTTAAAGAGTAATTGGTAGGACTGTGAGTGATTTCATGGTCCTTTTTTTGTTGGGATTTTTAGCAAATATACAAGGCTAATGGTTGACAATATTTTGAACCTGCCTATATAAATATAAGAATATTTTATAGGAGGCGGCAATGAGAAGATGGGGTATATTCCTGTTTTGTTTGGTATTATTTGTAAAGGCTGGACCAATTATCAAAGATGATATAAGTCAGTTTTATGCAAGGGAGGCTTTTGATGCAAGATATGAAGGAGTCCACAAAGATAGGTATAAAATCAACTACAAAAGCAACTATAAAAACAACCATAAAAACAACCACAAAAACAATTATAAAAACAACCACAAAAACAATTATAAAGAAAACTATCGGGGAGATAATAAAAATAATTCTAAAAAGAGATATTCTCCCAAAGTCCAAGCAAGAGGTACGGTAAAAAATATAATCATTAAGAAAAAAACTGTAGAGTACTGGTTTGACGACTTTATAGCTGTCAAGATGAAGTACAAGAACAATTATAAGAACAAGTCAAGAGACTGTCAGATAGGTGATAGGGTTCTAGTTTTGGGCCTTGAAGAGGATCTTGATGATTTTTACATTGGGGATTTTAACTATGGTAGGCACCTAAGATCTAAGGGATGTAAGAAATATATCAGGATCAGCGATATGAAGAAGGTCTCAGAAAACCCAGCTTATAGGTTAATAGGGAGAATCAAAAAATATATAATTGATAGCAATAGGACCTTATACAAGAAAAACTCCGATATACTAAATGCTGTCCTGGTAGCCGATAAGACTACTCTTAAAGATGAAGACAAGTATATATTCTCTGACTCTGGTACAAGCCATGTCATGGCTGTATCAGGACTTCATGTAGGTATAATATGCGGTATAATTTTGATATTTGTAGGCAAGATCAATTCTATCAAGCGCTTGTCTATTCTTTGCGTCTTTCTATTATTTTATAATTGCCTAGTAGGGGGAGGTCCTTCCATAAGTAGGGCTATTTTGATGACTATCCTATCTTGTTTGGGATTTTTTGTCTTTAGGCAGGTGGACCTTATAAATATACTATTTATTATAGCCAGTATTATGGTATTGCAAAATCCATATATCATATATAATATATCATTTGAACTGAGTTTTTTGGCCATGCTGTCCCTCGCTATATTTACAAAGTATATCAAGCAGTATGTATATTCCGATATACTTGCTGGATCAATCTCTGTAGCTATATTTACTAGTCCCCTGGTCCTCTATAAATTTGAGACTGTGTCTACAATGGGTGTCTTAGGAAACTTGGTCATCCTTCCTATGATGGCCCTTATTATATGCCTTGATATGCTATCTATAATCACATACTATATCAACATACCCATATACTCAATACTGGCTTATATCAATTCAAGTATAATAGACTTAGTCATGGTCCTACTCAAGAGGATTGGTGATTATGGGGTAAATAATATTGATGTTAGGGATCCAAGTCTATTCAAGTTGCTGACATACTATATAATAGTTGTAGGATTAGCCATTTATCTAGACTATTATTATATAGAAAAGGGCAAGTATACAAGAGAGCTTTATTTGGTCAAAGAAGAAGTTGTGGAACATATTTAAAGGTATAAACTACTATAAAGGGTGGGTATATGGTAAAATATATTTAAAGGGTATATTTTTGTGTAGCAGGGTGTATTTTTTGTAGAGGAGGGCGTATATGAAAAGAGAAGAATTGATTCAACAACTTGATAAGAATGATTTAGACAAGATATATGTCCTTTATGGAAAAGAGATATATCTGATAAATGAACTAGAAGATAAGTTCAAGGCTTTGGCCAATACTGCGACTTTGGATTTTAACCAGGTCATTATAGATGGTAAGGAAACAAATATAGACATGATCCAATCTGCAGTTGAGACTCTTCCTTTTATGGATGAGAGAAGGTATATTATAATCAAGGACTTTGAGTTATTTAAGGGTAGAAAGAAGAACTTTAACGACAATGATGAAAAGAAGTTGCTTGAGATACTAGAGTCTGCTCCTGAGACCAGCTTGATAGTATTTGCCCAGTATGAAGAAGTTGATACTAGAAGGTCATTTTTCAAGAAGCTAGGCAAGTTTGCCAATATGGTAGAACTCAAAAAACTTGAAGATGTTCAGCTGCTCAATTGGTCGAGGCAGATATTTAATAAGTACAGGGTCAATATAGAAAACTCAGTCATAGCCTATATGGTAGAGATGTCTGGTTATAGTGACAAGAAGTCTGATATGAACCTTATGGACCTTGAGAATGAAATCAAAAAGCTATGCGTATTTGTTGGAGATGCAGGTAGGGTAGACAAGTCTATAATAGACCAAATGATGAAGGACAAGGTAGAAAACGACGTATTCAAGTTTCTAGATTATATGTCATCAAAAAACTCAAAGATGTCTATAAAACTACTAGAGGATATGATAGATTCGGGAGAGTCCGGTCTAGGTATAATCTTTCTTATAACTAGGCAAGTCTACAATATTATACAAATCAAGAGGATGCAAAAGGAGAGGATGCCCTATAATATTATAAGGGATAATATGGGTATGCCGAGTTTTGTTGTAAATAAGCTATCTAGGCAGGCTAATAACTTTAGCGAAGAGATTCTTGTGGATATGATAAACTATCTGTCTGACTCTGACTATATGATAAAGCAGGGTTTGATAGGAGATAGGCTATCACTGGAGATATTTATAGCCAAGTATTGCAAATAAAGTAGTAAATTTATAATCAAGTATTGTAACTAAGCTAGTAAATAAAAATGAAAAATTAAATAAAAGAGGTCTGATGATTTTGATATAAACTTGCTTGCAAGTATATATCAAGTCCTCAGACCTCTTAATTTGCATGAAAAAACGGACATATGGTAACCATAGTCCGTGTATGAATCCGATCTATATATCTATGAAATAGATAACATATAACCAAAAACATTCTTAGTATTTTCAAACGTTTGACACACAAGAATAATCTATACATTGCGTTGTCACAATTATCACTAGTACCCGTCGATACTAGAGTATTAACTTAATTAAGCGTTCATAGCGTTTAATCTATTAGCTAGCTTAGAAACCTTTCTATCAGCAGCATTTTTATGGATAGTTCCCTTTGAAGCTACCTGATATATTTTCTTCTGAGCTGTCTGGAATTTAGCCTGAGCTTCTTCCTTGTTACCTGCAACTACTGCATCATCAAATCTCTTTATAGCAGTCTTTATCTGAGACTTTCTAACTCTGTTTAGAGCAGTCTTCTTTTCGATAACACTAATTCTCTTCTTAGCAGACTTAATATTTGCCATATATTTCACCTCCCTATATATGTTCTAAATTCATAATCAACATACACCATTTTAACAGAACTTCACTTAAAAATCAAGTTATATAATGAATTTTAACAAAAAAATATTTTTTTGTAAGTCTGTATTTACCTTGCACTCAAATTAAAGTAAAATATAAGGTGATAGTTTATGTAAATTTTAAGAAAAAGGAGGAGCTCAATTGACAAATAGACAAAGTAGAACTAGAAATTTTAGCATTATTGCTCATATAGATCATGGTAAATCAACTTTGGCAGATAGGCTGATCCAAAAGACTGGACTAGTATCTGAAAGAGATATGAAGTCTCAGCTATTAGATAATATGGACCTCGAACGTGAAAGAGGAATAACTATAAAGCTTCAGAATGTGAGGCTAAAGTATAAGGCCAAGGATGGTGAAATATACCACCTAAATCTAATAGATACTCCAGGTCATGTAGACTTTAACTATGAAGTTTCAAGATCTCTAGCTGCCTGTGAGGGAGCCCTACTGGTTGTAGATGCTGCCCAGGGGGTAGAGGCTCAGACCCTAGCCAATGTATACCTAGCCCTAGAACAGGACCTTGAGATACTGCCAGTGATAAACAAGATAGACCTACCCAGTGCTAGACCTGACTATGTTAAGACGGAAATAGAAGACCTGATAGGACTTGACTGTTCAGATGCACCACTTGTATCTGCCAAGAACGATATAAATACAGAAGATGTACTAGAGGCTATAGTAAACAATATACCAGCCCCTGTAGGTGACTCTGAGGCACCACTTAAGGCCTTGATATTCGACTCATACTATGATGCCTACAAGGGTGTTGTAGCCTATGTGAGGGTATTTGAGGGTACTGTTAAAAAAGGCATGACAATAGAGATGATGAACAGTAAGAAGAAGTTTGAGGTTACTGAAGTTGGTGTTATGGCACCTAATGCTACAGCCCTTGAAGATTTGACTGCTGGTGACGTTGGATATATAGCGGCCAGTATAAAAGACATCAGGTCTTGTCGTGTGGGTGATACTATAACTGATGCTAACAATAGGACGGATGCCCCTCTACCAGGCTACAAGAAGGCTACACCTATGGTATACTGTGGTATCTATCCAGGAGAAGGCGAAAAGTATGAAAATGTTAGGGATGCCCTAGAAAAACTACAGATAAATGATGCTGCCCTAGAGTTTGAATCTGAATCGTCAGCAGCACTTGGCTTTGGTTTTAGATGTGGTTTCCTAGGACTACTTCATATGGAGATTATCCAGGAGAGACTTGAAAGAGAGTTTGACCTAAATATAATCACAACAGCTCCATCTGTTATATACAGGGTGACAAAATTAGATGGTGAAGTCTTGATGATACAGAACCCAGCCAACCTACCAGCCCCTGCTGAGATATCTACTATAGAAGAACCAATAGTAAATTCAGATATAATAGTACCTAAGGACTATGTAGGAGTTGTAATGGAGCTGTGCCAGGAAAGACGTGGTACTATGAAGAATATGGAGTATATAGATGATACAAGGGTAATGCTTCACTATGAATTGCCACTAAATGAAGTAATATATGACTTCTTCGACGCCCTTAAGTCTAGAACAAGGGGTTACGGTTCAATAGACTACGAAATGAAGGGTTATGTGGTATCTGACCTTGTAAAGATGGATATACTTATCAACAAGGAGCAGGTAGATGCCCTAAGCTTTATAATACATGAGACAAGAGCCTTTGTAAGAGGTAAGGCAATGTGCGAAAAATTAAAGGACGAGATACCTAGACACCAGTTCCCAGTTCCAATTCAGGCAGCTGTAGGTAACAAGATAATAGCTAGGGAGACTGTAGCAGCCTATAGAAAAGACGTACTTGCCAAGTGTTACGGAGGGGATATCTCTAGAAAGAGAAAGCTACTTGAAAAGCAGAAGGAAGGAAAGAAGAGGATGCGTCAGATTGGTAGCGTAGAAGTTCCTCAGAAGGCCTTTATGTCTGTTCTTAAATTGGATGAGTAAATAGGAGTGATTTTTTGGAGATTATGATTGATAAGGGAGCAGCCCTTATCTTGGATAAAATTGAAGAATGTGGTTTTGAAGCCTTTGTCGTAGGTGGATGTGTAAGAGACTCCATCATGGCTAGGACTCCAAAAGACTGGGATATAACCACAGATGCACTTCCTGAAGATATTATAGCTATGTTTGATAGGACTATTCCTACAGGCATAAAGCATGGTACAGTTACAGTACTAGTAGGTGGTCAAGCCTATGAGGTGACTACCTACAGGATTGACGGCGATTACCTTGATTCTAGGAGGCCTGAGTCAGTAGAGTTCACTAGAAATATTGTGGATGACCTTTCTAGGAGGGACTTTACAATCAATGCCATGGCCTATAGTCCAAGCAGGGGACTTGTCGATAGGTTTTCTGGTCTTGAGGACATAAAAAATAAGATTATTAGGTGTGTGGGAAATCCGGACCTTAGATTCAAGGAAGATGCCTTGAGGATTATGAGGGCTATTAGGTTTTCTGCCCAACTAGGTTTTCAAATAGAAGAAAGCACGCAGAAATATATAGAAGAAAACTCCCTAAGGCTCCATCTCATATCTGCAGAAAGGATACATGATGAGTTAGAAAAGATTATAGAATCTGATCCTAATAAGGTTAAAAACCTGAATAACTTAGGTGGATTTGTTGATAAGTTTTTTCTTGGCTACAGACCTAGTGATGAAAATATAGGCTTATCTACTAAGATTGACCACTTATATGAGATATTTGGGGATAAGTTTATAGAAGTTAACTTTGGGAATATTGACAATTTGTTATTGCAGGATATTAAAAGAGCCTACTTATTTTTGGATATGGAAGGTCAGGACCTAGAAGAGACCATGAGATCTCTTAGGTATTCGAAAAAGGATATAGATAAGAGCCTTGCAATACATGGATTTTTGAATGATTCTAGCCTTGAATACCTATTTGAAAAAGATGGGTTTGCCCATGGTGAAAGGGACCTTAGGATAGGACTTAAGAGAATTATGTCCAGATTTGGCGACTTATCACTTGCGAAAAATGCTATTTTAGCAAAAATTATTCAAAAAAATCTGAAAGCTGATGTATATTTTCGGGTATATAATGATATAATAGAATCAGGAGAATGTTTTTCTATTTCTCAGATGAAAATAGATGGTAGGTTTATAGTTGAGAATAACTTGGCTAAGGGACCTATGATAGGTAATCTTTTAAACGAAATGTTAGAGCACGTAATAAAAAATCCATCTGATAATGAGAAAGACAGGTTAATAGAAATATTAAAAAATATTTATTAATTACAACATTTGGAGGTAGAGTAATGGATTATAAGTCATTGATAGCTAATGGAAGGTCTGTAAGAGACTTCAAGGATATGCCAGTAGAGACAGCAAAGCTATTAGAAGTAGAAAAGTTTATATTAGAATGTAAGAAATTGGTTGCTGACATAGCAGTTGAATCAAGATTTATTGAAGGTGAAGAAGCCTACAAGAGATTGTATGGAGTTGCTGGATATAACGGAGTAGCTGTAAAGGCTCCTACATACCTAGTATTACTATCTGAAAATAAGGACCACTATATAGAAAATGCCGGATATGTTGGCGAAAGAGCAGTATTAAAGACTAGAGACCTAGGTCTTAATTCTTGTTGGGTAACTTTTAACGACCAGGATGCAGTTAAGAAGGCACTAGGAATAGAGTCTGACAAGGAAGTCGTAGCCCTAATAGCTATGGGATATGCAGCTAATGGTGGTGTAAAGGTAGAAACAAGTGTTAAAACAGGAGATAACTACTCTAAGGCAGATATAAAGGTTGAAGGTACTGGTTCATCTAGAATAGCCCTAGAAGAAATGGTATTTATAGATGAATGGAATAATAATGCTACAGTAGAAGTTCTAGAAGAGAGAGCCTTACTTGATGCATTTTCATATGCTAGACTAGCTCCATCAGCTCTTAACAAGCAGCCATGGAGATTTATAGTTGATGGTGGCAAGGTTGTTCTTGCTATAGACAGTGAGAACTACTCAGGAAGCTACATCAACAAGATTGATGCTGGTATAGTAATGCTATACTTTGGTGTAATCCTAGATGTTACTATGTTTGATTCTAAGTGGGGATTTGACAACTTAGATAAGGATTACAAGATACCTTCAAACTACAAGGTTGTTGGATATTGTAATATATAAGTATCAAGTTTATTATAAAACTAATCTATGCCAATTTTCTATTTGGCATAGATTTTTTTGTATAAAAGATTATTATAGTATATGAGGAGTATTGAGGAGATAAATGAGGTGAAAATGAACAAAGCAATATATATACATATACCATTTTGTGCAAAAAAATGCTACTACTGTGATTTTACATCGTATGTAGGTAGAGACGAAGAAATAAATTCCTATCTTGATAGTCTAGAGAAGGAAATGGACTTGTACATGGATAAAAAAGAAGACATATATAGTATCTTTATAGGCGGTGGGACCCCATCTCTTTTGAGTCCAGACCAACTAGACAGGCTTTTTGGGATCATAGAAAAGAAAGTCAATTTAGAAAGCCTATGTGAGTATACTATAGAGTCTAACCCTGGAACTTTGACAAGGGACAAGCTTAGGACTATGAAAAAGCATGGAGTCAACCGTTTGAGTATGGGACTTCAGGCTGTTCAGGACAAGCATCTCAAATTCATGGGTAGAATCCACGATATGGACCAATTCGTAGAGTCATTTGAGCTTGCTAGACAGGAGGGCCTTGAAAATATAAATGTGGATTTGATATTTGCCTTTGAGGGCCAGACCCTTGAAGACTGGAAAGAAAGTCTTGAAAAGGTAGTGGCAATGAATCCGGACCATATATCTGCCTACTCTTTGATTATTGAAGAAGGGACTACATTTTACAGGATGTACCAAGATGGTAGGCTAAATGACTTTGATGAAGATACCTATATTAGTATGTATAGGTATACTGTCGAGAAATTAAAGGATTCAGGCTACCATCAGTATGAGATATCCAATTATGCCAAGGAAGGCTGTGAATGCAAGCACAATATCCTATACTGGGATTGCTTGAACTATTATGGATTTGGTCTAGGTGCATCTGGTTTTATTGGTGATGTAAGGTATACGAACACCAAAAATATGAAGGATTATATGGAAGACTTAGACAATAAGAAAAAGCCAATTGAATTTAAGGAAGTCATAGCTAGTAAAGATAGATTTAATGAAAAAATCATATTGGGTCTTAGAAAAAATGAGGGGATTCTGTTAGATACGGTTACAAAATATTTAACTGATAAGGAAGAAAATGACTTTATGGTCAAGGTCAAAAACTATATTGATAAGGGACTTTTATTAGTTGATAATGGAAGACTTAGACTTGGTCAAGAAGGTAGGGAAGTTTCCAACAGTATTTTTGTTGATTTGATGGTAGATTAGTATAATTATAAATGCAAAAAGTGTGGATAATATTTAAAAGCTATATGAGTTATAGATTTAAACAATGTAAATATATTAATAAGTTCAAGGTGGATTTAATTTTAAAAAGAAATGAATTTTAAGCGATATCAATGGAATATCAGTGTGAACTTTTATAAAAAATTAACATAGATAATATCGATTTAAAAAAAGAGAAAAAGTTTTCAAAAATCTATTGCAATCTACTATAGATTTAATGTATAATCACTCATGTAGATATGTAAAACATATATCACTAATGAAAAGATAATTTATATCGGTTGAAGGTCTTAGGAGAGAGCTAAAAATAGCCACCGAAGGGACAAGTATTGCGAACGTCAAGCGCAAAATGAAATTCTCAGGTAAAAGTAATAAGACTGGACGTGACTCTGAAAGCTGCTGACAGGGAGATAAAGGACACTTTATCTCCCTTGTTTTTTATTTATAATAAGTAATTAGAAGATTATGAATAAAAAGAAATAACAGACAATTATATTCATAAAGGTTAAATAAATAACTAAATTAATTGTGGTATCATATTCAGCCTTAATTTAGCAATAGAGTTTACAAATAAAATAATATTAGTTTATTGAACAAAAAATCAGGGGGAGACATATGTTACTACTGACAAATAACGAAAAATTTAAACAGATTGAAAATGAACTCAATTCCAATAAGTTGAATCTTGAATATCAAGATATAACATATATTGAGATACTTGAGAAGGCAAGAGACCTAATCCACAAGGGTTATAAGCTTTTGACTCACCCCCTATATGGTAGTGTCAAACCAAACGAAACGCTCTATAGGAGTGTGGTTCTAGAAGAAGCAGAAGAATTTGATATCCAGTCTTTGCTACTGATTGAAGAGGCTATAGTCACTGCTGAAAAGTTCAAGAAAAATAAGATGACTCCTAATTGGACTGAGAGTGTAAAAGACGACTTTAGGGTTATTGACTTTGACTTGATTAAAAAGACGATCGACAGGATATTCCAATAGGATTTTCTAGTGGTAATTATTGCTTGATATATGCCAGACTGGTAATTCCTGATATATTTCAGACTAGTAATTCTTGATGTATATCAAACTGGCAATTTATGTTTATTAAGTGTAAGTATACAATATATAAAAATACGGAGGTAAAAGCATGGAAAATGTATATGATTTATTGATCATTGGTGGTGGTCCTGCAGGATTATCAGCTGGATTATATGGAGCAAGAGGTAAATTAAAAACTCTTATTCTTGAAAAGCAGAAAAATGGTGGCCAGATAGTAATAACCCACCAGGTAGACAACTATCCAGGATCAGTAGAGAATGCTACAGGACCTTCTCTAACTGCAAGAATGGTGGAGCAGGCAAAGGCATTTGGTTGTGAAATAGCAAGAGGAGATGTACAGAGCTTCGATTTTTCAGGAGATATAAAGATAGTTAAGACTGCTGATGTTGAATACAAGGCTAAGGCTGTTGTAATAGCAACAGGAGCTAATCCAAGAAAGATGGGTTGTCCAGGTGAAGCAGAACTTACAGGTAAGGGTGTTTCTTACTGTGCTACTTGTGATGCTGACTTCTTTGAAGACTTTGAAGTATTCGTAATCGGTGGTGGAGACAGTGCTATAGAAGAGGCTATGTACCTTACAAAGTTTGCTAGAAAGGTTACAATCGTTCATAGAAGACAGGGATTCAGATGTGCTCCAACTGCTATAGACAAGGCTAGAAGCAATCCTAAGATCGATTTCTTACTAGACACAGTTGTTGAAGAAGTAAAGGGTGACGGAATACTAGAATCTATAGTATTCAAGAACAAGATAACTGGTGAAATTACAGAGTACTTTGCTGATGAAGAAGATGGTACATTTGGATGCTTTGTATTTATAGGATATGTTCCTCAGACAGAAATGTTTAGAGACGTAATTGAATGTGACGATGCTGGATACTTTGTAGCAACTGATGATACAACTACAAATATCCCAGGTGTATTTGTAGCTGGTGACTGTAGACAAAAGCCTGTTAGACAGGTTGTAACAGCAACAAGCGATGGTGCTACAGCTGCAGTAATGGCAGAAAGATATATAGCAAGCAAGTTTGAATAGTATACAAGTTTAACTAAAATATATGAAATACACAGATAGAATAAAAAGAGTATAGATAAGATTAAAATTTGTTTAAAAACCAAGACTATATTTGTGAAGAAAAAAGGTATTCACTATGCCTTTACAAAGAATTCACACTTATATATAAGACTAGGTATTCTAGTCAAAATCATATCAGGAGGTATTAAGATGATAGAATTAACTAAAGACAATTTCGATTCTGAAGTATTAGAAGGTGAAGGTTATGTGTTCGTTGATTTCTGGTCTCAGGGATGTGAACCATGTAAGGCTTTGATGCCAGATGTACATAAGTTAGCTGAACAGTATGGAGATAAGATTAAGTTCTGTTCAATGGATATAACAAAGGCAAGAAGACTTGCTATCAAGCAGAAGGTTCTTGGACTACCAACAATGACTATCTATAAGGGTGGAGAAAAGGTAGATGAAATAACTAAGGATGATGCAGAAATAGCTAAGATAGAAGCTATGATCAAGAAGTTTTATTAATATAATCGTTTAGGCAAATACGATTTAAAGTTCAGTTTAACCAGTCCTGCTAGGGGCTGGCTAGGCTGAATAAGTTGAAATTTATCAATTATATAATGTTGAATATATAGTATAGAATGCATGAAATACAATATACAATATTTAGTATTTAAAATGTGATATACCAAAGTATTCAAGTGTATAATTGGTTAATTTAATAAATATAATTTTAATAGGAGGTAACCTATGCGTCTTGAAATAGGCAAAATCTTCATAAAAGACATCCAGTTTGGAGATGTTACGAAGATAGAAAATGGTGTTTTATTTGTAAACAAGGAAGAAATGATAAACACAATTTGGGATGATGAGCATATCGCTTCAGTTGACCTAGATATCGCAAGACCAGGCGAAAGTGTTAGAATCACACCTGTAAAGGATGTTATCGAACCAAGAGTAAAGGTAGAAGGTAACGGAGGAATATTCCCAGGAGTATTATCAAAAGTTGATACTGTTGGTGAAGGTAGAACTCATGTATTAAAGGGTATGGCTGTTGTAACAACTGGTAAGGTAGTTGGTTTCCAGGAAGGTATAATAGACATGACTGGTCTTGGAGCTGAATATACTCCATTCTCAAAGACTGTAAACCTAGTTTTAATAGCTGAACCAGCTGAAGGTGTAAAGCAGCATGACCATGAAAAATCACTTAGATTCTTAGGATTTAAGGCAGCTAGATATCTTGGTGAGCTTGCAAGAGATATGCAAGCAGAAGAAGTTCAGACATTTGAAACAAAGCCTCTATTAGAGCAGATAGCTCAGTATCCAGAACTACCAAAGGTAGGATATGTATACATGCTACAGACTCAGGGATTACTACATGATACATATGTATATGGTGTAGATGCTAAGCAGATAGTTCCAACATTACTATATCCAACAGAAGTAATGGACGGAGCTATAGTATCAGGAAACTGTGTATCTGCTTGTGACAAGAACCCAACATATGTACACTTAAACAATGGTGTAATCGAAGAATTATATGCACAGCACGGAAAGTCAATCAACTTCTTAGGTGTTATTATAACAAACGAAAATGTATACCTAGCTGATAAGGAAAGATCTTCTAACTGGACATCTAAGCTTTGTAAGTACCTAGGCCTAGATGCTGTGATAGTATCTCAGGAAGGATTTGGTAACCCAGATACAGACCTTATAATGAACTGTAAGAAGATAGAAACTGTAGGTGTTAAGACTGTTATAGTAACAGATGAGTATGCTGGTAGAGATGGTGCATCTCAGTCACTAGCAGATGCAGATGCTAAGGCAGACGCAGTTGTAACAGGTGGTAACGCTAACCAGTATGTAGTTCTTCCAAAGCTTGATAGAGTTATAGGACATGTTGAATTTGTAAACATAATAGCTGGTGGTAACGAACATTCTCTAAGAGAAGATGGATCAATAGAAATAGAAATCCAGGCAATCACTGGTGCTACAAATGAAACAGGATTCGGATTCCTAACAGCAAAGACATTCTAAGTAAGACTTAATTTTTAGATATTAGTAAAAGTATATTAGTTGTGAAAAAATAGAGATATTAGTAGTAAGTACAAAGATAAAATTATTTTTGTAAAAAGACAAAATTAGTAAGATATTAGTAGAGAAGAAATATACAAAGATATTAGTTAAAAACAAATACAAAAGATATTAGCAGTAAAGACAAATAAAAAGACAAAAATAAGAAGACAAAGACAAAGACAAATACAAAGACAAATACAAAAGATATTAGTACAAGAGACAAATACAAAAAGACAAAAAATAAGAAGACAAAGACAAAACAAAAATAAAAGAAGGAGATAATCGTTATGACAACTTTAAATAATAAAAAAGTTATAATAATCGGTGACAGAGACGGTATACCTGGTCCTGCTATCGAAGAATGTGTTAAAACTGTTGACGGCGCTGAAGTAGTATTTTCATCTACAGAATGCTTCGTCTGAACAGCTGCTGGGGCTATGGACCTTGAAAACCAGAACAGAGTAAAGGATGCTGCCGACAAGTTCGGAGCTGAAAATGTTGTGGTTTTACTAGGTGCCGCAGAAGCCGAAGCTGCAGGTCTTGCAGCTGAAACAGTAACAGCAGGTGACCCTACATTCGCTGGACCTCTTGCAGGAGTAGAATTAGGACTAAGCGTATTCCATGTTGTTGAAGAAGAAATGAAAGAACAGTTTGATGAAGCTGTTTACGAAGAACAGGTAGGTATGATGGAAATGGTACTTGACTGTGATGAAATATCTGAAGAAATGGCTGAAATAAGAGACGAATTCTGTAAATACTTATAAGAATCCAGGAGGTATAATAATGTCAAAGATTAGAGTAGTTCATTATGTGAACCAGTTCTTTGCCGGTATAGGTGGAGAAGAAAAAGCAGACGTTGAACCAAAAGTACTAGAAGAACTTCCTCCAGTGAGTGTGCAGTTAAATGCAAAGCTAGGAGAAGAGTTTGAAGTAGTTGGTACAGTAGTTTGTGGTGATGGTTACTTCAATGAAAACATAGATGAAGCAAGCGAAGAAGTATTGGCTATGGTAAAAGGATTTGACCCACAGTTATTTATAGCTGGCCCTGCATTCAACGCTGGTAGATACGGTGTTGCTTGTGGTACAATCACTAGCGTAGTTAAGAATGCTTTAGAAATACCATGCCTAACAGGTATGTACATAGAAAACCCAGGTGCTGATATGTATAAGAAGGAATTATACATAGTTGAAACAGCTAACTCTGCTGCAGGTATGAGAAAGGCTCTTCCAAAGATGGCTAAGCTTGCTGCTAAACTAGCTAAGGGTGAAGAAATTGGTTCTCCAGCTGAAGAAGGCTATATCGAAAAGGGTGTAAGAGTTAACTTCTTTGCAGAGGAAAGAGGATCAAAGAGAGCAGTTGATATGCTTATCAAGAAGATAAACGGCGAAGAATTTGTAACAGAATATCCAATGCCAAACTTCGATAGAGTTGATCCAAACCCAGCAGTTAAGGACCTATCTAAGTGTAAGATAGCTCTTTGTACATCAGGTGGTATAGTTCCAAAGACTAACCCTGATAGAATAGAATCTTCAAATGCTACAAAGTATGGTGAATATTCTATAGCAGGAGTTGAAGATCTTACAGAAGATAAATGGGAAACAGCACACGGTGGATATGACCCATCATATGCTAATGCTGACTCTGACAGAGTTCTTCCTGTTGACGTATTAAGAGATTTAGAAAAAGAAGGCGTTATAGGATCATTACATGACAAGTTCTATACAACTGTTGGTAATGGTACTGCTGTTGCTTCTGCAAAGGCATTTGCAGCTGAGTATGCACAGAAGATGATAGCTGATGGTGTGGATGCAGTTATCATGACTTCTACGTGAGGCACTTGTACTCGTTGCGGTGCAACGATGGTAAAAGAAATAGAGAGAGCTGGTCTACCTGTAGTTCACATGTGTACAGTTGTTCCTATTTCCCTAACAGTTGGTGCGAACAGAATAGTTCCAACTATAGCTATACCTCACCCTCTTGGAAACCCAGCACTAGATGCTGCTGAAGAAAAGGTACTAAGAAGAAAGTTAGTTGAAAGGGCTCTAAAGGCATTGACTGTTGAAGTTGATGGACAGACTGTTTTTGAAGACTAATTGGACTATAGTTATTCAAGCTAACTAGACTATAGTTTTATAAAGATATCACTATAGTAACTAAAATATTGGTACACCTTTTTGGTGTACCAATATTGGTATATATTGTATATTGGAAAAATATATATTTGGTGTTGTATAAATTCCATATATCTATCAATATCTAGTCCTACATGGCTAGATTATATAAAAAGGCAATTGTATATTGTAGTGGCAAATACAGTGTATCAGTTTGCTAGTAAGTAATATAAATTTATTATTTAATGGAGGTAAATTATGTCATACCCAGTATTTAGAGGTGCAGGATACGTTTTAGTACACACTCCTGACATGATAATCAAAAACGGTACAACTTGTACAGTTGAACAGGAAATAAATCCTGATTCAGAATTCTTAAAAGAAGTTGGAAGTAAGATAAGAAGCTACGAAGAAGTAGTTAACTATCTTCCAAACCAGGTTTATATTGGAAATGAAAGACCAGAAGCCCTAGCAGACTTAAAGCTTCCTTGGTGTGAAGTAGAGCACAAGGGTGAGAGAAGAGGTAAATTTGGTCAGATAGTACCTCAGGATGAATTCATAGCATTAATGCAGATATCAGATGCATTTGAGCTAGTTAAGTTATCAGAAGAATTTGTGTCTAATGTAAGATCAACTATAGAAGAAAACTACCCAGAACTAGAGCCATTCTTTGGTCTATTAAAGGGATCAGATATATCAGATGCAGAAGAATTATGTGAATCACACACTGCACAGGGTCTATACCACGAAGACAAGTTAGTTGGTTATGTTAAGAGAGCCCATGATGTAGATGTAAACTTAAATGCTCACACTATGTTTGAAAACCTAGTTGTTAAGGCATCAGGTGTTGTATCAGCTCTTGAATTACTTAGGAGTTCAGGCATAAGCAAGGACGAGATAGACTATGTAATCGAGTGTTCAGAAGAGGCTTGTGGTGATATGAACCAGAGAGGTGGAGGAAACTTTGCCAAGTCTATAGCTGAAATGGCTGGTATGACTCATGCTAGTGGATCTGACACAAGAGGTTTCTGTGCTGGACCAACTCATGCCCTAATCAATGCAGCAGCTCTAGTTAAGTCTGGTATCCACAAGAACGTTATGGTTGTTGCTGGTGGAGCATCTGCAAAACTAGGAATGAATGCAAAAGACCATGTTAAGAAGGGTCTTCCAGTTCTAGAAGACGTTGTAGGTGGATTTGCAATACTAATATCAGAAAATGATGGAGTACACCCAATCATAAGAACAGATTCTGTTGGTAAGCATACAGTTGGTACTGGTTCAGCTCCTCAGGCAGTTATGACAGCCCTAATAACTCAGGGACTAGATAGACTAGGACTTAAGATACCAGATGTTGACGTATATTCAGTAGAAATGCAGAACCCAGACATCACTAAGCCAGCAGGTGCAGGTAATGTACCAGAAGCCAACTATAAGATGATAGGTGCTCTAGCTGCTACTAGAGGCGAAATAGAAAAGAAGGAATTAAAGAGCTTTATAGCTGGTCATGGTCTACCAGGATGGGCTCCAACTCAGGGGCATATACCATCAGGAGTACCATACATAGGTTTTTTAATTGATGACCTAACAAGTGGAGACAAGAATAGAGCTATGATCGTTGGTAAGGGAAGTCTATTCCTAGGAAGAATGACAAACCTATTCGATGGTGTATCATTTGTTGCTGAAAGAAACCCAGGAGTGGTAGAAGAAGCTTCTTCAATCTCTAAGGATGAAATAAGAAAGATAATTGCAGAATCTATGAGAAATATAGCCCTAAATATGATAGAAGAGTAGGGGGTAGAAATATGTCTAATAAAATAATATCTGACGTACTACTAGAAGTTGCTGATGCAATCGAAAGTGGTAATTTTGGAAAGAAAATAAGAGTAGGTCTTACAACTCTTGGTAGTGAACATGGACCTGAGAACCTAATTAATGGAGCTAGACTAGCAGACAAGGGTATGTTTGAGATAGTTCTTATAGGTAAGGGGGCTGAAGGATTTACTTCTTATGAAGTAGAAACTGAAGACGAAATGTACAAAAAAATGGAAGAACTACTTGACGCTGGTGAAATAGATGCTTGTGTTACTATGCACTACAATTTCCCAATAGGCGTATCTACAGTAGGTAGGGTAGTGACTCCTGCAAGAGCTAAGGAAATGTTTATAGCAACTACAACAGGTACATCAGCTACTGATAGGGTAGAAGCTATGGTAAGAAATGCAATATATGGTATATCTACAGCCAAGGCTTGTGGTATAGAAAGACCAAGTGTAGGTATATTAAACCTAGATGGTGCTAGACAGGTTGAAAAAGTCCTATTAAGCATCAAAGACCAGGGATATGATTTTGACTTTGCTGAGTCTATGAGAGCTGATGGTGGATCTGTAATGAGGGGTAACGACCTATTAATAGGTGTTCCAGATGTAATGGTAACTGATACTCTAACAGGTAACTTATTGATGAAGGTATTCTCATCATTCAATACAGGTGGAGACTTTGAGGCCCAGGGATTCGGTTATGGACCTGGTATAGGTGAAGACTATGATAGACGTGTCCTAATCCTATCTCGTGCAAGTGGTAGCCCAGTTGTTGCCAATGCCCTAAGGTATGCTTATGACATAGTAAAGGGTCAGGTAAATGTTATGGCTAGAGAAGAATATAAGAAAGCACTTAAGTGCGGTCTTGACAAGGAATTAGCTGATCTAAAGTCTAAGAAGGCTCCAAAGACTGAATCTGAGGAAGTCGTAGCTCCACCAAAGGAAGTTGTAACTGAAGGTATAGCTGGAGTTGATATCCTAGACCTAGAAGATGCTGTAAAGGCCCTTTGGAAGGATGGCATCTATGCTGAAAGTGGTATGGGTTGTACAGGACCGATAGTTATGGTTTCACCTGAGAAACTTGACAAGGCTATAGAGTCACTAAAGAAGAATGATTTTGTTAAGTAGTATAGATAAAACTATTCTTGGAAAAATATAAATACACATATGTAAATATATGTAAAAGAAATACAGGCCTAAGCAATAATTTATAGATGTATTTCTTGTCAAATGGAGGTAAGATGCCTGCTTATATAAGCGAGAATCTAACCTCCATTTTTTATACTTATTATATTGATTTTATATAGATCTTATATCTTTTGGTGCTTTTTCAGGCCCTTTTCCCAAATTGAGTTGAGAAGATTCATATAGTCATCAACATCCATATGACCCATAGTGTATAGGTTTTTGATTTGCTTATTGTCATCAGGGGATAGGATATTGTTACAGAATTCTACAAGGGCTGCGTATACGTGTCTTGCCTCATCTATAGCGAACATATCCATATGAGGGTTTGTGTATAGGGGACCCGCTCCTATTCCTATTCCTTGACCCCATTTGAAACCAACCTTATTAGAGAAGTACTCAAGGCTCTCTATGGCGTGCTTTGATTGGTTACCGTGTAGAAGGCCGCTATTTGAAACAACATATAGCCTAGTATTTTTGATATTTTTACCTATTTCACCTAGAGTGTGGTTTCTCATATATTCGTACAGGTAGTAGTCTATTCTTTGAAGGTTTTCTATTATATGTGAAGGCATGCCATCTACATAAAGACCAAAGCATAGAATTATGGAGTCATACATTGTAAACTTCATAATCTCATCACTGTTTATAGGTCTTGCACTAGACCAATAAAACTTGTCTATATTAAATTCTTGACAGGATATTTTCTCGCATATTTCTATTAATTTATTGGAGTAAAACTCTGAAGCAGCTCTTTTGCCTTTGGGACTTGCATTTATTATGGCTATAGAATTTTTAGGTTTTTCCTCCAATTGGTGCTTTGGTATAGTTATGTCAGTAGAAGCTAAGAGGTCTTCATCAACTCTTTTGCCTGTGACAAGAGTGTAGGCATTCTTGAAGCTGGCTACAAATTCTACATTAGAATTACTTACATAGTAGTTTTTACAGACAGCATCGACAAGGGATCTTGCAGTTTCTTTTTCATCTTCACTAGCCTGGCCGTAGAATATAACATTTAACTTGAAGGTATGGTCGTACCTTTTAGTATGTCTGACATCATTGTCAACTATATGCATATAGGTTCCTAGATAGCCAACACACCTATCTAGAAAACGTTTTATCTTGTAGGAAAAGCCACCGTATGACAACCTGCTTATTATGGTTATGGTGTCATATTTTATAAGGTTTTTTGCATAATTTTGCGCCTTATCCTTTGTGACACATTGGCCGGGGCTGACTATCCAACAACCAGCACAACCAGTACATGGCTTCATATTGCTGGTGTCTATAATATCTATATCATCTGGTAGCTTAAGTCCTACCGTGTTTTCTAAAACTAATAGTTCCATACAGTCACCTCTTTTAAGTTATTAATTTATCCAATAGCTTATGGATAATCAAAGCTAGACAATCATTAAAAATGGTCTATATATTAATTATACAAGATAGGCTGGTAGATTTAAAGTAATACATATATAAATAAAAGTCTTTTTGATAGATTACTTAACAGGTTTATACATTTTGGGGTATAATATAGCTATATGCCTAAGGAGGATAAATATGAAAATATATTATATACACCATAGCAGTTTCTTGTTGGAAATGGACAAGTCGTACCTGCTATTTGATTATTTTAAGAGAGAGATACCAGAGATGGACCCAGATAAGCATCTTTATGTTCTATCTACACATTCTCATCCTGACCATTATAGGGATAAGGTATTTGATTTGTACAGGGATAGGAAAAACGTGAGCTTTATCCTGTCTGATGATATAGAGCCGAAGCTAGAATCAGATGCAGCCTTGGCTGATTTTCTTGGACCAAATAAGGAATATCAAATAGGAGATTTAAGGATCAAGACCTATGAGAGCACAGACCTTGGATTGGCTTTTTTGATAGAGGTTGAAGGAAAGAGAATCTACCACTCAGGAGACCTGAACTGGTGGACATGGCATGGTTATGAGACAGAGGAAGAGTATGAGATAATGACTGACAGGTTTAAAAAGGAAATGTCAAAGTTAGAAGGGGAAGATATAGACCTAGCCATGGTTGTACTCGACCCAAGACAGGGAGAAAGATATGATTGGGGAATAAAGTACTATCTTCAAAAGACTAATAACAAGTACCTAGTTCCTATGCACTGTTGGGATAAGTTTGAAGTGATAGATAGGTTTAAAAAAGATAACCCTGACTTGATTAAGGACATAGTCCTTATAAACACACCAGATGCAAGTGGGGGTATAGAATTAGACTTTTAGGAGTTTAGGCTAGAATAATTATATTCCAAGTATACAAAAGATTTATTCAAGGAGGAGAAAATGGAGAGATTAGTTGACTTTTTAAGACATATAGGCTTTGCCAATGAGAAGCTATTAGTAGGATTGGATGAGGTTGAAATTGAAAACTGCATATACAACAAGGATACTAAAATAGCCAAGTTTGTCCTCATTTCAAAAGAGGTCTTGCCGGTAAATAGGATAGACAAGGTGAGAAGTGGACTTGAGAAACTACTTAAAAAACAATATATAAGGTCTGTTGAGTTTTCTTTTAAGTACATTGGATTAAATAAAAAAGGCAATAAGGACATGATCAAGAAGCTTTGGCCCAATATATTTGACGAGGTCAGAAAGGCTTCCCCCTTCGTCTACATATATGGCAAGGATATAGAACACATATATATAGATGACAGGCTCAAGATCAAGGCTCCTGATGAATTTATATATGAGTCATTCAAGGAAAAAAACCTGGCTGACAGGATAAGATGCTTGATAAGAGAGCAGACAGGAATCGATATAAGGGTTGAGATTGAGTTAGCCAAGAAGAATGAAAACGAAAAAAATGACTATGAGTCTATACTAGAAAAAATTGATGCCAAGACGGACAAGATTATATCTAGGATGGATTTTAGTCCTAGTCAATCTCAAGATAAGGATGAAAAAGAAGAGACCTATAAGATAAATTTTGAAGAAAAAGCCAACCCAGACCAGATCTACGGAAGACCTATAATAGCTAATCTATACCTTACATCAGAAATAGAAGAGGGCCTAAGGACTGTCGCTATCAAGGGAAGGGTGATCGAGGCAGAAGACCAAGAGCTAAGAAACGGTAAGACACTCTATATGATGAATGTATCTGATGGGAATGGAGCATTGATGTGTAAAGTATTTCTAGATGATATGAACAAGGATGATGTCATCAAAGCTACCAAAAAAGGTACCTATATCAAGGTTCAAGGAGACCTTATAAACAACTACAAGACTTTTGATTTGGAGCTCAATGTAACAGCCATAGAAAAGGCTCAGGCACCTAGAGTAGAGGATACAGCAGAGGTCAAGAGGGTTGAACTCCACGCCCATACACAGATGTCATCAATGGATGGTATGGTTCCAGTTGGTGAATTGGTTTCTAGGGCGGCATCATGGGGACACAAGGCAATCGCAATTACAGACCATGGTGTAGTCCAGGCCTTTCCTGATGCCATGAATGCTGGTAAGAAAAATGGAATCAAGATAATATACGGTGTAGAGGCATACCTAGTTGATGATGATACAGACACAATCGTAAATGCCAACGACCGAGACCTTGACCAGACTTTCGTGGTATTCGATATAGAAACCACAGGTCTATCACCACATAGTGATAATCTTACGGAGATAGGTGCAGTCAAGGTACAAAATTGTGAAATAGTGGATAGCTTCTCAACCTTTGTAAACCCAAAGATGGATATATCCTATCAGATCCAGGAGTTGACTAGGATTACCAATGAGATGGTTAAGGATGCTCCTAGTCTTGAAGAAGCCCTGCCTAAATTTTTAGAGTTTGCCAAGGATTCTGTCTTGGTTGCCCACAATGCAGACTTTGACACTGGTTTTATATACCAAAAGTGTCAGCAGTTGGGTCTTGAATACAACTTTGAGAAGGTAGATACACTTACACTTGCTAGGATAATAAATACGAACTTAAAAAGATTTTCCCTAGATAAGGTGTGTAAGGAGATGGGAGTTGTCCTAGCTGGTCACCATAGGGCTGTAAATGATGCCCAGGCTACTGCGGAGGTATTTATTAAATACCTCGAGATATTCAAGAAAAAGGGAATAAATAAACTGTCAGATGTAAATAGGGTCTATGGAAAGGTAGATTATGAAAAGCTAAGGCCTAGCCATGCCACTATTTATGCACAAAATCAGACTGGCTTAAAGCACCTATACCAGTTGATTACAGATTCCCATATCGAACACCTCTATGGAAATCCGAGGATACTTAAGAGCCTACTCCTAGAAAAAAGAGAGGGTCTGATGGTTGGTTCTGCCTGCTCAAGTGGAGAACTATATAATGCTGTTGTAAGACACAAGTCTGAAAAAGAGATAGAGAAGATTTTGGAATTATATGACTTTATAGAGATAATGCCACTAGAAAACAATATGTATCTTGTTGAAAGTGGTGAGTTAAAGTCTGTAGAAGAATTAAAAGAAATAAATAAAAAACTTGTAAAGCTTGGCGAACAGTACGACAAACCTGTTGTAGCAACTGGGGATGTCCATATGTTGGATGCCAAGGACGCCATTTATAGGACCATTATCAAGTATTCTCAGGGATATGGTAGAAAGTCAAAATCAGAAAGATTGTACTTTAGAACAACTGATGAGATGTTGGAGGAGTTTTCTTATCTTGGCAAAGACAAGGCCTATGAGGTTGTAGTTACTAACTCAAATTTGATAGCAGACATATTTGAAGATATAAAGCCTATACCAGATGAAACCTATCCACCTAGGATTGAAGGATCAGACAAGGAACTAAGGTCTATGTGCTATGAAAAAGCTAGAAGGATATACGGAGAGCCACTTCCAGACATAGTTGTTAAGAGACTTGAAAGAGAGCTAAATTCCATAATTGGTAATGGTTATGCGGTCATGTATATCATAGCCAACAAACTAGTTGCCAAGTCCCTATCAGATGGTTATTTAGTTGGGTCTCGTGGATCGGTAGGATCTTCATTTGCTGCGACAATGAGTGATATAACAGAGGTTAATCCCCTACCAGCCCACTATGTGTGTCCTAATCCAGACTGCAAGCATAGTGAGTTCTTTGCAATCGGCGAGTGGGGTTCAGGTGTTGACCTTCCTCCTAAAAAGTGTCCGGATTGTGGTACTCAGATGATAAAGGATGGCCATGATATACCTTTTGAAGTATTCCTAGGATTCGAGGGTGACAAGGAGCCAGACATAGACCTAAACTTTTCGGGAACCTACCAGCCTACAATCCATAAGTATACAGAAGAACTATTTGGAGAAGGCTACACTTTTAGGGCAGGTACAATAGGTACGGTAAAGGATAAGACAGCCTATGGTTATGTCAAGAAGTATTCTGAAGAGCAATTTTTGGATATGACTGCAGCTGAAATGGACTGGTTATCCAAGGGATGTACGGGTGTCAAGAGGACATCTGGCCAGCATCCAGGTGGTGTAATGGTAGTTCCAGACTACAAGGATATACATGATTTTACACCTGTCCAATATCCAGCCAACGACAAGGAATGTGGCGTAAAGACTACCCACTTTGACTACCATTCCATAAGTGGTAGAATCCTTAAACTAGACATACTAGGACACGACGGTCCGACCATCATCAGGATGCTTGAAGATATGACCGGTATCAAGATAACGGACATACCTCTTGATGATCCTGAGACCATGTCACTTTTTACATCTACCAAGGCCCTAGGAGTTACAGAAGAAGATATAGGAACGCCGGTTGGATCCCTTGCTATACCTGAGTTTGGAACCAAGTTTACTAGGCAGATGCTAATAGATACCAAGCCTACAACCTTTGCCGCCCTTGTTAGAATATCAGGTCTATCACATGGTACAGATGTTTGGGTAAACAATGCCCAGGACCTAGTCAGGGCCAACGTAATAGGTATAAAAGACGTTATTTCAACAAGAGACGATATTATGAACTACTTGATATTCAAGGGATTAAGACCCAAGCTTGCCTTTACAATAATGGAGAATGTTAGAAAGGGTAGGGGTCTAAAACCAGAATTTATAGAGGAAATGAAGGCCAATAATGTACCAGACTGGTATATAGGGTCTTGCCAAAAGATAAAATACATGTTCCCTAAGGCCCATGCAGTTGCCTATGTAATGACTTCATTTAGGATAGCCTACTGTAAGGTCAACTACCCAGAAGCCTTCTATGCGACTTATTTTACAACCAAGGTAGAAGATTTTGACGTTGACCTAGTCACAAGAGGACTTGATGCAGTCAGGGCTAAGATGGAAAGAATCAGAGAACTAGGAAATTCAGCTACAGCAAAAGAAAACAACCAGTATACAATCTTAGAGGTTGTAGTAGAAATGCTTTGTAGGGGAATTGAGATGGAAAAAGTTGACATATACAGGTCTCATCCTACAGATTTTCAGTTAGATGGAGATAAAAAAATACTTCCTCCTATGGTAGCTTTACAGGGAATGGGAGAAAATGCAGCACTTAGTATAGCTAGGGAAAGAGAAAACGGGGCCTTTCTATCCAAAGAAGACCTGATAAAGAGGACCAAGGTATCTAAGACTGTAGTTGAAAAGCTTTCTGAACATGGAAGTTTAGATGGAATGAGTGACAAGAACCAGTTGTCATTCTTCTAGGGAGTAGAATAATAAAGATAAAAATTATGATATAGACAGAATGCTACTATAAATTGTAGACCCTATTTTGTCTATATCATCTATATTTGATTAGTTTGGAGGTAATATGACTAATAAGAAAAAGATGCACATACTTGCGATGACAACCATATTATTTTGGGCTCTTGCCTTTCCTGCTAGTAAGATAGCAATGAAACACTATAACCCGTTTTCATTAGCATTTTTAAGGGTTACGATAGCATCATGCGTACTCCTTATAATTGGTAAAGCTACTGGAATAAGACCACCTAAGAAGGAAGATTTAGTATGGTTCTTATTGTCTGGTGCTTGTGGATTTGGTATATATTTATTTTTCTTTAATTTGGGTATGCAGACTGTAACATCAGCTACAGGTAGCATTATAATAGCACTTACGCCAGTTATGACAGCAATTGGCGCCCACCACATATATAGAGAGAGGATTAATATTGTCGGTTGGATTTCAATGGCTGCAGCCTTTGGTGGGGTACTTATTATGATGCTTTGGAATGGTATATTATCCTTTAACTTTGGGATGTTGTGGGTATTTTGTGCAGCAGTTTTATTCTGTATCTACAACCTTCTAAATAGGAGATTTGCATCACAGGGTTATAAGGCTATAGAGATAGTTACTTATTCCATGGTTGCATCGGCGCTTATACTTAGTCCATTCTCAGTGAGAGGATTTAGAGAGCTTTCAATAGCCCAGCCTAAAGAGATAATCACTCTACTTGTCTTGGGGGCTGTCTGTAGTGGAATAGCATATTTTTTATGGAGCTTGGCAATGTCATATGCCACCTATACTAGTGAGGTTGCTAATTACAGCTTTACAACACCCTTTGTTGCCAGCATTTTGGCGGCTCTTATGATGGGTGAAGTACCAGATACATCTACTATAGTGGGTGGCTTGGTAATTATTGTGAGTATTTTGGTTTTTAGCTTTAGAGGTAAAGAAAAAATATAAAAAAATAAGGGTAATGGGGATGACCCAAAAGTAAGTTTTTACAAAAATTAAAAATGCTAAATTTCAATGTTTTACTTTGTTGAATTTAGCATTTTTTGTATTTTCTAAGAATTATGAGTCAGCTTCTTTTGACATGCTTGACGGATGAGCCTATTTATAATTTAGTCCTGTTTATATTGTATGAATTTAATTTTAAGTTCGTATATTATGGCAGGCCACAAAAGTAATAAAAGTATCAGAAAAATAATGAAAATAATATTAGTTGTATTATTATTTCTCAAGCTGTACAAGCTGAATAGACTATTATTAAAATACTTTCCTGTTATAATAAAGTTCACTATAAATGCTATCACATACAAATTATATACGATAAGCATTGTATATTTCACTAGTTTTGGTGTGAATAGTATGATGATAGAACTTAATAGGAGAATAACTACCAGAAGTACTAAATATAAAAAAGAAGTTGCGCTTATATATCTTATGCAAAAATATATTGAAACAAAGAATAGTATTAGCAAGAGAAGTGATTTTCCTATATTATTTTTCTTTAAAATACTATCGATTTTTTTAATTAAATTAATCATTGTAATCTCCTTATGCAAAATAAATACTTACGTTTATTCCTTTCTGTCTGCTCTTTTCCACAAATACCCATTAGCATCAAACTTACACCATTTTCTATTTGATTCTTTTTCAAGATAGAACCACCGCTAGTATTAAGTTACTTTTTTTCATAATAAATCCCCACCCTTATAGAAATAAAAATTATTTTCAAATATATATTATCATTTAAAATTAATTTTGTCTACTAAAATATTATATATATTCATAAAAAATTTAATAAAAATACAATTCTATATATTGATTTAGAATTTTTTTCAACACATATTATAAAATGAAGAATTAAAGCTAAAACACAGGTTTTGATGTTAAATTTAGATTGAGGATTTTTATATTTAACAAATGAGGATGTAAAGATGAAAAAAATTAATCACATTAACAAAAAAAGAGTACTTGTCTTTTCTGTATTGATATTCTTTTGCCAGATTTTATTGATAAAATTTGATTATTTTGATGGGTCAATAGATAAAGATAAGCCCTATGATGAGATAGAACATGCCCTTTCAGATGAGTCTATAGACAATGGAATAGTTGTCAATGAAAAAAAGGATGCCAGGGATATAAATGAAACGACATTTAAGGCTAACACAAAAAAGGAAAGGATAGATGCCAAAAATAAAAAGGAGCCATATTATACACTTGGTGATATAGGCAAGGCTCCGAGTAGGCTGAAGCCTGTGATTATAAAAAGACCACCCAAGGGAATGACCGTAGACAATATAAATATGAAACCTGATCCAACTGCTACTAACGACAATAATATGCCTTATAAGGACTATGTTATTTTTTATCCTCAACATCAAGATGACGAAGTCCTATGGGCAGGAAGTGCAATAAGGTATGCGATAAGATCTAGAGGGGCAGACCATGTTTTTGTAGCCCTAGTGTCATCTGGAACTGGTCACAAGATATTTAAAAAGAATGAGTTTAAAAACATGACTCAGAGACAGAAGGCGGAATATAGGAATAGAGAATTTATGGAGTCCTGTCATCATCTAGGAATACCGAAAGAAAATATATTTTTTATATACAAGGAAAGAGGCGACTGGAGAACTGACTTCAAACTTGAAAGAAAATTTGCCTTGGAGATGGAAAAGAAATACAAAAGCGTTACACATATAACTCACTCTTATAAATACGACGATCATTTTATGCATAGAGCAAATGGGCAGACCCTATATGAACTTTGGAAAGAAGATAAGATAGGAGATTTAAGGTTTTATCTTAAACCATTTTTGGTCAAGTATGTAGATGCCAGTAAAAATATATTAAATGTATATAGTGTAAATAATGAGGAAGACTATACAAGAATAAAAGATGCTTGTAAGGCTTATAAGTATATTAATCCGGATATGCTAAGAGCAGGTATAGGTTACAAGACTGACTTTTTGAGTTTTGATTCATTGGTGTATGACAGTAGTCAGAAATCATATATAATTATTCAAAATAACAAGACAGAAGGATAGGCTGTGTATAATTGCTAGGTAAATTTGAAAATTAGTTACTAGTTTATAGAAATTTTCTTTAAATTGAGATTCTATGGCTAATATGTTGATTTGAACCGATATTATAAAGTAGATTCATACAATAATCTAGTTATTTATTCAAAAAAGATGGAATGGGTTTAAAGTTATATCTTTCAGATAAAAGATATAACTTTAATAGACGAATACCTTATTAATAATCCCTCAAATCCTAGACAATCCAACACTTACATGGTATAATTAATTGGATAAACATTTATAATTAATTTTGGAGGGTAAGAGATGGTAACAGCAAGTGATTTTAGAAAGGGCGTAACTTTCGAAAAGGACGGACAGCCTTGCTTAGTTGTAGATTTCCAGCACGTTAAGCCAGGAAAGGGAGCAGCCTTTGTTAGAACTAAGTACAAGAATTTGATAACAGGTGCAATAAGAGAAGAAGCCTTCAACCCTAGTGATAAATTCCCTAAAGCAAACATAGAAACAAAGCAGATGCAGTATCTATACAATGATGGAGAATTATATTACTTCATGGATGAAGAAACATATGATCAGATACCTCTTAACTATGAGCAGGTTGAAGATGCGATCAAGTTCTTAAAGGAAAATGAAGTAGCAACTATAAGATTCTATCAGGGATCACCATTCCAGGTAGAAGGTCCAAACTTTGTTGAGTTAGAAATAGTTGACACAGAGCCAGGTATCAAGGGAGATACAGCAAGTAATGTTACTAAGGCGGCAACTGTTGAAACAGGTGCAGTAATACAGGTACCATTATTTATTAACGTTGGAGATAAGGTAAAGATAGACACTAGAACAAGTGAATACTTATCAAGAGTTAACCAGTAATCGAATTAAAATACCTGTAATTTACTTACAGGTATTTTTGATTATACAAAATGAAATAAAATATACAAGGAGTGGTAGAAATGGCGTCCCTAAAGGGTCAAATAAGAGAAAAAATAAGCTCTTTTGAAGAGAAGATAGGTTATGTTTTTAATGACAAGGAAAATATACAGGTAGCTCTTACACATTCTTCTTTTGCAAACGAGCACAAGGAATACAAATACAATGAAAGACTTGAATTTTTGGGTGACTCTGTACTAGGTTTAGTTGTGAGTGATTATTTATTCAGTGTCAGAACAGATTTGCCAGAAGGTCAGTTGACGAAGTTTAGGGCAAATGTGGTTTGTGAAGAATCCCTTAGTGTTGTAGCTAGAAAGTTGAACCTTGGTGAGTACTTATTGCTTGGTAATGGGGAAAGACAATCAGGTGGTAGCGACAGAGATTCAATATTAGCAGATGCGACTGAAGCAGTTATAGCTGCAATTTATATAGATGGTGGTTTAGATAAGGCAAAAGAATTCATCATGTATAATCTAAGAGATGTAATAGCAAAGACTATTGATGGCAATATCTTCAGAGACTATAAGACTATATTACAGGAAGTAATCCAGAGCAAAAATGGAAGGATTTCTTATAGGTTGGTCCAGGAAAAGGGACCTGACCATGATAAGGTATTTGAGATGGAAGTAAGGTCAGGCAATAAGGTACTTGGCTTTGGTCTAGGCAAGAACAAGAAGGATGCAGAAAAAGAAGCTGCTAAAAACGCCCTAGAAAATATGGGAGAAGATATATAATGAAGAAAAAAATAATACCCATATTTGTACCCCACCAAGGCTGTCCCCATGACTGTATCTTCTGTAATCAGAAGAAGATAACAGGTCTGTCTACCTCTATGACAGATGAGGATGCAAGGGATATAATTATCGAGAGTCTAAAGACTATACCAGATGATGCTGAGGTTGAGATAGCATTTTTTGGTGGAAGTTTTACAGCAATAGATACAGACATACAAAGAAAATTGTTGTCAGTTGCCAAAGACTTCAAGGATATGGGCAAGGTAGATGACATAAGACTTTCTACACGACCAGACTGTATAGATGACAAGGAACTTGACCTACTAAAAGAGTATGGTGTCACTATAATTGAGTTGGGTGTTCAGTCTATGAATGAGGATGTACTTGTCAAGAGTATCAGAGGCCACCATAGGGATGTGGTATTTACAAGTGCCAAGATGATAAAGGTTGCAGGCTTTAAGCTAGGCCTACAGATGATGCTAGGTCTTCCAGGAGATTCAAAGGACAGGTGTATAAGCACTGCTAGGGACTTTGTTGATATTAAGCCAGATTTTGTCAGGATCTATCCTACCTTGGTTATCAAGGAGACGGGTCTTGAAGAAGAGTTAAAATCAGGAAGGTATAGACCATTTACTATAGAAGAATGTATAGATATTACCAAGAGATTGATGGTGATATTCTACCTAAATGATATTGGAGTTATAAGGGTAGGATTACAGGCAACTGAGGATATACAGCTTGGTCTAGATGTACTGGCAGGGCCATACCATCCAGCATTTAGAGAACTGGTTCGTTCAAGGATGGTCAGGGATTATTTAGATGATGTCATATCTAGAAGATATGAAGAAGAGGGGTACGATCCTAGTAAGGGTGATAATTGTAAGAGTTTTGAAAATGGCTATGTTAAAATAGACAAAAAAGACCTGCTTATCAAGGCTAACCCTAGGGACATATCCATGATAGTAGGAGATAAGAGATCAAATAGAGAATATATAAACACTAAATATATGACTAGGTTTAAGACTATGGCAGACAAGAACCTAGTAGATGAATTAGTAGTGATGATAGATGGTAAATTAGTTGATAGGATTACCTATAAAGATTTGTATATTAGGCTAGCAAAACTATACCAGTTGGGCTAGTGAAAGGAGATAGAATGTATTTAAAGAAGCTTGAGTTGAAGGGGTTTAAGTCCTTTCCAATGAAAACAGATATATTCTTTGATAAGGGTGTTACGGCAATAGTAGGTCCTAATGGCAGTGGTAAGAGTAATATATCCGATGCTGTAAGGTGGGTCCTAGGTGAGCAGAGTATCAAGAGTCTTCGTGGTGAAAAAATGGAAGACGTGATCTTTTCAGGTACTGATTCCAAGAAGGCCATGAATTATTGTGAAGTTGCTATCACCCTAGATAATTCTAACGGTGAAATAGACATAGATTCAAACGAATTGGTCATCAAAAGAAAGGCCTACAGGACTGGTGAGTCTAATTTTTATATAAATGGTAAATCATGTAGACTAAAGGACATCAGGGAAATTTTGATGGACACAGGCATAGGCAAGGATGGCTACTCTATTATAGAACAGGGTAAGGTTGAAGATATACTAAGCAACAATCCTGCCAATAGGAGAAAGATATTTGATGAGGCTTGCGGTATAGCCAAGTATAGATATAAAAAGAATGAAGCAGAGAGAAACCTTAAAAAATCTAGTGAAAATCTAGAAAGGATAAATGATATATTTGAAGAGGTGGACAAGCAGTTGAAACCTCTTGAGAGACAGCAGGTAAAGGCCAAAAAGTACATAGTCCTAAGAGATAAATTAAAAATTCTTGAAATAAATGACTTTATAAACAAAAACAAGGGACTAGAAGAAGAAATCAGCCAATATACAGCTAAGATCCAGGAGATATCAAAAGAGATGGAAATCTTGGGTCAGGAAAAATTTGATCTTGAAGAAGACCTAGTTTCTCTATCTAAGGAGATTGACGAATTAGAAATCTTGTTAGACAAGATGGGTGAAGACAACATAGATATGAAAACAAAAATTTCATATAAGAAGTCAGAAATTCAGGTGTCTAAGGAAAAGGTCAAATTCCAAGAGGGTGAGATTGAAAGAAAGAAAAATGAAATTAAGCTCGCTGACAAAAAAATAGAAGTAGATAATATAGAGCTTGACAAGGTCCACAAGAGGGCTGATGAAAAGTCATACGAAATAGAGTCTATAGAAGAATCTATGGAAGATATCTTCAATCAGAAAATCAGGCTAGAAAAGGTGCTAGAAGACCTTGATAATAAGATAAATGATAACAAGTCAACATCAATATCCTTGTTAGAAAAAAGAGGAAATATATCTCAGGATTTTGCAAGGGTTGGTGCTAATATTGATAATATGAAGGCTAGGCTTGAGGATATAGGCATCCAAATAGATGACCTAAACAAGGAAATAGGACTAGATGACAAGGACATTGATTCAAAGAATCTAGAGCTTGAAGACCTATCAAAAGACCTAGACAAGATAACAAAGACTATATCTGAAAAGTCTTTAGAGCTAAAAGACAGAGAGTCTGATTATAGGGCAAAGACCAAGAGCCAGCAGGACCTAAATTACTCAATAGCAAGTTTAAGGAGTAAGCACAACACATATGTAGATATGGAAAACCACCACGAAGGATTTAACAGGGGTGTAAAAGAGGTCCTTAAAAACAAGAATATCAAGGGTATAAGAGGTGCTTTTGGAGAACTTGTAAGTGTTCCTCAAAAATATGAAAAGGCCATAGAGGCTTCCCTTGGTGCTGCAATACAGAATGTAGTAGTAGAAGATGAGGCCTCAGCAAAGACAGCTATTAGCTACCTTAAAAAGAACAATTTAGGCAGGGTTACGTTTTTGCCTATGAATGTTATGAGGTCAAATAAGTTGAAATTTGATAGGACCTATAAGACAGACTACATAGGTATATGCTCAGACCTTATCAAGTACAGCAAAGAGTATACAAGCCTAGTTGAAAACCTACTTGGTAGGGTTGTTCTTGTAGAGGATATAGACAGGGCAGTAGCCCTTGCTAGAGAAGCAGGCCATAGGTTTAAGATAGTCACACTTGAAGGAGATATAGTAAATCCAGGTGGTGCTCTGACAGGTGGATCCCTAAAGGTCAATAGTAATATATTGTCCAGGAAGAGGATAATAAATGAACTAGACTTAGAAATAAAGTCTAAGGAAAAGGACAAATTGAACCTTGAAAATACAATAAGAGAATCTCATGAGTATATAGAGGACCTAGAAAAAGAGATAGAAGTCCTTAGAAATTCAAAATTAGGCAAAGATAGGTCAAGGATAGGTCTTGAAACAGAGTTGAAAATATTGACTGAATCTAAGTCTAATAAGAAAAAGAATATAGAATCATACAAGGAAGAATCAAGTAAAATAAGAGATTCTATTGAATCTAGTAAAAAGATATATGATGAGTGCCAAAATACACTTGAAAGCATATCCATTGAATCAAAGGACAATACATCAAATATAGAAGACCTTGTTCTTGAACACAAAAAGGCTAACCTAGAATTTGGTGAGGTGGTAAAGGTATATAACGAGAAGAACCTAGACCTAGTAAGGGAAAAGGAAGCCTTTAAAAACCTAATAGAAGAAATATCAAGAATCTCTAATGATATAGATGAATCCAAAGACAGGCAGAAAAAACTAGGAGACTCCATAGCTGAAAACGAAAATGAGCTAAACTTCCTAGACGAGCTGATAGAAAAGTATGAAAAAGAGCTCGTTCAAATGGAAGCTAACTTGGAAGAAATGTCCCAGACCATGGTTGAAAAAAGGTTGGAAAAAGACGACCTTAGGATTGGATATGATGAAAAGAAAAGACTTGCTAGGGAAAAGGATAGGTCATACAACAATTATAGGGAAGAAAACTTCAACTATGAGTCAAAACTTGATCGTGCTAGGGTTGCAAGTGACAACATACTTACAAATCTATATGAAAAGTATGACTTGACCTATGTTCAGGCTATGGACTACAGGGACCAGGAACTAGAAGTAGACCTTGCAAAGATAGAGAAACTTAAAAAGTCTATCAAAAACCTAGGAAATGTTAACCTAGACTCAATAGATGAGTACGAAGAGATAAAGGAACGTCATGAGTTTTACTCAAGTCAGAAGATAGACCTAGAAGAGTCAATAGAATCCCTAAACGGACTTATTGATGATCTAGTAGAAAAGATGAAGAAGGAATTTCTTGATAGCTTTAAAATAATAAATGACAACTTTAAAAAGGTATATAAGAGTCTATTTGAAGGTGGAAATGCTGACCTAAAGATCAGTGATTATGAAAATGTACTTTCTTGTGATATAGAGATTACAGCCCAGCCTCCTGGCAAAAAGATGAAGAACCTATCCCTACTATCAGGTGGAGAAAAGGCCATGACAGCTATCTGTATCCTATTTGCAATACTGATATCAAAGCCGACACCTTTCTGTATACTTGATGAAATAGAGGCCCCACTTGATGATGTCAATGTGTATAGGTTTGGAGCGTTTTTAAAAGACCTAAGTTCAGGTACCCAGTTTGTTGCAGTTACACACAGGAGGGGGACTATGGAGGTTGCTGACTATATTTATGGTATTACAATGCAGGAAAAAGGGGTATCATCTGTAATAAGTATTAGGCTAAATGAAGCTGAAAAGATGATAGAGTCATAGGAGGTAATATGTTTAAATTCTGGAAAAAGTCTGAAGACAAAGAGCTTGAAGAAATAGAAAAAGAAGAAATTCATAAAGAAGCCATAGAAAAAATAGAAGAACTTGAAGAAATTGTCAAGGAAGAGCAGGAGAAAAAGAAAGAGTTAATCGAAGAACTTGAGCAGTTGTCTGAGCTTAATTCGGATGATAAGTATGCTCAAGATGAATTAGAAGAAAGTAAAGAAGAAAACTTCGATTCTCTAAAAGACCAAGAAGACCACCAAAGTTCACAAAGAGATAATAATGAAGAATTAGAAGTAGAAGAAGAACTGCAAGAAGAGGTTAAAAAGGGACTTTTTGCTCGTCTTATGGAGGGGTTATCCAAGACTAAGTCCAATATTATGGGCAGGGTAGATGATATACTAAATTCCTACACAAAGATAGACGAAGATCTTTTAGAAGAGCTTGAAGAAGTCCTAATAACTGCGGATGTTGGGCTTACAACTACTATGGATATCATAGACCAGTTGAGGGTCATGATTAAAAAGAGGGGGGTTACAGACCCACTTGAAGTAAGAGACCTATTAAAGGAGATAATATCCAACATACTTACAGAGGGCAATCCTAAGATAGAGATAGATCCTAGTCCCGCAGTCATAGTCATGGTAGGAGTAAATGGTGTAGGTAAGACTACAACTATAGGCAAACTAGCTCAAAAATATAAAAAAGACGGCAAAAAGGTAATGCTTGCTGCTGCTGATACATTTAGGGCAGCTGCTACCGAACAGCTTGATATATGGGCTACAAGGGTTGGAGTAGACATAATAAAGCACCACGAAGGAGCAGATCCAGGAGCTGTTATATTCGATGCTATAAAGGCATCACAATCTAGAAAAGTAGACTTACTTATATGTGACACTGCAGGAAGACTCCACAACAAGGCCAATTTGATGAACGAGCTAGGCAAGATATTTAAGATAATAGATAGGGAATATCCAGAGGCTAAAAAGGAAGTACTACTAGTTGTAGATGCTACAACTGGTCAGAATGCTGTCAGCCAGGCCAAGACATTCAAAGAGGTTGCAGACATAACAGGCATAGTCCTTACCAAGCTAGACGGTACTGCCAAGGGTGGAGTAGTATTAGCTGTTAAGTCTGAGGTTGATGTGCCGGTCAAGCTAATTGGTGTGGGTGAAAGGGCAGAAGACCTACAGGTATTTGATGCCCAGTCATTTACAGACGCTATATTTGGATAGGGTGTAAATTTAAGTGAAATTACTATTTGGATAGAACATAGATTTAAGTGAAATTACTAAGAATATTTATTAAGTGTAAAGTATATTTTTGATGTTAGCTTTTCAATAAGAAGTGTCAAGGTTAAATACTTTACACTTTTTGCTTAAAAGTATTGACTTTTATCCATTGATGGGGTATCATATAACTTGTGTAAAGTGAAAGACCTTTACAGAAGGAGGACTAATGGATATACAGAAGATGGTTGAAATAGAAATATTGTACGCCCAGTACGGTCCTTTACTAACTGAAAAACAAAGAGATATTCTTTCCATGTATTATGAAGAGGATTATTCCCTAGGTGAGATAAGTAATATACTTGGCACTTCTAGGCAGTCGATATTTGACAGTCTGAGAAGATCGGAAAAATCTCTTAGAGATTATGAAGACAAGCTAGGTATGGCAAAGAAATTAAGTAAAATAGATGATAAAATAGATAAGTTGGCTGATATCATACAAAATGAACCTAAAGGTGATGATTGCCTTGGAGACAGAGGTCAGCTGATGGTATTAATTGACGAAATTAGGGAGTTGATATAATGATATTTGAAGGTCTATCAGAAAAGCTTCAAAACGCATTTGGCAAGCTGAGATCTAAGGGCAAGCTTACAGAAGAAGATGTAAAGCTAGCCATGAGAGAGGTCAAGATGGCCCTACTTGAAGCAGACGTAAACTTCAAGGTTGTCAAAGACTTTATAAAGGTAGTCCAAGAGCGTTGTATTGGCGAAGATGTAATGAAGAGTCTTACACCAGGACAGATGGTTGTTAAGATAGTTAATGAAGAGTTGACAGCACTGATGGGTGATGTCCAGTCCAAGATCAGTTTCTCAAGTAAATCTCCAACGGTAATAATGATGGTTGGTCTACAGGGTGCTGGTAAGACGACTACTTCAGGTAAGCTAGCAGGCTACCTAAAGGGACAGGGTAAGAATCCTTTATTGGTTGCAGGAGACGTATACAGGCCAGCAGCTATCAAGCAGTTGCAGGTTGTAGGCGAGAAGCTGGACATAGAAGTGTTCACACTTGGAGACAAGGTATCTCCAGTTGATATAGCAAAGGCTGCTCTAGAGCACGCCAACAAGAACAAGAATGATTTGGTAATCATAGATACTGCTGGTAGGCTCCATGTTGATGAAGTCTTGATGCAGGAATTGAAGGATATCAAGTCTGTGGCTAGACCACAAGAGATCCTATTGGTTGTAGATGCTATGACAGGACAGGATGCTGTAAACGTAGCAGAGAGCTTTGATACAGCCCTAGGAATTGATGGTGTTGTACTTACAAAGATGGATGGTGACACAAGAGGTGGAGCGGCCCTATCTATTAGAGCTGTGACTAAGAAGCCAATCAAGTTTGTAGGTATGGGAGAAAAACTAGACAATATAGAACCATTCTATCCAGACAGGATGGCATCTAGGATACTGGGAATGGGAGATGTTCTTACTCTTATTGAAAAGGCACAGTCAAGCCTAGACATGGAAAAAGCCAAAGAGCTTGAAGCCAAAATGAGAAAGAACGAAATGGATTTTGAAGACTTCCTAAACCAGTTAGAACAAATCCAGAAGATAGGATCAATAGACAAAATCATGGATATGATTCCTGGTATGGGTGGAATGAAAGCCCAGATGGGAGATATGGAAAAGGGCAAGAAAGAGCTAAAAAAGACAAAGGCGATAATCCAGTCCATGACAGTAAAGGAACGTAGGAACCCATCTATATTAAATGCTTCAAGAAAAAAGAGAATTGCAAGAGGTAGTGCTACAACAGTAGCAGATGTAAATAGACTTATCAAGCAGTTCAACGAAATGAAGAAGATGATGAAGATGTTCCAGTCGGGCAATATGATGGGCAAGATGAAAAAAGGTGGTTTTCCAAAACTACCAAAGCTACCATTTTAGGTGCTTGTTAGTAGGCTAGTGTATATATTAGAGGCTAGGCATATAAATCTCAGTTAAAAATAAAAGAATGAGATAAAGGATAAGTTAAATTGATATAGTTCTTGGCTAGATAGCATGATTGAGAAATATATCTAAAATAAATAATAATTAATTAATAAAATTTGGAGGAATAACAATGGCAGTAAAGATCAGATTAAGAAGAATGGGAACACATAAGAGACCTTTTTACAGAGTAATAGTAGCAGATGCTAGATCACCAAGAAATGGTAGATTCATAGAAGAAATAGGATACTACAACCCACTAACTGAACCAAAGCAGGTTAAGATTGACGAAGAAAAGGCTATAAAGTGGTTAGCAACTGGTGCACAGCCAACAGAAGTTGTTAAGAAGCTTTTCGCTGCAAACGGAATAGCACTATCTAAATAATCCTTTTTAGGAGTTGATATTATGAAGGAGCTAATTGAAGGAATAGCAAAGGCTCTTGTTGATAACCCTGATAGTGTCGAAGTTGAGGAAATAGTGAATGGTAAGGATGTACTTTTAAAGCTGAAGGTAGAAGACTCAGAAATGGGAAAAGTAATCGGCAAAAAAGGTAGAATTGCCAAATCTATGAGAACCGTACTAAAGTCAGTATCAAACAAGAAGAAAGTAAATGCAAGTTTAGAAATTGTCGAGGATTAGGGTTACCTAATCCTTTTTCTAAATTACAATTACAGGTTATAAAAGGTTATTATATAATTAATGAGGAAAAGTTATGAGTAAAGATATAGAATATTTTAGAATAGGCAAGTTTGTTACAACTAGAGGTCTAAAGGGTGATCTTAAGGTATATTCATATACAGATAATATAGATAGGTTCAAAGAATTGGATTACTTCTATATAGGAAAAGATAGAACTAAAAAGTACCAGGTAGAAAAAACAAGTAAAATCAGCAATGACATGGTAGTTATAAAGATTAAAAGTTATGACACCATAGAATCTGTCCAGGCCTTTATACAGAAAGACTTATATGTAGATAGGTCAAATACTTATGAACTAGATGATGATGAAATGTTGATTGTAGACATGATAGGTATGAAGGTTGAAACAGTAGACGGAGAATATATAGGTGAGTTAAAAGAAGTTCTTCAATATTCAGCAAATGATGTATACATTGTAAAAGGAAGCGACAAGGAGTTTTTAATACCGGCAACATATGAAATAGTGCCGAAAATAGATAAGGAAGCTAGGATAATCAAGGTAAAGCCAATACCAGGACTACTTGATTAATTAAGCTATGTAAATAAAAGAAAAGAGGTGTGGGATATAAGAATAAATGTTATGACACTATTCCCTGATATGATATACTCTTATGTTGGTGAAAGTATTATAAAAAGAGCCGTTGAAAAAGAAATATTGGATATAAAGGCTTATAATATTAGGGACTATTCAGAAAATAAGCATAAAAAAGTTGACGATTATCCCTTTGGTGGAGGTGCAGGTATGGTCATGACTCCTCAGCCAATATACTCCACATATGAGAAGATAATGGAAGATATGGATGAGTTAGGTTTAAATTCTGATACAAACAAAAAAAGCAGACTCATATACCTATCTCCCAAGGGAAGGACTTTTGATCAGAATATGGCAAAAGAACTAGCTAGTGAAGAGAGTATAACATTTTTATGTGGCCACTACGAGGGAGTAGACCAAAGAATAATAGACCTTATTGTGACAGATGAAGTGTCTATAGGAGATTATGTGCTTACAGGTGGAGAACTACCTGCCCTAGTTATGATAGATTCAATTGCTAGGCTTATACCGGGTGTATTAAACAAGCAGGAGTCATTTGAAGATGAATCTTTTGAAGGTAATTTACTAGAGTATCCACAATATACTAGACCTAGAGAATTTATGGGATTGGAAGTACCACCAGTTGTAATTTCTGGAAACCATAAAAAGGTAGATGAGTGGAGATTGGAAGAATCTAAGAAGTTGACCAAGAAGAGAAGAAAAGACCTGTGGACTAGGTATTGCAAGGAAATAAATGCAAAAACTAATAAAAAGGATAAAATTTAAAGAGAAAGTTCAGAAATGTTAAGTGAGATGGTTGATTGTATAATCAATTTGTACAACTAAATAAAAAATGATTCATTGCGAATCCTGTGTTAAAATATAAGTCACAACACAAATACATACAGGAGGTCCACAATGAATCAACTTAATTTTAACACAAAAAAGAGAAACTTTAAACACCTAAGTGAGTATGAAAGAGGAGAAATTTATGCCATGATCAAATTAGGTTGCTCAATATCTTCTATTGCTAGGCACCTAAAAAGGTCAAGAACCACTATTTACAATGAGCTTAAAGGTGGTAGGGTGGAACAAATAAAAAATGGACACAAGGTCATAGTGTACTACCCCGATGCGGGACAAAGACAGTATGAAAAAAACAGAAAAAATTCAAAAAAGAAGTTCAAGGTATTAGAATGTATAGATTTTATCAAGTTTGTAGAGAAATCATTTAAGGAACGGTACTGGTCTTTAGATGAGTGTTATGGTAGAGCAAAGTCAGAGAAAATATTCAAAAATATGGTATGCACAAAGACACTATACAATTATGTTGAACTAGTTATTTTGAATATAAAAAATACTGACCTGCCTCAGAGGCTTAAAAGATTACAAAAGTCTACAAGAATTCGCATAAACAAGAGAAAGCTTGGAAAATCAATATCTCAAAGACCAAAACATATAGAGCACAGAAAAGAATTTGGACATTGGGAAATAGACACTGTAATAGGCAAGAAAACATCGGACCAAGATGTTTTACTGACGATAATAGAGAGAAAATCTAGATACTATAAGGTTATCAAAATAGATTCTAAATCATCAAAACCAGTAAATGACGCACTTTTAGATTATATAATGGAAAGCAAAACAAAAGTTGCTGAAGTATTTAAAAGCATAACAAGCGACAATGGTTCAGAATTTTCAGGGTTAAGTGACTTTGAGTCACTCGTAGCTGTGTACTTTTGTCATCCATACTCTTTATTTGAAAGAGGAAGTAATGAAAGACACAATGGGATATTGAGACAATTCATTCCAAAAGGTAGAAGCATTAATGACTTTAGTGAGGATGAGATTATGTATTTTGTTGATATTATAAATGCTAAGCCTAGAAAAAATCTAGGATACAGAACCCCTGAAGAAATCTTTGATGAAGAGATGGACAAAATATACTCTACGAGTGGTGTGGCTTAAGGTATGGGAGCCCTCTTTCAAATATCAGTTTACTAGTCCTAAAATACTAGTCAAGACTAAAATGAATAGGCAAGGCCTAGTCTTGACATATATTTTAGGACAAGTACCGATATTTTTGCAAGAGTGGCAAAAAAGTGTACAAATTGATATTGCAATTTACGAATATAATAAAGTATATACTCAGTTGGATATAAAGAAAAAAAGGTTATTGGATACAAAACAGTTTTAAATAAGCTTGTTTTACTTATAATCATTTTCAAATAAGGTTTTAAATATAATGACTTGTATTATTATAAAATGTATGATACTATTACTGTAACAGGATACGTATTTAGTCAGTTCTTTTTTAAGTATAAGTATTTTGCTTAGGAGGTAATGGTTATGAAAAAAAATTTAATTTTATGTGTAACAGTATTGTTGTTTTCTTTTCTGCTTCTAGGAAAGGCATATGGGGTAGAGCGTTTAAGTGATGATGAAAGGGCACAGTTTTCATTATCTGAGGATTTCAAAAATATAGATGGAGTTTTACGTGATGAAATTCTCGATAAGGCTAACGCAACATTGAATTCTATGGGAATAAAAGTTAACGGTGATGAAGAGAAAGTATTTATGGTTGAAAATAATGATGGATCTCCTGAAAAATATTTTAAGGTTATATACAACGGAAATTCGTTTATATCACTTACAGAAAATGGAGAATTATTGGGGTGTGATACACTGGATTATAGTGCACCCAAGCAAGGTATTCAAGTGCGTACCAGAAGTGTCATCAGCCCTGTTTTAGATCGTATGGATGAAATGATAACTTCTAAGGGGTATATTAATACAATTAAGAAAAATTATTATAATGGTACTATATATTATAAATACGATAAAGTTTTGAGTAGGGGTGTTGTTAACAAATACGATAATTACGTTTTTATATATGATCCTAACTCAGATAATATTGTCACTTTATTTAGAAATAAAGAAGAGCTTGAGTATAAAGAACCAATGGTTAGTATGCACGTTGCTCAAGAAGCTGCTCTCGATTATGCTGAAAAAGATAAAATTACATATACTTTAAATGACGTTGAGACAAGTTTGGGTGCTTATAAAAAATCAAGTGGTGAGGTTGTTTTGGCATATATAACAATTTTGAGTGATGGAACTAAAATAGTTTTGAGTCCACAAGATTCAAGCGTAGTTGAAGTAGATTATTCGAAAGCTACTATTAAGGGCAAGTCTATTGCGTACAAAGGTTTTAGATTTGCAGAGCAGTCAGCACAATTAGCTGAGGATGGCTTAAGGAGACTTGGGTATGTGATGTTACCTAAATATATTACAAGTGGAGAAATAGGAGATACTATCATAAATTCTATAACTACTGCAGGATTTAGGGGGCTTTACATAGATTGTCACGGTAGTACAGAGGCACTTTCTACTGATACGAATGAAATAACAGCAAGTTATTTACAGAAGAGATATCCCAATTTAGGTCTTAGATTCGCGTTTTTGGATGCGTGCAGTACAGGTGCTAATAATAATTGGGCTAATACGTTTCATATCAGTAGCAAAGCGGGCGCATTTATAGGTTGGGATAGAAGGGTAGGTGTAAATGAGGCATATGATTTCTGTAGATACTTTTGGAATGAGGCAAATGGTAAAAAACCAATCTTGAAAGCTGTTCAAGCCGCTGAAATGAGGGCTTCGACAAATGCGAGACCAGTTTTTATTGGAAATAATACATTCTATGGTAATGCTAATTAATTGGAGGTGTTATAATGAATTACAAAAAATCACTAGCCCTAGCTATGGTGTCAACGCTAACTTTAACGAGTAGTTCTCTTGTTTTTGCAGAAAGTGACTTATCTAGCGAGATGTCTAAAATGGTTGATGCATCATCTACCATAAAATACGGTCCCAATAAGGGACAGAGATATGTGCTAGGTGATGATATGATAAGGGAAAGCCTATCTAAGTTTATTTCAAACATAAAAATAAAGAAAATATCAAACGATAGGTTGAAATGTTTACCAGAGTTTTGTATTGAGGGACAAGGTTTTTCTATAGGTTTCTATTATAAGCTAGCAAATGAGAAGGAAAATATAGGTGTATTGGAAAAGTTTAATAAAGACAGCAATAAAAATGAATACTATGTTTTTTATACCGAAGAAAGTATGATTGAACCTATAATGGAAATACTTAATAAAGATGAAAGTGTAAGTATAGACACTAGTAGAAATTTTTGGCAGCTTGAATCACAAAAAACGAGAATAGATACTGCGATTATGATATCACAGGCTTCTTTTGCTAGGGCTAAGATAGCTGTACTCGTTGGAGAAAATAGCATAGCAGATTCACTTTCAGCGGCTGGTTTGGCAGGTGATGTGGATGGACCAATATTATTGTCAGCTAAAGACAAATTGGATGAAAATCTTTTAAAGGAATTAGAGCGTTTACACGTTGAGCAAATAGCCATATGTTCAGGTGATGAAGTGATTTCATCTAAAGTCAGAGATGAACTGACGGTTAAAGGTTTTAAAATTCGTGATTATGCTGGTAAAAACAGGTATGAAACATCCAATAATATTGCAAGATCTATGAAGATTTCTGGTGAATACATAATATGTAGTGGAGAAAATTTCAATGATGTTCCGTCTATATCACAGTATTCATACGAAAGAAAACTACCTCTGTTGTTGACTAGGTACGATAAATTACCGATTGAAATTGACAAACGATTGAAAAAAGGTGATAAGTGTCTATTAGTCGGAGGAGCTTTAACTATTTCTCCAGAGGTTGTCAAAGTACTTGAAAAGAAAGGTATAATTAATACCAGGTTGGCTGGTAAAAACAGGTTTGATACTTCTAAGGTTATACTAGATAACTTATACAAGGGAACGACATCGCGACTTGCTATTACTGATAAGGACCCTATTATTGGTATCGCCACTGCACCAATGAGCGTAAAATACAAGAAACCATTATTGATACAAAGGACGAATATTAATGGTTATGCAAAGGACAATATGGACAAGGGGCATTTAGCATTTATAATAAAGTAAGATAAAAGTTTGAATAAGATGTAAAATTTAAAAAACAGGATTAGAAAAGGGGATTACTTTACGTAGTCCTCTTTTTGAGTATGACGGGCATGCCGTCAGTCTGTGGTGAAAGTCCACGTAGGGCGTAGTTGCC
>OBVS01000084.1_pt1 | contig 70733 bp, 59 predicted proteins | sample 1476211 | NCBI WGS metagenome assembly OBVS01 (sample SAMEA2580025, study PRJEB22360) | human gut metagenome | biome: human gut; feature: human-associated habitat; material: faeces | place: Denmark | collected 2008/2010 | reverse complement strand
ACAAAGTATTTTGGCGAGACTCTTGAGGGAACAGGACAAGCTGAAGACTACAGGCTGAAGCTGTCCGATAAGAAAGCGAGCCAACAATACGAAGTATTGTAAATAAATAGCCAGTAAATGAATTTATGAAAACTCATTTACTGGCTATTATGCTAGGGAATTATGTCCCAGCCTCTTTTCAGTTTAGTTATGACGCTGTTCCTCAATTTCATCTATCACATTTTGCATTTGATCAATCATCAATTCAAATCCATGTGCTGTTGAATCATGATATTCTTTTTTCTTTTGCTTATATTCTAATGTTGTTAAACGTCTTTCCTTTTCAACAAAAGAGCGATAGTAAAAGAACATTTGAGTTCCGCCATTCTCTCTTTCAAAGAACTCTACTTCAATGACATCCTCTTCCTCACTTAGTCCTGGCATTCCAATCGTCATCTTGATATATTCATCTAAAACTAATTCTTCATATGTACCTTCAATGATGTTTTGTTTACCGTTTCTACTATCAATGATGCGATACTTTCCTCCCTCTTGAATATCTGCATCAAATGATTTATTCGTGCGTTGAGTGGTCATAAACCATTTTTTTAAGATATCTGTTTTTGTCCATGCCTCATAAACGACCTCTGGTGTATATTTGAGTAATCTCTCAATGTCGATTTCTACATATTCATTTTCCACATTATATTTTGCCATTTCATTTCACCTACTTTCACTCTTAATACTATTTTAACGTATTTGAGCTAGGTCACAAACTTTGAGCTCTATAAAATTAAATTATATTAAATAAAACTTATAATTTTAGTGATTTTTAACTTTTTAAATTCAAGATTGAGTGTATAGTCTTGTCTTTATCAATATTTTACTGTTATTCTAAATTGTTTGATACTCAACTTAAAAATAAAATACAGATGGTGTGTATCAAAGAGTCATTATAAAACTGTCAACAATCATAAGATTGTTGACAGTCAATATATACTATGGGGCATATTTTATTTCTTTGACGATTGATTTAAACGAGGTACTCTTAAAATAATTGCTACTAATCCACAAACACCTAATAATATTGGATAAATACTATATTGTAACATTAGGAATGGGGAAATTCCGGCTACACCTGCTGCTGAAATCACTTGTGGACTGTATGGTAATAATCCTTGAAAACACCCACCAAAGATATCTAATATACTTGCTGATTTCCTTGGATCGACATCATATTCATCAGCAATATTTTTAGCTAATGGTCCAGCCATAATAATAGAAATTGTATTATTTGCTGTTGAAATGTCAGCTGCACTCACTAAACTCGCTATACCTAGTTCTGCACCACGCTTTGATTTTACTTTTGACCTTACAAAATTAAGCAACCAATCAATACCACCATTATGTTGGATAATTCCTACTAGACCACCTATAAGCAATGCAATCATAGCAATATCTTCCATTCCGATAATACCTTTAGAAATAGCATTTAAAAGGCCATTCCAACCAAAAGAACCATCAATCAGTCCAATTATACCGGCTAATACAGTACCTCCTATTAATACAATAATTACATTAATACCAACTAACGCAAGAATCAAAACTAATAAGTATGGTATGACTTTAATTAAATTATAATCATAGTTTTTAGTATGATCTATAGAAATACCATTTGTTAAAAAGAATAAAATGATGATTGTAATAATCGCACCTGGTAGTACAATTTTAAAATTGACTTTAAATTTATCACTCATTTTTGTTTTTTGTGTTCTTACTGCTGCAATAGTGGTATCAGAAATCATAGATAGATTATCACCAAACATCGCTCCCCCAACAACTGTTGCCATGGCTAATGCAGCTGGTACATCTGTTGCTTGTGCAAATCCAAAACCTACTGGTGCAATAGCTGCAACTGTGCCAACAGAAGTCCCCATTGAAATTGATACAAACATACAAATAATAAATAGCCCAACAATTATTAGATTTTGAGGAATAAGTGATAAGCCTAAATTAACTGTAGATGACACACCTCCCATTTTTTCAGCAGTCGTCGAAAAAGCTCCAGCAAGGATAAAAATAAGCATCATCAAAATGATATTAGAGTGACCTGCACCTTTTGTAAATACCTCTACTTTTTTTGCAAAAGTTTCCGTGCGGTTCATAAGTAAGGCAACAATAACAGTAATTGTAATAGCAACATTTAATGGCATAGTGGTAAAATCACCAGAAATAATACCAACACCTAGAAATAGTAAGACAAATAACAATAAAGGAATTAATGCCCAAGCATTGCCATTCTTCATCTCTTTCATAATCTAACCTACTTTCCCGTATAATGGATTGATAGATTTTATACTAAAAAATTCCTATCTATTTAATCAATAACTCAAAAATAAAAAACCAGGACACGTAATCATGCCCCAGTCTCAGTTAACGTCGTGTTTAACCTTATCTTCTAACCTTCTCGGTTACTGGAATTGGCACATGATACAATGTTGCCGAAGCTTCTTTGGGCCAGTCCCTCCACTTCTCTTGATAAGTTATTGAATTGTGTTTAACGTTACAAGATATTTGCAATAACGTCAACACTTATTATTTTAAATATTTTAATAATAGTTTACATGTTTTCAATAATAGTAAAGTATTTTTCGAAAATAGCCACACTTATTGATGCTAAGATAAAAATCGTTACTGCAAGTCCAAAAATAACCATCAACTTTAAATATAATGATATGAGCATTGAAATGATTACTACAACAATCACAGTAAAAAATATACACTTAAGACGTTGTGCTTTATGTCTTGATATTACTTTACGTTTTATCCGTTCAGATGATAACGTCTCCTCTAATTGAAGTGATGTAATATGTAATTTTGTTTCTAATAAAACCGCAGTACCCACTGTTGATACTAGAATAAGTATCACTATCCATAAAGGCTGTTGCTTTATAAAGCCAACCACGTAAATACCAAAATATAGTATGCCCGAAATCATACCAAGGATACGATCGAGTTTAGGGCTCACCCATATCATATGATTTCTAATATTATTATTAACAAAATATACATTTTTCAATCCATTCGTTATAAAAGCAATAATCACTATGACATGTATCAATGTGGGATAATCATTAAAAACGTAAAAGATAATCAGTCCTATGACGAAAATGAGCAATGGCGTGAATTTATATAGATATGCTTTCATCAATGACACCCTTAAAATGAGATTTACATATGTATTTTTATTTTTATGAGGTAGGCCGATTAACCGTAAATGTTTGACCTAACAAAGAGTAATCATTTCCAGCTAACCTAGCTACCGGATTTAATTGATTTGCATCAATTTTACTATCTTCAAAATAAACCTCTTCATCGATATGGTACATGACAATTTCACCAATTATCAAATCACTCCCGTTATCTTTGTTGCCCAATTGTACTATTTGATGAAGCTTACACTCAAACCTTACTTTTGCTTCTTTGATTGCTGGAACTTTAATTAAATCAGAATCAATCATACTTAGAGAGGTTCTTTTAAGTTCATTAACACCATATTCTAACGGGGCAGCAGTTTTATTCACATCATTAACAATAGCCTCATCAGTAATATGCACTACAAACTCACCTGATTGTTCTATATTTATTGAGGTGTCTTTTCTATTTCACTTTGTACGTTGAACAGCAATTGCAATCATAGGTGGTGTATGATTAACTACATTAAAAAAACTAAACGGGGCTGCGTTGATATCCCCTTTTAAATTTTGAGTAGTTACAAATGCTATCGGCCTAGGTATAATACTTCCACTAAGTAATTTATAATTTTGCATATCTGAAAGTGTTTCAGCTTTTATTTTTTTCACTATCAATCAATCCAATCAATTTTTATTAAAAATATAAAATTTACTATTTTACTATTGTTGTCCCTTTGCAGACATAATTATAAATAAAAAGTTAAAGAAGATCGTATATTCAATTGAATCACTGTTAGCCTATAAGATAAGAAAGCCTAGGACATTGATATTTGTCCTAGGCGCTTATTATCATAAACAAATCTTATATTAAACTGTATAGGTTTGTATGATGTTTAGCACCTTCGTCGTGCTTTCACTTCGAAAAATATATACTAATCAACATGCTATAGTTAAGTTAATCTATTTGAGTCCCACCAGTCACACCATATACTTGACCGGTAATATAACTTGCATCATCAGAGGCTAATAACACATATGTCCCAGCACATTCAACAGGCTGGCCGGCACGTCCTAACGGTGTGTTTTGCCCAAAAGTAGGTATAGCGCTTTGTGGTTGTCCACCGACAATTTGAAGTGGTGACCAAAACGGTCCAGGTGCAACACAGTTAACACGAATACCTTTAGGGCCAAGTTCGGCTGAAAAACTCTTTGTTAAAGATATAATTGCAGCTTTCGTTGCAGCATAATCATGAAGAATTGGACTAGGATTATAACCTTGAACTGAAGATGTTGTTGTAATCGAGCCTCCTGGTTGTAAATACTCAAGCGCTTTTTGGACTGTCCAAAATACCGGATAGACATTCGTTTCAAACGTTTCGGTAAAATCTTGAGTTTTAAACTCCGATAATTCATCTTGATAAAGTTGATGACCAGCAACCAACGTTACATTGTCTAAACCACCTAATTGCTGATAAGCCTTTTCAACCATGTCATAGTTAAATTGTTCATCTCTAATATCACCAGGAATTAAGATAGCTTTTTGCCCAACATTTTCAATAATCTGTTTTACATCATCGGCATCTTGTTGTTCACTTGGTAAATAATTAATCGCTACATCTGCACCTTCTTTAGCATAAGCAATTGCTGCCGCACGTCCAATTGCTGAATCGCCACCAGTCACTAGTATTTTAAAGCCATCTAATCGATGGTGGCCATGATAAGAATCTTCCCCACAATCTGGTTGTGGTGACATTTTAGCTTGTATACCTGGAACTTCTTGTTCTTGTTTTTCATAATTATCAGTTTTAAATTTATTGCGCGGATCTTGAGCTGACATTTCAAATCATCTCCTAATTCATTTAATGCTTTCTGTATACCCAGTTATCATGTACGTTTAATCATAGAAAATCTGAAATCACTTCAATTTATAAAATTATGTCAATAAACGTTGAACGAGCTGAACGAAATATTGAGGAACTTTTTCCAAAATACGCTCATCCGGATGATATTTAGGATGATGTAAATCATATTTACTGTCGGAGCCAATAAATGCGAAAACACCGGGATATTCTTCTGTATAACCTGAAAAATCCTCTCCAATAGTAACCGGTTCATCGAGCATTGATACATGATAGCCAACATTTTTAGCGACCTCAATTGCTTCTTGTGTTAGATGTGCATCATTTACTACTGCACCAGGTAGTCTTGAATAAGTTAAATCAATATCCACATTAAAAACACGACTTAAACCATCAGCAATATTTTTCATCCTATTTTCAATATAATGACGTATATTCTCATCGAATGAACGAACAGTGCCCTGTATATAAGCTTTGTCAGCTATAACATTCCATGTGTTACCACAAGAAATTTCACCGATTGTTACAACTGCACTATCAAAAGCTGATAAATTTCGACTCACAATAGTTTGTAAACTATTGATAAGTTGTCCTACGACGATGACTGGATCGTTTCCTTGCTCAGGTTTTGCAGCATGCGCACCTTTACCTTTAACATTAAACTCAAAACGATCGACAGCAGAGGTAATTGCACCCGATTTAATAGCAAATTCACCAACTTTTAAAGTGGGATAATTATGAAAACCAAGTACTGCTTTAGCTCCTTTAAGTACTCCAGTATTTATGATTTCAAATGCACCATGTCCTAATTCTTCAGCAGGTTGAAATATTAATCGAACGCGTCCATTTAATTCATCTTCAATCTCTTTTAGTTGAATACCAGTAGCTAATATACTTGCCATATGAATATCATGACCACATGCATGCATTGCACCTTGATACTTTGATGTAAATTCATGCTTTACTTGTTCTTCTATAGGCAAAGCATCAATATCTGTTCTTACTGCTATCATTTCCTCTCCTTGCCCAATTTCTGCTACTAAACCTGTTTTTAAAGGTACCTCCAGTATACGTATACCATAACTTTTGAGTATTTTTCGTAACGTTTCTGTAGTTTCATATTCTTCATCTGAAAGTTCAGGATATTGATGAAACGTTCTTCTCCAATCTACATAAGTAGAATAATTTGTCATATATCGCTCAGCCCTTTCTCACACTTCAAATTTATTCATATACTTAACTAGTGATTTATCATTCTTTTAATTAACTTAATTGTCAATTTTATTAAGAGTATCTTAACATTTTATCGGAAAATTCTAAATATTCAACGTTTTTGAGAGCTGGTTTATTAAAATTATTTAAAAAAGCGAAAACATTTTGAAACAGTCACATTTATCATTAATTACTGCCTAGCTTATCGGAATATATGATAAAAATGCATTAAAAATTCTCTTTCATATTAAAATGAACAATCTTCACAATAAATGGTTAGTACGATTACGACAACAAGTATGACATTTTAATTAGTGATTAACACGCTATTTCTCATTCAGTCATAAACTGTCAAAATGTTAAAATGCCCGAGACATCAACGAATATCACAGGCATTTTGAAACTAAATATATCTAAAATTATTAAATTTTTACATGACGACTTCTAACTTTAAATTAAACAATGATGTACTAAATTAGCAACTAATTTAGCAGTTCTTTGATCTGAATCATACGTCGGATTCATTTCAGCTATACTTATAGATTTTACTTTTTCACTTGGAATGACCCGTTTAGCAAGTTCGAAAACTGTATGTGGATATATTCCTAGGACAGCTGGTGCACTGACTCCTGGTGCAAATGCACTATCTACTACATCCATGCAAATTGTGAACATAACCGTATCATGATTATGGATAAAACGTTCTATCATATCTTTAATGGGGGGAGATACCTGATGTAGTAATTCATCTGCATATACAAATTGAATATCTTTTTCTTTAGCATAATTAAATAAAGCTTGTGTATTACCACCTTGAGATATACCTAACACTAAATAATCTGCATTATCATCTTCTTCTAGAATCTGTCTAAAACTAGTACCAGAGGTTGAATAACCCTCATCGCGTGTGTCAAAGTGCGCATCTATATTAATCACACCTATTGACGACTCAGGATAAACTTTACGAGTAGCTAAATATTGTGCATATGCTATATCATGACCGCCACCAAGTAAAAATGTTTGTTTATGTCGTTTGATAGACTTAGCAGCAAGGTCTGCGAATTCGCGCTGTGTATCTATTAGCAACTCATGATTGTGTTCTACATTACCATAATCTATAATCTCTTCACATTGATTCAAATCTGGCAATCCAGCAAAAGCTCGCTTAATGGCATTGGGACCTTCTTTTGCACCTACACGTCCTTTGTTTAATTCTACTCCTTTATCAATTGCATATCCTAATAAGCCCACGCCTTTGTGTTCATCCGAAAAATCTAATTGACTTAAATCACCGAATTTAACAGTTTGGAAGTGCCTAAATTGTGTAGGATCAGTTTCACTATCTAAACGACCTGTCCATAGATTAGATTGTGCAAGTTGATACATGATATATCCCCCTTGATTTTTTTTCAGTTAAGTTAATTAAAGTATAACTATTGACTTTTTCTTAATCAATGCTTGCTCTTTTAACATACCCATATAATGATAAAATTATTTACGATTAGCTAACAAAATGATTCAAGACTATTACATTTTGATTATAATTAAAATAGACAATTTAAACATATGCTTGTAAGATGTATAATTGTAAATAAATCAATTTAAGCTTGTTACCTAATGGAGGTTACATACAATGAAAAACTCTAGATTTTCTGGGTTCCAATGGGCTATGATGGTCTTTGTATTTTTCGTTATCACAATGGCATTGTCCGTGATACTCAGAGATTTTCAAGCGACTATCGGAGTGAAACGTTTTGTCTTTAGTATTAAAGATTTAGCTCCTTTCATAGCTGCAATTGTGTGCATATTAGTATTTAAGCACAGAAAAGAACAATTAGCAGGATTGAAATTTTCTATCAGTTTAAAAGTGATTGAGCGTCTACTTTTAGCACTCATTCTACCACTTATCATTTTAATGATTGGCTTGTTTAGCTTTAATACTTATGCTGATAGTTTCATCCTATTACAAACTTCAGATTTATCAGTATCATTATTAACTATATTAATTGGTCATATATTAATGGCTTTTGTAGTGGAGTTTGGTTTCCGTTCTTACTTACAAAATATTCTTGAAACAAGAATGAACACATTTTTTGCGAGTATTGTCGTTGGTCTTATTTATTCAGTATTTACAGCTAACACGACATATGGTGTAGAATACGCCGGATACCATTTCTTATATACATTCATGTTTTCAATGATTATTGGTGAATTAATTAGAGCTACTAATGGTCGTACAATTTATATTGCAACTGCTTTTCACGCATCCATGACTTTTGCTCTCGTCTTTTTATTTAGTGAAGAAACAGGCGACCTTTTCTCAATGAAAGTCATCGCACTTTCTACAACAATTGTGGGTGTTTCATTTATTATTATTAGTCTAATCATTCGTGCTATTGTTTATAAAACGACGAAACAAAGTTTAGACGAAGTTGATCCTAATAATTATTTATCTCATATTCAAGATGAAGAACCAAGTCAAGAAGACGCCTCTTCAACTTCAAATCATGATGTATCATCTAAAGATGAAACAAAGCAACAAGATATTGATAATGACAAACATCAATCAAAGAAACCTAATAAGAGTGACGATGCACTTACTACTTCTAATTATAAAGAAGACGCCTCTTCAGTTAATAAAGAAACGGATACAACTCACAATGATAACCTTAAAGATCATTCAACTTATACCGGAGATAGACACTCATCTGTTGTCAATGATGTTAAAGATGAAATTCACGAAGTTGAAGATCATAAAGCCGACACAGATAAATCACATTAATAATTGATACTTTAAAATAAATCCTGTGTTAATGATTCGCATTCTAAAAGTTTGATTTTAGTATTACTCTTTATTTTTAGTATTAAAATGCATAAATAAGCCAGTCCAGTGATTACGTTCGACACCTTAATCATTGGACTGGCTTTTTCATATCTATCAATTTAAATAATAATCAATATAAATTCGCTATATTGATTAAAAATAATTTATTGCGTTTCATTAGAACTATTGAGATGATAACTGCTTTTGCATTTAAAATCTTAATCTACTTATTAGGGTTTGCATTAACAGGATATTAATTTTTCCATTATACATGTTTATTTTATTTTTTGTTTTTGTCTTGTTTTAATACAAATAATAGTGGTGTCATAAAAACTGCAAAAATGAATGCAGTAATTAAATTTGTATACACATCAAATTCAATTGGAAATACCAAACTAATTAAAGAATCTACAACAAAAAACGCAACGACAAAGTAAATGAAATATAAAACAACTTTCAAAATAGAACCTCCTTTTACCCTAGCTATTTTTTCAAAAATTATTACTAAAACACTAAGTAAACTTTTGCTTAAAAAATTAGTTAATGTCTTACATCAATTAGATAAATTGATATTAACGTTTATAACAAAATTGAATTTAAACAAAATATAAATGCTTGCCTCAATCAATAACACAGAAAACAAAAATTAACATACAATCTTACATTTTCGGAGTTCATCACAAATCAGTTATTGAACTAACTTTATTACAAATTGGAGGACTCAATAACTATGATAAGATTGTATGTCATTCATGTCTTTACAACTCTAGTATGTATTGTTTGTGTAACTTAATCACTTTAACACAAATGCTTTATCTAAGTTTAATATCTCAGCTTAATATAATAGCTAAGTTTCTTTATTTAATATTTTTACGCCTTCTTGTGTTCCTACTATTACTTGATCGGCAATATCGAGGAAATATCCTGTTTCAAGAACGCCAGTTAAATGAATTAAAAATTCGTGTAGCTCATAAGCAGGAATTCTATTTTGCAATGAACAATCTAATATGTAATTACCATTGTCGCTTATAAACGGTACATCTTCATTAACTCTTCTGCTTACATGAATATCATAAGTACGCTCAATTTTTTTGGCAACTTGGTACCAATTAAATTTATCGACTTCAACTGGTAATGCAAATGTTTCTCCTAAATAGTTGACGAGTTTACTTTCATCTACAACAACGACAAATCGGTCAGCCATTTCATCTATGACCTTTTCCCTAAATAAGGCTCCACCACCGCCTTTAATAAGGTTAAGCGCACTGTCTACTTCATCAGCGCCATCTATTGCTAAGTCGATTTTCTCAACATCATTTACATCAACTATATTCATAGCTAATTCTTTAGCTAAAAATGCTGTTTTATTAGAAGTACAGACGCCGGTAATTGTATAATTCTTTTGCTGAATTAATTCAGCAATTTGGGGAATTAATAATTCAATTGTGCTCCCTGTTCCTATTCCGAGTGTCATACCATTTTCAATTTGACTAAGTACATCTTCTAAAGTCATCAGTTTTAGCTCTTTTGCATCTTTCATGTGTCGTTGCTCTCCTCTTCATAAAAGTATCTAATTATATTCTACATGAGATTCAAATTTTTAACATACCTCATTTTTTATTTCATATTAATCATTTCATTTTATTGTTAAACTATTTATATCAACACTTGATAATAGCTTATAAATTAAAAGGTCGTGATATACATGATTAAAGTGAATGCCATATCTATTGGCAAAATAGAAACATTGTCTTATGGAAACTATAAACCAATGGAATCAGCGTTAAACAAAATTCCTTTTAAAGGTCAAATGTGGCTCAATCGACTTGGGTTCGTGGACGATGAACAAGCCTATCATAACCATGGTGGTATACATAAAGCGATATGTTGTTTTAGTAAATCTAATTATCAATTATTTAAAGATGACTTAGATCAATTACCTGAATTTGCAATGTTTGGAGAGAATTTGACAGTTGAACATCTAGATGAAGCAGATGTTTATTTTGGTAATCAGTATCAACTAGGCGATACAATCATAGAAGTATCAGATATACGAGAACCTTGTTGGAAAATTCAAGCTAAATATGCAATACCTAATTTAGTTCAAAAAATGTCGCAATCTGGTAAAACTGGATTTTATTTTAGAGTTATAAAAGAAGGATATGTACATCAGAGTGATAATTTAAAACTCATTAAAAAGGCAAAATCAAACACACGTCTATCTGTGAAAGACTTAAATCATCTTTTCTATAATGAGCGAAATAATTTAAGATTAATCTATCATGCACTTCGAAATCCTTATCTTTCACCTGATCGAAAGAAAAAACTACAGAAAATGAAAACGCGTGCCGAAAATAGAAAATTCATTAAATCTGACGATAAATAGTTTAAAAAGAGTCTGAAACTTTTAAGCTCAGACTCTCATATGTATTGCAATGAATGATGATAATCATCAATACTACTTTTCATGAATTTGAAAACTTGTTTTAGATGTAAATAATGTATCTGCCTCTAAAATAGACTGAGCTTTGGCGCCGTACATATTTATATCATTAGGCATATATTGAGTTTCGATGGAAAATCCAGAATGCGCCTTATAAATATTAAAATCATTGTTCCAAACTTGTGGATCATTAAACGTAAACATTACAAAATGAGGCATATCAGTCTTAATATTAAGTTCAAATTCAGAATTATCAATGGTAAGCTCATTTCCACCAAATTCGAAAGGATGATCAATGCCATTATAATGATTAATTTGTTGTTGCAAAGTTTCATTGTCACTTTCAAAAATATCTTTTAAATAGACTTTATTTGTATCCAATAATCGATGTAAATCAAGAGATTGCCCCTCTTTAACAATATGTTTATTATTTAACATATACATTTTTAATGCTGAACTATTTATACAGTGGTTATAGACAACATTGTTATCACGATTCAAATTAAAATAAACATGATTTGAAGGATTAAATACTGTTTTTTTTGTTGATTTTGCCTCATATTGTACGGACCATCGATGATTGGCATCATAAGTGTGAATAACCTTTACCATCATATCTCCAGGATAATTGTCCTCTTCTTCTTTAATCGTTGTTGTGAATATAATCTTTACTTGTCCAATATCATCAACTATTTCATAATCAAAAATACGTCTATTTAATCCATGACTGCCCCCATGCAAATGATGTTGACCATCATTTGATTCTAATTGAAAAGTATCATCATCTAATTTAAATGATGCATTTTCAATTCTACCCGCATAGCGACCTATCGTAGCACCAAAATTAAAAGGTTCTTCAAAATAAAATTCATCCGCTTCTACTACATTCCCCAAAACGATATTGTTATCATGGTATTTCCAAGAAACAATTCTTGCACCATAGTTTGTAAATACAATTTTCGTATCGTCATTATCAATTTTAATTAAATCTAAACCGTGTCTTTGATGTTCAACTTTAGATATCATTACATAATCTCCCTTTCAACCTTGTAAAATTAACGCTCCTCTAACTATATTTCAATGACTAAAACCTCTACCACACCTGTCCTAATTCCCTCATCACCTTATTTAACAGTGTTTATAATAACTTACTTATATCAATTTAAGTTGTGTTTATAATCGCCAGCCTCGCGATTGATTTAAAAGTTAATGATATAAGAACATCTGCTTTTAATTGGACAAATTTTTAAATAGAAGAACGTTTAAAGTCTTACATTACTTTCAATCCCCTGATTTTTTAAGATGTTTGCCATAAAGGGGTAGCTTTTTGGCTAAACATATCAAACACTTTATACTTGAAAATAGCAATATAAGACTTTTTAAATTCAACTTTTATCAACAGTGTTTCACTTACATATTGTTACACTTTTTCTTGTAATATTCCATAGATTTCGGCAATTAACGTAAATAAATTGTATGTAAGATGATTCGAAAATATAATTATTATTTTTGTAAACACTTACATTCATGTAAACTATACTTAAACATCAAATCGTCGACTCAGAACAATATGATTTATTACAATTACGCTATATATAGGAGGCATACACATGAGTTATAGTATAGGAATTGATTTTGGAACCGCTTCTGGAAGAGTGATATTAGCTGACACATCCAACGGACATATCATATCAAGATATGAGGAAGACTATGCGAACGGAACTTATATGAACTCATTATATGATAAACCGTTACCTGAAAACTACTTCTTACAAAATGCTGACGACTATTTACAAATTCTTGAACAAGGTGTTCAATTTGTATTAGAAGATAGTAAAGTTAATAAAAACGATGTGGTTGGTATTGGAGTCGACTTTACAAGCAGTACAATTATCTTTCTCGATGAACAATTTGAACCGCTTCATCGTCATGAAGATTTAAAGACAAATCCACACGCGTACGTAAAATTATGGAAACATCATGGAGCTCAAGATGAGGCAAACTATATGATTCAGATGAGTAAGAATAAAAATTGGTTAGATTATTATGGCTCAAGCGTAAATAGCGAATGGATGATACCGAAAATCCTGGAAGTTAAACATGAAGCACCAGAAATTCTTAGAAGAGCACGGTATATAATGGAAGCTGGAGATTACATCACTAGTATACTAACAAATTCAAATATACGATCAAATTGTGGTATTGGTTTTAAAGGCTTTTGGGACAATGAAGCTGGATTTAATTACGACTTCTTCCATAGCGTGGATCCTGATTTACCTAAAATCGTCAAAGAAAAATGTGAAGCGCCAATCATATCAATTGGAGAAAGTGCAGGTCGTTTATGTAAAAACTATCAACAAATATGGGGGCTTTCTCAAGATGTCCAGGTTTCACCTTTTATCATAGATGCACATTCTGGCGTCTTAGGTGTTGGGGCAATAGAAGCTGGAGAATTCACTGCAGTCATTGGTACAAGTACTTGTCATCTCATGTTAGATTCAAGGCAAGTACCCATTTCTTCTATAACTGGCTCAGTTAAAAATGCTATTATACCTGGATTATATGCCTATGAAGCTGGTCAACCAGCTGTCGGTGATTTGTTTGAATACTCAAAGAACCAAGCACCTAAACATATTGTAGATCAAGCAAATGAACATCATATGCCTGTGCTTAACTATTTAGAGGAATTAGCAAGTCATATTAGAATAGAAGAACAACATGTTGTTGTTTTAGATTGGTTGAATGGAAATCGTAGTATACTTAGTAATAGTCATCTAACTGGAAGTATCTTTGGTCTTACACTTCAAACACCATATGAAATGATTCATCGAGCATATATTGAAGCTACAGCATTTGGAACAAAATTAATTATGAAACAATTTGAAGATAATCATATTCCTGTTCATACAGTGTATGCGTCTGGTGGTATCCCACAAAAGAGTAAATTACTCGTTGAAATTTATGCAAATGTTTTAAATAAAAGGGTTGTCGTCATAGATTCATCTAATGCTTCAGCATTAGGTGCAGCGATGTTAGGTGCAAATGTTGGGAATGCATATAGTACATTAAAAGAGGCGGCATTATCTATGAAGCAACCTATAGCTTATATACAAGAACCTGAAATCCAAAAAGTTCAAGCATATAAACCACTCTACCATAAATATTGTGAACTACATGATTTATTAGGTCGTCAATATCCTGAATTATCATATTTGATTTAAGTTGTTATCCTTTTTAAGACGTTTAATAAATTCCGGTTTGCTATAAACATGTATTTTTCTATCATCATATAGCATGAAGAACAAACTAGGTATCACTAAAATAAGGGAACTTGATAACGCTAACGCATAATGCATGGGCATTTTCAATTCAATCACAAACTATCAATACAATTAAAGTACCCGAGACAATCATGATTGTCTCGGGCTATATTATTGTTTAAATTTTATTTATCAACTGGATTAGCATTATCACCATGGAAATTTGTCTCGTTACGATTGTACTTTGGACTTGGTCCATATTTATTAGACTCTGTTTTACTATCTAAGCAAGTCAATACTAATATTAATATCGACCCAATCCAGTAGATTAAGCAGATAATTCCCATAAATATTAATACCGCTGAATTATCTATATTTGGTAAATAATTAAAACCTGATACAATGACAGTGAAAACATAAAAAATAATCGGAAGAGTCATCGTCATTGAGCGATCATGGAATCTTCTTGATAATATCGCAACATTAGGTATTAATGTAACTAAACTATAAATCAAAATATAAATTAAAGAAAAGATAAAAATTCCTACCCCCAACAAGAGAAATCCTTTACTTTTAAAAGTTTCACTTGATATTAAACAGAACATTCCAAAAGAGTAACCAATAATTGTAGGAATCATAAAAATTAAATGCCATAACATGGCAAACCAATACTCACTTCTACGTGAGCGTCCTTTAAAATTAAAATAGTTAGTCCAAAATAATTTAAAAGCTTGTGTAAATCTAACTTTTTCTCACATTAGATATACTCCTTTTCATTTTGTCATTAAAACAAGTGTTTTAAATCAACACATTATTTGTTACATTAATAAGAGTTTATTTCTATTAAAACTCATATTAAAAGTATAACAAAACGTATTTTAAATAAAAATAGTAATATGAAACATAATATTACAGTTTACATTTTTTAGTAAATACTTTTAATAAAAAAGAGAGGTGATATATTTGGACTTTATAAATCAGCAGACAACCCAAACTGCAAAAGCTTTATTAGGTGTTAAAATTATTTACCAAGATGACTATCAAACATATACTGGATATATTGTAGAAACTGAAGCTTATTTAGGTATACAAGATAAAGCTGCACATGGTTTTGGTGGCAAAATAACACCAAAAGTGACTTCTTTATATAAAAAAGGTGGCACGATATATGCACATGTGATGCATACGCATTTATTAATCAATTTTGTTACACGGACTGAGGGCATACCAGAAGGTGTACTTATTCGTGCTATTGAACCAGATGAAGGTATCGGCGCTATGAACGTCAATCGTGGAAAATCTGGATACGAGCTCACTAATGGTCCAGGAAAGTGGACTAAAGCTTTCAATATTCCACGATCAATTGATGGCTCAACCTTAAATGACTGCAAATTATCTATAGATACCAATCATCGCAAATATCCAAAAACTATTATAGAAAGTGGTCGTATCGGTATTCCTAATAAAGGAGAATGGACAAATAAACCACTACGTTTCACTGTTAAAGGCAATCCATATGTCTCTAGAATGCGCAAATCAGATTTTCAAAATCCCGACGATACATGGAAATAAAAAAGGGAGCAGGATATTATCATGAGTCCTACTTCCTTTCTCTAAATTTATTCAAATTAAAATCTGCAAAAAAGTGCATATTAAAATACACCATTCATTATTTATTGAAAATACTTCTTTTCTCAATTTTGAGCTACTGTTAGAAAAATACCTTTATTTTACTTTAATTTCTCCATTTTCATTGATTAATTTCACTTTATTATTTCCATTTTCAACTTTACTATTATATAACACACGATGATCGATGTCTGTTCCCCCTTCTTCATTACGAGTGATGATTTGGGTGTGATGAAGTTCTTTTTTATAATTCAAGTTTATATCCCCTTCTTCATTTTTAATACGTAAAGGAATATCAGGGTCTAATTGTTTCATTTGAATATTCCCATTGTCATTTTGAATATTAGCTTGATTAAAATGAATATCTTTCGTATGAATATCCCCATCCTCATTATGAAGTGTCACCTTTTTATATCGTCCTTTTTGAACTTTAATGTCTCCAGATTCAGCATCAAATCTTCCTGTGTCACTATTTACTCCAACAATATTTAAATCTCCGGCATTAGTTTTAATATCTATGTTTTTAGTATATTTAGGTACTGTAATCGTAATATGATTACTAACTTTACCTTGTATTCTAAAATTGATATGTGGCCTTGTTTGACGCTCTGTAATTACCCAACGTTGATTGTTCACCTTGCTAGTTACGTTTAAATTTTTGTCATTCCCTTTGGACTTAACCGAAAAATGTTCACCTTTTTTCACAGTTATATCACTTACTTTTCCATCAACGTAAATACTTTTCACAGTATTATCATCATAGTTTTTCATTAAATTTGTTGTTTGATTATTATATTGATTGTCTTTACTCAATTTTTTATGTTGTGCATAAACTCCCACGCTACAAATAATAATTAGTGACAAGCCTATTAAAAATATTATCGCTGAAATTTTTTTCATGATTGTACACTTCCTTTGACAATAGAGATATTCCATTTTAGATATTTCATAGTCACATCAAATAGCCACTTAATGAGATAGTAAGTCACCACTGCAAGTATGAGTCCAACACCAAACATTAAACCAGTCATAAATACGTCATATAAGATAATGGAATGAAAACCATCCATAATTCCTTTAATGAGCAACATCAATGGTGCAGCTAGTGAAGCTAGAGTAAAAATGATGAAGGTTAATACGAGCAAAATGCATAAAAAAGCTGGTATTATAACAATAAAAAAGTTAAGCAAACTTAGCCCCATTACTGCTACAATTGCGGATAAAATATTCATTAACGACACTTTTTGATGTGCATTTTCTACACTGAAAGTAGCTGTAAGTTCCTTACCTATTAATTTTGGATTACCTAATTCTTTACACACGTCTGATTCAGACTTTCCCTCTTGCTGTCCGCTATAAAAATGCGTATCGTATTCATTCAAAATATCTTCTTTTTCTTCTTTATTCATATGTTTCAAATGCCTTTTAAGTTCTTTTAAATAATCATTTTTATTCATTCATTCTCACTCTCCTCAATGAAATGTTCTACAGCTTCCGTAAACAATTTCCAATCCTCCTCTAATTGATTAACTCTCGCAGCCCCCTGTTGAGTTAATTGATAATACTTTCGAGACGGACCTTCAGTTGAAGGTTGATAATACGTACTCAGTTCCCCACTTTTAACCAAACGCCTTAGCAGAGGATAAACTGTACCTTCAGCTATGGTCATATATCTGGAGATATTTTGTACAAGTGAATAACCATACTGATCTTCTTTTTTAATAATTAGCAGAACAATTAATTCTAAAGCACCTTTCTTAAACTGTGCATTCATATACCTACCTCCTCAGTTGTATAAACAGTATTAAACTATACACAGTAGTGATTCAAATTAACTATAGCATCCACTACTATATATTGCAAGGTACTGTGTTAAATTTATTAATACACACGTCTTTATTCAAATTACACCATCTTTTATTGACAAATTATAAAAATTAATATTTTTAATATAGTTATATCATTATTTGGTAAACTGGATTTATTTCATTTGTGTATGTATAATGTGTATTATGGGACTTTATAAGGTTTACATTAATATATAACTAGTTATATAGGGTTTCATACAAAGGGGGCTTTTAAATGATAGAATTTGATGCAATTACCACATTATGTTTGGCATGTGTTTTATATTTAATTGGTCAAACAATAATCAACCATGTTTCTATTTTAAGGCGAATCTGTATTCCGGCACCTGTCATTGGTGGTCTTTTATTTGCAATATTAGTGGCTATATTAGATTCATTTAATATCGTTAAAATAAAACTTGATTCGGCGTTCATTCAGAATTTCTTTATGCTCGCTTTCTTTACTACAATTGGACTTGGCGCATCATTAAAATTATTCAAAATTGGCGGAAAAGTCATGTTGATTTATTTCACTTTTTGTGGAATTATGGCTATTTGTCAGAATATTATTGGTGTATCACTCGCTAAACTCTTAAATATTAAACCTTTATTAGGTCTTACAGCAGGTTCAATGTCAATGGAGGGTGGTCACGGTAATGCTGCAGCTTATGGTAAAACCTTACAAGATATGGGTGTAGATTCTGCAGTTGCAGCTGCTTTAGCAGCCGCTACACTAGGCCTTGTATTCGGTGGACTCATTGGCGGTCCCATCGTTAAATATTTAATAAAACGCTATGATCTTAAGCCAGAGCATCGTGACGATTCATTTAAAAATTATGGTGTCGTTGAATACAATCAATCATTACATACAAAATATAAACCTATTCAAGTCTTTTTTATACAATTTTCTATACTCGTATTTTGCATGGCATTAGGAACATATATTGGCAATACTTTTACCGATTTAACCGGAGTTAATATTCCAATGTATGTTGGTTCAATGTTTGTAGCAGTAATTATTAGAAATGCTACAGACTTTATTGGTTGGGATATCGTTGATTTAAAAATGAGCGAACAAATAGGTGATATTTCATTAGGCATCTTTTTATCATTAGCTTTAATGAGTATTCAATTAACTCAAATATATTCTTTAGCTATCCCACTAATCATAATTGTTCTTGTACAAGTCGTATTTATGGTACTATTCTCGATTTTCATATTATTTAAAGGACTCGGTAAAGATTATGACGCTGCTGTTATGGTAGGAGGATTTATTGGTCATGGTCTGGGAGCAACACCAAATGCGATGGCTAATTTAGATGTTATCACTAAAAAGTTTGGCAACTCCCCTAAAGCATATTTAGTAGTTCCTATTGTTGGTGCTTTCCTCATCGACTTAATCGGTGTAATTATTGTTATGAGTTTTATTCAACTTTTCAGTTAAATAATTAACCTTTTTTATTATAAGTACAAGCTTTATAATAAAAACCCATTATATTTCGGCATAACAATAAAAAACGATAATTCCTATAAATCTCACTTGGGAATTATCGTTTTATTTGTATGTCGAAATTATTACAATATACTATCTCATTTTTTATTTTCTATTTAAATGAAGGCCACGTTGATTGATCCATGATATTAACTCCGGGCTCATTACGATATCTGCTTGTCGTAAACGCTCAATGTTCGGCGCATCTAACATCGTCATAATTTTTTTCATATGTTGAATAAAAGACTCTACATAGTCCACGGTATTTGTGATACCTGATTGTTCTACTTGATTTAAAAACGGTCGAGACATCCCTATTGCTTTTGCACCTAATGCTAAACATTTTACAGCATCGAGTGGCGTACGTAAGCCACCGCTAGCAAAAATATTTAATCGATCTTGAAATTCAGTACTCTCAAGTAAGGATTCTACGGTAGATTGTCCCCACTGAGATAAATAATTCATATCTTTATTCGAACGTCTTTCATTTTCAATATCAACGAAATTAGTTCCACCGCGCCCACTGACATCAACATAGTTAACACCAATATCATATAACGCTTGTAATGTTTCTTTACTCATTCCGAAACCAACTTCTTTAATAATAACTGGAACATCAACGCGTTTAACAATAGATTCAATATTTGACATCCATGAAGCAAATTCACGATTCCCTTCAGGCATGACTAATTCTTGAGGTGAGTTCACATGAATTTGTAGCGCTTGAGCATCTAATAATTCAACCGCTTGTAGAGCTTTATCCACTGGTACATCGGCACCCACATTGCTGAAAATTGTTCCTTTGGGATTTGTTTTACGCACAATGCTAAATGTTTCAATCATATTAGGATTGCGCAAAGCTGCATGTGTTGATCCCACCGCCATTGCAATTCCAGTTTCTCTAGCAACAATTGCTAATTTTTCATTAATTTTTTTTGTCCAATCACTTCCACCAGTCATTGCATTTATATAGATTGGATATGCCAAATCGAATTTCGTAGTATGACTTGTCATATCGACCTGACTAACATCAATACTGGGGATGGAATGATGAACAAATCTCACTTTATCAAAATCTGAAACCAGCGCATCTTTCTGTGACATTGCGATTTCTACATGTTCATTTTTCCTCTGTTCTCTTTGTGAGTCACTCATTAAAACACCCTACCTTTGTTAAATTATTTATATATATAGTTTTAAAACCATTTTTTCTTTTTAAAGAATATGATTAATATTATTGTTATAATTAGCATTAGAGTTAAGCACACGAAATAAGCATAATGCCATTTCAACTCAGGCATAAATTCAAAGTTCATTCCATATACACCAGCAATAAAAGTGAGTGGTGAGAATATAACAGATACAAGCGTAAGTATCTGCATTATACTATTCATCCTAAATGAGGTGAATGATTCATAATTTTCACGAATCTCATTCGTCATTTCTTGAGAAGTCCGAATAACACTTCTTTGTTTAATAAGATGATCATCAATATGTTGAATATACATTCTATGTTTGGCATCTTTAATTATATTTCCTTCTTGTTTCATTGTATCTACAACTTCTTGCATCGGAAATAATACGCGTTTGATTTTAATTAAATCCGAACGTAATTGAAAGACATTTTCCATAACGCTCTTACTATAGCGGTCATCGACATGCTTAGCTTCAAAATTATACACTTTATCTTCAATACCATAAACAAAGTTAAAATATTTATCCACCATACAATCCAGAATATGAATGACGATGTCTGCACAATCTAATTCACTATCATGATTTTCTGCATTGTGTTGAGCAACACGCTTTAATGATGGAAAATGTTTGTGATGGTATGTCACTAAAACATTACCTTCTAAAAATACACTTAGTGAGATTGGTGAGTAATCATCATTAATAATACTATGAAATATCATATATTGATACGCGTCATATTCTTTATATTTAACTCGTGGGTCACCATTGATAGCATCATCTATTTCTAAGTAATTGAAATCAAAATGATTTTTTAAATACTCATTTTCTTCATCAGTGGCATTTTCAAAATCATACCATATAATCGTTGCATCTTTAGGAATCTCTTTCACATTTGAAACTAATGTAAGAGGTTGCGATAAAGATTGAAATCTAACGGTCACCGTCATCTTTCTTACCCCCTCATACTTTATAAATTACATTTTATCATGAATTATGTTACATGTATGTGCTCTTTTCGGTTAGTATAGTGTTATAACTAAGGAGGTTAAATAAATGAACAAAACATTTACCGTAACCCGAACTGTGACAGAAGAAGCTATAGATGATAATAATCATATGCATGACGCGTATTATAATATTATTTTTAGCGAAGTCATTAATAAATTCAATGAGGTTCATGGTTTATCATTACCAGAGAGAGACCGTCTACAATATACAGTTTTTACTGTTGAAACACATACTACTTTTTTACATGAATTAACACTTGGTCAAGAATTCAATATAGAGTTATTCCTTTATAATTACGATGACAAACGAACTCATTTCTTTTTGAGAATGTTAATTGATAATCAAGAAGTTGTTGCAACCAATGAGGTTATGATGTTAGGAATAGATAGGACACAACGTCGTGCTGCACCATTTCCAAAACATTATCTGAATGCTATACAAGATTATGCTCATAAGCAAGAAAAAATTGAATGGCCACCACAATTAGGCCACTCAATTGGAATACCATATAAAGGAGAATAATAATGTCTATAAAAGAAAAATTAGTAATGGAGCTCATGAATTTAAAAGACACTGTAAAATACGAATTGTCAGAATTAAATGAACAACAATATTTGTTTATGAATGGCCCAGCACCTCAATTGATGAAGCGTGCCATGAAAATGAGCTATATTCTAGGCCAAAAAGAAGCGATTGATCACTTTCTATTACTCATCGACACTTGCCATGAGAATGTCTTACTAGATAACTGCCAAGACTATCAAAAACAAATTCAACATAAACAATTCTCTTTACAAGAAGATATTATTCACCAAATAAATCAGTCAAAGGAATTCGAATCATTTTTATCAACTTATTATGTAAATAAAGGTAAACATGATATCACCAGCAAAATAAAAACATTACTTGAATAAATACTATTGTTTAAATAAAATGATTATCTCATACATCACTAGCTGATAAGCATAGCATTGGTAATTGACTTCATCCTTCCTTTTAGAACAACATTCACATCACTTTTAAAATACAGTTAAAAATCTATTCAATTCTTACTCTAAGATTGATTTAGTGATGTGTTTTAACACCTTGTGAGATTGGCGTATGGGATAGATAGGAAAATCATGCACCATTTTAGGATACTCTTTAAACTCAACATCGTTCCCACATTCCTCTAGAGCATGAGTAAATGCATGCATGTCTGGGCTTAATATTTCTCTGCCACCTCCATACATATATATAGGTGGCAACCCTTTTAGAGTACCGTATAATGGTGATATACGCGCGTCTGATAAAGGTAAATCATTCGTCCAAGATTTCATGAGTTGATGAACACCAAATCGACTAACTAAGATATCATTTTCTTCCAACGTTTTCGTAATATTAGGATTAGTCAAAGTGGCATCTAAAAGCGGTGAAAGTAAAAATAACTTTCTAGGCACTTCTTGATTATCATTGATAAGTGATTGAACAAAACTTAATGCTAGTCCTCCACCAGAACCATCCCCCATCATAACAATGTTGCTCGCACCAACTTCTTCAACTAATTGATTATAAACGTCACGAATCGCTTTGAACGTTTCTAAGTAGTGATAATCTGGTGACTTTGGATAGATAGGTAAAACGACCTCATGCAATGTATTTAAAGTTAGTTTATCTAAAAGTCTCCAATGAAATGGAGAAGGTTGCAAAGTATTATATCCACCATGCAGATAGAGTATCTTTTGATTTTTCTCATGTCTAAAATTAAATCTAAACACTTGCATATCATTAAGAGTAAGTTTATCTAAATTTGACTTTACATTAAGTGTCGCAGGTTGCTGATGTTTTTTACTATTTTCGATACTTCTCTTTTCTAAAAAATGTTTAACTTCATCATCATTACTAAAAAATATCGATCTATTATGAAGTATATATTTATTAACCACGCGATTCATCATTCTATTTTTCATTAATCAATCAACCTACCTCTATTTAAAATTTTAAATTTAAGAAATAATTTGTTTAAATATCTATATACCTTTGCTAAAAAAAGATATAATGATAAGTATGTCATTTTAAAGAAATATTTTTTAATCAATACTTAGGATACTAGATTAAACCCAATTATAACAGACATAAAATTAAAAAGATAAACTTAGTAAATTTGCATCTAAAGGAGGCATTTAAATGTCTGAAACATTACAAAACCAAAGACAATTCAACTCTCAATTTGAACATCAAGAGATCCATCGTGGAAAAAGATATGGTAAAAAGAAACGCTCATGGGTAAGTCTCATTATTCAAGTTTTCGTTTTAGTATTAACTGCTATTACTGGCTATAGTATGCTTAAACAACCTATATTTAAAATTTCATTTGTAAATGAAACTATAAATTTCCATCAATTAAGAAATTTTCAAGATACAGTTACGCAAATCGGTAATTTAAATTTAGGTAATATTGATCAATTACAACAGTCTGTCGATAATCTCATCATTATATTTAATATTTTCTTTGTCCTATGTCTGATTAGTTTGTTTATAACCGTAATTACAATTATTTTTAATCGCACAGCACTCAAAGTAGTCAATATATTACTTTTAGCTATTATGCTAGTCATTACATTGTATTTCAGTTATATCATACATACAATTGCTCAGAAAATTTCCGAATCTCTAAAACAATATTATTTAACAGTATCACCTGAACAAGTATTAACTGAAGCAGATGCGATTCACAATGCACTGATACTCATTGGATGTAGTATTGCGTTATTGATTGTAAGTTTGTTTTTCCGTAATCGTTTACCACGTATTAAATAAAGATGATTTTAATGTTCTTTTAATACGAGAATCATCTCTTTTGTTTATGATTCCGAGACATAAAGTTTCTGTATAAGTGAAAAAGACAAATTCTATTGAAATAATATAGAATTTGTCTTTTTTATAAAAATAACCACCTAGACGCTCTTAACGTCGTAGGTGGTTATTACATCTCTTAATTATTTATCTTGTTGCGAAGGATAATCTTCAGCATTTGCTTTTTCAGCTGATAATTGAGCCTTTTTCTTGCCCTGTAAGAACAAGCTTAATATCAGTGCAATCGCACTAATAATTGTAGCAACAATAAATGCATCATTTACACCTTCTACAGATGCAAGTTTATTGACATGTTCGAGTAATAATTTCATTGCTGCTGACTCACCACCATACTGTTGGGCAAGTTCACGCATATGGTCTTGAATGACAGGATTCGTTTTATCTAACTCTTCACCAAAAGCAGAAAGATGATTTGTTTGTTGTGTCGTCATGACCGTAACCAAAATAGCTGTACCAATTGAACCAGCTAATTGTCTCATTGTATTAACAAACGCATTACCATGAGAAATTAAACGTGGTGGTAAAGCGTTCATACCTGCAGTTATAATCGGCATCATTACAAATGCCATACCAAATGAACGCACAATATATATCCACATAATATGGAGATATGTTGTATCCATGTTTAATTTACTTAATTCCCATGTCGCATATGTCATAATGCCAATACCAAATATTGCTAATGGTTTAATACCGATTGTATCTAACAATTTACCTGCCACCGGACCTAATGCTCCCATGACTAATGCACCTGGCAATAGTAATAATCCAGAGTCTAATGCTGAAAATCCTCTAAGATTTTGTAAATATAATGGAAGTAAAATCATTCCTCCGTATAAACTCATCATCACAATCATATTGATAATAGTTGTAAGTGTATAAGTTGGATATTTTAATACTTCCAAGCTCAACATTGGCGCTTTCATTCTTAGTTCTCTTAAAATAAAGAAAATAATGAAAACCGTACCAACAATAAACATTGTTACAATCTCAGTTGAGCCCCATCCTTTATTACCAGCTTCTGAGAAACCATATAATAAGGAACCGAATCCAATCGTACTATAAATAATTCCAGGAATATCTGCTTTCGGATTTGTTGTACTTTGATACAACTTAAACCAAAATAGACCAATTACGATAGCAATAATACCTATAAAGAACATACCGTAAAACATTACATTCCAATCATAATTTTGCACAATATAACCTGAAAGTGTTGGACCGATTGCAGGTGCTAATATCATTGCAATACCCATTGTCCCCATTGCCACACCGCGTTTTTCAGGTGGGAAAATGGTAACAATAACGTTAGAACCTAACGGCATCAATATACCTGCGCCTATGGCTTGTAATACACGTCCACTCATCATAATTGGGAAATTAAATGAGATTGCACAAACTAAGGAACCTAATGTAAATAGTGCTAAACCTATAATAAATAATTTTCTATAAGAATATTTATTAAATAAAAAGGCACTAATAGGTATTAATATACCGTTCACTAACATAAAACCAGTCATTAACCATTGACCAGTTGAAGCAGAAATATTAAACTCTGTATTTATTTTAGGCAATGCCACATTTAATAGAGTTTGGTTTAGAATCGCGATAAACATACCAAATAACATTGCCACTAAAATTTTACCTCTAGTTATACCTTTACCAAAAATAAAGTTAGACTCTTGATTTTTAATTCTTTCATTAACTCTACCTTCAGTAGAATTTGGATCGATAGGGTTCAACACATCGTTCGATGCGTCATCTTCCTCTTGGTTCTTATGGCTTAACGCGTTTCTATCCTCTTTACTATCTGTATTGATAAATTGAGATGCATTATCTATTTCTGAGTCAAAGTGATTTTTTCGTTTTTCATCTTCAATATCGTTTGATTGCGTTGGATCAGTATTTGACTTAGTTGTTTGTTCTAAATCGCTTGCTTTAAATTTAGATTGATTGCTTTCTCTCTTAGAATCTATTGTCGAACGTTGTTCCACTCTTTTGTCTTTATTTTTTCTTTTACGCTTAATTAAAAAGAAATTAATAAAACCAATGAGTATGAGCGCTACTACAATATATATAATAATGAAGGTCGCTGTCATAAAATGACCCCCTTAATTTTTATGAATTTTAACTTCAGCGTTCATACCTGGGACAACATTTTTAGATGGATTAGAATCTAAAGAGATTTTTACGGGTACTACCTGAGAAACTTTCGTATAGTTACCGTCGCTATTTGATGAAGGCATCAATGAAAAGCTAGCTGCAGTTGCTTGGCCTACTTCTTCAACCTTACCTTTGATTGATGCTTTTTGACCGTCGATATCTACATCAACGTCGTTGCCTTTTTCCACGTCAGAAATATCTTTTTCATCTACATTAGCAGTTATATATAGATCATCTAAATTATATGCATATGCAATTGGGTTCCCTGCTTGAGTCATAGAACCTTCGATACCATCTGTTTTAACAATAGTACCTTTTTGTGGCATTTTGATGTTCATATCTTTTGATTGCCCATCTTGGCCTTGTGCTAAAACTTCTGCTACTTTATCACCTTTATCAAGTTTGTCTCCTTGCTTAACATTAAGAGATTTAATTTGTCCAGATGCAGGACTTGAGATTTTTATTTGATCTCCATCAACTTTTGCATTGTCAGTTGTCACATAACTTGTTGTGTTATGCCAGAACCAAAAGCCTAACACACCAATAACAACTAGGACAATGATAGTAATCACATTGATTAATATCATTTTTTTCATGAATATACCCTCCTATTTGCTTTTAAAATTCACTTTATCTATTATAAAGATGTGTAAATAAAAAATACACCAACATTTTTAATAATTGTGTTGGTTTAGAGTTTATTTATTTAAATTTTCTTTTTGATTTAGGTGAATATATGAAACAACGTGCGAAATATAAAATAATAAAAAGTTTAATCGAACTTTTAGAATACTATCCTTTTGATGAAATAACCATTAAAATGATATGTGCATATAGTGGCGTGAATCGCTCTACTTTTTATGATCATTTTCAAGATAAATATCAATTACTAGATAAGATCCAAAATTATCATTTAAACAAATATATATCTTTACTACAATCTTTCTATAACGATTTTCATCATATTAAAACAGATCAAAAAAAATTATATAAATTTTTCTTATTGATAGCCAAATATATTAAACGTAAAGAAGCGTTCTACAGAGCAACACTTGTAACATATCCTAATAAAGATATTGCATTAGATTACATTAACGCCACTAAAACATGTTATGAAAAAGTCATGGATAGATATGAAACTTCAATAAATAATAAACGTATGTTTATCATTTATTCAGTCGGTGGTCAAGCAGGTGTATTTATCGATTGGTTACGTAATGGATGCCTCGAATCTCCTCAAGAGGTCGCTCAAGTTCTTTTAGCTAATACAATTAAATTACAACGATAAAAAGCTAAAACTCATTGAAAAATCACTCAATTTTATCAATGAATTTTAGCTTTTTTAAATATCTTCACATTAATCAACTGTAAAATCATAAGAATTATTGCTGTAATAACGATAACGATTATATAAGGTACCGCATTACTGTCTCCCTTAATGCCAACAAGTGGAGAGATGACGCCACCAAGTAAAGTTTGAAACAATCCCAACAAACTTGAAGAACTACCTTTGGCCCCTTTACTCTCATCCATTGCTATCGAAAATCCTAACGTTGCAATCCCTGTAACTGGTGCCACTAAAATAACAAAGCCACAAGAAAGTATCCAAAAAGTCCAATGGTTGAGTAAAGTTAGTGATACGATTATAACACCAATAACTTGTATAGTAGACATGATTCTCAGCAACAGTAATCTATCTATATAGTCAACAAGTTTTCCGGTTAATTGGCTTGAAATAATGAGTGTAACTCCTATAAAAGCAAACATAATACTGAAGTTTAATGGCGTTAAACCATAATTTGTTTGAACTATAAAAGGCGATGCAGAAATATAAGTAAATAGTAATACAAATGACACCCCTTGTATCAACATGGGTAATACAAAACGGGGTGTTTTAAAAAGTTCTTTGAAATTAATTAGCATCGTACCTATGTTACTACTTTCCCTTAGGCTCTTTTCAAGCGACTCAGGAACTTTAAATAAAGTTCCTATTAACATGACAATCCCAAACATTGTTAGTATTACAAATACAATTCGCCATGGCCCATAATTTAAAATGATACCGCCAAGCGCAGGTGCGATAATTGGCGCAATGCCATTGACAAGCATTAATAATGATAAAAATTTAGTTAGCGCATTACCTGAGTACATATCACTAGCAATGGCTCTTGAGATGACTGCACCTGCACCACCAGTTAATCCTTGAATAAATCGTAAAATAATCATAACCCATATATTTGTGACGAATATAATACCTAAACTCGCAATAGTAAAAATAATCAGTGAGAAAATTAATGGTTTTTTTCTACCAGTAATATCAGATATGGGGCCAGCTAAAAAATTTCCTAACGCTAATCCAATCATAAAAAAGGAGATAGTAAGCTGAGTTGTAGATGCAGAAATATCAAAATCATGACTAATATTAGGTAGTCCAGGTAAAAACATATCAATAGCCAATGGGCCAAATGCTGTTAATGAACCTAAAATAACAATAAAAAGTAATGATTGATTTTCTGACTGATACACCCTTTTCAAGCTTACCCCCCCTTTAACAAAAATATTTTGAATGTTTGATAAAATCCATTTTGTTTTTATAATTCTTTAACCAACTGCATATTACTATCATCATTATCTATTTCTAATTCATAATCTTTATTTATATAATTACCAATATGATCGATATGTTGAATAGTTGTTCTTACAGTATGTCCGCTTCGTTGAACACTTAACACTTGTGGAGATATCATAGTCACGTTCGTTCGATTTTGGAAATTACTTTTCATCGATGTGTATATAGACGAATTCTTTTTAAAATAACTCGATATAAAGTTAAAATCATTCATATTAAATGCTGAATTCATAGCCGTTGCATAACCAGTAAAAAATTCAGTTAATTTATTTTTCAAACTATTTTCTTCTTTTTCTTTCTTCTCAACATAGCTATTTATTTTATCACTATCAAATTCCAATGTAACTTTCGTATTATCTTTCAAATCGTCTGCACTAATTGTTTTCGTCTCAGAACTAAACGTCTTACCTTTTGCCTTACCAGTTGCAGAAATCGTTATATCTTTTGTTTTTGGATAAGGACCAAATTCTTTAGAATGAGAATAAGTGAATGTACGGTCATTGATTTGAACTTTTTCTGATTTATCACTTAATTTACTCGCACCCTTAAATTTGATATTGATAAATGATTGATCATAATCTTCAGCTACATCTACGGTTTCAGAGTGGCTTTCTCTAAAGTCGAAATTTAAATGTCCATTGAATGTACCGTTTTCTGTAATTTTCTTAGCCGGTAAATGATATGTACCAGGAATAAATTCACCCAAAGGTGTATTTTTATTTGCTTCAGCAATGACAGTTTTCTTTTTACCACTTGTTCTAAATTCATATTTAGTTTCTACTTTAGGTTTAATAATTGGCTTTTTAGTCGGAGCTGTGAAACTCATATTATCAAAAATTAAATACTTTGTACCATTTTTACTTATCTTAAGTACATCTTGTCCACTTTTCGTTTGTATATAAGATGCCACGCTTGAATTACTTTTATTCAATTTATCTACAGTATTATTGATATCTCGAATATACTTCTTAATACCTACTTCTTTTTTTACATAATTAATATATTGTTGCGCTTCAGCATCGTCTACTTTTTTATTTTTAGTACTCAATAATGTAGCAACTTTTTGTGAATCATTATTATCTACAGCATTAACTAATATCTTAGCTTGTGCATTAGGCGAATTATAATTTCTTAAAAGGAAAAATAACACGATAATAAGTATTAAGATAAATACACTAATACCTATCGGCACAATTTTACGAAGACGTATATTGGTAGAATTCTCATTACTCGATTGAGATGATTGGTCTTTAATCTTTCTTTTTTTCTTCTTTGTTAATAGTTGCCCACAGTTTGGACATTGCGATGTATCATCTTTCATTTGATGACCACAATTTGGGCATTGACTCATTTTATCACCTCTACTCATCTCACTACATTATGATTATATTTACATTTCATAAACACATTACCTACTCGATATATTTTACATTTAGCAACGATAAAATACAATTTCCATTACATGTAGTTTTCATTGTAATTCCATTAAAAGAAAGTTACAGACTTATCTAAATTATATAAATAAACGTTAGTCAAAAACATACAGATTTAGTCTCATTTTTTTATTTTCTCACTCATATTATTATATTCCTATTCGTCTCTAACTGTATAGACTCTTTTACTGATTCTATCAAAGTTTAGAAGTATAAGATTGTATACGGTGGTCGATAATTTCCAAAACCTGTCTTACTTTTTCAATTTCTTTACTTTCAAAGTCACTCGTCATATCACTAGCAATATGACTCATAATCGCTTTTCTCTCTTTAATATATTTTTTTCCTTTATTAGATAATTTAATTATTTTAAGACGTTGGTCTGTATTGGAATCAGTTTTTTCTAATTTAACTAATTCAGCATTGAGCAACTTTTTGACTCTTCGACTAACTGCAGCTTTATTAACACCTTGTTTCTCTGTAATTTGCCCCACAGTTAACGCCTCTATACTAAGCATATTTAACACATGAGATTGCTCAGCTGATATGCCATACTCAGTTTGCAAGTCTTTAAGTAACTTTGCCGTTAATGTATTAACATCATTAATAAATTTTTCTAAAAATGAGATGTGATCTTCTATTCTTCTTACCATTTTTATCTCCTAATTAATCTAAAAGATTTATATAAAAAAATTATGTTTAATCCTTTTAAATCATAGCAATAATACCTTAAAATTTAAACCATAAATATGTATTAAAATTGCCATATTCATAAACATTGCTAATTATAATTTCATAAGCTAAATTTATAAGTAATATAACTACTGAGGTATCAAAACAATGTTACTTTTTTTATGTTTTCTAATTGAATTATTACTTATTGTTTTATTATATACGAAGCAATCGTTTACTCTTAATTTATTTAGTTTTATCTTATATACCATCATTGGTTTTGTTATGATGACTTATCATATGGTAACTGTATCAATACCATATGATATGTTTATCATTGTAATTGTAGCAATGATACTGTTATTGATTAAATATCGTTATATTTTCAAGTTGCAAACAGGACGTTTTTTTATTTTACAACTTAGTCATCATTTTTATACTGTGGGGCTATTTGCTGTGAGTTGTTTATATATAAGTACTATTCCCCTAATTATCATTAATAGCTTAGCTTTATGGGCCGCTACCATTGCATTTAGTACAATTTATTCATTTATCGGATACTTATCTTGGTCTACAGCTTTTGAAAATCATCAATATTATAAACACGTAAAGTTAATTATGGTGCTTGGAGCTGGAATTTTCTCTGAAGAAGTGACTACGCTTCTTGCTGCAAGACTTGATAAAGCTTTATCTGTTTATCATTCACAACGGACTAAACCTATCATCATTGTAAGTGGTGGCCAAGGTCCTGACGAACCAATTTCAGAAGCACTTGCGATGAAAAGATACCTTATAGCTCACAACGTTCCGGAAAACCATATATTTATGGAGAATCAATCCACGAATACACGAACCAATTTCTTATACTCTAAATCTATCATTCATTCGATGATGCCTACTTCAAGTCAGATGTTGTGTGTAACAAGTCAATTTCATGTTTTAAGAGCGCTTAAATTTGCTAAAAAAGCTCATCTTTCTTTCGATGGTATTGGAAGTCGTACACCATACCACTTTTTGGCACAATCTATGATTATAGACTTTTTGGGTTTAATGTATCAATATAAAACAATACTTACTATTTATTTCGCTATGTTGTTTTGGCTTGCAATACTACAAACCATATAAATCCCTCTTAGCAAAATTGAATATATTTAAAGAAGCTTGCGACACAAACATGTCGCAAGCTTCTTTAAATTATAGTAAATTAAATGTGATATACAACAATCCCACAGTTGGGGGTTCGGGGCCCCAACACAGAGAATTTCAGTACGAAATTCCTCGGACAAGGCAAGTTGGGGTTCTAGAGTGAAATATCATTTGTTCTATCTATTCTATCCTACTTCCCTTTTAGCTGTTTTTTATTTTACCATCGTACAATTGAACAATACGATCAGCGTATTTGAACAAGCTTTCATCATGAGTAATCATGATACCTATCATTTGGTTAGCTTTTATTTGTTTTCTGATCATTTCAACAACCTCTTGAGCACGACTAGCATCAAGACTTGCTGTGGGTTCATCTGCTAAAACAATTTTCGGATGATTCATAAGTGCTCTCATAATCGCTACACGTTGTTGTTGTCCACCTGAAAGCATATGTGGGTAGCTATTAAGTTGCTCTTCTAATCCAATTTTTGTTAATAATTCTTTAGCTCTTGCTTGAGCTTCTTTGCTAGACATTCCAGCTTCTTTACCTATTAAGGTAAGTTGGTCTAAAACTTTTAAGTATGGAACTAAATGAGAAGCTTGAAAGATAAAACCAATATCATTTAGTCTTAAGTGCGCTTTATTAGTATGTCGTTCAAATAAGGATTTCCCCTCGTATACTACATCACCTGATGTTTGAGATAACAAACCACCTAAAATAGTTAATAAGGTGGTTTTTCCTGAACCTGAAGCGCCATTTAAAATGATGAATTCTCCATCTTTCACTTCAAAATTAATGTCTTTTAACACTTCTGTTTTTGAGCTTTTTTCACCAAATGTTTTACTTATGTCTTTAACAACTAGACCCATTATTGGCCACCTCCAATAGCTTCAATAGGATCAATTTTAATTAACTTAATAAATGATAATGATGTACCGATTAATCCAACTATCATAAATACGACAAGTACAATGATAATATTGTGCATGTCAATATGGAATGGCATTGAAACTGGTAATATTTTACTGATTAGCAAAATGACTACTTCTGCTATAGCTACACCTATAAATGTAATCATTGAAATTTGTAAAATCAATGATGTCAATAAATGCTTTGTAGTTATACCAATTGCTTTTAAAATACCGATTTCAGATGTCTTTTGTATCGTCATTACATAAAAGAATGCACTCAATACAATTGCAGTTATAATATATAAACTAATAATCATCATATCTAATGGTGTTTGCTCTGCTTTATAACTTGCGATATTACTTGTTATATCGTCTGTAGTTGCTGTTTGAACGCCTTTGATGTGATTTATTTTATTTTTATCCGATTTGGATAATTGGTTCGTAACATAAAATGTTGCGACATTACTACTTTGTTCTATTTTGGATTGGTCCATCATAACAATGTTACTATGAGAATACATCGTGTTTTTTAATATACCTACAACTTTATAAGTTGCATCGTCACCTTTGACTTTAACTTTATCGTCTAAATAAAGACCTTCTGCAGTTAGTTTTTCATTTATTGCTATCTGATTTCCATTTTTAGGATAATGACCAGATTTCAAATTTGGCTGATGATTTTTCACGCTATTTATAGCCATCACGTTTTCTTCGTTTCCATTGATTTTGAAAGTTTTACCTGCCATTTTAAAAGGTTTTTCATCAATAATTTTTGAAATATTGTCTTGTTTACTTCGTGATAGAATAGATTTTTCTAATTGTGGTTCTTTCATTTTTTGAACAACAAATTGATTACCTTTAATTTGATCAAATATTGATATATTTTCTCGTGCTAGGCCTTGAGCAAGTCCACTGATAAATAAAACCATAATCGCCATTAGAAAAATAATGAACATGATTAATATAAATCTGAACTTATAAAATTTAATCTCTTTCCAAGCTAGATTCATTGATATCCTCTCCCATTTCTTTATATGTTAAGTTTAAGAGGAAAATATGAACTCAATATGAACAAGTGTGATTTTGTTCATAATTTGTTTTAACGTAGTATAATCATTAAAAAGTATAGGAGCGTAAACATATGATTAATTGCTTAATCGTAGACGATGATAAAAAGTTATTGCAATATGTTTCAAGTCATTTAGAAAGAGAAAGTATTCAAACACATACTTTCACAAGTGGAGAAGCATCACTAGATTTTCTTGAAAATAAAAATGTTGATATTGCGATAGTAGATATTATGATGAGTGGAATGGATGGTTTTGAGCTTTGTCAGACTTTGAAAGATGATTATCATATTCCTGTCATAATGTTAACAGCTAGAGATGCATTAAGTGATAAAGAACGTGCATTTCTAAGTGGGACTGACGATTATGTCACTAAACCTTTTGAGGTTAAAGAATTATTATTTAGAATTAAAGCTGTCTTAAGACGATATCAAATTAATGCTGATAACGAGTTACAACTTGGCAACTTAATATTAAATCAGTCTTACATGGAAATTACTGTAGGTTCAAAAACGATGAATCTTCCAAACAAAGAATTTCAGTTGTTATTTTTATTAGCCTCTAATCCTAAACATATTTTCACTCGAGATGATATTATTGAAAAAATTTGGGGCTTCGATTATGAAGGAGATGATCGTACTGTTGATGTTCATATTAAAAGATTACGTCAACGTTTATCTAAATTGAAATCATCAGTATCAATTCAAACTGTAAGAGGTCAAGGATATAGGGTGGACCAAAATGTTTAAAACATTATATTCGAGAATTGCTATATATGCAATTACAGTCATTTTGTTTAGTGCATTAATGAGTTTTCTTTTTACGAATATTTATTATCACTTTCATTTGAAAGCTTCTAATGATGCAAAAATTATGCGCACACTTAAAGAAGCTCGTGAATATGAAAGAACACAAAAACCTAAACCTCTAGATACGTATTTGAAACATTTAGGTCAAATGAATTATCAAATTATGACTGTCAACGAACATGGAACCAAACATTTTTATGGGGAAACTTTTCGTAAAAATACTATAAGTCAGTCTGCAATCAAAAAAGTGCTCAACGGTGAAGATTATCATGGTATTAAAAATAAACCTTATGCATTTTTTGTAACAGGGTTCTTCGATAATGAAACGGATAATACAGTAGGTATTCAATTTAAAACAGATGATGGGGCATTAGCAGTTTTTATGCGTCCAGATATCGGGGAAACTTTTAGCGAATTTAGAATTTTCTTAGCTGTGTTGATAACACTTTTACTTATTATTTCAATTTCACTAGTCATTGCATCAACATATTCTATTATTAAACCAGTGACCGCATTAAAAAATGCAACAACTCGAATTATGAAAGGTGATTTCAGTACGCCTATCAAACAAACACGTCACGATGAAATCGGAACACTGCAATCACGTTTCAATACAATGCGTCAAAATTTAGGACAAGTAGATCAAATGAGACAACATTTTGTCCAAAATGTATCTCATGAAATAAAAACACCGCTTACACATTTACAACGATTGCTTACACAACTTGAATTGACGCAAAATGAAGAAGAGAAACAACTATGTATCAATGAAATGTTTGAAATCACTAATCAAGTAAGTGAACTAACTAAGGAATTGCTACTTTTATCTGAATTAGATAATGCTTCCCACCTTACTTTTAACGATAATGTTCATTTAAATACTTTAATAAAGGATATTATTAGACATGAACAATTTCGAACAGATGAAAAAGATTTAGTTTTGTTTACTGAATTAGAAGATTTGTATTTCCGAGGAAATGAAAGACTATTACATCAAGCTTTCAATAACCTCATCATTAATGCAATGAAATATGCTCCTCAAAATAGCATGATTAATATCACTCTAACTAGTACAAATCACTTGATTATATTTAATATTGAAAATGATGGATCGATTGCAGAAGAAGATGCGAAACATATCTTCGATCGTTTTTATAAACTGAGTGACGAATCTAGTAGTAATGGTCTAGGTCTAGCCATTACCCAATCAATCATTCATCTTCATCATGGTAGCATTACTCTCACTTCAGATGATAAAACACAATTTATTGTAAAACTATTTATTTAGTATGTATTCTTTAAACTATCAATTGGATTCATAACAAAATATGATGAATTTAAAACATTTCATTAAATAAACTATACACCACATATAAAACCACCATTACATGATAACTTATTTTTAATCATTTAATGGTGGTTTTTTAAATACTACTTTACATTCAAGTATTTTTTTACTTCTTCGTTTATTGAATGGTACATATCTTCATGCTCTGACAATTTTAAACCAAATGATGGGACCATTTCTTTAATTTTTGGTTCCCATGACTTAAACTCTGATTTGTAACAACGTTGCAAGACATCAAACATGATATCAACAGCAGTCGAAGCACCAGGTGAAGCACCTAATAATGCAGCAAGTGAACCATCTTCTGATGTTATTACTTCCGTACCAAATTGTAATTGACCTTTAGACTTATCTGTATCTTTAATTACTTGAACACGTTGACCTGCAGTAATTACTTCCCAATCTTCATCTTTCGCTTCTGGTAAGAATACACGCAAATCATTGATCCGTTCTTCATTTGAAAGCATTAATTGAGAAACTAAATATTTCGTCAAATTAAATTCTTTTACGCCAGCACTTAACATTGTAATCATATTATTGGGTTTCACAGATTTAACTAAATCTAAATATGAACCGTTTTTTAAGAATTTTGGCGAAAACCCTGCAAAAGGTCCAAATAGTAATGATTTTTCACCATTAACAAATCGTGTATCTAAATGTGGAACTGACATTGGAGGTGCACCAACCTCGGCTTTACCGTAGACTTTTGCATGATGTCTATGTATGACATCTGGATTTTTACATCGTAAAAATAAGCCACTTACTGGGAAACCACCAATGTGTTTAGATTCCTTAATCTTTGTTTTTTGTAATAAAGGTAAACTTGCACCACCAGCTCCGATGAAGACGAACTTAGATTCATAATTCATTACATTTGATGTATTTAAATCTTTAACCACAACTTGCCAGTTACCATTATTTAATTTTTTTATATCTAAAACTTCATGTTTATAATTAATGCCAACATTTTTTTGTTGTAAATTAGCTATTAACTTTTTAGTCAAAGCACCAAAGTTAACATCTGTACCTGTCTCGTCATACGTGATGGCAATTGCTTCATCTGATTGGCGTCCTTCCATCATTAAAGGAGCCCATGAGTTAATTTTTTCTGGATCTTGAGAAATTTTCATTTTTTCAAATAATACATTTTTCTGTAAACTCGCCACTCGACTTTTTAAAAATTCAACATTTTCTTCCCCTTTAACAAAGCTCATATGTGGCACTGATTGAATAAATTTATCTGGACTTTCAATATGACCTTCACGTATTAAATAAGCCCAAAACTGTTTAGATAATTGAAATTGCTCGTTGATATGAATTGCTTTAGTAATATCTACTGAACCATCTTTACCTTCTTTCGTATAGTTCAATTCACACAATGCTGAATGACCTGTTCCCGCATTATTCCAAACATTTGAACTTTCTTCGCCAGGTTGACTCAATCTTTCGAACAATTGGATATCTTTTTCTGGTGTTAATTCTTTTAGTAAAGTTCCTAATGTTGCGCTCATAATTCCGCCACCTATTAAGATGACATCTGTTTTGCTATGTTGAGTATTCATAACAAACACAGTCCCCCTTTTTTATTAAATAAATGGAACGATTGACACTCATAGATGTCGATGTCTTTAATAACATTAAAGCGCTTTCTCTATATTGCAAAAAAATCTAAGCGTCTTTTAAGGAAGTGCTCATTTTTTCCTTATCATAACCATTAATTGAACTAATTTAATTATATATATAAATTGTGTTACACAAAAGAATAAAAGTCAACATTATGAGAATAGCTTCATTACACAATTCAAATTACAATTGTTTACATGTTACCCCTTATATACGAACTAATGTTATAATAACTTAAATATCATAGAAAACAATGAGGTGTTTAACGCAATGAAGTCGTTCACATTTTTTATGCATAATATTTATGCAATGGGCGGAACGGTAAAGTCGGTGACACAACTTGCAAATACACTTGCAGAAAAAGGACATCCTGTAACAATTATTTCAGTTTTTAGAGGCACAGACTCTCCATATTTTGAATTACATTCTGCAATAAAAGTTAAAGTCTTAGTGGATTATCGCTTAAAGATTAAAAATACTAGAGCTATTACAGCAAATCGTATCAAAAAGTATACCCCCTTTTTAAATACAAAAGTGATTTCTCAATTTGAGCCAGGTAAAAGTCAGTTTTCGAGTTATGTAGAGAAAAAAATGATTAAAGCAATCAGGCATACTAAAACTGATATACTCGTTGGAACAAGAGCTAGCTTTAATATTCTCATTTCTAAATATGCTAAAGCTGAAATAGTGACCATCGCAATGGAACATATGAATTTTGATGCTCACCCTGATCAGTATCAAAAGGAAATTATTGCTGCGTACCGTAATATCAATAAGATTACAACGTTAACTGTCGCAGACCAGCAAAAATATCAATCACAACTTAAAACTCCTGTATACGTTATACCTAATATGGTTACCGAAAAAAGAATTGCTGCTCCAAAGAAAAATCGTATTATTAGCGCCGGACGTTTAGAATATGAAAAAGGGTATGATTTATTATTAGAGAGTATTCGTTTAATACAAGAAGACTTGCGTCAATTGAATTATGACGTTCACATCTATGGTTCTGGTAGTAAGAAAACATCACTTGTTGACTTTATTAATCAATATCATTTAAATGATTTGATTAAAATATATGAGCCAACGCAAGAATTAAATAATAAACTTGCACAAAGTAAAATCGTTGTTGTACCTTCACGCAATGAAGGTTTCGGAATGATTATTTTAGAGGCAATGGTGCAAGATAATATAGTAATAAGTTTTGAAGGCAATGTAGGGCCAGATTCAATCATTAACAACGGAGATAATGGTTATTTAGTAAACTATGAAAATGTGTCTGAACTTGCAAAACGTATCGATTTAACAACACAACATTATAATGAGTTAGATCACATCATTGAAAATAGTAAAGATACGTTGAAACAATTTAGTCCAGATCATATATATCAATTATTTATGTCTATGTTTAAATAAAAATAGGAGTGAGACTTAGTTCATTTAAAACGAACTGTCTCACTCCTATTTTTCAAATGAGAATTTATATAACAATTACATCATTTTTAAAAGATTACCTAAAATCTCGACATCCAAAAGCAAGATATTGAAAGCCCGAAATGAATGACTTTATAGCTTCATTTCGGGCTTTATATATGAAAAATACATTTCAATAAATTTTGATTTACAGAATGAATGACAAGATAAATGTCCAGATACAGATAAATACAAGTAATCCAATACTATAACGTAATGTCATTTTAAGTAGTTCAGATTCTTTACCTACTTCTTTAACAGCTGCTGTTGCAATGGCAATAGATTGTGGAGAAATAAGTTTCGCCGCAACCCCACCTGCTGTATTTGAAGCTACAAGTAGTGAACCACTTGTACCAATTTGTTGTGCTACAGAAGCTTGAATTGGCGCGAATAAAGAGTTGTTATTAACAACTGAACCAGTCATAAATACGCCGATCCAACCAAGGATTGGTGATAATATTGGGAATACGCTTCCTGCTTTTGAGATGCCTTGTCCCATAGCATTACTTAAACCACCATATGTTGTGATTTTTGAAATTGCTAAGATGAAACAAATTGTTATGATTGGTAACCATAATTCTTTAAATGCTTCAACAAATAAACGACCAGCATCACCAAAGTTAACTTTTTTAGCCATTAAAACAGTAATAATAATTGTAATTAGTATTGCTGTACCTGTTTGACCAATTAAGTTTAATGATAAAGTAATTGGTTTGTGTGAAATATTACTGAAAGTACCAGGTAAGTCAAAGTTAGCAACTAAAGCAGATAATTTACCTTTTGGTGCAAATAATGCTTTAAATGAAGGTGCACTCCAAATCATAACAATGACAGTTAAGATAATGAATGGACTCCAAGCAAATAAGACTTCTTTACCTTTAAGTTTTTTCGGTGCTTCTGGTTTAACATCTTTTTGAACTCTAAAGATATTCTTAGGTTGGAATTTCTTAGAGAATAAAGCTAATGCTAACATAGAAGCAAGTGATGGAATGATATCAGCTAATTCTGGACCATTAAACACTGTAAGTAATCCTTGTAAAACTGTATAAGTGACAGAAACAACAAGAATTGAAGGTAAAGTTTCTTTAATTCCTTTGAAACCATCTACGATAAAGATAAGTAAGAAAGGAATAAAGAAGTTAATAATTGCTAAAGTTAATGTTGATGTTTGTGAAACTCCCATCGCTTCTACATGACCAGGTAAGTTAAGTGTATCTACAACACCAACCGGAATACCAATTGCACCGAATGCACCAGATGCAGCGTTAGCTACTAAACATAACATAGCTGCTTGTAATGGTCTAAAGCCAAGTTGCGCTAATAAAAGTGCACAAATTGCAATTGGAACACCAAATCCTGCAGCGCCTTCTAAGAATGCATTAAATGAAAAACCAATTAAAAGAAGCTGAATTCTTTGGTCTTGTGAAATACTTGTAATACTGTCTTGAATAGTTGCGAATTGCCCCGATTTCAAAGTAATCTTATATAATAATACTGCCATAATAACAATATATCCGATTGGGAAGATACCTTGGAAGAAACCTTCAACAACTGCTCCAGAGGCAATTCCTACTGGTAATTTAAAGAATGGAATTGCAATTAATAATGTAACCACAAGGGTTGTGATAGCAGCATAAATTCCTTTCATTTTAAATACTGTAAGACACAGTAAAAATAAAATGATAGGGATTGCCGCAATTAAAGATGATAATAGTAAATTACCAAATGGATTAAAAGATTCTACTAACATATTGAACTCTCCTCATTAAATCTTTAGTCATGAAGACTAGGTAGACGCATACTGTCCCCTTATTAATATGTGATAAATACCTATTAAATCAGTACGATCCCCACAAGCATATCGTGACCATTTTCACAAGAAAAATATAACATTTTCTTATATAATTTACAATGGTGTGACATGAATGTAAAGGGGTGTTAACAATTAATAAACCTTAATATTTATAGTAGTTAAGCGCTTTAATTTCACAGGTTAAAAACATATATATTAATTTTTATGTTATGTTTACATGAATTATATTATGCACCATGATAAAATAAAAGCTAACAAATATCGTTAAGAGATTGAAGGAAGATTTATGATAAAGCAAATAAATATTTCAAATATGGACAAATTAAAAGAGCAAATGGAACGTGCACTTAGCGACGGCTATACGCATGTCATCCCCTATTCAAATGAAATTCAAATTCATCAGTCCATGATTAAAGCTATCACTTTACCTAAGACTTCATTTATAGTTGACTATACAATTAACAATTATTATTTAAATGATTGTAAATACTTCGGGTTGGACTTTGTTGATTTTGAGGACTGGGTTAAAAATATTAATTTATATCCAAATGTTATTTATGAAATTAATTCAACATTAGAACTTATTGATAAATTTGAAGTTGAAAATATCTTTGATTTAGCATTATTAACAATTCTTAAAGGGCATATCGCAGTTGAAGGTCATGTCGTATTAGACTTTAAAGGACCATTAAAAACGAGCAAGGGATTTTGGCGCTCATTTGACCGTAATGATTTAACTTATAGAGATAAATTCTTCTTAAACACCATCGCTTATGCACATAAACAAAGAATCCCATTTACTCGTGTACCATTTAACGATCACGATAGTATTAGATATTATGATTCAGTACTACTTAGTACTAAATTTAAAGCTCCAAGATGGTTAGTGACTCCTATTAAGAATTATTCAGTTAAAAAACACAAAGAGATTAGCTATATTTATAAAAAGGATTCATCAAAACTTAAGAACCACGTCGTTTTTCTAGGATTTGATTTCGGCTATCGAGGAAACTCTAAGTATTTATTTAATTACTTTGTTAAACACAATCCTATGATAGAGTCTTACTTTATAACAGATGAGAGAACAGGACCACATTTTATTTCAACTAACGATGAAAATGTGAAGAATTTGATTGAAACAGCTACTTTTGTCATTACGGAAAGCTATATTCCTGACGACATTCACCCTAATGGTAAAATCATTCAATTATGGCATGGGACACCTATTAAAAAACTATTTTTAGATAGTAAAGAGCCACACCAAAATTTAAATATATATAACTACCGAGCTCGAAAATATAATAAATGGACACAACAAGATTATTTAATTGTGGATTCAGAAGAATCAAAAACATACTTTGAATCAGCGTTTCCTAGTCAAAAAATTGATATATTACCTGTAGGATATCCTAGAAATAATTATTTATTAAATCGTATCAATGATGTAGGTTTACATAAACGTATATTTAGTGAGATAAATATAGATCCTACTAAGCGAGTATTATTATATGCCCCAACATGGAAAACAAATTCATCTGATGATGATATATTTCCTATTAATGAACAGTTATTAAAACATTATAATGTGATCTATAAAGGACACGTCGAGAGTAAAAATGACTTGGTTCCTGAAGGCGTAATAAATCCGCCTAATAATATTGAAACGCAAGACTTAATTATTATTTCAGATGTTGTTTTAACAGACTACTCATCAATTATTTTTGATGCTTTAACCGTAGATAAAAAAGGATGCTTATACACACCCAATCACTCTCAATATGTCGAAGAACGTGGCGTCTATCAAGACGTAATGGACACCTTAAAACCTATTTGGTATACCGATGCTGAACTATTAATAAATGATTTAATTACTGATAGCATCCCACAATTAAACAATAAGTATACAAATAAAAATAATCAGTCATTTGAATATATTAGTAAACTTATTTCAAATCAATTGAAATAAGTGCTTCAACTTATTGATGATTTTCAATATAAAAGCGAGCAAAGTCATTATGCAATACAGAAATGATTTTGCTCGCTTTTTATTGTTAGCTTAGTATGACTCATTCTTGTTGAGTTTCACTATACTTACAACTAAGGTTGGAAGTTAGGATCTACAACAGTAGGTTGACCTTGTCGATTAAGCGTTACAATTGAGTAAGTATTACTTTTTGATGGATCTTTAAAGCTAAACACATATCTAAATCCATCTTCTGTTTGTTCTATTGAATAATCATTATATGATTTATTTTCGCTTCCATACATATTAGCTTCGTTTTTAGCAATGGAAAGTGCAGTTTCAAAATTTGGTAATTGTTGCAAAGCTTGACTGCGGTCGCCCTCAAATGGAGAAAGATATCGAGCAACACGTGTCGCATTTTCACTTTGGTATGGTGCTACATATTTATTCTGGTTATCTTGTACTGATTGCTGTTGTTTATTTTGATTATCCGATGAATTTCCGTTTGAATTTGTTGTTGGTCTTTCGCTTGTTCGTTGTTCTCCAGCAATTGGATTTTGATTACTTGTTTGTTCTTTATTATTGTTATTTTCCTGATTGTCTTGCTTATTATTTGTATCATTACGTTTCGAATCTTTTTTTGAGTCATGTTGAGATGATGATTTATCCTTTTGTCCTGTTTTAGAACTATCATCTTTATGACTTGATTCATCATTTCCACCATTGGAACAACCTACTAACATTAATGATAAAATCGTTGCACTTGCTAATACTTTTTTCATTTGAAACCGCCTCCTACTTTGTCTCTTTATCATGTTGAATTGAATTTCAATTAAAATATTAAAAAGGGCATAATATTAATTGCTCATTAATATTATACCCTATAATTATTAATTAAGTATGAAATTTATCATTGCTCCTTGATATCCTTATGAATTAAATCCCCAATATATTGAGACGCCTTACCATTATCTACAGAACAAAATCTATCATAAAATGCATCTATTTTTTCTTGATATTGCTGTTGCACTTTATCTAAATTCTTTAGTTCTTTAGCTAGGCCATATGGTTCTGTATAAATAGGTCCTGGTAAATCTTCCATATAATTCATATAGAATCCTCGTAATCCCTTATCATATTTGTCTATATCATATGCAAAGAAAAATTGAGGGCGTTTTAAAATACCATAATCAAACATTACTGATGAATAGTCTGTAATTAAACAATCACTTATTAAAAATAATTCAGAGACGTCATTATAGTTTGAAACATCAATTGCAAAATTTTCATAACCAGATAAATCAAGTGCGTTAGAAATGAGATAATGCATGCGTAATAAAATCACATAATCATCTCCGAGTTCTTTATAAAGGTTGTCTAAATCAATTTTTAATTCAAACAAATATTTTCCTTTACTCACAAATTCATCGTCTCTCCATGTCGGAGCATACATAATAACCTTTTTATCACTAGGTAAATTTAAGTGAGTTCTAATTTCATCTAAATACTCTTGATCATTGGCTCTATTAACTAATACATCATTTCTAGGATAACCTATCTCTAATATTCTTTCTTCATCCATCCAAAAAGCACTTCTAAATATTTCAGTTGAATATCTATTTGGCGAAATTAAATAATCCCAACGTGATGTTTCACGATTAAAATTACGCTTATACTTTGGTGTCGTAGTGCCCGGCATACGAACCACTTTCATATCATTCGCTAAACGTTTTAATGGTGTACCGTGCCAAGTTTGAATGTACGTTTGATTTTCTTTTTTATTTAAATAAAGTGGTGTACGCGCATTTGATACCCAATGACTTGCTTCCGAGTATGCTTGATAATACTCTGCTGAATTACGCTTAACCTTTTCAGCACTACCCGGTACGACATTTTTATCGGGATTCTTAAATGACCATATATAGCGATAATTAGGATAATACTTTTGCATATATTCATAAATATACTTTGGACTATCACTGTAATTCTTACCACCGAACGATTCAAAGACAATCGTTTTCGGTTTAACATTATCTTCTTTATCTGTTAAATCATACAATGAACGTTCTTTATTTTTTCTTCTTAGAACAATATTTTTAACATGTCGCAACGTTTTTCTAAATTGATTAACTTTAAAAGCTTTATCAGTTTCATTATTCATTAACAAAATTGTTTCAATTTTATTTATTAGCTTTTGGTTTTTAACTAAATGTACATGTAAAAATTTCGATAATTCAACAAGCGTATCCTTATGTGTTTGATAGCGTTCATTAATATCATATCGAGTTGGTTCAAATTCATTAGCAATTTTATTTCCCATTTTAGTGACAATAAATTCTCTAACTTTTGGATTTGTTGCTCGTTTAATGGCATCATAAAAGCTGTTGACGTAATCTTTAAATAAAATATCAAAATTTTGTTCACTTAATGTAAGTGTTTCAAATGGATCATAGACTTCCCCACGGAAATAAAATGGGAAGTTAAAAATACGTACAAACTTATTTACATACTTCATATATTCAAGAACAAATGACCAATCCACATATGTATTTAAATTTTCATTAAATCGAATATGATGCGCCCTGACAATAGCTGTTCTAAAAATAATGTTACAAGCTGACTGTTTTCTTAAAAATGAATTAATATTCCCTTTGGCATTAAAGTATTCAACCCTTACTCGATCTAAATCAACAAATTGCGGACGTTGTGTAGTAAAAGAATGTATTGGAGCAATTAAACCATCAGTATTATTAAACTTTTCTAAGTAAAACGTGATTGCATAAGAAGCTAATTCATCATCTGCATCTAAAAACATAAAGTAAGGTGTTTCCACTTCTTCTAATGCAATATTACGCGCATGTGCATGACCACTATTTTCATCTAAATCGATAAATCGAATGTTTTTATCATAGTCTTTAATAGCTTCATCCATTAATTTTTTACTTTGGTCTGTCGACCCATCATTCACAATAATCAAATTAAAATCTTGTGTACGTTGTTGCTTAATACTCTCTAAGCAACCTGTGATGTATTCCTCCGCATTATAATACGTGACAATAATTGTCAGTTTATTCATACTATACGTCCTTTCTCTTTATATTAAATCGACAACATCTTATAAAATTTAGGTTGTATGTTTGAATGTCACTATAATAACTATCATTACCTATTAAAAATATAAACCTAATCTGTATATATTGATTGCATTTTTAATTTCGATGACTTCACTTTGAATACAATTACATAGATATTGTACTAAAATTCAACGCTACAATTATATCTAATATTAATGCTAAATGCGAACAATATTAAACATAACCCTAGCTCATTTATATTTTATGATTGAACTATAAACTTTGTTTATAGTTTGTTGTAAGATCCAACTCCATAATCAAATCATTATCTACTACACTTCCAGTATAAAATTGATGCGACCCTGTAACTCTAAATCCCCTGTTTTTATAAAAGCTAAGCGCTTTAGGATTATGCTCCCAAACACCAAGCCATATTTTCGATTTCCCAAATTTGATAGCTTGATCAATAGCTAGATTGATAAATAATTGTCCTCTTCCACTCCCTTGAAATGCTTCATCAAAGTAAATGCGTTGTATTTCCAAATATGCATGACCTTTGTTTTCAGTCTGAGCATCATTAATGTTCAATTTCAGGAAACCTACTATATTTTGATCAACTTCATAAAAATAATGAAAAGAATTACTTTGTTCCAATTCTTTTCTCAACACATCTATATCATATGCATCATTAAAAAATTGCTTGAAGTCCTCATCACTATAAGATTCTCTAAACGTTGTAAAAAATGTTCTTTTAGCAATTAGTTGTAGTTGCTCTACCTCAGTTATTTGAACACTTCTTATCCTTTCCCCCATTTAAATCCCCCTCTAAAACCTTAAAAAGTTAATTTTGTGAATTAGATGTGTACATTGACATTTTTGCTATTAATAAGTTTTAAATTTTCAAATTAAATTATACAATGAATGATATAAAGTTTGTTAGAAAAGCAGTTTCCTTATATTAAAAATAAAAACAGGGTAATATCAAGCGAATCATTAAATAATATCTTTAAAATTTAATATTGATTCAATTCATCATTAGAGGAGTGTAGAAATATGGTAGAAAAATTCAAAGCTTTTGTAGTCGATCAAGATGACAACGGTATTGTTTCAAATAGTTATAAAGAACTAACTAAAGATGACTTACCTGAGGGTGACGTTTTAATAAAAGTACATTATTCTGGCATAAATTATAAAGACGCACTAGCCACTCAGGACCATAACAAAATAGTAAAACAATATCCGATGATCCCTGGTATAGATTTAGCAGGTACCATTGAAGAAACAAATGCTCCAGGCTTTGAGGTTGGAGATAAAGTCATCGTAACAAGCTATGATTTAGGTGTAAGTCATTACGGAGGCTTCAGTGAATACGCACGTGTTAAATCAGAATGGGTGATTGAATTACCTGAAGATTTAACATTGGAAGAAGCTATGATTTACGGTACTGCTGGCTATACAGCAGGTTTAGCTATAGAACAACTTGAAAAATCAGGTATGTCTATTGAAGGTAAAGAAGTGCTTGTACGAGGTGCCACTGGAGGCGTCGGAACGATTTCATTACTCATGTTAAATAACTTAGGGTATGATGTTATTGCAAGTACGGGTAGAGATGACGCCGAAGAAAAACTTAAAAAGCTTGGTGCTAAAGAAGTAATTGGCCGTTTACCAGAAGATAATAGTAAACCATTAGAGAAGAGGACATGGCAGGCAGCCATTGATCCAGTTGGTGGTGAAAACTTACCGTACATCGTCAAACGATTGGATAACAACGGAAGTGTTGCATTAATTGGCATGACTGGTGGTAACAATTTTGAAACAACCGTCTTTCCTTTCATTTTAAGAGGAGCAAGTATAATTGGTATCGATTCAGTATTTACTCCAATTAAACTAAGAAAACGTGTTTGGAGAAGACTTGCAAAAGACTTAAAACCACAACAATTACATGACATCAAACATGTTATTTCATTCGATGAAATCCCAAAAGCAATCGATCAAGTCATCAATCATAATAATACTGGACGTATTGTCATTGATTTCAATGTTTAAATAACTAAAAAACGTCATTGGATGCAAAAGCAAATGCATTTCATGACGTTTTTACTTTAATATTTAATATTTAATATTTGATATACATACCTTTTGAATAAGGCTCCGTACTTTTAAATCCAAACTTCTCGTATAATTGATCTGCCGGATAATCTGCTATCAAGCTCACATATGTACCTTCTTCAGCAACACTCTCAATATACTTCATTATTTCATGCATAATTGTCATTCCATGACCCAAACCTTGATATATATCTTTCACAGCAATATCGACGATTTGGAAAACTGTACCACCATCCCCAATCACTCGCCCCATACCAATCAACATATCATTCTCATAAAGGGTCACATTAAAACATGCATGAGGAAGCCCCTTTATTGCCGCTTCAATCGATTTACTACTCATTCCAGCATTAGCTCTTAAATTACAGTAATCTTCGGGACTGGGTGCTTCAAAGTGAATCTTAGTCATTATCTATCACCTGTCTAGTTATTGAAAATCTAAATCCACTCTACCAAACATTTTTTAGTATTTCGACTTTATTTTTTGGGTTCTGTAAGAATAGCCTGTCTTAATAAGAAAAACAGTAACAGTAAACCTGCAAGCATACCTGTATGACCTATGCCTGCAAATCCCGCAAACATTTCGGGTGAAAATTTTTTACCAATAACTTGGAATGTACCTTTAACTGTCATCATTGAAATCGTGATTAACACACCTAAATGATACACGAAAAAGAACCAATTAAATAAGTAATAACTACTTAATTTAAATACTTTTTCAAGTGGTAATAAGAGTAAAAACATAAACATGCCTAAGATAAGTGTATGTGTATGCACTAAAGACAATTGCGTGTCACCCACAAAGTCATGCGCTTTAGTTAATTCTCTGTAGTAAAAGCCACTTAATAAACCTATGACCATATAAAATAAAAAAGAGTATAATAATCTACGCATAAAAAATCCTCCTTAAGATTATATTATAAAACATATTCATTTTTATTAAAGTGACAAAATCACGACTATAAAATAAAGAGCTAGCCAGAAATTTAGGTGAATTCTTAGCCACAGTCTCATTTGTCTTTGTAAATTAATAGAAATGTATATTGAATTATTATCTAAAGACGTAGAACCTTTAAATCAGAAAATACTATTCATATTCAAAACGATTCAATTAAATTTTTTTGGATGCGCTTGTTTAAAAAGAGCAATCAACGAAATCACAATTGCTACGATAGCAACTATCCATAAAACGATTGAATCACCTTGACTTGAGTCAGAATGAGTGTCATTTGGATTTGCACCTTTTTTTTACAGTTGTAGTTGGTGCAGGGTGCGCACTTTCTTCCTTCCCAGTCCACTTAACAACATCTCCATTATCATAAGTTTGAGTAGCGTTCCATTTGAATGTGCCTTCCTTTTTAGGATTAGCCACTACAATAGGAAATTCAATAAACTCATGGGGACCAATACCTTTATCTGTAGCAGTCCATGTTATTTTAGTAATGTTCCCTTTTTTATCTTTAAAAAATGATGTTTAAAACCTTCAACAGGTTTAACACTCTCAACGTTTAATCCCTTTGGCACATCTAATTCTACTTTCATTGTATGATCATTTTGCTCAACAGGCACCCTTACATCATACTTATCATATGATTCAGGTTCACTTTCATTAGGATTAAGTGTGACATGTGCATCAGCATACTTAAAAAATCCGATCCCCCAAAATACTATAAAAGTTAACAACAGTAATTTGCGTAACATCATTTCCCTCCTCAACTAGGTATATTTATTTGACTCATCATGATACCTGCAAAAATTAATATCATACCAATTAACAATTCAGTCATCAGTGCAAAACGATGGACCTGTTGTCGTTGTCTCAAAGCACGCATCGTTTGATAGAAACCTAATAGCATCATAGTAATAATTCCTGCGATTTTTATGACAAGATAAATAGACCAAGCGCTCACATTATTCCAAAGTGTTAAAGTATTCGTTTCATCAATAGCCATTAAAATCCCTGTAAAAACGAGCATAATCACAGCAATGATATTAACTTTTAAAAGCATACGTCTTACACTCGTCAACTGATTAATTTTCACTTTAATAGCATAACAAATGAGATAAACGAGTGAACCTAACCATAATGTTAGCCCTATAAGATGAATTGTTCTTATGATAATTGACCATAATGGCACTTGTTGTGACCACACGTGTCCAGACATACTTACCACAGCAATCATAACTATTGAAATGAGCCAGTACCATATTTTTTCCATATCCTTTAAAATGAAAAGTATAAACAAAATGATTAGTGAAATAGAGCTTAATATATACGGAAATTGCATTATCACTTCTAATTTAAATGATAGAATATCTTCTAATATATCAGATGTGAGTGTCATCATATAAACCACAAGACTCACGAGTACTGACATAGCCATTATCCATGCAATTCCAGATTGCTTAGGTAACACATTAAATTGTCTTAATCCTCGTTTCTTAGCAATACCATTTAACCAAAACAAGCCAATAAGTAGAAAGGTTGCACCTTCAGTAACATATCTTAATAATCCAAACCAAAATTTAGACTGTTCATAAAAAGGTGAAGATATATCTACATCTTTAGCCGTCACTTTTCCAACTGAAAATTCAAACGTATCTCCGACTTCATGTCCATCCGCAGATACCGTATGCCATTCAATAGTATTCGTGCCATTAACAATTTGCTCAGATGAAAATACAACTGTCTGAGACCATCCAGTTGTTATTGGTTTAAGTTCTTTAATCTTTTTACCTTTATCATCAAATAAGGTCACACTCGAGTATTTGATGTTCACAGGTTCATTAAACTCTAACTTGATTGCTTCTGGTTTGTCTTTAATAACCCCTTGCTGTTGTGGTGTTGATTTTTCTAAAGTCGCATGTGCAGAAGCTTGCTATTGAAAAATAGGCAATAAAGTTATTAAAAACATAATAACTAACGTAGCACTATATTTAGACATTATTTTTAACACCGACACCCCTCCTTTCATATAAAAATTTTGCTCCGTTTTTCATATTAGACATTATCACTCATCTTAACAATAACTATTCTAATTTTTTCGAATTAGACACAAATATAAAAATAGAAATTTTATCTAGTAAACTAAATACAAGTATATATAAATCATAAAGTTAATAAATCAATTAAGTATGTAGCAAAATGACAATTTGTAATATAAAATAAAGTTTATTCATTTTAGAATCACCTTACTAAGTGACCAACAAAATTTCGAAGATTGAATAAGTTGTATAAAGTTTATTATAATTAACCATACTATTAAATCTTAAGTAATCTACATATGCCTTAAAGATAAATTATATATTTAATGATTAATGTACAATCTAAAGTTATTAGTAGCTGGATTGATAATATAGCAAAATTCATCTACTTTTTCTTATACCTAACTATACAATAGGAATGTGATTCAACTTTATATATCATATTTAGGCCAAGAGAGTATGATATTTAAAAATTATGTCCGAAGTTTAAGAAGCTTGATGCCACAAATTTAGAAGTTTAAAATTTATTTAATTAACTTTAGTATCATCCTTATTCTAGTGGACGCTGAAAGGAACTATTAATTATGATTACAGCTTATAAACACGCACTTCATCATCCTTCACAAATTATTGAAACTGAAATCAATCATAGTGCTTCATGGATAAATGTAGTAGAACCAGATAGAGAAGAAATTGAAGGTTTGATGGAATTTTACAATATACCTGAGGATTTTATTCGAGATCCGTTAGACTCTGAAGAGAGTGCACGTATTGAATATGACGAAGATACGGGATACTCGCTAATTATTATTGACTTACCTATCGTCAATTCTACCAATCGACGTGTATTGTCGTTTGTGACCATCCCATTAGGCATTATTATTGGAAATGGTATCGTTATGACTGTTTGCGATGCTGAAAATGAATTTTTAGAAAACTTTGCTAAACAAGAAGATATTAACTTGAAATTTCACAGTCGATTTGCACTTGAAATACTAACAACAATAGCAAATCACTACAATAGAAATTTAAGATTGCTTAATAAATCTAGGATTCGTATTGAAAGAGAACTCAAAAATAACATTACTAACAAGCAGCTTTTTAAACTAATGGAAGTAGAAAAAAGTTTAGTATACTTCTTAGCTGCACTAAAAGGTAACGACACAATTATTAAAAAACTCTTTCGTCTTCCTGCAATCAAACGTTTTGAAGAGGATGAAGAGCTACTTGAAGACTTGGTGATAGAAAACAACCAAGCTATTGAAACGACTGAATTACATCAACGAATACTTGAGAGTATCACTTCTTCGTATGCTTCATTATTATCTAATGATATGAATAACATCATGAAAACATTAACGTTGTTTACGGTTCTTTTGACCCTTCCTACACTCGTCTTTAGTTTCTTTGGTATGAATGTACCCTTACCAATTGATGATCATAGTTACGTGTCTTGGATTATTGTTGTGGGAATTTCACTTATTCTAGTAGCTATCGTTAGTATCTTTTTATGGAAAAAACAAAAATTATAACAACAAATACCCTTAGTTATAGATTAGCACTCAATCTAACTAAGGGTATTATTATATGTTTAAAATTGTGTCAAAATTTTAAGTCTCTACTATGATTCAACAGCTGTCTTATTTGTTTTTCTTCGAGAAAGTACTAAAGTGACGACAACTGAAACAACAAATGCAATTAGCATTCCTATTAAGTAATGTAACCAACCAGCGTGTGTAGGATTTATAGATATAAATCCAGGTAATCCAGCTGTACCAAGCGCTATCGCTTTTACTTTGAAGAATGAAATATAAGCCGCACCTATACCTGATCCTGCAACAGCACCTATAAATGGATATCTCAATTTAAGATTGACACCAAACATTGCTGGTTCTGTAATTCCTAGTAAAGCTGAAATACCCGCCGCGGAAGCAACACCTTTTAATTTTTTATTTTGCTTAATGATAAAGAATGCAGCTAAAGCTGCACCACCTTGTGCAATATTTGACATCGTTGCGATTGGGAAGATAAATGAACCACCTGTTTTAGTCGCATCAGCAATTAATGTCGTTTCAACTGCAATAAAGCTATGGTGCATTCCTGTAATGACGATTGGCGCATATAATAAACCAAATATAAGTCCACCAATAGCTCCACCAAATTCATATAACCAAGTCAATCCATCAGATAACCAATAACCTAATTGACGAGTGACAGGCCCTACAAATAAAAATGTTATAAATGCTGTAATAAAAATTGATAATAATGGCGTCAATAAATTATCTAACACAGTTGGAATAACTTTACGTAACCATTTTTCAATCGTAGCTAAAATATATGTTGCTACGAGCATAGGTAATACTTGTCCCTGATAACCAACTTCATTAATATGTAGCCCAAAGACATCCCAGTGTGGAATAGCTTTTCCTTCTTCTAAAGCTTTTGGAAAATCATATGCACTCATCAATCCAGGATGAACAAGTATCATACCTAGAGCTGCACCTAAATAAGGATTACCACCAAATCGCTTAGCTGCACTAAAACCAATAAGTATTGGTAATAATGTAAAAGGTGCATTTGCAAATATATTAATCATATCAGCCAAGCCAGAAAATTGACTATGTACATCTATGATAGATTTACCATCATAGAACAAATCTTTAGCTGTGAAAATATTATTTAATCCCATTAACAAACCACCAGCTACAATAGCCGGAATAATAGGAACAAAGATATCAGATAACATTTTCACAAATTTTTGGAATGGATTCATATGCTTAGATGATTTATCTTTAACTTCTGAAGTCGTAGATGCTTCTTTTCCAGTTATTTTTTCTAATTCATTAAATACTTTATTTACTGTCCCTGAACCTATAATAATTTGGTATTGACCACCTGTAGAGAATGTTCCTTTGACGACGTCCATATTAGACAAGGTATCTTCATCTACTTTACTCTCATCGTTCAATACTAAACGTAATCGAGTTGCACAATGTGCCATTGCATCTAAATTTTCTTCACCGCCAATTGCTTTAAGTATTTCTTCAGCAGATTTTTTATAACTCATATTCATCCTCCTTTTAGAACCGATCCCAATCACTTAATTATATTGTAACCGGTTCCAATCATTTACACAATACTCCTATTCATTTTTCTTAAAAAATATTAAACTAGCTTTAACATCTGCAGTTAAATCAATATCACTTTGGAGGGGATTTAGTTGAAAGAACGCAGAAAAATAGAAAAATTGTGGCGTGAAGAAAAATATCGTGTGCTATTTCATGATCAGAATGCATATCATTCGATAAGAACGTTATTAAAATCGCCTATCACATTGGATGAAGTGAAAGAACATATAACGCACGCTTTAACCATTACACCTACAAAAGGCTCAGTTATCAATGCTTTTGAACATATGTGGGGGTATTTCAAAAAACAATGTACACAATATGAAAAACAACATAGCCGAGAATTAAAAGCGTTGTATATTGAAAATCAAATTGACTATTTTGAGCTGTTGTCTTTTTTAAAAAATTTAGCAGATAAATATGCTGTCGAGTACTTACAACAAAGCACCATACTCAATATTACAAAATGAAGTGACAAAATCATTTAACAATTATATTTCGTCAGGCAAGCACGAATACGTAAAACAGACCTTTATTTATATGTCAATTTTGGTTTTAAAATAAAAAACTGCCGGCACAGTGGTTTGATACTTTGCAGGCAGTTTAAAGTCTGTACATATCCTTTATACAGAAAATCTTGCGAAAATGTACGCCTATAGATGATGACATCTATATGAAAATTCTACTCATCAAACCACTCACATTTATAGTTTATAAGACAATGGAGTTTATAAGTATGATTGAGACTATGTCTTTAAACTATTTGTTGAAAAGAATTAAAAGCGATATGAATACTTAATGAAATCTAAAACTTTACGGCGAGCACCATGACAATGCTTAAAATTTAAATTAAATGTTACTTTGGGGGAGAGTCATTTTAATTCAAAATTCTAATTGTTGCTACTTCAATATTGAACATAAACTTATGGTACATTTAAAACGTGCATAGATGTTGATTCTTGATGTTGAAATAAAATGTTTAACTTTCATCAAAACTACCCATATGCTAATGTTTATTCATCTTAATTTAAAAATTAATAATCAAAAAATAGAATTTTAATGGAGTTATTTTCGGATCATGGTGCTTGTGTTTTCTTGTTGTTGAATTCATTGATGTAATTGGAAAAGTTTTAAGAGATTACATAGGTATGAAACATTTTTGCTCAATTGGTAATAAGTGCTGAATAATGACACATCAAACATGTTGAGTCTTGTTATGGTCGATATCTCTTTTATTGTTCTTTCAATTAACGTTGAAATGAGCAGCGTACATTTAGTTACAGTGACTTCGTTTTATAATTCATTCGAACTTCTCCTAAACCTCTAAATTGCTCTTTTAGATTTTTAAAAGGAAACGAAATCTAACATTAATTATGTAGTAAAATTCTCTTTTTGACTCTATCTAAATTTTCCAAAATAATGACCCTATATTCCTAAATCAACTTTTATATTGCGCGAAACTTATAATTTCTAACAATTTTCTGTATTTAGCCAAGAAAAATTTTATTTTTTACTATTACTATTTCTTTATCAATCGCTTATAATTACATTTATTATTCTATCAAAACAACTAAATAATTGAGCGAAATAGATATACACGGTCACATTTAAATTTAGTTATTCAATTCATTCAAGGAGCTAATGTAATATACAATGACATGTTTTTTAAATATATATAAAGAATATCATTCTCCCCCTGAACGCAATATTAATAGAATTATTCTGATGTTTTCACTTACAAATGACTTAAAAATCACTATTAATGGTGAAACAAAAGATTTAGGTAATCATATAGCTATCATTAATCAATCTGACATCTATTTTATTAATAGTGCTTCAAATCTCGTATTACTCTCTATTCCAGTTATTTATTTTTATAGTAAAGATAATAAATTTTTTAAATGTTATTTTGACAGACATTTATTACAATCAAGCAGTTTTGTTAAAACAATTATTTTACAAGCTATTCAACATTTAATAAAAGGAGAAAATCAAGATGAGCAATCCATCTCTAAAATAATACAAACGCTACTAAAAGAAGCAGTCATTCGATATAAGAAAAAATATATTCCTCAAATTGCAGTTAATCATTCAGTGTTTACTGAAGGATTAACATTTATTCATTCAAAAGTATCACAGTCACTTTCACTACGAGAAGTAGCTCAACATTGTAATATATCTGAATCTTATTGTTCTAACCTATTTGCAAGATATCTTAATATGAATTTTAAAGATTATTTTACAAGCTTAAAAGTGATTGACTCTATAAAAAGGCTACTTTCATCTGAGGACTCAATTAACGCTATTTCAGAACAATCTGGATTTAGTAGTCATACCAATTTTACAAATCAATTTAAAAATTATTTAGGTTGTAGCCCAAAACAATACCGAACGATTATCTCTAAGTTAGACTCCTTACCTTCGATAAGTTTTAGTGATACTGACTTTTCACAATATATTGATTTAATTAATCAATTTGAGTTTAGTGATCATTTGGCTACTGAAACGACTGAAAGAGATATCAATGAATTTTATCCTCAAGATCAGACTAAAAACTCTAAAGCGTTTATACGTTTTCAAAATTTCAACGAATTATTTCAATTTGTTTTTAATGAATATTACAACATTGATCTTACCTCCCTGCCACAAGCTGTAATTTTTATCAATGATATCACTGATATTTCGACGCGAGAGGTGAACTTTAATTTATTAAATCGATGCTTTGAAAAATTATTCGAAAAAAATATAGGTTTAGCCATGAGATTAACATCTACAAATGAATTTGAATCTATCAAAGAAATAATTTTATTATTTCTTAATAGCCACCAAGATTATAAAATGAACAAAAAAATGGTTAAATTTATGTTAGTCTTTGAAACTAAGAATATGTCAGTGAACGATATACATTTATGCCATTTAAAAATTAAAAATAAAAATAAAGCTATCCGTTATAGTATAACTGTTGAAGGATTACTACACCAAAATTCTTCTATTGATCGAACTTATGATATGATGAAGCGATTAAATTTCGATTACTATTTTATAGACATTGAAAATCTAGAAACCAAAAACTCATTAATTACCAAACGTAAATCGTACTTACATTCGTCCACACACTTTGAAAATTATAAACAATTTATATTAGATTCCGGTATACCTTCAACTAAATTTGTTTACAATAATTTATCTTTAAAGTGTTTTAAATATACAAACAATGGTACTTATCCACTTCAATTATCTGACCTTGTTTGTCATTTAGTCGCATTAATGCGTTACGGGGGTGGTGTAAGTTATCAACTGATAGAAGATGAGAGTCCTTTTATTGCCTTATTTAATCGTTATGGTAGTCCCCTACCTCTCATGCACCTCTATAAATTAATCGAACCATTTTTAAATGAACCTTTAGAGATAGCTAACAATTTTTTAATGAGTCGCAAAGATGGTAACTATCACTTTTTATTATTTAATAAAATAAATGATCGTTATCTATCTGATAGTCAACAGCGCTACGTTTTTAAAAATACATTATCAACCAACTCATTAATTATTATTAAAACGTTAAATCATGAGCATGGCGCAATTCAAAACCTTCTACCACAAACTAAACAACAATTTTATATTGAACGTAGTATTCTTGATGAACTTGATAAATCAAATCAACCAAAAACAGAATTAGCTATACAACATGACCATCATCTTCCTTTCCAAGTCACCTTAAAACACGATGAAGTCAAATATATTTGTTTTAAACCTTCTTAAAAATCATCACAAGGTTGTTTCGTTTAAATTATGTGTGATAAGGATATATACAATAATAAGGAGATGATAATTTTGAATAAACAACAAGTGACAAAAGCAATAGAAAAAGTATTAAATTCTTCAAAAAATTGGTGTCCTATCAACAGCACATCATAATAAACCTAATAGCAGATATATGGTCTTTTACAACGATGACTTAAACTTATATACAAAAACGAATATCAATTCACTAAAAGTCGAAGAAATAGAAAATAATCCTGATGCTCACATTTTATTAGGCTATAACGAAACAACAAACAATAGCTTTGTTGAAATAGATGCCACTATAGAAGTTGTCAAAAATCAAAAAGTTATTGATTGGTTATGGGAAACTCAAGACAAAACATTTTTCAATTCAAAAGAAGATCCTGAATTATGTGTACTCAAAGTTATACCTCGTTCAATTAAATTAATGAATGATGATGAACTAGATACGCCAGCTACAATTGAGTTATAAAATAATATCAAAATTTACCGTATTATAATCATTTTAGATTATGATGCGGTTATTTATTGTCTATTTATTGTCATTCATATCATCAAGCTCTATTTTATAAACTTTATTTTCTTTATACTACAATATATAATTGCAAAATGACTTAAAATTATGTATAAATGAATTAATATAGATAAAGGAGTTTTCAATAATGAAAAATAAAAAAGGATTAGGCATAGGTCTTATCACAATTATGGTTATCGTTTGTATTGTACTAGTAATCATGATGCTCGTGGGTGGTAAGAAAGATTCATACTACGGTATTATGAAAGATAGCACGACCATTGATAAAATGATAAATACTAAAAATGAAAAAATTGAAAAAAACGTAGAATTACCTAAAGATGCTAATGTATCAGTTAAAAAAGAAGATTTTGTGATGCTCTTTAAAGATGAAAAAACTGGAAAAATTACTAAAGTTAAGAAAGTTGATCACGATGACGTACCTCATGGTTTAATGTCAAAAATCCATGATATGGGTAATATGAAACACGGAATGTAGAAGTATTAAAACTTGCATTTAAATTAGAACAATTTAGCACAAAGATGATTTTAAACTAAAAAATCATTTTTGTGCTTTTTAAATTTACATTTTTTCAAAAATGCATAAGAGCCACTTACTATCATAGATAGTTTTAGCTTTAGCATAAACATTACTTAGTAATAAAAACCGAGTAAAATATTAAATAAAATTGCACTTGATAATTGATAATTATAATCATCAACTTTATCAAGCGCAATTTTATTATATTAATATCTATATTCTAAGGGAGTTACATTTATGGTTTCTACCACTCTCTTTAGCTCACCATTAATTTTTGAATACCCATTAACAATACATTCACCTTTGTTTAAATTTGAAAGTTTTTGTTCAATTCTTCTACGCTCATCACTATTAGTTGCAATATTTTTACTGATAAACGGTATTTGATCCTCAGGGGGAGCAAAATGTATTTGTTGTGCAGCATTAAATAGAGCGGAAATATCTCCATTGTTATTTTTTATAGAACTAATAGACTGAGTAGCTAACCAAGACGACCAACCAAATTTTCTTCCTTCTTTTAAAATTTTAGTTGTTGGTGAGCTTTCTTTATGATTTAAATTTTGCATTTCATCTAATAATACTGGTATTGGTGAATTTTTATTACCTTCTCTTTCGGTATAATTATATATGTCCCAAAGTAAAAACTCTGTTATTATCTTTTGAATATCAGGAACAAAACCTTTAAGTTGCATAATATTTACTTTACCTTTATTGTTAAAGACTTTTGACCAAGAAAATTCAGTTTCATTATAAACAAAAGGATCTTTATCTAATAGTTTACTTATCCTACCAATTAAACTAATCGCATTGGTATTCTCTTCATTTGATAAAATTAGTTTTAATTTAGTAAATGTAAAACTATCCCCATATATATCTAATCCTGATTTTATCGTTTCTTTCAACAAGCTACTTTGTTGAATACCTAGCTTAAATACAAAATCAACAATTTGAACTACTCTATCAGCAATATCATCATTTTCTTCTGGTACAGAAAATCCACCTAAATCAATATCATATTTTTTAAATGGATTGATTGGTAATTTATCTTTAAAAACAAATTTCGTTTCAATTCTTTTATCCAATTTATTTTTAAACTCTGGTTCTAAATGTGTCTCTAAAAATCCGTCGGTATAATCTACAATTAAGCTATCTAGATGATTTCGAGCCATCTCATACAATAAACATTGCATGAAATAAGTTTTACCTTGACCCGATTTACCACTGATTAATAAGTGACGATTAGGTAATTTAGAATGTCCGAATTCCCAATATAAATCCTGATTACTACCTTTTATTTTACCAAGTAAGATTCTTATACTTTCAAGATTAATATCATTATTCAATTCTTTTATTTCATCTGCTTTAACTATACCATCTGGCTTTTCTTTATCGTTTGGTAACGATACATCAACCCTATTTTCATCGGTGTCACTTTTCTCATTCTCTTCAGTAGTCAACTTGCTCATATCTTGATTGTCATGTAGTTCTTGATTAGTAAGAAGTTTACTTATGTCAATACCTTTTTCATTATTGTGTATTTCTTTTTTCACAGTTGAAAATTCTTTTTCGGAGTCTATATAAGCATCTAATTCTGGCAAGTTTAGCTCTATAACTTTAGGTTCATTATTTAAAATAAGTTTTCTATAGTTATTATCTTGATCAAATAATACTAATAATCCCTTTCCGTAATGCAAATTAAGTTCAGCAGTAAATTCAACATTCGTGTTTAAAATCTCTGCTCTTCTGTCATAAATATTGATTAACTCATTATCTTCCAATACTCCATTATCTATAAACTTCTTAACATTTCCAAAGTATAGGTTTAAGAAAAATTGTCTATAGTAATTCTGTGCTAAATATTTATTAGTAGTTTTTATTAGTTCTTCATTAAGTAGATTAAATAAATGATCTACTTGTTCTTTTGCTTTTTCAATAACGTTACTGTTTATTGAACCTACTTTAACTTCCACAGGCATAATATGAATTTTATAAGTATCATTGGAAATTTCTAGTCCGATAAATAATAAATCATCTGAAATAGTCCCTTTATATCCTAATTCTTTGGCAGAAAAAATATCCGAACTTGCTTCTAAACCTTGTTGTCTACTAACTCTAATAATCTCCTCTAATGAAATAGGTATCCATTTGATTTTTTCATTATCTAAAATAGCTAATACTTGTTTATAAGCAGATATAATACTTAGTTTTTCACGCACTGAATGATCTTTAGTAACATTTTTAGAACTTCTATTACCTATTACTGATAACAACCATTCACCATTAAGTATATTGAATGATCTGATTATATTCTCAATATTATGTGGAGTATAATTTACATTCACTTTTGTTAAGAATTCTTTTAAAACACTACTATATTGATGAGTGTCATTAGTAACAGTAATAGACTCATAATTAAAGGACGATGTTTGATCATTATAGTGAATAACATATAAATCATATTTGTCACTATTGAAATAAGATAAATCTACTGAGGGGTCTAAAAAAGTAACCCAATTTGTATTATCAAATATTTCTTCTAAATTTTTATTTTCAAGACTTATAACATTGTTTACTATACCTTCGTTATGTTTAAAAGGATTTAATTGATGATTTTGATTGCTTGCAATGAAGCTATTCCAAAGTGTCGCACTATTAATTAAAGATGTTGAATCTTTTATACCAGCTATTCCAAAACCTGAAAGATACGTTTTTCCTAACTTAGTGTAACTAATACTTGAAAGTAATCCTTTATCGGTTACTGAAGCATTAATTTCTTTTAAATTATTCGTACTAAATTGAGGTTTTTGATTAAAGTTATAAAAAGTAATATGATATAGCCCTTTTTCATTATCTACGAAAACATTTATTTTATCCTTAATAGCGTCTATAATGTCTTCTTCTTCATAGTTTTTCTTCACTTTACTAGGTATAAACACTTCATATAAACCTTGTAGCTCATTGTAATTTTTCAAATTATATAACTCATACATAAGATCTAAATTATCGATTTTACTTATATAAATATCTATCGGATTCACTTCATGTAACGATTTAGCATCTTTTATTTCATTAAGTAAAAATTCAATTGTTCCTTGTAAAATGACTTTATAATCGTTAACTTCTACATACTTTGTTTTAAGAGAAAATTGAGGATTCACACTAAATAAATATTTAAAGTGTTGCTTAAAATCATTTAATCTAGATTTAATAATAATTCGAGTTTTTTCAGAACTCATTTTATTAGTTGTTTCATACGGTTTGTAAATTATCCATCTTGAACTTTCTTCTGAAAAATTTGAGAAATAATAATTCGAATTACTGTCAACGAAATAAGGTAATAAACCAATAGGGTTATATTTTCTAAATACTTTTTCATTAATTTTGTTTTCTTTAAGTTGCATTGTCTTCTCTATCTCATATCTTATTAAAAGAGGATGTAACGACGTAAAGTAGATATTTTTTCCGTGATACACTAATCCAAGTTTATGGATATTTAATATACTATTGTCAATGACTTTTTCATTATCAGGTAATCTATATAGCTCATTTTCAACCGCTTCACAATATCTTAACCCTGCTTCTCTTACGTCTTCATCATAGTAAATTAAGCTAGGTACTGTTTGTTTATCAATAATTAAGTTACAAAATGTCTGATAAGCTTCTAAAATTTCAGGACTTAAATCTAATTGATATCCATAAAATTCATCATCAATGATTTCACCATGTGAATATTTGTTATATATCATTTCATTTTCTATTTCTATTACGTTTCTAAAGTTTTTATATAAATAATATTCATCAGTTCCATGACTCACTAGGTTATCTTTTACTTTCATAGAATCTCTTTGCTCATAAACAAAACGAATCAAATTTAAACTTGATACGGGCATAGGTTTATTAGCTATGTCATTTAATCTAATTTTATAATTTATATTGTTAATAAATAAATATATATATATATGATCTTCATCTTTGTTAATTAATGGTGTAAAATCAAAGCTTGAATAGTTAGATAAAGAATGTTCTTCTTCACATTCATAAACTTTTTGTACTTCTTGATTATCATTATTAAAAGTAAGGATATTCTCATTACTATCTAAATTTATTTCTACCAATTTACTTTTTGAGTCGTATTTTAATTTATATCTTGTTTTGATATTCTCTATTAAACTGCTATCAAAATTTACTATTAAAATTCTAAACTTGAAAGATAGTGAATTTTGATTATCATGCTTATATGTAAATTCAAAGAAAAATTCATCGTTCTCATTTAAATTAGAACTATCAAACACTAAATTACTTCTGTTTCTTGTTTTAAAGTTACTTTCAATTTTTTGGCTTTTATTGGTTAAATTTAATAATTTTATACCTCTTTTAATAACAAAGTTTGCATTTAAATCTGTATTTTTACTAAATGGCAGTTTAATTTCCTTTAATCGTTGGTGATTTTTGAAGATAATAATATTTCTTTCTCGCATCTTCACCTTAGTTTTTCCAGAAGCTTTGTCCCAAACTTCGATAGAATTATCAAACTGATTTAAAAATTCATCCTCTAAAAAGTCTAGTTTTACTCTTTTTAACTCATCTGCAGATTCTTTACTACGCTTAACAGATTCAAAATCAGTGTTATACCACTCATCACTTGTTAAATCATTAATAGTTTTACCGGCAAATTTTTCTTCAAGTTGTTCTTTCACATTTCCCCTATCATGTATTGCTTGAACAGAATCAAATAACTGTTTATTTTCTTCTAATCTTGCTTCAACTTGCTTACCTTTGAAAGATTTTAATTGTTTATCTTTAAACACACCTAAATTATAATAATCTTCTTCAGCTATTTTTCCCTGTTCAATAATACTAAATACTGCCTCAAAATCCATGAGCGTATATTTTACAAATTCATCATCAAATTTGTTTTTAACGATAAAATCTAAAATTCTTTTTTCATAATCTTCAAGATTATTTTGACTATTTTCAAGTATATGCTTCAAATTTTTTCTTAAGGATGCTGTATGAAAAGGTGCGCCCTTTTTAGATAAATCTAGTGCACCTCCAGTTATACTATCTAAGTCTTCTTTAATCATAAAAACAACAATTGAATTATTCCATTCATCTTTTTGAAGAGAAACTTTATTTCTAATAGTAACTAAGAAATCATGAGTTATACCATCGTTTGCAAAAACAAAGATAGCCTTCATACCGTTAAAATTATAATATATAGTTTCAAAATCAAATTCATTTGATTTAAATTCACCTATTATTTCATCATTACTATTTAATATAGCTTTTTTCAGATTATCTAACTCATCATCACTATTTAATATTAAAAAATATCTATCCCCAGGTCTTATTTGACTGTTTTTGAAATAATTTAATAATTCTCTATTTAAAAATTTATAGTACTGGTTTGACATACTTAACCTCTCCACTATCACTTTTTTTATCTAGAATATTCATTTTTTCGTAAAAAATCATTATTTCTTCTTTAGTATATCTATCAAAATATACTCCTCTTTTTTCAAATTCCATAAATACATCTTTTATTAGTTTTTTCTCATCTTTAACAATAAGTGCGGTAAGTAAAATAATCATATCTTTTTTCAAAGATAAGGTTTTACCTAAACTACCTCTGTTTTTTAAAAACATTAATTTACCTATCTCTTCTATTGATAAATGATATCTAGATATTGTTTCATTGGTAATATCTTCAGCAAGCCATTTTTTTAATAATTCAATGTTGTTTTCTAAATTAATTTCTATTTCTTCTTCTTTTTTTAATACTTTTTTATATTCACTTAATACTATTTTCAATTCTTGATTAAGGTCTAATTGTTTTTCATAATTTAAATTAAAAATATCTGTAAATGTGTAAAAGTTTTCATCTTTATTTATTTCACGTATCAATATGTTGAGATAGCCCAATAAATTCTCATTTACGAGTGTATATTTATTTATTTCTTTAATTAAGTTATATCCCCTTGTATTAGTAATTCTACTAGAAGTTATTTTTTCAAACTCAAGTGTATAATATAGAGGATATAATTTAACTCCTTCCTTCACATTTCTTATACGATCTATATTTAACGCTGTTTGCAATATGAATTGAAAATAATAAAAGGCAAAAAACTTATCTAAATTTTTTAATGCAAAATCTTTATTTTTCAATAAATATTCCAAATCTTCGTTTTTCTCAATGAAAATATCATTTAAAATTGATTTAAATATATTTCTTTCTTCTACTTCTTTAATCTCTTCTACTGAGTCCAATATTAGCTTTTCAGCCAAGTTATTTGATTTTTTGTCTCCTACAAATTGATTCCAAATTGCATTGTTTTTTAAATCAAATATACTATTTAAGTATAATGCGATATCCATCTCTCCGCGTTTATCCTTACCTTGACTTAGTGGATAATAATTTAATAAGTATGGATGTCTAAGTGACTTAATATTCTCAAATCCAAATATTCGATTTAAAATTGGAATCTTTTTTTCATCATCAATACCATTAACACTGTCTACATTTTCATACAATTTTTCAATATTATAATCATCTATAGAATATTCAACTTTTAAATTCAAACTGTGTCTTACAATTGCACCTAAAACAGGAGTAAATCCATTATCAAATTTAGCTCTTTCTGGATTTCTTGTAAAAAATGGGAAAAGTTTAAAATTAAATGTTCTTTTAAAACTAGGTTTTCCACTATCTAAATTAAGTAACTCAATTAGTTTTTGACTAGCATCTACCATATTTACACTTCCTCTATTTGATATCCTAAAAATCCTTCACTCAAAGAGTATGTTTCATTAGTACTAGGTATATTTATTATCGTTTCCTTATTAGACTCTAAATTATTGATAATATTATCAACGAATTCAGAAAACATGACTGTTTCTAATTTATCTTTTTCTTTAAGAACATATCCTTTTTCAATTTTCAACATCAATAAATATAAAATGTAATCTACTTCAATTTGATATTCTTTTGATTGGACTTCAAAAGTGAAAATCAAAGTTAACTTATTTGTTACTTCTACATTTAACACTTTTGGTTCAAATTTTAATCCAATTCTTATCTTGGTAGAGGGTTTTAAACTTTCATTATAAATAAATCCCTTTTTCGGACTACCTTTCCATTGATATATTGTTTGAATTACTTTATTTAATATATCTTTCTTTAACTTCACATCATTATTAATATTTTCAATTAAATTTATATATTTAAAAAAAGAATTGTTTTCATATTTTTTATAATTAAAAAGATAATGCAACCTAACAATCATTTCGAATTTTCTTTTATGTGATAAACCATCTAGTAAATAAAGATAACTTTGAATTTTTTTAAAGTCCTCTTCTTCAAATAATTCTTTACATTTTTGTTGTAAATCAAATGCATTATATATCTCTATATTTAATTCATCTAAGTGTGAATCTTGAATTGTAATTGGATCTTGTAAACTTATAGAAGATAATAAAGTTGATTTTCCATAGTTATTAAATAATAGATTGACTAAAAATGAATCATTTTCTTTCATTTCTTTATCTGGCACTATAATGTCATGAATTAAATTTAACAATGCTCTTGTAGATATAATCCTTTTATTTTCAATTTGAATTTTTACTAGTAAATGAATTATTGCTTGTTGTATTTCTTTATTTAAAATTAGTTGGTAATTCTGATATATAGGTTCATTTCTTTTAAAACCATCATCTTTTAGGAAAGATTGATAAAAAGGATTGTTTTCATTTGCAGAGCATATTTTTTCGAAAATTCTGTTATAAAATTCACTATAAATTTCACCATTTTCAATGTGAAAATGACTTTCATTTAAGAATGATAGTACTGTTACATCATTTTCATTGAAATTATTTTTATACATTCCTTCAGTACCAAATATATTACTTTGGTTTATAGCTTCGATTATTTTCAAATAACATTTATGTTCTAATAAATATTTCCTTAAGTTATGTAACATTCCAATATTTATAGCTATTACTATTTTATTTATTTTTTTATTATCAAAACTTGCTAACTTGTTGGCTAAAGTTTCAACAGCTGTTTTATATGGATTATCACTTTCAGTAGCATCATTGTAAATATAAACGTCTGATAATAGTTGAGGTTGTATTTTATTAAAATACGATAAAAGATGGCTTTTACCGTCACCAACAGATCCTACTAAAAAGATTATCCCTCTATCTTTATTTTTTAAATTTTCTAATGCATAATGTAAATGTTCTTCAATGGGTCTTTTTACATGTAAATATTCATTCATTTTATTAAATTCTTCAGAATTAACAATTGATGTCTTGGAAGATGAGCTTATATTACTAATTGTATTTAAAAAATGATTATGCGTATTAGTACTCTTTTTTTTACGATAGTTATTTAGATAGTCTATGTAAGTATTTAAATTATTTTTACTGACATTATCATTATATATTTGAATATCTGAAATAATATTTTTTATTTTCATTAACAATTCATATTCTGTATTTTTTATTTCTTTATTAAATTTTAGCTTCATTATTTGACCAGATAAATTTCCAACATCTATATCCTTAATTGATTTATTATTAAAGCTAATGTCATACAATCTGGCAACATCAAAAAAACGTTTTTCTACAAGATTTATAGTATCCACTTTATCACCTTAATATTAAAATTATTTTTACTTATATTTTATAATACAAAACATCAAAATAAAACTGTTGTTAAATTTAAAATATTAATTTGTTCAAAACAAACGAAAAACCATAAAAAATCATATTTCATAATATTCATATATAGATTAAGAAATTAGGACGCATATTTTAAGATAATATTGCTAAGGTAATTTTATGTCATCTCATAGCATCACTATGTTTAGTATTTCCTAATTAATTATTGTTTTATTTTTGGGAATAGCTTCTACCTATTTATACTTACTATATTTATACAAATTGTAAAAATAGTTTTCTATACCTAGTTGTTTAAATTCAACATAATTTTCTATATATTTCTAAAAAAGTTTAATATCTTTAACTTAAAAAAATGCGTAAGAGAGTGTGGGACATAAAGTCCCAGGATAAGTAAAAAAAGACAATTTCTATTGAAATAATATAGAAATTGTCTTTTTTATTATTTTTTTGATTATTTTCAGCTCGTTGAGCTGTTACTTTTCTTATATTAAGTGCCATTAGCACAAATCCTAATTCTCTTTTGGCTTTATCTATCCCTCGAACGGACATTCTAGTGAAACCCAAAATAGCCTTCATAAATCCAAAAACAGGCTCCACATCAATTTTTCTTTGACTGTAGATGGTTTTTGTTTTTGGTTCTGAAAGCTTTTTATTAATTTGGGCTTTAAAATATTCCCAATTATAATTTTTCATTATTTTTTTATTTGTTTTTGAATTGAAGTTCATACATTGTTGTTTCAGAGGGCATTCTGAACAATCATCACATTCATATAATTTAAAGTCTCGTTTAAAACCATATTTATCATGACGATAGGCATATCTTTTAAATCCTAGTCTTTTATTATTCGGACAAATGAATTCATCGTTAATTTCGTCATAATCCCAATTTTGAGTATTAAAGATGTCACTTTTATATTTTTTAGTTTTATCTTTTATAAACATTCCATAAGTTATGAGTGGCGTTCGATTAAAATTATCTATAATTGCCATATAATTGGCTTCGCTACCATAACCTGCGTCAGCTACAATATATTCAGGTAAATGACCGTAGGTCTCTTGTATTGTATTTAAAAAAGGTATCATTGTTCTTGTATCAGTCGGATTTTGATACACATTATAAAATAAAACAAATTGAAAATTTGTCGCTATTTGTAAATTATACCCCGGTTTAAGTTGTCCATTTTTCATATGATCTTCTTTCATTCTCATAAATGTGGCATCGTGATCTGTTTTAGAATAACTATTTCTATCCTTTAAAATAGATTTTTGGACTTCGTATTTATGCTTTCGCTGAGAGTAATCATTAATTTGCTTTTTGTATTTTTTAATTTTAGTTCTTTTGAGCCGTATTTGTTTTCTTATTTTAGTACATTTTTCATTATCGATATGTTGGTTTAAATCTTCGATTTCTTTATCTAAATGACTACCAATCAAATCTATTTCTTCTTTTGTTAAGTCATTATCATGATCTTTTTTAATCTCAGGTATGATTTTATTTATCACCAATTCATGATAGAGTGCTTTAGAGTTTTCATTCATTCTTGACTCATGGTTTTGAATACTCTTTTTCCATACAAATGTATATCGATTGGCATTTGCCTCAACTTTCGTACCATCAATAAAAATGGCCTGATCATCAATAAGATTTTGTTTCAAACACTGACTATGAAATTGAATAAATAATGATTCTAATAAAGCGTCTACTTTGGGATTTACTCTAAATCGATTAATCGTTTTATAAGAAGGCTTTTGATTTTGTGATAGCCACATCATTCGGATACTATCATTGAGTAATTTTTCTATCTTACGTCCTGAAAACACAGATTGGGTGTAGGCATATAAAACTACTTTTAACATCATTTTTGGATGGTATGATGTTGCACCTCGATGATGTCTGAATTCATCGAATTCAGTCTCGGGAATTGTTTCTACAATATCATTTACATGTCGTGAAATATCATTTGTGGGGATAAGAACTGAAGTTTCCATTGGTAGAGTAAGTTGAGTCATGTTATAATCTTTATACATAAGGCACCTCGTTAATTTAGTTTAGTGATGTTTATTAA